>Ga0256405_10000654_pt1 | contig 110756 bp, 97 predicted proteins | sample RumenRJG_02DNA_FD_189096 | JGI IMG/M metagenome (GOLD analysis project Ga0256405, IMG submission 189096) | Bovine rumen microbial communities from Lethbridge, Alberta, Canada - RJG_02 | ecosystem: Host-associated > Mammals > Digestive system > Stomach > Rumen | place: Canada: Alberta...
AGCTTTAATGCTTCTTCTTTGAATTCTTTACTGTACTTCATAGTCGTTTTCCCTTTCTGGTTTTATTATTTATATTCTACCAGATTTTTGGGTGTTTGTCGACTGCTATTTAAGTATAACACTTCAGTCAAGCAAACGATCCGTATCTTGTAATTAATAATAGCATATATTTTTGAGCTTGTGGGGAAATATTTTGGACAGTTAAAAGCTTTTTTAGAACCTTAAAAGTAAAACTAAATGCAATATTTTTTTAGCTTTTACTTTTACAAACTTGCGTTTAGGTTTGCAAAATGAAAACACCATCAGTCGTGTTCGAAGATGCTCTCAACCATTATTCAGTTTGTGCAAAAATTGCACATAGTGCCGTTAACCGCTCTCATGCGCGCGAGGATGCCCTGTGTTTCATTTTTATAGCAGAAAAGAGAAATTACCCGATTGAGATACAAAGTCCCGCACAGGCGATTTCTCGACGCACAGCGAGGTGCTCTCATTTTCAGCTGCAAGCCTGCTCTCTTTAGTAAGAGTTAAGTAAGAGTATAGTTAGTATTTAAGTAAGTATATAGTTAGATATTAAGTAAGATATATTACTCTATATTCTGTTATATATTATATATTCTATTGGGTACTTCTATGGTGTGCCACTGTGACACAGGGGGTATGACACTTTTGGTAATTTCAAGCAAAATGTATCCTATACACTCCACGGGTGGTCATGTATGTTTTGCTACAACAAAAAGCTCCGCAGATGTCGTATCTACGGAGTTTTCTTTATAAGCTGGTAGTCGGACTCGAACCGACGGCCTGCTCATTACGAATGAGCTGCTCTACCAACTGAGCCATACCAGCATTTTAGCATATTTGATTTTTTCTGACGCTATGTAATTGTCGCTTTAAAAACAGTCCACGACCTGCTCATTACGAATGAGCGGAGCCTGCGAAGCAGGGCCACACTACACAACTATGCTGCACCGGCGCACCGTGTGCTTTACAGCGCCGTGTATTATTATACCTTATGTGAGCGGTTTTGTCAACCCTTTGCCAGTAAAAAAGAGGTGCGATTTTTCACACCTCTTTGCAACTCTTATTCTGCGCAGTGACCCTTGCTTTTAATCACGTCAACGACGCTGTCGACGTACTTTCTGCAAAGCTCCTCGCTTTCTGCCTCGACCATAACTCTTACCAGCGGCTCTGTGCCCGACTCTCTGACGAGTATCCTTCCTGTGTTGCCAAGCTCGTCAGCGACAGCCTTTACAGCCTTCTGGACATCTGCATCATTCTGAGCCTCGGTCTTGTCCTTGACTCTTACGTTGACAAGCACCTGCGGGTAGATAGTCAGCGGAGCAGCAAGTTCGCTCATCGGCTTTTCCTTAGCCATCATAACTTCCATCATTTTGAGGCTGGTGAGGATACCGTCGCCTGTGGAAGCATACTTGGAGAAGATGATATGGCCCGACTGTTCACCGCCGATACGGCAGCCGTTCTGCATCATATATTCGTAAACGTACTTGTCGCCGACTGCGGTCTTTGCGTAGTCGATTCCGCGCTCGTCGAAAGCCTTATACAGACCGAAATTGGACATTACAGTTGTAACAACGGTATTGGTCAGCAGCTTTCCGCGCTCTTTCATATAGCAGCCATAGATGTACAGGATATGGTCGCCTGTGATGACGCTGCCCTTTTCATCAACGCAAAGGCATCTGTCTGCGTCGCCGTCGTAAGCAAAGCCGATATCGAGGTTATTGTCAACGACGAATTTCTGCAGGTTCTCGATATGTGTTGAGCCTGCGTTGTTGTTGATGTTTGTTCCGTTAGGCTCTGCGTTGATAACGTAGGTCTTGGCGCCGAGTGCGTCAAACACGCTCTTTGCGATATTCCACGCGCTTCCGTTTGCGCAGTCGAGTCCGACCTTTACGTCCTTGAACGAGTACAGACCCATTGAGATAAGGTAGCCGATATATCTGTTTCTGCCCGAAACGTAATCAACAGTTCTGCCGATGTCGTCTTTCTTTGCGAAAGGAACCTCGGGATACTCCACACCGTCAACGACCAGCTTGCCGTCGATGTAATCCTCGATAAGAGCGATAAGTCCCTCGTCCATCTTTTCGCCGTTGCCGTTGATGAGCTTGATGCCGTTGTCGTAGTAAGGATTGTGGCTTGCGGAAATCATAACGCCGCAGTTGAACTTGTCTGTCTTTGCGATATACGCAACAGACGGAGTTGTGGTAACGTGCATTATGTAAGCGTCTGTGCCCGACGCAACAAGACCGCTGACAAGAGCGTTTTCAAACATATAGCTTGAACGTCTTGTATCCTTGCCGATAACAATTCTCGACTTTTCCTTTGCGCCGTTTTTCTCGTTTTCATTTTTGTAGTACCAGCCCAGGAATCTGCCTATCTTGTAAGCGTGATCTGCGGTCAGGTTTTCGTTAGCCTCGCCTCTGAAACCGTCAGTGCCGAAATATCTTCCCATTATAAAAACATCTCCTATTTATCTTTTTGAAATGACAGTTGCGCCGTCGATTGCGCCTGTCTTGAAAATGCTGTTCGGAGCAACGACGCCTCTAACGAACGACAGCGGGTAAATGTTGGTGTGCGAGCCGATAACAGTGCCCGGGTTGAGCACGCTGTTGCAGCCGACCTCAACAAAGTCACCCAGCATTGCGCCGAACTTTTTAAGACCTGTCTCGATATTCTCGTCGCCGTTGTGGACAACGACCAGCGTTTTATCGCTCTTGACATTTGATGTGATAGAGCCTGCGCCCATGTGCGACTTGTAGCCTAAAATGCTGTCGCCGACATAGTTGTAATGCGGTGTCTGAACGTTATCGAACAGTATAACATTTTTAAGCTCGACAGAGTTGCCGACAACGCAGTCTGCGCCGACAAGTGCAGAGCCGCGCACGAATGCACAGTGTCTTACCTCGGTGTTAGGTCCGATGATGCAGGGTGCGCCGAGATATGCAGTCGGTGCAACCTTTGCATTCTTTGCCACCCACACGTTCTCGCTGACCTCATCGTATTCCTCTTTGTCAAGGCTCTTTCCGAGTCCGATGATAAAGCTCTTCAAGCCCGCAAGCGCTTCCCACGGATAAGTGAACTGCGCAAGATACTCCTTTGCAAGCGTATGTTCAAGGTCGTACATTTCCTTGATGGTTACCATACTATCCCTCTTTTCAAAATAATAGTATACACATAAACTAATATATTTTACCACAATATCACAGCATTGTCAACATCAAAACCAAACAGCGCAATAAATGAACATTTTGTGATATTTTATCTTACCTCAAAAATTCGATAGAAAGGCAAAGATTTTAATACAACGACACTTGAAAATGGATATAATGTAGGCAGTAAGGAAAGTTAAAGTTAAAGACGAGACTAAGAAAGGAGGGAAAGTCCCGAGGGCGTGCTTTCGGGGCGAACGATATGACAAGGACATACGATCTGACAAAGGGAAAGACATCTCACCTGATACTCAGCTTTTTCTTCCCGATGCTGCTTACAAATATGCTGCAGCAGGTTTACTCGATAGCGGACACTGCGATAGTCGGAAAAGGTCTTGGCGACAATGCTCTTGCAGCCGTCGGAAACATATCTTCCCTGACCTTTCTTATCATCGGCTTTTCAATGGGTCTGGGCAACGGTTTCAACGTGCTCACTGCACAGAGCTTCGGTGCGGGAGACTACAAAAAGCTGCGCAGATATCTCGGCTCGTCCATAAGGCTTTGCGTTATCATTGCGGCGCTGCTTACAACACTGAGTGTTGTGTTCCTTAAAGACGTGCTCGTCCTTTTGCGGACAGATAAAACGATCATGGCAGACAGCCTGTCCTACGGTCTTGTGATCTTCGCAGGTCTCTCAACAGCTATGCTTTACAATATGTGCTCGGGCGTGCTTCGTGCGCTGGGCGACAGCAAAACTCCCCTGCTTGCTATCATCATCTCGACGATAGTGAACATTCTGCTCGACTGCTGCTTTATCTTCCTGTTCAAGACAGGTGTGTGGGGCGCTGCGGCAGCAACGGTAATGTCACAGCTTCTGTCCTCGGCAGTCTGCCTTTACAAGCTGCACAAGATAGAGTTTATCAGGCTCAGCCGCGAGGACTTTGCGTTCTCACTCAGACTTGACGGACAGCTGCTCAAAAACGGCGTGCCGATGGCACTTATGAACTCCATCACAGCTATCGGCTGCATGACGGTTCAGTATTTCGTCAACGACCTCGGCGTTGCTTACACAACGGCTTACGCCGCTTGCAGCAGATTTATCAATATGTTTATCCAGCCAGCTTGCACGGCAGGCTACACAATGTCGGCGTTTGCAAGCCAGAACTACGGCGCGAAAAAGTACAGCCGCATAAGAGACGGTATGTGCGTGTGCGTTATCATCGCAAGCGTTTCCTATTTCATACTCGGCTCTGCAATGGTGTTTGCGCCAAAGTTCCTCGGCAACATTCTTATCGACGGCGACGAGGCAATCGGTATCGCAGCACAGTATTTCAGAATTTGCGGCGCGGCACTTTTCGCAGTTGATTTCCTGTTCATTTTCAGAAGCTGCGTACAGGGTCTTGGCAGACCGATAATCCCGATGCTTTCGGGCATCATGGAAATGATGATGAGAGTCGGCGTGATAGTTCTGTTCATCGGCGGCGCAGGCTTTGCGGCAACGGCTTTCGCAGAGATTGCTGCCTGGGTCGGCGCACTTGTAATGAACGTCTCGGCTTACTTTTACATCACGCGTAAAAAGCTCGGCATCAACAGGCACAGCACTAGCGAAAGTGAACATCAGCACGCTAAGGCTGCAACACAGGCAGGTTAAAACCAAACAAAACAAAGGCTCGGAAGTCCTCTTTTCAGAAGGCTCCGAGCCGTTTTTTGTGTCAGTTTATCAGCAAATTCTCGGCAGCAGCTCGCCGCTTGGCTGAGCAAGCAAAGTCTGTGCGCCTATCTCTGTTTCAAGAACGACCTTGCCAGCGTTGTCGGCAGTTACCTCACCGATGACCGCAGCGTTCTTTGAATACGGACACTGGTGCAAAGCGTCGAGCAGAGCCTCTGCCTTGTCCTTTGGTGCGACCACCACGAGAGTTCCCTCGCACGCAAGATACAAAGGTTCAAGTCCGAGCATTCCGCAAACGCCCTTTACGCCGTCGGCAACAGGGATATCGGGTGCGTTGAGCTTGATGCCGACATTGCTCTGTGCGCTTATCTCGTAAAGCACCGTGCCGACGCCGCCGCGTGTTGCGTCACGGATAACGTGGATATCGTCGGTCGCCTCGAACATCTTCTCGACCGTGTTCCAAAGCGGTGCACAGTCGCTCTTGACGTCTGCCTCGATACCGAAATCATTTCTTTCAAGCAGTATGGTGCAGCCGTGTCTGCCGATGTCGCCCGTTACGATGATAACATCGCCCGGCTTTGCAAAGGTACCCGATGTGTGAGCGTTCTCCATAACTCTGCCGATGCCCGTCGTTGTGATGAACACCTTGTCCACCTGTCCCTTGCCAGCGACCTTTGTGTCGCCCGCAACAATCTTGACGCCCGCTTCCTTTGCGGTCTTTTCCATTGCCGCAGCTATCTTTTCCAGCTCGTCAAGTTCAAAGCCTTCCTCGATAACGAATGCGCAGGTCATGTAAAGCGGCTTTGCACCCATGCAGGAAAGGTCGTTGACCGTTCCGCAGATAGACAGCTTGCCGATGTTTCCGCCGTTGAACTCGTATGGTGAAACGATGAAACCGTCTGTTGTGAACGCCAGCTTTCCTGTCTGCATTTCGAGAACTGCCGCGTCGTCAGCGGTAAACTCGGGGTTTGAAAAATGTGCCTTGAACACCTTGTCGATAAGCTCAGCGGTCTGCTTTCCGCCTGCGCCGTGTGCAAGGGTAACTACTTTATCACTCATTGTTTTTACTTCCTCTCTGTTAATCATTCGGCACCGATATCAAAGCTCTCTGTTTTCAGGTCGCAGTAATATCTGCCGCTTTGTGCTGTGAATTTCAAAACGCAATAGTCAGGATCGGTCACGCCCTTTTTGTAAAACAGCGTGTCGCCTCTGCGCCAAATCATATCCTTGGTCTGCTGGTCGGTCAGCACTTCCATTTTCCCTTTGAGCATAACGCCGACATACTTTATCAGACCCTTGTGGTAAAAGTAAATGCAGGCGTTGGGGTTCTCTCTGTACTGCTTCACCCTCATTGACGAGGTGTTGGTGGAAAAATAGAACTCTTTCAGACCGTTTCTTTTGCGAGGTCTTAGCATCGCTTTGACGTTCGGAAAGTCCTCGCTGTCGACAGAACAGATAAAGCTGACCTTCTGCTTGTCGATAAACTTCCCAATTTTCTCTGTATCCATTTTTCGTATCCTATTCTTCTGTTTCATCTGACAGAACATCAGTATTTTCATAAGGATAACTGCAAAGAACGCTGTCGAGATATTCTATCCCGCAGAAATATTTGCAGATGGACGTGTTCTTGACGGCGCACTTATGCTCTGTCGTTTTGTCCTGTTCGTTCCACGGGCAAGCGCTCTGCTGCCAAGTGATGTCCGACGCACTGCTTGTCAGGTCAATGTCCATATTTGCACCGCGCAGCTGCTTCACTCTTTTATCCATACGCGCTCTCACATTCCGTACTGGTAGTACGCCGAGCAAGCGCCCTCGCCCGAAACCATGCAGGCGCCTACCGGGTGCTGCGGTGTGCAGACCTTGCCGAACACCTTGCAGTCGCTGGGCTTGCACTTGCCCTGCAGAACATCTCCGCAGCGGCAGGCTGGGTTCGGCTTGCCCTTTATCTCTGGCATATCGTACTTTTTGCGCGCGTCAAAATCTGCGTACTCGTCACGCAGCGTCATGCCCGACATCTTTATCACGCCAAGTCCGCGCCACTCGCTGTCGCACGGCTGCATCACCTTTTCCATCAGCTTCTGCGCCGCAGGGCTGCCCTCGTCTTTTACGACTCTCGGGTAGCAGTTCACAAAGAACGGCTCGCCCTTTTCAAGCAGCTTGACGGTGACCGCCAGCGCAGTCATAAGCTCCTTTGCGGTAAATCCCGCAACGACGCCGCTTACGCCCTGTTCACAAAGCGCCTTGCAGGTCGCATTGCCCGTTATCGCGTTTACGTGACCTGGGAAAAGGAACGCATCTGCGCTGCCTTTGAGCGCCTGATAAGCGTTGGGCATAGTTTTGTTCGCGCAAAGGATAGAGAAGTTTTCAAGCCCAGCCGCCTTTGCCTTTTCAACTGCGAGGCAGGCGGACGGAGTGGTCGTCTCAAAGCCGACAGCGAGGAACACCACCTGCTTGTCTGGGTTTTCCTTTGCAAATTCAACCGCGTCAAGCGGCGAGTAGACCGTCTTTATCACCGCGCCCTGCGCCCTTGCGCCCGCAAGGCTCAGCTCTGTTCCCGGCACTCTTATAAGGTCACCGAAAGTGCAGATAACGCAGTTCTTTTCAAGCGCGAGATAGCACGCCTCGTCGATAAATCCCACAGGCGTAACGCACACGGGACAGCCCGGACCTGAAATAAGGTCAATGTTCTCGGGCAGAATTTTTCTTATCCCGAGGCGGAAAATCTCGTGGGTATGCGTGCCGCAGACCTCCATAATGCGCAGCTTTCTGCCGCTGTAAGATTGAAGTATCTCCTTGGGGGAAAGCTCATTTTTAACGCTATCCATTACAGCTCCTCCATTATCTTTTCAGTTTCGCTCGCGTCGTCGTCGGTAATTTTCGCGATAGCAACGCCCGCGTGCACCATAACATAATCGCCTATCTCGAGGTCGTCGAGAAGGTCTGCGCTGACGCTTCTTCTTGCGCCGCTGGCGTCAATAATTGCCGTTCCGTCTTTAAGGTCAACGACCTTTGCTGATAAACCTACACACATATCTATACCTCCAAAAATTTAGTTTTCATTTTCACAATTGCAAAGCGCATAGTACGCTTGACCGAGCGCTATGCCGCCGTCGTTTGCGGGCACAAGTTCGTGTATCAGAACTCTGAAACCGTCCTGCTCGAGCAGCTGTTTTGTCAGACGCAAAAGCAGCTTGTTCTGGAAAACTCCGCCGCTGAGCGCCGCAGTTTTTATGCCTGTTTTTTCGCGCAGCATTTTGCAGAAATCAAACGCCATTTCCGCAAGCACCCAGTGAAAATCATACGCAAGTTTTCCCTTGTCCTCGCCCTGCAAAAACCTCTGCGTGAGGTCTCTCACAAGCTCTGTCGTGGCGAGCTTTTCGCCGCCGCAAAGTGTGCCGCTGTAAGTAGTTTTGTAGTCGGGATTTTCTTTTTCAAAAGCCTCCGCCGCGAACTCCAAACACATCGAGCTTTCACCCTCAAATGTCGAATGAGACCTTATGCCGAGTATTGCGCTGACCGCGTCAAACAGCCTGCCTGCGCTGGTGGAAAGCACCGTGTTTATGCCCTTGTCCGCCATTACCGATTGCAGCTTGAAAGTCTTTTCATCGCACAAGCCGAGCCTTTCGCAAATGCCCTGTGCATCGTCGCCGAAGCCGTCACGTATAAGCTGTACCGCAATGCGCCAGCCCTCCTTTGACGAGGCATCTCCGCCCACCTGTTTGAACGGCTGGATACTGCCCGCGCGCTCAAAACCGTGGGTGTCGCAAACAAGAATCTCGCCGCCCCATATCGTGCCGTCGGTACCGTAGCCCGTGCCGTCGAACGAAAGCCCAATGACCGTTTCATCGACGTCGTTTTCCGCCATGCACGAGAGTATGTGCGCGTAGTGGTGCTGCAGCTTTTCAAGCGGCAGACCCATCTCCTCCGCAACAGTCACCGTGTTGTATTTCGGGTGCATATCGCATACGCATTTTTCGGGCGAAACTTCAAGCAGCTCCTGCATTCTCTGCACCGATTCTTTCAGCGCGTAAACCGTTCTGATGTCCGCCATATCGCCAACATAGCTCGACAGATACAGCAGCTCGTTCTTGCCGATGCAGAACGTATTTTTCAGCTCGCCGCCTATCGCAAGGCTCTGCAGTTTTGCCTTTTTGCTGACCATGACGGGCAGCGGTGCAAAGCCTCTTGAACGCCTTATCATATACGGTTTTCCGTCGAACCAGTCCATTACCGAGTCGTCCGCACGGATAAGTATCCGCCTGTCGTGCGACAAAATCATATCGCAGTAAGAGCCTATCTCTTTTTGTGCGTCCTCGTCGCTGCGGCATATCGGCGCACCTGAAACGTTGCCGCTTGTCATCACAAGACAGTCGGTCATTTCCACGCCGTCGGGATAATCAAAAAGCAGCATCTGCAGCGGCGCATACGGCAGCATGACTCCCACCGTCGGATTATCGGGCGATATGCCATGCGCAAGTCCGCCGCCTTTCTTTTCGAGCAGAAGTATCGGCTTCTGATAGCCTGTCAGAAACTCCTGCTGACCGTCCTGCACAGCGCACTGCGCAAGCACCGTGTCCATATCTTTCATCATCACCGCAAACGGCTTCTGCGGGCGGTTTTTGAGCTTTCGCAGACGGCTGACCGCGGCTTCATTTTTCGCGTCGCAGCACAGGTGAAACCCGCCTATGCCCTTGACCGCAATGACCTTGCCGTTCATTATGCTTTTTCGCGCGAGAGTTATAGCCTCTGCTCCCTTTGTGTCCTGCCCGACGATGTACACCTGCGGTCCGCAGTCGTTGCAGCAGACGGGCTGCGCGTCGTATCTTCGAGTGTGCGCGTGGGTGTATTCGTATTCGCACTTTTCGCACATCGGAAAGTCGCTCATCGTGGTACGTTCCCTGTCGTAAGGCATCGCGTCAAGTATCGTCAGGCGCGGTCCGCACTGGGTGCAGTTGATGAACGGGTGAAGATAGCGCCTGTCGCCACTGTCGAAAAGCTCTTCTCTGCATTTGTCGCAGGTGGCGATGTCGGGCGAGACGAAAATGTCCCCCGTTTCCTTTTCGCTCTCGATAATCTCAAACGACGTAAAATCCGTGTCCTCTATCTCGCGCACGTCCGCCGAAATGACTATCGCACGCTCGGGCGTTTCGTTTTTCAAGATGTGCACAAAGCGTTCGAGCGTGCCCTGTTCGCCCTGCGCAAAGACCTCAACGTACGAGCCTTTGTTCGCCACAGTTCCCAGCACGCCAAGCGAGTCAGCCGCACGCGAAACGAACGGTCTGAAGCCCACTCCCTGGACGATGCCGTAAAGTCTTATCATCAAGCAAGGCATACCTGTCCTCCGTTTTCGTCGAGCCTGCCCGACACCGCAAAATGCGACAGGTCGATAAGCTCGCCCTTGTATCCTTTCAGCGCTCTGTTGCAGATGTTGTCGATTATGACCGTGTCATAGCCGCCCTCGGTGACCTTGCGCACCAGCTGTTCCTCGTCGGGAATGAACTCGTCGCCGCCCTGTCTGAACTCGTCAAACAGCTTGAAAAACGTTCCCACATCAACAGAGCAATCGTATTTTTCTTGAAGCATTTTTCTCATTTTGTTCGCCGCAAACTGCTGGTGAACAACAAGAATTTTCTTGCCGCCAAAGTCGTTTTCAAGCGCCGCTTGCATAGCCTCGGTCACGGGGAAATCCGTCTCGTATGGTATGCCGAACTGCTGTTTCAAATATTCGGCAGCCTTTATGCCGCCCGTTGAAACGACAATGTTCTTTTCGCACTCGCAAGCGCGTTTGACCTCGTCTATTCCGCTGCCCATACCAAAGCATACAGCGCCCTCTCCGTAGGCTTGCTTGAAAACCTTCTCGGTCATATAACCGCTGGCAAGCGGCGTGCAGCCGATTATGCCGACCTTGCCGCTGACAGTTTCATATTTTTCTGTTGCAAACGTCTTGAAAAGCTCAAGATATGCCCTTTCCTCGCCGTCGTCATAAAGGCGCGTGCCCGTGCAGTCAACGCACAGCGACGGCAGGCTCGTCTTGTTTTCAGCCATTCTTTTGAGCGCGCGGTAGTCCGTCGCAATGACCGCAGGCACAGGTGTGCCGACCACAGCGGTAAACTTAACATCCACCTGTCCGACAGCCCTCGCCGTCTTTTCAATCAGCTTGTCGTCGCGCCCGAGAATTGCGTCCATATCGCGCAGACCCGCACTGAAAACGGCGCTCTTTTTTGTGAACCATCTCGGCTCGTCAAAGCCGCAGATATTGCCCGCACAGCCGCCTGCGTCGCAGATGACCACAAGTCCGCCAAGCTCGTAGAGCACGCCCACAGCGCCCGACTGGTCGGGTGCGAACGGCGAAAGGAGTTTCAACAGATTTTTCATTTTCCCACTCCTTTCAATGCCTCGTCGAGCTGCTCAAACAGCAGGCGCACGCCCGCATATCCGAACGGCTGGCGTTCCTCGTTCCAATCGACCGTCGGCACGCCTGCGTGGTAGTAGCCCGCGTCGTTTCCAATGCACACGTCGATAGGCTTTCCGCTCGGTTCATAGTCGAGCATCGTCGGTGAAAGATTTGAAAATATCTTCGTGTCGGGACTCAGCTTGGCTATCGCCTTTACAAACACAAAATTGCGCTCGCCCACCGTGCCGTAAATCTCCGAAACGGAGAAGCCGTAGGTCAGCATCGCCCACGCAAGCTCAAAGGAATCTGCGTTGAGAAACTCGCCTATCGCAAAGTTTATCTCACCGTATCTTGCCTTGAAATCGTCAATGACTTTCTTTGTTTTCTCAAAGTGCTCGCTGTCGTCAAACACCGCACCTATTGCATTTGCAAGCGACATATACTGGTTGTGTATCTTGCCGATGTGATACATTCTCATCATCTCGATAAACGGTATCCCCAGCGTTTCTTCCATCTGCTGTGCCGCATATCTTGCCTCGGAATTTATCACGAGATTGAAGTTCGCCTGCGACATTTTTTCATACTCTGCAAAATCCTCACACCGCGAAATTTCGCGGATGTGTTTTATGCCCGCCTTTGTCAGCAGCTCGTACATCTCGCAGTCGTCGTTGAGCGGCGCAAAGTGCCCGAGAATGTTCATCGAATCGGAGTGCCTTTTCTGCGGCTTTAAAAGCGAGTAGACCGCCTTGCGCACCGCAGCCATCGGCGGCAGCTTTTTCTCTCGCGTCAGCGCGTACATATAGCAGGGCACGACGGGCACGCCAGCCAGCTCCTCGCACTTGCGGCTGACTCTCTCCATATCCGTTCCCAGCAGCGCGTCAACGCAGGTTATGCATATCATCACGGCGCTTGGCTTTTTGTCGCAGAACTCATAGACCTCTTTGACCGCCTCGGGAATTTTCGTCAGGTGACGTCCCGTGACAATGTCGGTGTCGTCGAGCAGCAGATAGAAAAACCTGTCCTGATAGCCGCAAAGGCGCGACTGCATCGTGGTATTTCTTCCGCAGCAGCCGGGGGAAACCAGCAGCATCACAGAGCCGGGAATAGCAAGCCCTGCGCGCTTTACGCCGAAGCCCTGCGCACCCGGCGAGTTGAACGCCAGCGTCGCGGGGGAAGAATATATCAGGTGCTTTGCCGAGAGCAGCTCGTCAGGCGTGTTCTCAAAGCCCTTTTGTGCAAGCTCGGCAGCGGTAATATAAAATGCGTTATTCATCATCTTTGTCCTCATCTATCAGCATTTGCGCAAGGGCTAAAAAACGCTTTGAAACGTCAAGTTCCGCATCGCCCTCAACAACTGTTTTGCCCATATCCTCGAACCTTATTATGTCGTTTGAGCGCGGTATCTCGGCAACTATTTCGAGTCCGTTTTTCTGGACAAACTCGTTCACCTTTTCTTCCTCGTTCTCAACGTTTCGCCTGTTAAAAACTATGCCGCGCACCTTTGCGTAACTTCTGTCCTCAAAGTTCTTGACCGCGCTGTTGATGTTGTTTGCAGCGTAAAGAGCCATCTTTTCGCCCGAGGTAACGATAAGCACCTGCGACGCGTAGCCCTCTCTTATCGGTGCCGCAAAGCCGCCGCACACCACGTCGCCAAGCACGTCGTAAAGCACGACATCGGGCTTGTATTTTTTATAAAGGTCAAAGCTCTCGAGCAGGTTGAAGGTCGTGATTATACCTCGTCCTGCGCAGCCAAGACCGGGCGTAGGTCCGCCCGTCTCAATGCACAAAATGCCCTTGTAGCCCACCTTTGAGATTTCCTCAACGCTCGACGGCTCGTCGTGCTCACGCAGGTAGTTCATCACAGGTGTCAGCAGCTCGCCGCCCAGCAGATTCATCGTCGAGTCTGCCTTCGGGTCGCAGCCTATCTGTATAACTCTCTTGCCGAGGGTCGCGAACGCAGCCGCAAGGTTTGCCGTGACGGTGGACTTTCCAATGCCGCCCTTTCCGTAAACCGCTATTTTTATCATATCAAAACTCCAATTCTCTATCCACAAAATTCTTGATGTTCTTTCGGAAACATCTGCCAGAAAATGCCTCGTGCGGCAGCGGGAAAAACTCCACCGTTCTGCTCACTATCGGCTTGAAAAGCGGGTCAGCGTAAACGCTCTCGCAGTCCGCAAATTCTTCTTCGAGCTTGTCCTCGTCGGCGATGTGCTTGTCCGCCGAAGCGATAAGCTCATCGCTCGTATCGAGCGTGTGTATCACTCTCACAGCCTTGCCCGTCTGCAATTCTATCGCCCTTGCGAGCGAGCCTGCATAAACGCTCTCGCCCACAACGACAGCCGACGCGCCGTCTGCATTTTCACTTCTCTGCGCGCACGAAACAATGTCCGCACCCTGCGCGATAGCCTTTTCAATGTCGCCTTTTAACTGCTCGGCAAAGCCTTTACCAAACGGCAGACCGACAACGTACGGCGTGCCGAATTTTTCTTTGAGCACCCTTGCCGCCGCAAGTCCGCTTGCCGAAACAACGAGGTTGCAAGCAGCGTCGCCCGCAGTTTTGTAATCTTCCAGCGTGCTGCCCATAGCCATACAGCAGCCCTTTTCAAAGCCGCATTTTTCAAGCCACGCCCACACCGCGCCGACTATCTCCTGCCGCGAAAGGTCAAGAGGTGTCGCGCCGAGAATATTGACAACAGGCTTGCTTTTTGCCGCGCCCGTTTTTTCGCAGTAGCTTTCCGCAAGCATCTCAAACGCCTGCGACGCACCGACGAGGTAGCTTTTCATACCGTTTGTGTGCATCGCAAAAGTCGGTATTCCACACCTGCTTTCAATTATCATTGCCAGCGCATCAAAGTCAGTACCCGTCATTGCAGGCATAGGCGAACCGCATATCGCAATGAACTTCGGATTCAGCCTTTGCGCCGATTCGCAAACGTCGTCTATAAACTTGTCGTCGTTGCCCATAACGGCGTCAATTTCGGTGAGCGCCGAAATGTAAATCATACTGTCCATATCGTACCAGCGAGGCTCGTCGTGGGTGGCATAGGTCGAGTTGCAGCCCGACGCATCGTGAACGACCACCATTCCGCCCAGCTCGTAAAGCGCCGAGCAGACGCCCGAGGTGTCCGCCGTGTAGCAGGAAATTATTTTTGCATAGTGTATCATAGGCAGCTTTGGCACCCCATTCCTTTGTGCTGGATAACGACTTTTCTGTCCTTTTTGTTCTGCGCCGCATCGGCGATTTTCTCGGCGAGCTTTTTCACGCCGTCAAAGCCGTACATATCCTTTGCGCCGACGATGTCAACAAAGTGGTCTGTTGCGCAGAAATAGGCAGCTTTCTGCCCTATGGCAACAAACTCGTTTTCCGTCATTTGTCCGCCCGCGAAAAATCTCATCGAGGTATTCACCGTCGGGAAAACCTCAAACTCGGGATACTTTTCTTTTATAAATTCAAACGCCTGCTCGTCCTCGCCGCTTATAACGTCGATGAAAATTCGTGTGACGTTTATGCCGTTTTCCAGCAGTGTTTTGCACAGTTCAAACGGCTTGTGCGCCGCCATAAAATCGACTGCAACAGGTCTGCCGCCGAGGACTTTTGCCGCACTTTCAAGCGCCACGCGTGCCTCGTTTTCGTCAGCCGACAGGTCGGGCAGATCAATGCCCAGCGCCTCGCACAGCGCCTTGTAATTGTCCTTGATCTTTTCAAAATCCCAGCTCACAGGCAGATACAAAGCCCTCTGCCCAAGCCTTTCTTCAAGCTCCTGCGCCGCAGGAAGCGCCTCGGGTATCACGCAGATGTTGAACGATGACTTTGCCATTTCAAGATACTGCGCATAGCTCTCACATTCAGGCAGCTGGCGCAGCGTCACACCTGCATTTTTTATTATCCGCACAAGCTCACAGCTTTGCCCGAACGCCCAGTTGTAGCCGATGATGTTGACGCCGCCGTCTTTTTCGCTTTCGCGCAAAGGCACAAACATCTGCCTGTACATCGTCGGCACAGGCGCAAGTCCGCTGAAACGCATAGTCGGTGTCATAAAGCACTTAACGAAATCTATCCCGCCGAACCTGCTTTCAAGCTCCTCAATTATCATATCAAAATCCACGCCTGCGAACAGGTGCATACAGCTGAGAAAAACAAGTATGCAGGGCGGTCTTTCGTCCATGCGTTTTATGACAGCCGTCACCGAGTCGATGATATTGTATTCCATACTGCCGTCAGCGTAATCCTCATCGCAAAGATACGCCCACGAGAGCCTGTCCATCGCATTCATCTCAGCAGTCGTCTGCACAACGCCTCTCAGGCACCCCTGCGCACAGAAAAAAATCTGATGCGACTGCGGTATCAGCAGTCCCATATGCACTATGTTCCAGTCGCCTCTTGCCGGCGGACTGTATTCAAGTCCCTGACCGAACGGACGAGGGAACTGCGCATCTTTTATGCATACGCCGATAGGTGCGGTCGCTTCGCCGCCTGCTTTTTTAAGCATCTGCCTCAAAACCTTTCATTATCTCATCAGCAAGCGCAGTGTACTGCTTTGCCATGTCGCTGTCGGGATATCTGTTCATCACCGTAGTGCCGAGCCTGTCGCATTCCTGCACCAGCTTGCTGCGCTCAAGATCACCGACTATCACAGTATTAAAATCCTTTGCCAGAGTCTGAACATTTTCAAGCTCGCATTCGACATTACGTCTGTTGAGAATAATACCGCCGAGCTGTGCATAGCCTCTGCCCTTGAAATTCTCTATCGCCATTGCGATGTTGCCTGCCGCATAGCAAGCCATTTTTTCGCCCGATGTAACTATAAAAACTTTCTGCGCATAGCCCTTGTGCATAGGCATCGAAAAACCGCCGCACACCACGTCGCCCAGCACATCGTAAAGCACGATGTCAGGCTTGTATTTTTCGTATGCGCCTTTCTTTTCAAGACGCTCGAGAGCTGCGATGATCCCTCGCCCTGCACAGCCAAGACCCGGTATCGGTCCGCCCGCCTCAACGCAGAAAACGCCGTCCTCGCTGACAGTCACCATATCTTCAAGCTCAAACTTGTCGCCCTTTTCGCGCACAAGGTCGAGCACAGTTTTTATTCTTCTTCCGCCGTTGAGCAGCGAGGTGGAATCAGCCTTGGGGTCGCAGCCAATCTGCATAACCCGATAGCCCTTTCTCACCAGTGCAACAGCCAAGTTTGAAACGGTGGTGGACTTGCCTATGCCGCCCTTACCGTAAACCGCTATCTTTATCATAACTCTTGTGGTCACCTCTTGTAATTACGACTTTGTATCCTATCGACTCCATTCGCCTTTCAAGGCAGGCTCTGCACTGTGCCGACTCGTCGCCCGTGCATATCTTGCCGTCGTACAGCAGATATTTTTTGCGCACATCTATCGGCGAAAGATTCGGCATTATAACGTTCGCGCCCGAGAGCACGCCCTTTTCTCTGCCGTCTGGGCGGATAGTTCCCAGCGCAGTTGTGGCAGGGATAAGGCAGTCGGGAATCATCAGCCTGCAAAGGCTTATCAGAAACAGCGTCAGCTCATAGCTGCCCGCAGGCTCGTCCTTGAACGGCGTGTCCTTGTGCGGCAGGAACGGTCCCATGCCAATCATCTCGGGCTTGAAACTTTCAAGGAAAAGCATATCCTCTGCCAAGTCAGCAGATGTCTGATAAGGCGCGCCTATCATCATTCCGCAGCCTGTCTGATAGCCTATCTCTTTGAGCAGCCGCAGACAGTTCATTCTGTTTGACCACGACATATTGCTCGGGTGCAGCTTTTTGTAATGCTCCTCATTTGCGGTCTCGTGGCGCAGCAGATACCTGTCCGCACCAGCGTCGTAAAGCCGCTTGTAATCGTCAAAGGAAAGCTCGCCGATAGACAGCGTCACCGCACAGTCTGGGTGCGCTTTCTTTATGCAGCTGACTATGTCGCAGAGCGTGTCCGTATCGTAGCCTGCGTCCTCGCCGCTTTGCAGCACAAAGGTACGGAAGCCGTACTCGTAGCCCGCATCGCAGCAGTCAAGAATCTGCTCCTTGGTGAGCCTGTATCTGTCGCAGTTTGTGTTTGACTTTCTTATGCCGCAGTAGAGGCAGTCGTTCCTGCAAATGTTTGAAAACTCAACAATTCCACGGATATAAATGTTCTTTCCGAACTGCGCCGTTGCAGCCTTTACCGCCTTTTGCGCAGCGTAGGCTCTGTCCTCGTCGGTGAACGTGTCAAACAGCTGCACCCACCCGTCTTTGTCAAGATGTCTTTCCTTTTCAAGTATATCAATAAGCTCGGTATTTTTCATATCATCACTCACAGTTTCTCATACAGGTGCGGGAAAATTTCCACGCTCCTTTTAAGTATGCCCGTCATATGCGCAATTGCCACGCCGTAGTTTGTAAACGGCACGTTCTGGTCAAGAGCGCATTTCATTCGGTAGGTCATTTCCTTTGGCGTAAGCATACAGCCGCCGCAGTGTATCACCAGCGCGAACTCCGACAGGTCGTCGGGGAACTCTCTGCCCGACGATGTCGCTATCTCAATGTTTTTGCCCGTGTGCTTTCTGAGCCAGTTGGGCAGTTTTACAGTGCCTATGTCGCCGCACTGTCTGTGGTGCGTGCAGCCCTCGCTGATAAGCACCTTGTCGCCGTCTTTTAAGTTGTCGATAGCCGTTGCTCCCTCGACGGCGGTGTCAAGAAAGCCTTTGTACCTCGCCATAAGTATAGAGAACGATGTCAGCATTATGTCCTGCGGAGTGTCCTTGCTCACCCTCGCAAAAGCCTGGCTGTCTGTGATGACCAGCTTGGGCTTTTTGCCCAGCGCCGCCAGCGTGTCCGCAAGCTCTGTGTCCTTTACAACAACAGCGCAGGCGTCAGCATCGAGAACATCTCTTATCATCTGCTGCTGCGGCAGGATAAGCCTGCCCTTCGGTGCGCTTTCGTCTATCGGCACAACCAGCACAACGAGGTCGTTTCGCTCCAGCTTGTCGCCGATAAGCCGAGCCTCGCGCTCCTGCGACTTTGCAAGCGAGCCAATCTTCTCTTTGAGTTCAAAAACTCCATCGCCCGTCTTTGCGCTGACATAAACGCAGTTTTCACCCGTGATGCCGCCCTGCGTGATGTCGGTCTTGTTGACGGCAATGATGTACGGGATATCCTTCTGCGCGAACAGCTCCACAAGCTCCTTTTCGCACTCGCCCATTCCCAGCGAAGCGTCCACCACAAGCACCGCAACATCAGTTCTGTTGAGCGCCTGCTTTGTGCTTTTCACGCGCATTTCGCCAAGCATTCCCTCGTCGTCGTAACCTGCCGTGTCGATTATGACAACAGGTCCCATCGGCAGAATTTCCATTGCCTTGTAAACGGGGTCGGTAGTCGTTCCCGCCACATCTGAAACCAGCGACAGCCCCTGACCTGTCACCGCGTTAACTATGCTCGATTTTCCTGCATTGCGCCTGCCGAAAAAGCCTATGTGCACCCTTTCGCCCGAGGGTATATCATTGAGTCCCATAACATCACACCTTCCTAAGTTTGCATTAAAAAAACAGCCCATCCCGACGGATAAACTGCCCACAATGAAACTGTCAGCCTGCAATTCGGCTGTCGTTTCGTAAGTTCATCAAGCTTTCGCCTCAATAAAATTTCAGCGTCAGGAGATAAAATATTATTAAGTTTTCAGCTTGCTGAATAAAGTGTCTTTGCGGTCACTCCGCTGAGTCGTCCGATCCTGCCTGCAAGAGAGTTTATCTTGTCCTGCGGCGCGTCTATCGCAACGCAGATTATGTTCACGCTCTTGTCCCTGTGCGGCACGCCCATTCTGCCGATAATGTATTCACGGTATTCGTGCAGAAGTGAGTTTATCTGTTCGGAGGAATCATAGTTGTCCGCAATGACTGCCATTACAGCCACTCGTGTTTCCATATCCAGCCTCCTTTATTGGTACTTAAATTATACCACATTCGTCCCTGTTTGTCAATCGAAATTGCTGCAAAACTTTCGCCTTTGCCTGCATATCTTCACGCCATCGGGAAATAATAAAAGCATACACCGCGCTACATAATTTTCGGGGTGATGTGAAATGCAGTACAGCAAGGTCGAGATAAGCGGTGTAAACACAAACGAGCTGAAAGTGCTCACCGAGCAGCAGAAGCTGGAGCTTTTAAAGCGCACCAGAAGCGGCGACAAAAAGGCGCGTGAGGAGCTGATAAACGGCAACCTGCGCCTTGTGCTCAGCGTGCTGCAAAAGTTCACGGGGCGCAGCGACTGTGCCGACGATCTGTTTCAGGTCGGTGTCGTCGGACTGATAAAAGCGATAGACAATTTCGACCCAAAGTTCGAGGTCAAATTCTCGTCCTATGCCCACCCGATGATTGCAGGCGAAGTGCGCCGCTACCTGCGTGATTTCCAGCCCGTGCGGGTCAGCCGTTCTCTGCGCGACCTTGCCTATAAGTCTATGCTCGCGCGGGAAAAGCTCACCGAGAAGCTCAGCCGTGAGCCGACCGCTACCGAGATAGCCGAGGAAACGGGCGCAGACCGCTGCGACATCGTTACCGCAATGGAGTCTGTCAGCGACCCCGTGTCACTCTACGAGCCTGTCTATTCCGAGGCTGGCGACACCCTTTACGTCATCGACCAGATAAAAGACAACTGCGACGATAAAAGCTGGCTTGACGAGCTGTCAGTCAAGGAGACAATCGCCTCGCTGCAGGAGCGCGAGAAAAGAATACTCTACCTGCGGTTTTTCAAAGGGCGTACGCAAATGGAAGTTGCACGACAGATAGGCATCTCGCAGGCGCAGGTCTCACGCCTTGAAAAAGGCGCGCTGGACAAGATAAAAGCGCAGTTCTGAGCCGCCGCGCGCAATGCGACTCAAACCGCAGGAACAGCCGAATTTTTGACATCTTGTGTGTCCGCAATGTGTCGGTCATATTAAAACAAAATTGTACAGATTAGCAATGCTGGTTTGTTGTGGATATAATAATCATTACTGCTTGAATCAAGCTCTACTGATAAAACTACTATTTAAAGGGAGGTCAGCTATGCAACCCGTCCTGATTGCAGAAGATTACAATGCACAGCACCGTCTGATGCAAAACAGCTTTGAGGCTGCGGGCATACCGTGTCATATATGTAAGAACACCGAGCTTGACCTCTCGGTAAATCTGGCTTGCGGGGACATTTCCTGCGTCGTGCTCAACGCCAGCAAGCTGGGCAACGAGGCTGTCGAGAGACTTTGCAGCAGCGCGGACTGCCGCCTCGAGCCGCGTGATTTTGTCAACATCTACACCTACGAGGACACAGAGGAGCTTTCCGAGCTTCGCCGCATCGGCATAACCGAGAACCACCCGTTCCCATACAGCCCGGCAAGCCTCATCGAGTTTATCCGCACGCATCTTTCGGAAAAGTCAAACGCCTGCGGCGCACTGAAAAAGCAAACGGACAAGCGCATCGAACAGTTCATCTCGCAGCTCAACCCGTCGGGCAGACAGCGCGGCAACACATATATCCGCGAGGCTGTGCTGCACATTCTTTTCAGCGCAGAACCGTCCTTCAACCTGCACCGCGACATTTACAGCCGCATTGCAAACAAGCACCGCACCACCGTCAAAAGCGTGGAACATTCTATCAGAATTTCTGTCGAAAGCTGCTGGCAGCACGCCGACAGCGAGAGCAAGAAAAAGCTGGCGGGCAGCAGCGACATCTCGCGCCGACCTACAAACGCAGGCTTCATCGCCGCAGTCGCGCGCCTTATCGCAGCCGACACCCCCGCTGCCTTTCCCGCGTCAGCCCGCTTATTGAATAGTACATACCCAAAGCTGCATATATAGTTGTTACGAGGTGATAACTATGATATGCAGCTTTTCTGCTGTGCGAAACAAGGAGGTCGTAAATCTCCGTACAGGAATGAAGATAGGCTTTGTTGACGACATTGAGCTTGACTCGACGTCGGGAAAGATAGTCTCGCTGATAGTCTACGGGCGCTCGCGGGCGTTCGGGCTGATGGGGCGCGACAGCGACATCGTCATCAAATGCTCCGACATCGAGCTTATCGGCGAGGACATAATCCTCGTGGATTTCGAGGAAAAGACAATATCGACAAAAACCAAAAGCTATACCGTTGAAAATTTGTTGAAATGACGAGGGAGAAAAGACTTGAAAAACAGCCTTTGTTGTGGTATAATATTAAAGCAATTCGCACGGGCTCGTTTTTGCCGTTGGTCCCGAGACAACTCGGGTTGAGGCAAGCCAAACGTCCCGGAGGAAATAAGCACGCCGAAAGGCGAACATTAAAACCAAACAGGAGGTTACTACAATGGGAGTAGTATCAATGAAGCAGCTTCTTGAGGCTGGCGTACACTTTGGTCACCAGACAAGAAGATGGAACCCGAAAATGGCACCGTACATTTTCACAGAAAGAAACGGCATCTACATCATCGACCTGCAGAAGACAGTAAAGAAGCTCGAAGAGGCTTATATGTTTGTTCGTGACGTAGCTGCACAGGGCGGCGAGATCCTTTTCGTCGGCACAAAGAAGCAGGCAAGCGATTCCGTTAAGGAAGAGGCTACAAGAGCAAGCGCACATTTCGTAAACGCAAGATGGCTCGGCGGTATGATGACAAACTTCAAGACCATCCAGCAGAGAATCAAGAGACTTGAGCAGCTCAACAAGATGGAAGAGGACGGCACATTTGATCTTCTGCCTAAGAAGGAAGTTACAAAGCTCAAGCTCGAGATCGAAAAGCTCGAGAAGTTCCTCGGCGGTATCAAGAACATGAAGAAGCTCCCGGGAGCACTCTTCGTAGTTGACCCGAGAAAAGAAAAGATCGCTGTTGCTGAGGCTAAGAAGCTCGGCATCCCGGTTGTTGCTATCGTAGATACAAACTGCGATCCTGATGACGTTGATTACGTTATCCCGGGCAACGACGACGCTATCAGAGCTGTTAAGCTGATCGCTGGCTGCATGGCTAACGCTATCATCGAGGGCAGACAGGGCGAAGACGCTGTAAGCGATGAGGAGACCGAGAAGGTCGAAGAGGCAGAGGAAGAGACTGCTGAATAATCAATGACAATGTACAGGGCAGATAAGTTTGATAATTTGTCTGCCTTGTTTTGACGAATATCGATTGGAGGAAATATAAATGGGAAAGGTATCTGTACAGGAAATTAAAGAGCTTATGACAGCTACAGGCGTAGGCATGATGGACTGCAAGAAGGCTCTTGTTGAAACAGACGGCGATATGGAAAAGGCTATCCTCGTTCTTCGTGAAAAAGGTCTTGCAACACAGGCTAAGAAGAGCGGCAGAGTTGCTGCTGAGGGTATCTGCACAGCTGTTGTTGAGGGTAACGTAGGCTGCGTTCTCGAGGTAAACATCGAGACAGACTTCGCTGCTAATAACCAGGAGTTCAAGGATTTCGTTGCTGCAACTGCTAAGACTGTTATCGAGCAGAACCCAGCTGATGTTGAGGCTCTCAAGGCTTGCAAGATCGCAGGCGGCGACACAACTGTTGAAGAGGCTCTGCAGAACCTGTTCATCAAGATCAGAGAGAATATGGTAATCAGAAGATTCAAGAGATTCGAGGGTATCCTCGTTCCTTATGTTCACGGCGGCGGAAGCATCGCAGTTATCGTTAAGCTCGAGTCTGACATCGCTGCTGACAACGCTGAGCTGCTCGCAGCTGGTAAGGACTGCGCACTGCAGGTAGCTGCTATGAACCCATCTTACCTCAACAGAGCTGCTGTTCCTGCTGACGCTCTTGAGGAAGAGAAGAAGATCCAGCTCGCTCAGATGGCTGACGATCCTAAGATGGCTAACAAGCCTGAGCAGGTTAAGATCAAGATCATCGAGGGCAAGCTCGGCAAGTTCTATTCCGAGAACTGCCTGCTTGAACAGGCTTTCGTTAAGGACGACAAGATGACTGTCGGCGCTTATGTTGACAGCGTAGCTAAGAAGCTCGGCGGCAAGATAGACGTTGTTGAGTACGTTCGTTTCGAGCGCGGCGAGGGCGTTGAGAAGAAAGAAGATAACTTCGCTGACGAAGTTGCTTCAATGATCAAGTAATCAAAGCACAATATCAAAGGCTGGTACTTAATGTGCCAGCCTTTTTTTATCAGGATTTTATACTTTTTTAATTTTGCAGCCGAAGGGGCTTGGGGGCGACCGGAAAGCCCCCCAAATAAAAAACAACTCCCGAGCACCCACCGCCCGAGAGTTATACAGTGTCCTGTAACAGCAAAACTATCGCCCTGCTCCGATTGGAACAGGGCGTTGTTTATGCCTCTAAATAGTCTTTTACTTGCAGCAGGTCGTCGAACTTTGCGTGCGCCAGCTTTAACATTTCCTCGTCGGGTTTGAGAATGTCGGGCACCAGCAGCGGCATCATTCCCGCTCTGCTTGCCGAGATTATCCCGTTGCGCGAATCCTCGACAGCCACGCATTTTGTCGGGTCGACGCCCAGCTTTTTGCAGGCGAGCAGGTAAATATCAGGCTCGGGCTTTGAGTGCTCTATCATGTTTCCACCGACAATGACCCTGAAATACTTGAACAGGTCTGCGTCCTTCAGCTCCATAACTACCCTGTCGTAAGTCGTTGACGACGCCAGCGCAACAACTGCGCCGCTTGCTCTGAGGTATTCAAGCAGCTCCCTTGCGCCCTTTTTTATCGGCAGACCCTCAGTCTGCATAATCTCGTTGAAGCGCGTAACGCACTCGACGTGCATCGCCTCAATGCTCACCTTGTCGCCGTAAACCTCGTCAAAAATCTTAATCGTGTCAACAGTGCTCCTGCCGACGCATTTCATCGCCGTCTCAGTGATGTCGCCAAGATTATGCGCGTCAGCGGTGTACTGCCAGCTGCGCAGGGCGATAGTCTCTGTGTCGAAAATCACGCCGTCCATATCAAAAACGACCGCGTCAAGCTCGCTAAGTTTCATTCTCGTTCTCCCCTATCTGAAATACATGTATAAGTCGCATTTTATCATGCCGTTGTATAGCTTGCGCTTTTTGTCCGCCTTTCTGCCGAAGAACTTTTCAAACTCCTCGTGCGGCGAAATGATGTAGCAGGGGCTTTCCTTTGACGGACATATCACCTGCCCCATTTTCTTGTAAAGCTCCTCTGCCGCCCTGATGTCAAGCAGCCTTTCGCCATACGGCGGATTGCAGAACAGAGTGCAGTTTTCAAGCGGCTTGTACTTTGCAATGTCCTGCTGTTTTATTTCCAGCCTGCCCGCAACGCCAGCCTTTTTGGCATTCGAGCTTGTCAGGTCGATAGCCAGCTCGTCAATGTCAAAGCCGTAACCGTGGAAGCCTGCGTCGCGCTTTATCAAGTCCATTGCCTCTGCGCGCGCATCTTTCCAGACAGCCGCAGGAATCTGCGCCCACTGCTCCGCCGCAAAGCTCCTGCGCAGACCGCAGGCAATGTTCATTGCCTTGTAAGCCGCCTCGATAAGGAACGTTCCCGAGCCGCACATCGGGTCGCAGACCACCGTGTCAGCGCGCACTCTCGCCAGGTCGATTATGCCCGCAGCCAGCGTCTCCTTAATCGGCGCGTCGTTGGAATTTTTGCGGTAGCCGCGCTTGTGCAAGCCCTGTCCCGACGTGTCAAGGAAAATGCTGACCTTGTCTTTGAGTATCGTGAACTGTATCTGATGCTTTGCGCCCGTCTCCTCAAAATAGCTGATGCCGTAAACGCTTTCAAGGCGCTTAACGCAGGCTTTTTTGATTATCTTCTGACAGTCGGGCACGCTGCGCAGCTGCGAGTTAAGGCTGCTGCCCTTGACGGGGAACGCGTCGGTCTTGCCGATAAAATCCTCCCACCTGATCGCCTTGACGCCCTCAAACAGCTGCTCAAAACTCTTCGCCTCAAAGCTCGCCAGCTCGATAAGCACTCTCTCGCCTGACGAAATCCACAGGTTCGCCTTTGCCAGCGTGTCAAAGCCGCCCTCAAAGCTGACCTTTCCGTCGGTGGTGAGCAGCTTGTCGCCGCCTATCTTTTTAACTTCATACGTCACAACGCTTTCCAGACCGAAGTGACAAGGCACACAAAGCCTCATTTTTTCCATAGCTCTTCCCTTTCGCAGTCAAACCAAGACCCCCAGATCATTTCGATATGGGGGTCATTGCTATTTGTTTATCAGTGTGTGCAGACATTGCCAAGCTGTGATTTCTTGAACCAGCCCTCAGCCTTTGTTCCGCAGGTCTTAGATGCGATAAGTCCCGTCTGCGTGCAGTAATAAGTCTTAACGACTGAATCAGGTACGTCAAACTCCTTATTCTCGCCGCTTTCAGCTATCTCGCCGAACAGGCTCTTCCACAGCGCATCACTGTGTTTATAGTAGTTTGTCGGAATCGTCTTGTGGTTGTCGTAACCTATCCATACTCCTGAAATAAGGTCAGGTGTACAGCCGACGAACGTGAGGTCCTCCCAGTTGGACGATGTACCCGTCTTTGCAACGAGGTCTGTCGTTGCAAGTCTTGCATTTGTACCCGTGCCGTTAGGATCGGTAACGACCGTTCTCATCATTCTGTTCATGATGTAAGCGGTGTCATCACCGATGACCTGCTTGAATCCGTCAGACTTTTCAAAGATCGTCTTGCCCTGAGCGTCTTCGATGGAGTTGATGTATGAAAGCTCATACTTTCTTCCGCCGTTGCCGAAAATCATATACGCGCCGACAAGTTCTGACAGGTGCAGACCTGCATTGAAGCCGCCAACCGTTACGCCCGAGTAGCTGTTCATATCAGCTTCTGTAAGCGTTGTGATTCCCAGCTTTTCTTTGAGGAAGTTAGCACAGTACTGCGGTGTCAGCTTCTGAACGAGCTGAGCAGGAGCAGTATTCTTCGACTGCGAAAGCATCTGCCATGTGAACATTTCCTTGTACGACCAGTTGTCGCCGCCGAAATCGGTGTAGTTTACAGGCCACTTTTCGTTCTGTCCCTGTGCATTCTTTATAACGATAGGTTCGTCCTTTATCTTGGTCGACCACATTATGATATCATTTTCCACCGCAGGTGCATACGAGCCTATCGGCTTTATGCTCGAACCTGTCGAACGTGTACCCTGCGTTGCGATGTTGAACGTCAGCAATTGGTCTTTCTTGCCTCTGCCTCCGACGACCGCCTTGACAGCGCCCGTGTAGTCGCAGGCAAACGCCGCACCCTCTACCGTATCGCTTTCTATCGTATAATTGAGGAAGCAAGCGGGGTTCTGCATATTAGCTTCCAGCTTTTTCTGCATCTGATAATCGACTGTTGTGTAAATGGTGAAACCGCCGTCCCACAGTCTTGACGATGCTTCTTCCTCGGAGATACCGTAGTATTCCGCGATTATCGTCGATGCCTGCCTGAGTGCCTCGTCCATGAAGTAGTCTGTCGGACCCTGGTCCTTAGTCTCGTCATCATAGACAGTCGCACTTGAATAGTCGAAGTTTCCGACTACCTTGAGCTTTTCGTTGAGCGCCTGATTGTACTCGTCCTCGGATATCGCACCGTTTTCGAGCATCTTGTTAAGGCATCTCTTACGTCTGATAAAGTTATTGTCAGTCTCTCCGTCGAACGGGTTGTTTGCGGCAGGAGCGTTTGTCATACCTGCCAGCGAAGCAGCTTCCGCGAGGTCAAGGTCTTTTACGTCTTTTCCGAAATAGAAGTTTGCCGCAGCCTGAACGCCGATGATATCATACTTCTTTGTGCCCAGCGGGATAACGTTGAGATAGCACTGTAAGATATCTTCCTTTCGGTTTACCCTTTCAACGTTTATCGTTCGGAATATCTCTCGTATCTTTCTCTCGATACCCTTGATACCCTGAGCGTCATCATCGCCCGTAACGTTCTTTATCGTCTGCTGAGTAATTGTCGAACCACCCTGTCTGTTAGGGTATATCGGCAGGAAGATGTTAACGAACGCACCTATGGTACGCTTGAAGTCAACGCCGTCGTGCTGATAGAATCTCTCGTCCTCACTGTAAACAAAAGCGTCCTGAACGTACTGCGGGATATTTTCCATATCGACCCACAGAACGTGCTTGCTGCTGTTTCTTATAGCATAGTACAGATCGTACTGCTTTGAGTTCGGATCCTTCTCATCATAATCGGGATTTTCATAAACGAATCTCGAGATATTGCTCTCAGCGACACGCTCAAGGCTTACTGTCGATGTGGTGTCAGCAAAGTTGAGAACATATATCGTCAGCACCGTTGCAAAGATGCAGGATGTGATGATAACGATAAGGAACACGGAAAGAATTACCGTACCTATCGTTCTCAGAACTCTTGACACTACCCCGAGAGCCGTATTCACTTTTCTTCTTTTTTTGCCCTTTCTTTTTGCGGGAACAACTCTCTTTTTGTCTTCCATAAAAACAGCCTTTCCTGTTTATCTTCAATGTTTAGTATAACACAAACCAATGAAAAAGTTAAGCCTTTTTATTTTTCCCTCGGATTTTTCGTCATTTAAGACAATTCTTCCTTACTTTGTGCGCTTAAATTCTCTTTTTTAAAGAGGTACATTCAATGAAAATCGGGGACGATGTTCTCGCCCCCGCAATATTCAAAGCATCGCAAGAGATATTACTCTGCGTCGGAAGCTTCCTCAGCAGCAGGCTCTTCAGCGGCTGTATCCTCAACCACTTCTTCCTCTGGGAGAAGTGCTCTGATAGACAGGCTGATGCGCTTCTTGTCGAGATCGATCTCAGTGATCTTGCACTCAACGTCCTGACCAACAGTAAGTATCTCGTTTACATTATCAACTCTCTTGTTAGCGATCTGGGAGATGTGGATAAGACCGTCGATGCCCTCAATGATCTGAGCGAATGCACCGAAAGATGTGATAGAAACGATCTTAGCAGTAACAGTCTGTCCTGCCTCGTAGTTGTTCTTGAATATCTCCCAAGGATTCTCCTCGTCCTTCTTGAATGTCAGCGAGATCTTCTTTGTCTCGTTGTCGATATCCTTGATCTTAACCTTGATCTTGTCGCCTACGGAAACGATCTCGGAAGGATGCTTGTCTCTGTTCCAGGACAGGTCAACTCTTCTTACGAGTCCGTCTACGCCGCCGAGGTCAACGAATACGCCGTAATCTGTGATAGACTTAACAACGCCCTCAACCTCTTCGCCAGGCTGTGTGTTCTCAAAGAACTTGGTCTGTGCAGCAGCTCTTGCCTCTCTTGCAACAACTCTGATAGAGCCGACAGCTCTCTGTCTGCCCTCGTTTACTTCGAGGATCTTGAAGCTAACTTCCTGGTTAACCAGCTCGTTGAGGTCAAAATCTCTCTTAGGAGCAGCCTGTGAAGCAGGAACGAATACGTTCACGCCATTGCAGTTAACGAGCACGCCGCCCTTGATAACGCTCTTTACAACACCTGTGAGGATCTCGTCTGCTTCCTTTGCAGCAACGATCTTCTCAAAGCCTGCAGCAGCGTCAACCTTCTTCTTGGAAAGTGTAACAACGCCGTCCTGGTCGTTGGTCTTGAGAACCAGCAGATCCAGCTCGTCGCCTACCTTAACAACGTCCTCAGGCTTGAGGGAAGGGTCGTTGGTCAGCTCGCTTGCGGGGATAACGCCCTGCTGCTTTGTGCCGAGGTCAACGTAAACTTCAGTGTTGTTTACAGACAAAACAGTACCTGTTACTCTCTTTCCGATATGTATTGGCTTCAGAGATTTTTCCATCTCCTCTTCCCAGTTAAATTCCTCATCAACATTGATCAATTCACTCATGGTTTGTTCTACCTCCTTGATTATATAGGCTGGTGTTGAAGCACCCGCCGAGATCCCTGCGGATCTCACTCCGTCAAGGCTGAGCCTCATTTCACGGAGTTGTTTTGCGTTCTCGACCTGAACGCTTTTGCAATGCCTGCTTGCAATATCATATAGCTTACGGGTGTTCGAGCTGTGAGAACCGCCCACGATCACCATAAGGTCAGAGCTTTGTGCAAGCCTTTCGACCTCACGCTGACGTTCTCCCGTAGCATTGCATATCGTATCAAATATCTGCGCCTGCGGCAAAATCCGCCCGACAAGCGCCGCGCATTCCTCCCACGTTTTCTTGTTGAACGTAGTCTGCGCGAGCACGGCACACCGTCTGTCTGCAAGTTCGTGCATCTGCACGAGATCCTGCAGCTGCTGCGGCGTTTCAAACGCGTAGCTCTCGCCCTGACAGTGAGCCATTATCCCGACTACCTCGGGGTGTTCTCCGTCACCTGCGACAAGCACCGCACAGCCCTCAGCCGACTTTTCAGCGGCTATCTTGTGTATCCTTGCAACGAACGGGCAGGTAGCATCAACTATCCTTGCGCCAATCTGTTCAAGCTTTTGGTACACATCAAGCCCCACGCCGTGAGATCTGATTATGACGGTCTGACCTTCTTTCACCTCGTCAAGTTCAACAGGTGAAGCGCCCTTTGCGCGCAGATCCTCAACAACATCGGTGTTGTGGATTATAGGTCCGAGCGTCACGACATTCTTTCGGTTATCTAACTCATTATACACTATTTTTACGGCATTGTCTACACCAAAACAGAATCCTGCGGTAGCTGCGACAGAAATTTTACACTTTGTTAACATTTAATGCACCAACTCGGTTATGCTTTTCATGATCTCGTTCTTGATTTTCTTCAGATCCTTGGCATTTGTGCCTGTGACTCCTATTTCAGACGGGATGATAGGTTTGCCGTAGCGAACGACCACCTTGCTTCTGAACTTGAGCTTTTCGCCCTGAAAGTTTATTCCCACAGGGATAACCTTTGTCTGCGCAACAGCTGCGATAAGCGCAACACCTGTCTTGCCCTTGCCCACCTTGCCGTCTTTCGAGCGTGTACCCTCCGGGAAAATCTCAAGGTTTCTGCCCTTTTCCAGCTTTTCGATAGATGTGTCGATCACCTGCATATCGCCCTTGCCTCTTACAACGGGGAAAGCGCCGAACAGCTTGATAAGCCCCGTGAAGAACACGTTCTTGTGGAACAGCTCCTCCTTTGCCATATACGAGATAGGCACGCGGCAGGCAAGCGCCGTGAAAACAGGGTCCTGATAGCTTCTGTGGTTTGACGCGAAAATGTTTCCGCCGTCCTTTGGAACGTTCTCCTTGCCCTCCCACTTGATGTTGTAATAGCAGTGGTAAGCAAACAGCGTCAGGTATCTGAGCAGGTTATAGAAAAACAGCTTGATGAAAGTCGGCTTTTTCTTTTTTATGGGGCGCACGGGCATAAGCTCTCTCGTCGCACGCAGGCTCGCCTTTCCCTCGCCCTTGTCCTCGCTGTCGCCGCCGTTGCCGCCCGAGGTCTTTTCCTTTATTATCCTGACTATCTCGTCAATTACCTCGTCAAGCGTCAGCTTTGTCGAATCGACCTCAACAGCATCGTCTGCCTTTTTCAGCGGTGCGATATCTCTGTGCGTGTCGTTGTAGTCACGCTGCTTTATGTCCTCAAGCACCTGCTCGTAGGTCGACGGGTCACCCTTTTCCTGCAGTTCCTTAAAGCGCCTGTTTGCACGCTCCTCTGCCGTCGCCGTGAGGAAAATCTTCACCTGCGCATTCGGCAGCACGACAGTTCCGATGTCACGTCCGTCCATGATGATGTTGTTTTTCTTTGCGATGTCCTGCTGCAAGCCGAAAAGGAACTCTCTTACCTTCGGTATCGCAGAGACCGCAGACGCGCCCATTGATATCTCGGGCGTTCTTATCTTGTCGGAAACGTCCTCGCCGTTCAGCATAACGTGCTGCGCGCCGCCTATGTATTCAAGGCTGACATCGATCTTGTCAAGACAAGCCGCCACTGCGCCCTCGTCCTTTGTGTCCACGCCGTTTGAAATTACATAGTAAGCGATAGTGCGGTAAAGCGCACCCGTGTCAACGTAAACATACTCCAGCTTTTTAGCCACCGCCTTGGCGATGGTCGATTTGCCCGCACCCGACGGTCCGTCAAGAGCAACGTTTATTTTCATTTAAAAGCATTCCTTTCGTACTTGTTACTTATGGTATATTGACAGCGCAGCTGTGCGCCGTGGAAAAAGCTATCTGCAAATTGAATCCGCCCGTGTATGCGTCAACGTCGAGCACTTCGCCGATAAAGTAAAGTCCCCCGCACAGCTTTGACTGCATAGTTTTCGGGTCAATCTCGCTGACCTTGACGCCGCCCCGCGTGATAATCGCCTCGTCTATCGGTCGCAAACGCAGAAGCGTGTAATCAAGGTGTTTGAGCGTGCGCACCAGCGTCTGCCGTTCTTCCCGAGTGACCTGGTTGACGCGCTTGCCCGGGTCTATCCCGCAGCGCGAGATAACTATCGGCACGAGTTTTGCAGGCAGCAGCTTTACAAGGCTGTTTTGGAACTCCCTGTTTTCAAACTCCGCAAAATCCCGCAGTATGCGCGCGTCAAGCTGCTGCTCGCTCAGCGCAGGCTTCAAGTCTATCTCAAAGCGGTACTGTTTTTTCTCAGGCTGAGCGATATGTGCGCTCGCCGACAAAACCAGCGGTCCCGAAAGCCCGAAATGCGTGAAAAGCATCTCGCCAAGCTCGCTGAAAAGCGGCTTTTTCTTCCCCTGCTCAAACAGCGAGAGCGTGCAGTTTTTCAGCGAAAGCCCCATAGCCGCCGCACATTCCTCGTGCTCGGCTGTCACCACGGGGCAAAGCGAGGGCGTTATCGGCGTGACCGTGTGCCCCGCCTGCTTTGCGAACTTGTAACCGTCGCCCGTCGAGCCTGTCTTTGGGTACGACCTGCCGCCTGTCGCGACAATCACCCTCTCCGCAAAGCGCTCGCCCGTGCGGCATTTTACGCCCTTTGCAGCGCCGTTATCTATGATAAGGCTCTGCGCCTCGTCAAATTCTATTTTCACGCCCGCGTCTTTTGCAGCGCCCACCAGCGCCGAAACAATTTCCTTTGCGCTGTCGCTCACAGGGAACACCCTGTTGCCGCGCTCGGTTTTCAGCTCAACACCCAGGCTCTCAAAAAACGCCTTTGTGTCCGCAGGTGCAAAGCTGCCCAGCGCCGAGAACATAAACCTCGGGTTGCGAGGAATGTTGTTCATCACCGTATGCGCGTCGCAGTCGTTTGTAACGTTGCATCTGCCCTTGCCCGTTATCGCCAGTTTTTTTCCGCAGGCGTCCATATGCTCAATGACAGTCACGCTCTTTCCCTGCCGGGCAAGCTGCACAGCGCAGAAAAGTCCTGCTGCTCCGCCGCCAATCACAATGCAGTCACAGCTCATCTGTCATCGTCTCCGCTCTTTGTGTAAACATCATATTCGTCCCACACCTGTTCAAGCCTTTCAAATGTCTGCGAAACTTTGTCGCGGTTCTTTATCGAAACCGCCACGACAAGCGCATTCACAAGGCTCAGCGGTGCCACCAGCGAGTCCACGAACGACGCCATATCGCTCTTTGCAAGCAAAAGGCTGTCCGCGTATTTCGCAATTGGCGAACTTGCGCTGTCCGTTATCGCAACGACCTTTGCGCCGTTGTGCTTTGCAAAGTCCAGCGCCTTGACCGTCTGCTTTGAATATCTCGGGAAAGAGAAACCTATCATAATGTCTCTCTCGTCAATGTGCATTATCTTTTCAAAAAGCTCGGAAGTCGTCGTTGACGGCACCAGCTTCACCCTCGGGAAAATAAGCGACAGATAGTAGCTCAGAAAAGCCGCGATAGACGCCGAGCTTCTCGTTCCTGCAATATATATCGTGTTTGCCGAGGTTATCAGGTCAACAGCCTTGCCAAAATCCTCCTTTGAGGTCTCCTCCAGCGTGCGCCTGATCCTTTCAATGTCCTGACTCAGCACCCTTTCCAGCACGTCCTCGCCGCTCATCTGATCGCTTGTGACCTCGATTCTCTGCACAGCGGTAAGGCGCGAACGCATCATCTCCTGCAAAGCCTTTTGCAGCGCGGGATAGCCGTCATAGCCCAGCATCGTCGCAAAGCGCACCACCGTTGATTCGCTCACGCCGACAGTCTTGCCCAGTTTCTGCGCCGTCATAAAAGCCGCCTTGTCATAATGCGCTATCATATAGTTTGCTATCAGCTTGTGTCCCTTTGAGAAAGACGAAAGCTTTTCATTTATAAGCGAAAACAAATCTTTGTTCATACCGTCCGCACTCCTTCAGTCAGACAATTCCTTTTGCAGTTTGAGTATCTCCTCACGGCGCAGGCGCGTCTTTTCTTCAAGCACTTTTACCCTGCCGTTTTCCACATAGATAATGTCGCCCTCTTTTGCACCGCCCGTCTTTCTGACGGTGACGACCACAAGCTCGCCCAGGTGTTCCCCCGCGATAACGTAGCCTTTCTTTGTCTTTTCTATCCTGTCAACAGTCATTTCTCCGCCCATCTGCATCACCTCTGCGTTTTCACGGTTATTCCGCTGCCCGAGCAGTCAAACACGACTGTTCCGTTGTCCTTTGTTATGTAAATGTTCTTGACTTTCTTTTTCAGGCGCTTCATCGTCGAATCGTGCGGGTGACCGTAATCGTTGTCCTTTCCGCAGCTTATCACTGCGTAGGTCGGCACCACCGTTTCAAGAAACTCGTAGGTCGTTCCCTTGTAGCTTCCGTGATGCGCAACTTTCAGAATGTCGGATTTGAGGTCAAAGCCCTGCGACATAATATCCTGTTCCTCCGCCTTTTCGCAGTCCCCCGTGATAAGCACCGACTTTCCGCCGCAGGTCACTTTCACCAGCGTCGAGTAGTTGTTCAAATCCTCCTGCGCCTTTTTCGGAGTGAACGTCTTTACCTCCGCGCTGCCCAGCTTGTAAGTCTCGTCGCCCGACCACGTCACCGTAAGCCCCTGCGCCTTGACCTGTTTTAACAGCTTTTCATAGCGCATTATCGTCGGTGTCATGCTGTCAGGCACTTTCGGCATTATGAATTTCTCCGTTTTGAACACCTTTAAAATGTCGGGCATCTCGCCCATGTGGTCTGTGTGCGGGTGTGTCACAACCACGTACTTGAAACTGCTCACGCCCTGCGCCTTGATGTAATTGATGACCGTGTTCTTGTCGTCAAGCTCGCCGCTGTCGATAAGCATTGCCTCACCGCCGCAGGTTATCAGCGTGCAGTCGCCCTGTCCACAGTCGATAAAATGCACCTGCATCTGCGCCGCAGTTTCGGGCTTGCTCTCCGCCTTGCCCGATGTGCTTTCGGTCTGCTTCGGCGCATCACTTGACGCATCTGTTTTTGTGGTGACGGTCTCGCTTATGCTCTGTGAACTGCTCTCTGCTGTTTTCTGCGATGAGCTTTCGCTCTGCGAACTGCTGTCGTCCTTGCCCTTTGAAAAGAACAGAAACCCGAATATCACCAGCGCCGCAGCAATCAGCCCGACACCTATCCAGATCATTACCTGTGAGTCCGAGCCGCCCTTTAAGTTTTTCCTGCCGTGCCGCACGTCCTCACGCTCCTTCATCTTCTTGCTTTCATTTCCAGCCATTCCTGCTGGGTTATCAGCACCTCACGCGGCTTTGAGCCGTCCTGCTGACCGATTATGCCCATTTCCTCTATCTCGTCCATTATGCGCGCCGCCCTTGCAAAGCCCAGCTTCAGCTTTCTCTGCAAAAACGAGGTCGATGCCTGTCCCGTCTGCACGATAATGGATATAGCCTGGTCTATCAGATCGTCGTCTGCGTTTACAACAACATCACCGCCGCCCGAAGAATCGTCATTCGAGCCGCCCTTAGGCTGCGGGATGTTCTCCTCGACGCCGTTCATAACTTCCTCGTCGTACTGCGTCGGCTGCTCGCTCTTTAAGAAATCAACCACAGCGTTTATCTCTGTCGTCGACGCAAAACCGCTCTGTATACGCATCGGGTTTTTCATTCCCACAGGCTTGTAGAGCAGGTCGCCGTTGCCCAGCAGCTTTTCAGCTCCGCCGTAGTCAAAAATAACTCTCGAGTCCATTATGCTCGATACGCTCAGCGCAACTCTCGACGGGATATTCGACTTGATAAGTCCCGTGATAACGTCTTTTCTCGGCGACTGCGTAGCGATTATCATGTGTATTCCCGCCGCTCTGGCGATCTGTGCGATACGGCAGACGGTATCCTCTACCTCGCTCTTTGCCGCCATCATAAGATCGGCAAACTCGTCAATAACGATAACTATCTGCGGCAGTATATCCAGCTTTGCAACTTCCTCGTTGCGCTCGCCCTCAGGCTTTTTGCGCTCGTTCTTTATCAGCGAGTTGTATTCGTGCAGGCTCTTGACGTGGTTAGCCTCCAGCCTGTTGTAACGCTTGATAGTCTCGTTGAGTGCCCAGCCCAGCGCACCGGCAGCTTTCAGCGGCTCTGTCACAACAGGTATCAGCAGATGCGGGATATTGTTGTATATCGGGAACTCAACTTTCTTCGGGTCAATAAGTATCAGCTTGACCTCATCGGGCGATGCGTGATACAGAATGCTCAGTATGATAGAGTTCGTGAACACCGACTTACCGGAGCCTGTTGTACCCGCAACGAGCAGATGCGGCATCTTTGCGATGTCACCAATGACAATGTTGCCCTCGATGTCCTTACCGACAGCAAATGTCAGCTTGCCCTTTGCATTTCTGTATTCCTCGCTGTCGATAAGCTCACGCAGCGAAACCATTTCCCTGTTCGTGTTCGGCACCTCAACGCCGATGCACGGCTTGCCGGGAACAGGCGCGATACGCACGCTGGTCGCCGCAAGGTTGAGCGCGATGTCGTCGGAAAGTCCCGTTATCTTGTTTACTCTTACGCCCGCCGCTGGTTCAAGCTCGTATCTTGTTACCGACGGACCGTGATAAATGCCGACTATGCGCGACTTTGCCGCGTAAGTTTCCAAAGTCGAAACCAGCTTTTCCGACTTTTCGTTCATCTCCTGCTGAACGACCTCGGGGGCTATCACGTTCTTTGAGTATTTGAGTATATCCACAGGCGGATAAACGTACGCAGGTATCTTCTCCTCCTGCTCGAAAAGCGTGGTCTGTCCGCTCTTTTCAACGTGTACCTCTGCCTGCTCAGGCTGCTCGGGCTGCTCGGGAGCGACCTCTGCGGGCTTTGTCTCCTCGGGCTTGTCCGCCCTTGCAACAGCCTTTGCGATTATCTTTTCAAGCTCCTTGTTCTTCTTTTCAGGCTTCTCGGGCGCAGGCTCCGCCTTCACCTGCGGCTGCTCTACCTTCGGCAGTCCCGCTGGGTCAAGGTCCATAAAGTCATACTCGTTGTGGTCTGTGATGTATTCCTGCTCGCGCTCTTTCTTTTCCTGTTCAAGATAGCGCGCAAAATCCACCTGCGCGTCAGGCTTGCCCTTGCGGAAAAGCCTCCTGTGCGGTCTTTGCTGCGGCATATTCGTCACCGTCTCAACAGGCGGCAGCTGAACGCCCTTTTTAGCTTTCTTTTCAGCCGTCTTTGCAGGAGCAGCCTCGCTTCTTTCAGCGGCTCTCTCCGCCCTGTCATATCTGTCCTCGTTGACCGCCTTGACACCGCTCTTGAAAGGCTTTGAAATAGCCCTGAAAAGCTGCGGCAGGGTGATATCCGTCAGCAGCATTATGAACGTGAACGCCATAAGTATGATGATTATCGCTGCGCCCACACGTTTGAACGCCGCAAGCAGCGGCCAGCCGAGAAATGCACTTGCAACTCCGCCGCCTTTGAGCTTGACGCCGTTGTCGTAAAGCCACTCGACCTTGCGCAGAAACGACGCGCCCTCTACGCTGCCGACCTGCAGTATCTGCGCTGCGCCGCTGAAGAGCAGCATCAGCACCGAGCCTTCTATCAGCTTTGCAAGCACCTTGTTCTTGTTGTAATCAGACGCTATCATCAGCGCAACATAAATCAGCATCGGCGCAAACAGGAACACGCTTATGCCGAAAACGCCTCTGTTGAAGCAGTACAGCTTGTTCCACAGCCCGTCGCCCTTGATGAACGTTGCAAACAGCTCGAAAATGCCGACAAAAAACAGTATGTACGACCAGAATCTCCTGTTCTCCTTGGCTCTGGCTGCCTTTTTTGCGTCAGCCGCAGCCTGCGCCTTTTTCGTGGCGGAAGCCTTTCCGCCCGTCTTTTTTGCAGCAGAAGAAGACTTCGCAGCACCCGTTTTTGCCGTGCCCGATTTTTTAGCGGTATTCTTTTTTGCAGTACTGTTCGGGGTATTTTTAGCCGCCATTTCTAACACATTTTCCTTTCCGTGATACGCTTTAAAAAACTGCAAAAAAGCCTGAAATGCAATTCCAGACTTTTTTCCAAAGCATCGTTCTTATGCAAAAGATATAGGCTTTCCGCTTATTGCCTCGACAATGGAAAGCAGCAGCACAACGCCGCCGAGTACGAGGGTGTAGTAAGCGAATATCCTGAATCTGTCCGACTTGACCAGCCAGGCTATCAGCTTGATAGCGCCCAGTCCCACAGCCGCTGCGACAACAAATCCTACAAGGCAGTTGCCCCATTCGATAGCTGCGTGCTCTTTAAGTGCCTTGATAAGCTCAGAAAGGCAGCCCGCAAGTATCGCAGGTATGCCGAGAATGAACGAATACTCAACAGCCGTCTGCCTTGTAAATCCGCAGAAAAGACCCGCGCTTATCGTAGAGCCCGACCTTGAAACGCCCGGCAGCAGCGCAACGCCCTGGAAAAGACCGACTATAATCGAATCCTTGCCTGTGATGTTCTCCGCTTTCTTTCTGCCGTTCATGCACTTTGTCGAAAGGTAGAGAATAGCCGCTGTGTAGAGGAAACAGATGCCCTCTGCAAAAATGCTCGAGTCCTCTGCCACCGATTCAAACCAGCCCTTGAAAATCGCAAAGGGCAGCAGGCACAGCGTCGAAACGATTATCATAACGACCATTCTCCTGTCGCCGTTCGCCTTTTTCAGTGAAAACTCCTTATGTACGATGTCACCGCACATTGAGAAGAATTCCTTTATCATTCTCATTATCCTCTGCCTGAAAGCGATGAACACCGCCAGCAGAGTGCCCAGGTGCAGCACCGCCGAAAAGAACAGTGCACCCTCACCGCTGTTTCCCGTAAAGTGCTGATACAGCGAGAGATGTCCCGAGCTTGATACGGGCAGGAACTCGGTAAGTCCCTGTATTATTGCCTGAAAAATGGCACTTAACATTCCCATTTTATGTCCTCCCAATAATCTATATATGTGTCGCTGCAAAAGCAGCCGTAAATTGCAATTTAACCTGTGCCGCCTGCCATTTCGTAAAGGCAGCCCATTGCGTCGCTCAGCCCGCCGAGAGTGTCTATCAAGCCCTCGCTCACCGCCGTCTGCCCGTCAATGACCGAGCCAACGTCCCCAGCAAGCTGTCCCTGCGCAAGCATAAGCTGTTTGAACCTCTGCGGCGAAATGCCCGAGTTCGCGCACACAAAGCCCACTACCCTGTCCTGTATCCGCTCGAAATATTCAAGCGTCTGCGGAACGCCCAGCACCGTGCCGTTCATTCTCACAGGGTGAATAGTCATCGCCGCGCTGGGCACGATAAACGAGCGTCTTGCGCTCACCGCCAGCGGCACACCGATAGAGTGTCCTCCGCCGACCACCAGCGAGACCGTGGGCGTTTTCATTCCCGCAATAAGCTCCGCGATAGCAAGCCCAGCCTCAACGTCGCCGCCCACCGTGTTTATGATGATGAGCAAGCCCTCTATGCTGTCGTCGTGTTCCACAGCCACCAGCGCAGGTATGACGTGCTCATATTTTGTCGTTTTGTTTTCGGGCGGCAGGATATAATGTCCCTCTACCTGCCCTATGATGTTCAGACAGTGGATATTGCGCCCTTTGCCCGCCATCGTCACGCTGCCAAGCTCAGCTATCTGCTCTGCCTGCTGCCCACCGTTTTCCTGCTTTGAATCACACATTTTTGAATACTCCCTTTCACTCTTTTCTAAGAGTATTCGCACACTGCTCAAAAATATGCAGGAAAGCTGTCATAGCCTTTTTTATTATAGCACAAGCATATCCCGTTGTCAACCGAAATTGCGCCGTTTTCATACAAAAATGCAAGAACCGCAAAGGCTCTTGCATTTCGTTTACATATAATTAATTTTTCACCGTGTACTCCTTTGAGAGCACCTCATCGACCCACAGCACAAGGCTCACGAAGCTGTCCTTGTCATAGCACGCAAAATATTTATTATCGGGCTGATTGTTGTGAGTGATGTTGTCCACCAGACACCAGCCGTCAGACGAAACCGTCATCTCCTGCTGGTCGGGCGAGTTAAGACCGAAAGTTATCTGGATATAGTCCAGCGTCTCGTTGCCGTCAGGCATAGTCGTTGAGGGCGCTTTTCCGAAGCTCTTTACCATCTTGTTAAGCTCGGTGTAGTCCTCAAAGCTCTGCACATAGCACTCTCCGCTGACATTTCCTATTTTCAGGCGAACTCTCGCGTAGGACGCCTCGTAAATAACGTAGTTGTAATAGCCGTCAAAACAGATGTAGTAAGACGCACCGTTGCTTGATACCTTGTAGTATGCTCGGTAGGTCTTTCCCGTGTTTATCTTCTGCGGGTCGCATTTTTCCGCCGAATCCCAAAGGTAATTTCCGCTGGGGTCTTCAACGTTCTTGCCCTCTTCAAGCTGTATAGCGAACTTCTTGAACTCCTCGCCTGTCGCCTGGTCGGTGTCAACTATCTCGCTTATCATTATGCTCTCTGCGGAAAAATTCTTTCTCTCCGTCTTTGCAACAGAGCCGTTGTCGAAAATCCTGTAATAATCTGCGACCTGCTTGTCCTTGAGCGTGTAGTAGCACATCAGCATATCGTTTGAAACAGAGGTTATCTTTGTGTACTTGTCCGCCTTTAAAACCACCGTTCCGCTCATATTCAGAACGCCGACGTGACCGCCCTCGGAAAAGGTGTATACCTTGTCTGATATCTTTGAGATACAAGCGTGGTCTGTGAACGGCTGTGACTGCACAGCGACCTCCGTTGCCGTCTTGTTAAAGCTCTGATAGACCTCGCGTGACAGCAGGTCAGGTTCTTCCAGCGAGTTCAGAAAGTCAGGGAAAGCATAGCTTTTCAGCTCGACTTTCGACGGGCTTGCCGAAGAATCCGAAACGACCACCGACGATGTGTCCGACGACGTGTCCGAGTCTTTTTTCTTTTCGCAGCCCGACATAGCAGCCGCACATATCGCTGCCGCCGTCATACAAGCAGCCAGCTTTGCCACCAGCTTCATTTTCACACCTCCGAAAAACCGCCTGACCCTTTAAAATCAGACCTTCTTAACCTTGTTTACTATCAGCGATACCACTACCAGCAGCAGATTATAGCCCAGCACAGCCGACGCCGTTATCTGCGAGAACGAGCCTGTGATGCTCATTATCAGGCACAACAGCGCACCCATCACCACGCCGCCGAACTGGAAAGCTATGCCGAGGTCAGCCGCGGCCTTGAGCTTCTTTGCGCCCAGGATAAGCATTGCCAGCGACTCAAAATGACCGCTGCAGATCACCGATGCGTCGACCTTCGGCGCATAATCGGTCTGCTCGTCGTAATCCTTGTGGTATCTGAAAGGCAGGAACTTCACCGACGATTTGTCAACGCCGAACGCCCTGCATATAAAATCCTTTGTCAAAAAGCTGTCAACCGTTCTGATAACGGTAACGATGCCCTCGTCCTCAAGCTCCTGCATCCAGCCCTTTATCGACGGGCTTGCCAGCGCTCTTACCACGAAAAGCGTCGTAACAACGCCAGAAATTGAAAGATAAACCGCAACGTTGTTGCCCGCTATCTCCTTTTCCTTTGCCTCAGAGGGCAATCCCTCTATCGAGTGGTTCTCCATAAGCTCTCTCGTGCCAAGCAGGATACGCTTGTTCTCTATCCAGCCCGAAAGTCCCTGACCGTCTTCATAGATATAGCTCTCAACGGGATAAAGCATCTCCGTCTTGCCCATAAGCATCTTGTAGAATGCCGATTTGAGCACGCTGTCCGCCTGACTTGAAAGGCTCGCCGCCATCAGCAGACATTCATCTATCGACGTTGTGGAAAGCATTTTGAGGTTTACAAAATCCACCATTCCCGTCGGGAAAAGCTGCTTTGCCTCAACGAGAACTGCGTTGGTGTCCGCGAACTCGTCAACCGAGTTGTAGCCCAGCATTATTGCAGAGTGCTGCAGATACTGCTTTGAAGCCTTTGTCATCGGTATATTCACGATAAGTATAAGTGCCATTGACGAGCACATCGAAACAGTGCCCGCAAACGCCGCAAGTGCGGTGATTATCTTGTCCACAGGCGTAACGGGGTTCTTGTCGCAGACGAACGACAACAGTCCCAGCAGCAGACCGCACAGCAGTATCATCGGGCTTATGCGCCTTGCCAGCGTGTCCGAAACGTCAGTGCAGTAGCTGTTTTTCATAAAGCCCTTTACGAACTCTGTCTTCTGCATCTTTGCAAGCACGGGGTATTCCTCAACGTAGCCCTGCGTAAAGTTCGCCGCAACGTCCTCATTCTCCACCGTCTTGACCGCATATCTGTCGTATGCGCCCGCTATGTATCTGAAATTGTTCTCCGTGCGGTTGACTATCATCAGCTTGCCGACAGTGTTGAACACAAGTCCTATCATCGCCGCGCTGATGTAGATATGATAATACTTTCCTGCAACGGAGCCTGTCGAAAACAGCGTCATAAAGCCTGAAATCATCGCCGTTATCAAGCCTATCGCCGCAAGCGAGTCACAGTCCGCATTGCCTTTTGTCAGATTCTTAACGCCTGCCGCGATGACCGTGTAGCCCTCAAAGACCGCAATGCCGCCCAGCAGCACGCTTATCACCGAGTACACAGCAGGATACTTTGTCCTGTCAAGGAAGCTGAACAAGCCTATGCCGAAGTCGTTTACCAGCGCCAGCAGCGCACATACAACGCCCGCAAAGAACAGCACCGTCAGCCTGCGCCTGAGCGAATTTCTCAGTTCGAGTATCTCCGCCAGCAGCTCGGGAGCCTGTTCAAAGCTCTCAAACTCCTCTTTGTCAGACCTTGACGGGCGACCTGTCTCGCCGTCCTCTCCGAACATTTCTTCTTCGTCGGGGTCAAGTCTGAAATTCTCGACCTTTCTGCGCCTGCGCTTTGTGAGGAACTCCGTGCGCTCCTCATAGCTGGTGTTCTGATCGGGTATCTGTGATTTGTCAAATTCCTCTGTCTTGGGTATTATCTTTCCCGTCAGACCGAGCTTTATGTCTTTAAGGCTCGCCCTGTTCTTCGGCGAAACGTTCTCTCCGCGCTTTGCCTTCTGCTTTTTCATCCTAGAAAGATTCTTTATCGTAGCTGCGTTCCTCTTTTTGCGCAGCATCTCAATATCCTTTTCATCAAGACCCAGCTCTCTTGCCTGCGTCTCGAAATCGACCTCGTCCTCCTCGCCGGGCTCCTGCATATCCTCCTCAAAAGGCTGCTCTGCCTGCTCAAACTGCTCGGGCTGGTCTGCCTGCTCACCTGCAAACTCCTGCATCTGTGCCTCGTCAGGTATCACAGGCTCAGGCTGGTAAGCCTCCTGCTGCGCCTGCATCTGCTCTATCTCAGGCTCTGCCTGCGGCTCGTCATCGTCAGACGGCACCCACTGGTCAGGCTGGCTGTCAAATTCCTGCGTAACGTCTTTGTGCAGATATGTCTGCTGCCTTGGCGGTTCTGGTGCAGGCTTTACCTGCTCGAACTGCTGCTGCGGCTCCTCCTGCTCGATAACAGGACCCAGCTGCTCAAACGTCGCCTCAGCCTCAATCTCTTCCTGCTGCGGCGCAGCGTCAGTCTCCTGTCCGCCCTGCTGCTGCATCAGAAGCTCAAAAGCCTGCTGCTCTTTAAGCTCTCTTTCCCTGCGCAGCTGCTCCTCAAGCTCCTTTTCTCTGCGCATCTGCTCTTCCAGCTCAAGCTCTCTGCGCTTTTGCTCCGCAAACTTGTTGGCGTCGAAGCGTTCGAGCTTATCGTTATATTCCGACAAAAGATCATCTACCGAGAATTTATCTGCCAAGATATATCACTCCACTTCATTTCTTTCGCTGTCTTACGACCTCATACATGAAAATTCCCGCCGCAACCGAAGCGTTGAGGGAATTTACCTTGCCTGCCATCGGCAGACTCAGCAGAAAGTCGCATTTATCTTTGAGCAGCCTGCTCATGCCGAAGCCTTCCGAGCCGATTATCAGCCCTATCGCTCCGTCGAGCTTCACGCTGTCGTAGCTTTCACCGCTGCCGTCCGTGCCGTAAATCCACACGCCGTTTTTCTTGAGCATATCCACCGCCGACGCGAGATTTGCAACCCTCGCCACAGGCAGCCAGCTCGCCGCACCCGCAGATGTCTTGAACACCGTGTGGTTGAGCGAAGCGCTGCGCCTTTTCGGAATGATTATGCCGTGCGCACCCGCAGCCTCAGCCGTCCTGATTATCGCGCCTAAGTTGTGCGGGTCCTCAATCTCGTCACAAATAATGATGAACGGATCCTCGCCTTTTTCACGGGCGATCTCCAGCAGCCTTTCCGCCTCGACATATTCCGCACACGCACCCACAGCGATAACGCCCTGATGCGACGCGCCCTTAGCCATATTGTTCAGCTTTATCTCATTGACCTGCTTGACAAGGATTCCCTTCTCCTTCGCCATCTTGCAGATCAGCGTGATCGAGCCTGTCGCCTGCGGATTGACGTACACCGTGTCTATCAGCTTATCGGCTTTGAGCGCCTCTATAACGGGGTTTCTGCCGACAATAAGCTGCTGCTCCCACGAATCGTCCTGCGCAGCCCTGCTTTGAATATCTTTTTTCATAAATCGGTTCACTTTCTCACTAAAAATATCTATAACTAAGTTATTATAACACAAAAATTCTCAAAAGCCAATAGCTTTCGAGAATTTTAACGATTTTAACAAATATATCGCCCTTGAATAGTTATATTCAACAAAGCGCCGCCCTTTCAGACAAATCTCACCGCCGCATAAACTGCCGCAGCCGCAATGACAGCGAGCACCGCTGCCGCCGCCAGCCGATTTCCGCTGAGCCTTATGCGACCCCTGCGCCTGCCGACCCCGTGGGCGTCAAGAAATCTTTTCGCAACGAGTTTCGCTTTTTCGTCTGTTTCCCTCTGCCCATCGGGGCAATTTTCGCTGTTCACAAACAACAATATTTTTTCAAAGCGTTCATCTTTTGGACATCTAATCTCAATGATTTGTTTATTTACACCTCTGAGCATCTTTCAAAATTTCTCCGTTTTCTAAGATTTACATATTATATCCATTATATGTAATAAAACGGCGTAGTTTTCAACATTATTCAACTTTTCTGTTGAAAACTCAGGGTTTTCAACATCGTCGACGCGATTTTGTGTTGAAAAACTCGTTGAAATCTTTGAAAAATGCTATTAAATCAATGACTTTTCAACTTGTTGAAAACAAGCGCATTGAAAAAATCAGGGCGAAATAGGCTCGAATTTGCCATATACTGTCATAAAATGCGACTGCATTTGTGACCGAAATATGAACAACTTGAACTATAAATTTCCGCTTGACAAACTATCGCTTATGTTAAGGGCTTTGCGGCAAAATATGATTTTGTTCGCTGAAAAATTTACAAATTTTCTCGACCTGTCCGTTATTGCGGACAGTTTCCCTGCCGCGCGCAATATTTACCCTGCTGGAATAATTATGTCCAAAACCTTGGACTTTTATGCAAACTTCCCTGCATATTTATTCTGTAACTTTTGTAACGAAAACTTACGAAATCACCTTGTCGTGAGGAACTTTATCGCGCGCTCGACAGAGTCCTTTGAATTGCCCCAATCAGCGCCCGCTCCCGTGTTTCTGTAATCATACATCTTGCAGAAGTGCGAAACGTCTTTTTCGAGCGAATCGAGATACTTGTTCATCAGGTCAGAGCAGTCCTGCGAAAAGCGCTTGTGCAGCTTCTTATCGAGGCTGTCGCCCATCATCTCCACCAGCAGCTCGTAGTGCGGCAGACAAAGCATCTCCTGCTCGGCGAACAGCTTGCGGAAATCCTCCTGCTGCTCGTACATCTCAAACAAAGTCCGCATAATGCGGCTCATTCCCCATTCAATTTTCGAGCATACAAAGCAGCTCTCGTTGACCGCCGAAACGGTCTTGCGCTTTGCGTTTTTGCCGTGAAAAAGGCTTTTCTTTGAAAGCTCGCTCTGCAAATGCTGCAAGTGGCTTTGCAGCATAAGCGCCAGCGAAAGCCTGTTCTTGCAGGCTCTCATCTGCTCAAAATGCGTGTGGCAAAAGCCCAGCTTGTTCGTCTCCGTGCGAACGTCAGGCTCCATCATCGCCGCGCCCATTATGTATTCAACCGTCCTGCTTTCCAGCATATCGCGCAGGCGGCATATCGGGCAGCCGCATTTCGGCTCGAATATTTCAGTAACGGGTATCGTCAGAATACTTTCTCTCATAACCTTATTCCTTTCAAAAAACTTGAATTTGCTTTTAAAATCGTTTACTCAGCCTACTCCGTCTCGTCCGTTGGTGAACCTGCAGCAGGCACAACTATCCATCGGTCGCCCTCGATTTTTATAATCGAAAGCCAGCGCGTAAAGCTAAGGCTCGGTATCTCCGTGTCTGTATCATTGAACACCGACAAAGCGTCCGCAGAAACCACAACATCGTAACCGTCCTCTGCTGTAAAATCAGCATCAAAGCCTTGCATAGAAAAACCTGTCGCCCAGAAAGCAGCAAGTCTTTCCGCCCTGTCCTTAGTCATTCGGGAGCACTGCGAGATATTTACATTTTCACAGGTGCAGGGTCCGATGCCAAAATAATAATTACCGGCTATCCCTTTTCCGTTTTTTGCTTGCTCGGCAACTGCTGTCGGCAATATACTGTCAGCAAGCGCATCATAAGAATCACTGTTGAGGTAAGCAAACAAAGCATTTTTCACTTCTTCGGGCAGTGTCACTTCAGCACCGCTGCTGCTGGTTACTATTTCCATGTCTGTCACACTCCCCTGTGCCGCGTCGGAATTGCCCGATGCATCACCGCACGAAGCGGCACAAAGCAGCATCAAGACAAGCCCGAAAATACATATTTTTCTTTTCATTTATTGATAATACTCCTGGTTGTGTAAACACCGTTTTTGCAAAAGTGAATCAAGACACCTTGAAAAAACGTGTCTTTTATAATATAATGTATTTCAGAGGAATTTTCAAGTACCATTGTGTAAATTGAAGGAGATTTTGCAAAATGCGCATAAGCACGCCCAGCGGGACCTTTGAAACAAACGACCCCGCACAAATAGAAACCGCCCTGCGCACTTACCCCGAGGTCTGGGTCAGCGGCGAGGACAGCTATCCCTGTCTTAGTATTCTGATAAGCGGCGAAAACGCCTGTGTAAACTATTTCGGAACTGATGAAAACGACCTTTGGCTGTCCCAAAGCAACAGCACGCAAAGTGTTACTTTTTATCCTGACGGTGCCGAATGGGACTGCCCCGCAGATGCCGTCGTAAGCGTTGAAACTGCGCTCGAATGCGTCCGCGAGTTCTGCCAGACCCTCGCTCGTCCTGCAAATATTCTGTGGCAATATGGAGTGTAAAATTTATGGACTACAAAATTGACGGTAAAGATATTCTGTTGAAACAAAGTGATTTTGCCCTCGACGACACGCTCGACTGCGGTCAGGCGTTCCGCTGGGAGAAGATTTCCGAAAACGCCTATCAGGGCGCTTTCCTCAACAAGCCGCTCGTTATTTCCTGCGAAAACGGAAATGATATTTTCAGACTGCACAACACCACCGAAAGTGACCTGCTCACCGTCTGGAAAGAGTATTTTGACCTTGACACCGATTACGGCGAGATAAAGCGCCGTTTCAGCGAGGACGAAACGCTCTCCAAAGCGTGCGCCTACGCTGGCGGTATCCGTATTTTAAAGCAGGACAGCTGGGAAGCTCTGTCCTCGTTCATTATCAGTCAGAACAATAATATCCCGCGTATCAAGGGAATTATCGGGCGTCTTTGCGAGCATTACGAGGGCTACCCGTCCGCCGAGCAGATGCGCGACGAGACGGTTGACAGTCTCGGTTATCTCCGCTCGGGGTTCCGCGCCAAGTATCTTGTTGACGCTATCTCAAAAGTTCTCAGCGGTGAGATTGACTTTTCCGCTGTGCGCTCCCTGCCGCTTGACGATGCAAGAAGTGCGCTGATGAAAATCAAAGGTGTCGGTCCGAAAGTTGCCGACTGCGCCCTGCTGTTCGGTTTCTACCGCCTCGATGCGTTCCCGAAAGATGTGTGGGTGAAACGTGTTATGGCACAGTGGTATCCAAACGGTCTGCCCGAATGCACCAAAGGTCTTGAGGGCATCGCCCAGCAGTACCTGTTCCACTACATACGCCGCCGCGGCGCGCTTGTCTGATGCAGTGCTCTTTTCCTTTGCTTGTTTCTTATTCAATTTAGTCCATCCATATTGCCAATGACCCGCCCATGACATTCGTTTTTAAGACAGCGTCTTACGGCTGCCAGCTCTGTGAACGGGTGACCGTTCGCTACGCGGTCGGCTTTCACTAAGTTTGCGAGTAAAAGTCGGAAAGCCTCGTAATACCCCTTTTTCTTGCTTTTTGCACACTACGCCCTGTTGTTCGGTTTCGACGACAGGGCTTTTTAGTCGGCACGTTCACCACCGACTACCCTGCCCGCGACACCGCAAAGCGCACGGTCCGCAAGGAACGTTTGTTCTCTTATAGTTTTCTTTATAGTAGCACATATGTTCGGCTTTGTCAAGGGTACGGTTGGATAATCTGCGATTTGAACAGTTCGGGCAGGCGAAATTGTGCATAGTGTACGGATTGAAACACCATATCCTGACAAAGTTTCGCCCGGAGCTGCACAAAGGTCACAGTCCGCTCAAACCGATATGCGACGGATATGCGCCGTGCGCGCGAGCACCAAAAAAATACCGTACCGGGAAAATCCCGATACGGTTCGTAATCCATATTTTTTCTTCATTCGGGCACAATGCACCGTTTTAGCCGCCGTTTATAAAGCTGCCGAACTTCTCAAGAAATGCGTCCTTATCGTTGTCCTGTGTGGTCAGCGAAACGACTTTCTTTGTACCGATGCTGAAAATGCCCATTACCGACTTAGGATTGACTCTGACAGCGCCGCTTTCGATATACATATCGTAATCACAGCTTCTGGCTACATCGTTAAGTCTCATAATGTCTTCAAAAGTATCAATTCTGATATACGCTTTCATTGTTTTCCTCCTTTGCCCGAATTTGGCACACCTTTCACTCTTTTTATTTTGCCCTTCACTTTAAAATAGTTAAAATAGGACAGCATTACCCCTTGTAACGCTATTCCAAGCTATTTACAGCATATCACCAACGCGCTCGAATTGTCAATACTTTTACGAAATGTTTGTAGCACTGCACAAGTTTGCAATTTGTCTTTTGGCGAAAACGTTTACTATTAATTTTGTACGGTTAACCAAAGCCTGATAACTGCACAATTGTACATACCTATCGGGCGTAGTTGTATTGTCTAATATGCACAAGCGCTCAAAAGGCGAAAAAAGCAGGTCTGCCGCCTTGGCAGATCTGCTTTTCTATGGATTCGGGAAAATTTCCCGTCAATTTCGTGCGAACAGGGCTTTCGCCCCAAGCATTTCAAGCGGAGTTCTTTCCGCCGAAAGTCTTTGATGCCGCGAACCGTTTAGTATCGCTGTTTTGCATCGTTCACAGTTGTTGGATCAGCTTTTCCTATCAGCCTACGATGAACTCTGTGATCTCTGTAAAGAACTTGTCTGCATCATCAGTGTGAGCGGTGAGCTGGATCGGCTTGGACAGATCAAGACTGAAGATACCCATGATAGATTTTGCATCTACTGCGTATCTGCCAGAAGCGAGATCCACGTCAAAGTCGTAAGCAGTTACAATGTTCACAAACTTCTTTACTGCTGAGATGGAATCCAACATTACAGTTGTCTTTTTCATAATCCATTCCTCCTTAACCGTTGTTCGACTTTCGTCTATCTTAACATTTTACTTCCACAGGGGTTTACTGCTTCCCTGTACCTCCCATTATACGCAACTTTCTGTGTTTGTCAATGGAAATTTGCAAAAAAAAATAAAATATGGTACAATACTCAAAGGTAACAAAACTCAAATAAGATTTATATGCAATGTGCACAATTCAAATATGTACAGTTTGTGCACATTGTCGATTTCAAGGATATGGTGTAATGAAAGTATATTACTGCACATTCGGCTGTAAAGTCAACCAATACGAAACGGAAAACCTGCGCCAGCGGCTCGGGAATATGGGATACGAGACGACCGCTGACGAGCATGATGCCGATGTTTTCATAATCAACACCTGCACCGTCACGGCGCAGTCCGACCGCAAGATGCGTCAGACGCTGCACAGGCTGAAAAAAGCCTCGCCTGATGCGGTGACCGTGCTGACAGGCTGCTTTGCGCAGGCATTTGCACAAAAGGCGCAGGAGCTTGGCTGCGACATCGTCACGGGAACGGCAAAAGCCGATATACCAAAGCTGCTGGAAGATTTCCTGCAAAGGCGGCAGCGCATTGTCAGCATCACAAAGCACGAGCGCAGCGAAGCCTTTGAGCCGATGACGAATCTGCCCTCGGGTGTAAAGACAAGGGCGTTTGTGAAGATTCAGGACGGCTGCGACCAGTATTGCAGCTACTGCGTGATACCTTACGCGCGCGGACACATCCGCTCAAAGCCGCTTGCCGACATTAAAAGCGAGATAGAGGGACTTGCGCAGGGCGGCTACAAAGAGGTGGTGCTCACTGGCATAAACCTGTGCTGCTACGGCAAGGATTTTGAGGGCAGCATACGGCTTGTTGACGCGGTGGAGGCTGCCTGCTCGGTGGACGGGATAGAGCGTGTGCGCCTCAGCTCGATGGAGCCCGAAATGATACTCGATGAGGACATAGAGCGCCTTTGCAGGCTCGAAAAGCTGTGTCCGCAGTTCCACCTGTCGCTGCAAAGCGGCTGTGACAGAACTCTGCGCCGAATGAACAGGAAATACACCTGTGCCGAATACGAGGCGCTGTGCACAAAGCTGCGCAGGGCGTTTGCAGACTGCGTCATAACGACCGATATAATGGTCGGATTTGCGGGCGAGACCGATGAGGATTTCGCCGAGACTGCGGAATTCGTAAAGCGCATAGGCTTTGAAAAGGTGCATATTTTCCCTTACTCTGTTCGCAAGGGCACAGCCGCAGAAAAGCTGGGCGGTCACGTTGAAAAAGCGGTCAAGGAGCAGCGTGCAAAGCAGCTCGAACAGGTCTGCTCGCAGATAAGGCAGGACTTTCTGCGCTCAAATATCGGCAGGACCGTCAGCGTGCTTTTTGAAAAAGAAAAGGGCGACGGGTGGCACCGCGGCTGCACAATGAACTATACCCCTGTCAAAGTGAGGGCGGACGACGGCACGTCATGGCGCTGGCAGACAAAGACCGTGCGCATCACAGGCACCGACGGCGACAGCTGCACAGCAGAACTGATATGATTTCAAGGCGGCATATGAGCCGCCTTTTCTTTCGCAATATTTACTCTCTTTGATAACAACTTGTTCATTGACAAAACACTACATAATGGTGTATAATTAGAGTATCTATTTAAAGGAGATGTAGCTATGTCTGTTTACAGAATCTATGTTGAAAAAAAGCCTGCTTTCGCAGTTGAAGCAGCCTCGCTCATAGGCGGCATCAAATCAGCTCTCGGACTTGCAAATCTTGAAGGTCTGCGCGTTGTAAACCGTTATGATGCAGAGGGACTCTCAAAGGAGGATTTCGCACTCGCAACACCTGTTGTTTTCTCCGAGCCTGCGGTCGACGTTACTTACGACCACCTGCCCGAGATAAAGCAGGGCGAGTTTGTTTTTGCGGTTGAATACCTGCCCGGACAGTTCGACCAGCGTGCCGATTCCTGCGCACAGTGTATCTCACTGCTCACAGGAGGCAAGCGTCCTGTTATCAAGTCCGCAAGGATATATATCGTTTCGGGCAACCTTTCAGACGAGGAGATAGCTCAGATAAAGAGCTATATGATAAACCCTGTTGAGTCGAGAGAGGCAAGCCTTGACACATTTGAAACGCTCGACATCAAGTATGATATCCCGACAACTGTCGATACTATTGACGGCTTTATCTATTCCACAGAGGAAGACCTCGAAGCAATGCTGGGCGAGCTTGGTCTTGCAATGGACCTTGACGATATCCGCTTCTGCCGCGACTATTTCCGCGACACAGAAAAGCGCAACCCGACTATCACCGAGATAAGAATGATAGACACCTACTGGTCTGACCACTGCCGTCACACAACTTTTTCAACGATAATAGACAATGTAAACATTCAGTCGGATTATATAGCAGACACGTTCGCAGATTATGTGAACACAAGAAAAGACCTCTATGCAGGCAGAACTGACAAGCCAATTACTCTTATGGACCTTGCCTGCATCGGTGCAAAGCAGCTCAAAAAAGCCGGACTGCTCAAAGACCTTGACGAGAGCGAGGAGATAAACGCCTGCTCGGTAAAGATCAAGGTGGACGTTGACGGTGTCGACGAGGACTGGCTTTTGATGTTCAAGAACGAAACTCACAATCACCCGACCGAGATAGAGCCTTTCGGCGGCGCAGCTACCTGCCTCGGCGGCGCTATCAGAGACCCGCTGTCTGGTCGTTCCTATGTTTATCAGGCAATGCGTGTGACAGGTGCGGGCAACCCGCTGGTTCCTGTTGAGGATACTATCGCAGGCAAGCTGCCGCAGAGAAAGATCGTTGTCGGCGCAGCTAACGGATATTCTTCCTACGGCAACCAGATAGGTCTTGCAACAGGTATGGTAAACGAGATTTTCCACCCTGGCTACGTTGCAAAGAGAATGGAGATAGGCGCTGTTGTTGGTGCTGCTCCCGAGGCAAACGTAAGACGTGAAAGACCTGCTCCTGGCGACATCGTTATACTGCTTGGTGGTAAAACTGGTCGTGACGGCTGCGGCGGAGCAACAGGCTCGTCCAAGTCGCACACACTGCACTCGCTCGAAAGCTGCGGCGCAGAGGTACAGAAGGGTAACGCCCCTGAGGAAAGAAAACTGCAGAGACTGTTCAGAAATCCCGAAGTAACAGCAATGATAAAGCGCTGCAACGACTTTGGCGCAGGCGGTGTATCCGTTGCTATCGGTGAGCTGGCTGACGGTTTGCAGATAAACCTCGACGCTGTAACAAAGAAATATGACGGTCTTGACGGCACAGAGCTTGCTATATCCGAGTCACAGGAGAGAATGGCAGTCGTTGTTGCTAAATCAGACCTTGAAAAGTTCATGGCTGAGGCTGACAAGGAAAACCTTGAGGCTACGCTCGTTGCCGTTGTAACAGAAAACCCGAGACTTGAAATGAACTGGAACGGCAACACTATCGTTTCACTTTCAAGAGAGTTCCTTAACTCAAACGGCGCTGAAAAGCACACAGACATCAACATTGCAAAGCCTATCTTTGAGCCTGCTGCTCAGACAGAGGACAGCGCTGACAGATGGGGCGCAATGATCTCCAACCTCAATATCTGCTCGCAGAAGGGTCTTGTCGAGAGATTTGACTCGACAATCGGCGCAGGCAGCGTGCTGATGCCTTACGGCGGTAAGTATCAGGATACTCCGACACAGGCAATGGCTGCTAAAATTCCTGTTCTGCACGGCGAGACAAAGACCACATCTGTTATGGCTTGGGGATTTGACCCGTACCTCTCCTCTATCAGCCCGTATCACGGCGCAATGAGCGCAGTTGTTGAATCTATCGCAAAGGTAGTTGCAACAGGCGGTACATATGAAAAGTGCTGGCTGACTTTCCAGGAGTATTTTGAGAGAACACAGAACAACCCTGACCGCTGGGGCAAGCCAATGGCTGCTCTGCTCGGCGCATACAAGGCACAGATAGCTCTGGGCTGCGGCTCTATCGGCGGCAAGGACTCAATGTCGGGTACATTCGAGGAGATCGACGTTCCGCCTACGCTGGTTTCGTTCGCGGTTTCCGTTTCCACATCTGACAAGGTGGTTTCACAGGAATTCAAGAAAGCAGGCTCAAAGGTAATCCTTATCAAGCCTGAATATGACGATAACAAGCTCATCAACTTTGATTCGCTCAAGGCTGTATTCAAGAAAGTCGAGGCTCTCATCGCTGAGGGCAAGGTGCTTTCGAGCTGGGCAGTTTCCTACGGCGGCGTTTCCGAGGCTATCGCAAAGATGGCATTCGGCAACCGCATCGGTTTCAAGTTCACAGGCGACATCTCCGCAGACGAGCTTTACAGAGCTTGCTACGGCGCATTCGTTCTCGAACTTGCTGACGGCGTTGAAACAGACGAAAGAGTTATCGGTGAGACAACTGCCGAGTACACTGTCGTTTCCGACAAGTACACTGTTGACCTTGCCGAGCTTTACACCAAGTGGGCATCAAAGCTTGAGCCTGTTTACCCTGTTCACGTCAAGGAGCCTGATTTCAAGGCTAAGAAGTTCACATACAACGCAAACATCAAGGTAGCACCTGCAATAAAGGTCGCTAAGCCGAGAGTGCTTATCCCTGTATTCCCGGGCACTAACTGCGAGTACGACACCGCAAGAGTGTTTGAGCGTGCAGGCGCAGAGGCTGATGTAATGGTCATCAGGAACCTGAACATGAACGCTATCAGAGAGTCTGTTGACGTAATGGAGCGCAAGATAAAGCAGGCACAGATAATCATGCTCCCCGGCGGATTCAGCGGCGGTGACGAGCCTGAGGGAAGCGCAAAGTTCATCGTTTCGTTCCTGCGCAACCCACGCCTCAAAGACGCTATCCACGAGCTTCTGCAGAAGCGTGACGGTCTTATGCTGGGTATCTGCAACGGCTTCCAGGCACTTATCAAGCTGGGTCTTGTGCCTTACGGCGAGATAGTTGATATGAAGCCTGATTCTCCTACACTTACTTTCAACAAAATAGCAAGACACCAGTCCAAGATGGTCAACACACGCATCGCATCTAACAAGTCGCCGTGGCTTTACGGCTGCAATGTGGGCGACATTCACAACATCGCTATCTCTCACGGTGAGGGACGTTTCGTTGCAAGCGCAGAGCTTATCGACAAGCTCGCTGCAAACGGACAGATAGCTACCCAGTACGTTGACTTTGACGGTGAGCCGACATTTGATATCCAGTGCAACCCGAACACCTCGTTTGAGGCTATCGAGGGTATCACCTCGCCAGACGGCAGAGTCCTCGGTAAAATGGGTCACTCTGAGCGTATCGGCACAGACATCACCAAGAACGTCTGCGGAAACAAAGACCAGAAGATATTTGAAAGCGGCGTAGCATACTTCAAGTAATGCCGCCTCGGAGGGTCTATGAAAGATTTTCTGACAAATCATCTGACAGCTGTGCTTGTCTGCCTTGCGATAGTCAATCTTATCGCATTCATTGCCTACGGCATAGACAAGCGGCGTGCCAAAAAGCACCGCTGGCGCATACCCGAGATAACGCTGATAATGTTCGCTGCCATAGGCGGCGGTATCGGCTCGCTTGTCGGTATGTTTTTCTGGCATCACAAGACCAAAAAGATAAAGTTCCTTTTGGCAGTGCCCGCCCTGCTTATCCTGTGGATAGCAGCAGCGGTGTGCATATTCGTATTCTAATTTACAGCACGGGCAGGCGCAAAGTCTGTCCGTGTTCAAGCATTTCAAACAGGAGGCGGCAAATATGGAACAGCTTATCCAGCTGCTTAAAAGCAACGCAAGAATGACAAATGCAGAGCTTGCTGTACTGCTCGGAAAGAGCGAACAGCAGGTGGCACAGGACATAGAAAAGCTCGAAAAAGACGGCATAATCAAGGGCTACACCGCGATAATCGACGAGAGCGCGTTTGACCCCAACACCGTTTTTGCACTTATCGAGCTGAGGGTAACACCCCAGTCCCAGTCGGGCTTTGACGAGATAGCAAAGCAAATATCCGGCTATGAGCAAGTGCAGGCTGTGCGCCTGATGTCAGGCACATATGACATAATCGTCGAGGTAACGGGAAAGAACATCAGGGATATTTCCCTGTTCGTTTCCCAGCGCCTTGCGACTATCGAGGCTGTTCAGGAGACCACAACACATTTCGGACTGCGCGTTTATAAGGACAACGGCATAATTATCGGCAGCGAGGAAAAAGACGAAAGAGGAATGTTCTGATGATAGATTACAACAAGGCTCTGAGCCGCGCTATCAGGGAAATGAAGCCGTCGGGCATCAGGAAGTTCTTTGATATCGCTCAGGGCATGGAAGGCGTTATCTCTCTCGGCGTGGGCGAGCCTGATTTCAAGACGCCGTGGCTGGTCAGAAAAGAGGCTATCGACGTTCTCGAAAAGGGCAAGACCTGCTACACCGCAAACTCGGGACTTATGACTCTGCGCACAGAGATATCAAAGTATTTTGAGCGCACCATTGACACCCACTACGACCCCGAGCACGAAATTGTCGTGACGGTTGGCGGCTCGGAGGGCATCGACCTTTGCATAAGGAGCATGGTAGAGCCGGGTGACGAGGTGCTCGTCGTAGAGCCTTGCTTTGTATGCTACCGCCCTATCGTTGAGCTTTGCGGCGGCGTTGCTGTCAGCATAGAGACAAAGGCTGAAAACGAGTTCCGTCTGACAGCAGACGAGCTGCGTGAAAAGATAACAGACAAGACAAAGCTGCTTATCCTGCCTTTCCCGAACAACCCGACGGGTGCGATAATGCGCCGCGAGGATCTGGAAAGCATTGCGCACGTTTTGAAAGAAACAAACATAATCGTCATTTCCGACGAGATATATTCCGAACTTACCTATTCGGGCAGGCACGTTTCATTTGCGCAGATAGATGGTATGCGCGAGCGCACCATCGTCATCAACGGCTTTTCAAAGAGCTTTGCAATGACAGGCTGGCGCCTTGGCTTCCTCGGCGGACCGCACGAGATAGTTTCCCAGCTTTTAAAGCTGCACCAGTACGCAATAATGTGCTCGCCAACGGTGAGCCAGTATGCCGCAGTTACCGCGATGCAGAGCTGTATCAGCGATATTGCCAAAATGAAAAACGAGTATGATATGCGCAGACGCTTTGTCGTTGACGCGTTCAACAAGCTGGGACTTGACTGCTTCACGCCGCAGGGCGCATTCTACGTGTTCCCCTGCATAAAAAGCACGGGGCTTTCCAGCGCAGAGTTCTGCGAAAAGCTGATATTCTCAAAGAAAGTCGCTGTCGTTCCGGGCGATGCGTTCGGCGAATGCGGCGAGGGATTTGTCAGGGTTTCATACGCCTATTCGATAAACCATCTGCGCGAGGCGGTAAAGCGCATAGGCGAGTTCTTAGAGGACCTTAAAAATGGCAGAGTTTAAAACCATCGCCGTCAAGGCGTTCGGCAAGATAAATCTTATGCTCGACATTGTCGGCAGGCGCGATGACGGCTATCACGAGCTTGAAACGGTGATGCAGTCGGTGAGCATTTTTGACACGCTCACTCTCGCGCAAAACGGCAAAGGGCAGAACGAGATAATCTGTGACAAGGCGGGTTTCCCCTGCAATAGCTCCAACCTTATATGGAAAGCGATAGACGCTTTTGAGGAGTTCACAGGGCAGGCGCTGGGCGGCATAACTGTCACCGTTGACAAGCAGCTGCCCTCAATGGCTGGAATGGCTGGCGGCAGTGCAGACTGTGCTGCCACGCTTCACGCGCTCAACGAAATGACGGGCGCAGCGCTTTCACAGCAGCAGCTTTGCGAAATCGGCGTAAAGCTGGGTGCAGACGTTCCGTTCTGCATTGTGGGCGGTACGCAGATGTGCAGAGGTATCGGCGAAAAAATGCAGCCGCTTCGCGCGCCAAGCTGCGCTTTTGTTATAGTAAAACCCGATGTCAGCGTTTCGACGCCTGCTGCGTTCAAGCGATATGACAGCCTTGAAAATGCAGAAAAGTGCGACACGCAGGCTTTCCTGAAAAGCCTTGAAAGCGGCAGTCTCACAGGCTTGTGCAGAGAGATGTTCAACGCGCTTGAATACGCTGCACAGCAAAAGGAAATAGAAAAAGCGAAGAAAGACCTTATCACAGCAGGCGCCCTCGGCTCGCTTATGACGGGCAGCGGCTCTGCGGTGTTCGGGGTATTTGAAGATAACACCTGCGCACAAAAGGCGCTTGAAAAAATGAAAGATTCATATTCGCAGGCTTGGCTGTGCGTTCCCGAAAAGAAAGGGCACGAGTTCACAAGCCTATGATAAGGGGTGTTTTAATTGGGCAACAAATGTAAGATATGCGGTTACAGATTCAAAAGCAAAGACGAGGAGATTTGTCCCGAGTGCTTTACAGCGCGTGAGGACGACATTTCCTGCGCCAGATATTCGGGCAAGGATCATACCCACCGCAAAACTACATACGCAGGCGACTTTATGGAGACGGGCGACTCCTTCGTTCAGAAAGAGCTTCGCAAGGAGCGCAACAACCAGTTCGCAAGGGAGAATTTCGGCGCCCGCGCAAACGCAGGGCTTGACCTTTCGCGCTCTGCGCAGACCTATGACCGTTCGCGATTTGAACGCAGCGACTACAATTACGATTTCAGCGGCGAGTACCGTCAGATAATGGCGCAGTCGTATCCCGACCAGCCGCAGCCAAAACCGCAGCAGCCTCAGCAGACCGCTTACCAGCGTTTTACCGCACAGCAGCAGCGCCAGCAGACGACCACCAGCGGTTTCACGCCCGCTGGGCAGATGTATGCACAGCGCAATGCCGCACGCACGCAGTACAACAGCTTCGGGCAGCGCAAAAAAGGAAACGGTGCAGCCGCGATATTTGTCCTGCTGCTGTTTGTGGGATTTTTTATCGCAGGTATCATTTCTGCGCAGAACGACAACAAATCCAGTTACAGCAGCCGCAAGTCAACAACGACGACCACGCAGAGAACGACCACTGCGACCACCACCAAAACCAAAAGGACCACCACTCAGGGCTATACCTCGAAAATCGAAAACGAGTCAAAGGCGGTCAATTCGTCACTCGGGCATTACTCTGCAAAGATAACAGACGCAGTGTTCGAGAAAAAGGACAAGGCTGATATCGACAAAAGGCTGCTCGGCTCTGCGAACAACAACACTAACGACGAAGAGCCGTGGGAGATAGTTACACTTAACATCGAGCTTTCCGCCACCGACAAGCCGCCTGCTGACCCGTCAAAAACATCTGTCTCAACGTCGACTATGCAGTGCCTTGAAAAAGAGACTGCAAACAACACAATGAGCTATTCTGTGTGGGCGATAAACGAGGATATCGACCTGTCAGGCGGCAAGGTAAACACGACTGTCACGCTGCTTGCGCACAAAGACGCAAAGCTTATCTATTTCAACATCTATCTCAAAAACTCGGGCGTGACCGAGACGTGCAGATTCAAGATAACGAGAGATTAAAACTCAGTTTCCTGTGGCTCTAAAAGAATAAAGAATAATGCAGGGAGTCTTCTCCCTGTTTTTGTTGTGAGGTGAAAATGTGACTGCTGATATTATGAAAAGCTGTGCCCTCTGTCCGAGAAAATGCGGCGCAGACAGGACAAAGAGCGTTGGCTTTTGCGGCGAGAGCGACAAGGTGCGCATCGCAAGAGCAGACCTGCATATGTGGGAAGAGCCGTGTCTGAGCATAAAAGGCGGCTCGGGAACGGTGTTTTTCACAGGGTGCAGCCTGCGCTGCTGCTTTTGCCAGAACTATGAGATTTCTGCGCAGGGAAAAGGCTTTGAGCTGACCGTCAGCGAGCTTGCAGACACGTTTATGATGCTGCAGAGCAAGGGCGCAGAGAACATCGACCTTGTAAGCCCGACACATTTCGTCCCGCAGATATGCGAGGCGCTCGACCTGCTGGGTGACAGGCTGACGCTGCCTGTGATTTACAACTGCGGCGGATATGAGCTGCCCGAAACGCTGCAAATGCTCGGCAAACGGGTCAGCATCTTCCTGCCCGACCTCAAATACTATGACAGCGCGCTTTCAAAGGAATACTCCGCCGCGCCCGACTACTTCCCCACCGCTATGCGTGCGATAAAGGAAATGGTGGCTATCGCGGGCAAGCCGAAATTTGACGAAAACGGCAGGCTGCAAAGCGGCGTTATCGTGCGGCATCTCGTTTTGCCAAACCACCGCCACGACTCGATAAGGCTGATGCAGGAGCTTGGCAGGGAGTTTGACAGATCTGACCTGCTGGTGAGCATAATGAGCCAGTTTACGCCTGTTTACAAGGCAAAAGAGCACAAGGCGCTGTCACGCCGCACGTCGACATTTGAATATCAGAGCGTGGTCGACGAGGTCATCAAACAGGGCTTTGACGGCTATTTTCAGCAGCGTGCTTCCGCCAGCGAGGAGTTTATCCCCGAGTTCTTTGACAGTAAATATTACTGATTTTGTTTAAAGTTTATCCGACTTAACAAAAAAATACCGAAAATGTAACCACCCTGTTATCATTTCCCATTGACTTTATTGGACAAATAGGGTATAATTTTATCATAGGCATAGTACATATTGTATATGTCTATACATACGAACGGACAAACACATTTTGAAACGAGGTAAATGCCTATGTCAAAAGCAATGGGGTCAAGATACTCCGTTGAAGACTCCGTCAAGACTAAAGAGTATTTTGACTTTGTTAAAGACCTGCTCGACAGCGACGTTGTCAATGAGATGAAAAAGTATCGTCATCATTACAGCACCACCTGTTTCCAGCACAGTCTTAACGTGTCCTACTACAACTATCTCGTATGCAGAAAGTTAGGACTTGACGCTCGTTCAGCCGCAAGGGCAGGGCTGCTCCACGATCTGTTTTTATACGACTGGCGCACCACCGAGCGCAAAAAGGGCGAAAAGCCTCACGGTATGCGTCACCCTCAGATAGCACTTGAAAACGCAAAAGCACATTTTGACGTTGCAAAGCGCGAGGAAGATATGATCGTCAAGCACATGTGGCCGCTTACGGTGAAGTTACCTAAGTATGCAGAGAGCTATGTTATCGTTGCGATAGACAAGTACTCTGCGGCAGTAGAGATAAGCGTCCACCTCGGACGGCTTATGAAAAGCAAAGCTCAGAAGATAAGGCAGCGCAAAGCAAGCTGAATCAAAATAAAAAGGACAGTCAATTGGGGGACTGTCCTTTTTCCTTTGTGCGCATTTTTGCAAAAAAACTTGTGCAAAGGGCTTTTAATCTGCAAAGAAATGTGATATACTTGTATGTGTGACAGGAGGTGATCGCTTGGAGGATAAAGAAAAGTATCTTATAGATATCGCAAAGGAAAAGACCTATCAGAACCAGTTCGACGAATATCATAAGCAGTTCTCCGAGTGGCGATCCCGAAAGGACAACCCCTACGGCTACAGCTTTGTGCACGATATGCGTGAGCACACCTACGTTGACGGCGAGGGCTACTACCAGAAAAAAGCCGACGTCGCAGAGCGTGCCGCACTGACAAAGTGCCTCAGCCTGCTGGGCGCAACGATGATGACGATGCTGTTTATCGACGCTATCATTGCGCTGGTGTTCTACCGCCTGTTCAACGACCCCGCCGCAAATGTTGTCCACTATTCGGAGCTTGAAACGCAAAAGACCTATTTCACTCCGCTGGTGATGACGCTTTACGGTGCAGCTAACCTGTTCAAATACCTTATCGGGCTGTGGATATTCTTCCGATTTTCTAAAATACCGCTGAAAGTCGCAGTGCCGAAACCGCAGGAATCGAAGATATCAAAAAGCGGCATCTTCCTGATGCTCGTTATCACAGTATTCGGCAAGGTGGGCAACTACCTGCTCAACGTAATTTTCGGCTGGATGAACGTTGACTGCGTTTACTCCGTCGCCGTGCACAACCCCGACAGCATCCTCGCGGACGCTATCTATGTGCTTTTCAACTGCGTGCTCGTGAGCATCGCCTCGGAGATACTTTTCCGCGGCGCGATACTGCAGATGTTCCGCCAGTTTGGAGACACCTTTGCCATGCTCGCATCGGGCATCGCTTTCTCACTCACATATTACGACATCTCGACAATGGGCTTTGCCGTGCTGTGCTCGGCTGCGCTGGGTCTGTTCACGATAAAGTCAGGCTCGCTGAAAAACACGATAATCATGCGCATTTTCGCGTCGCTTGCAAGCTACACGTTCACCTGCGTAATACTTGACAATTACAGCAACGGGCGCATAATCGTCACCTGCATCTACACGTTCATCGTGGCAGTTTCCGCATTTATTTTCGCAAGGCTTATCTGCAACGGCAAATGGACGTTCAGGATTCAGGACGACCCGTCTGAGCTTTCCAACATCAACAAACTCAAAATGCTCTTTACCAACACCTCGATAACCATCTGGCTTGTTGCTGTGCTGGCAATGTATTTCCTTACCGTGAGGTTCGTATGACAGACCGCGACGAAGTTTATATGAAAAAAGCCCTCGAACTTGCGCAGATAGCCGCAGAGCAGGGCGAAGTCCCCGTGGGCGCGATAGTCGTCAAGAAGTCAACGGGCGAGATAGTCGGCAGAGGCTTCAACCGCCGCGAGTATGGGCGTTCACCGCTCACCCACGCCGAAATTGTTGCAATCGACGAGGCAAGCAGACGCCTGGGCGGCTGGCGGCTTATCGACTGCGAGCTGTTCGTTACATTAGAGCCGTGCCCCATGTGCGCGGGCGCAATGATAAATTCCCGCGTGGAAAGGGTGGTTTTCGGCGCTTACGACGCAAAGGCAGGCTCCTGCGGCTCGGTCATCGACCTGTTTGAGCTGCCCTACAACCACAAGCCCGAGCTTGTCGGCGGCGTGCTTGAAAAAGAGTGCGCGGGCATTCTCAGCGACTTTTTCAAAAAACTAAGACAGACCAAAAAGACACAGGACTGAACCTGTGTCTTTTTTCTTACTCCACAAGGCACTCCACGCTGACCTCGCACCTCGCCGTGCGAAAAAACCTGTCAAGGTCGCCCTCGTTTTCAAGATAAGTGCTCGGATACCTCTGCCGCAGCAGCTTGGCAATGCCGAAAATGTCGCAGGCACGCTGGTTTGCGCACCTTTCAAACAGCCCCACGAACTGCTCGGACAGCTGGGCTTTCACCCGCCTGCCTATCTCGTCAGGCTCGCACGCCGACGCCGCGTCTTTTATGCGGTGCACCACCACCGTCAGCGAGCATTTGTAAACCAGCCCGCCGCTCCCCTGCCCGACCGACCTTTTGCTGCTGCCTTTGGCAAGGCTCACGCTGACCTTTTCGCCGCCCGCGTCAAGCAGGATATCCGCCTGCGTTCCCGTTCCGCAGAGGATGCAAAACGCCGCACAATCGTCCGTTCCCAGCGCTTCGGGAAGCAGCTCGCCGCCCTTGTAAAGCGCCGTTCCCGCGACCTGAATGGTCGGCTCGGTGAGCTTTTCATTTTCCCTCGGCAGCTGCGCCGACAGAATGGGCATAGCAATACTTCCGCCACTGTGCAAACTAAGCACATCAAGCAGGCGGCAGCGCACCGTGCGGGACTTTTCGGCGTTTTTTCCGATAACGTCAATGTAGTTCTCAGTGGCGACCATTTCGCTGGAAAGCTCGGTGGCAAGCAGCTCCCGGGCGCTTTTCGCAAGGCAGATGTCCACCCCGAGATACACCGTCCTGTCCCGCAGGCAGAACTCGAACAGGCTGCGCGGCTGCGAAAGACTGACTGTTTCGCCGAGGCATATCAGCTTCAGATGCCCGAGAAAGACCTCTTTTCCGCGCTCGTTCTCGCACTGGCGCAGCGCCTCGCTGACCGTTCTGCCGCTGCCCTTGATGACCTCGATGTTGCTTTTTGTGATGTCAACGGGCGTGTCCGAGCCTGCACCCGACGGCTTGAAAACCTGCGCGGTGACCTGAAATTCGCCCTGCGCAAAGTCTATCCCGAGGGCGTGGCACAGCAGCCTGTCCTGAATTTCCCGCGTGTGACCGCTGCCCGAAAGCGCGCACACCGCAATCAGCGTCACCAGAAACGACGCGACGTGCAGCGCAAATCTACTTTGCTTCAATTTTCCTGCGCCTCCTTAAAATCAGACTCACCGCCAGCGGAATGACCGCCGCCACCGCTATCATCAGCCACGGGCTTTCACGCAGGTAGGCAAGGTCTTTCCACCTGCGCTTTGTCAGCAGGAAAAATGTCGCTGCTGCGGGCAAAATCTGCGCCGCGAGCACTGCCGACCTGCGCGCCCTGCCGCCGCACAAAAGCTGAACGCACCGCCCTATGCAGTGCAGACCTGCCGCCAGCCGCACCACGCCAAGCACCGTCCACACCGACATAAAACCCGCGTCGTAGCGCTCTATCACCGACGAATTCGACAGGCAGGACAGGTAAAAAAACGGCATATCCGTCTCCCCTGCGAAGCTGCCCAGCACCAGCGCCGCAAACCCCAGCAGTATTTCCAGCAGCACCAGCTTTACGCCGAGGTAGGACAGCACCGCGCGGTGCTTTGAGCCGTTCACGCCGCCCAGCAGGAACGCCAGCATCACAAGCTCCCTGTTACGCACAAGCTCCGCCGAGATGTCGCCCGCCAGCGTTTGTGGAATGTCCCTCTGCGCGAGGTGAAAGTTCGCAAAATCGGGCTGCTGCACGGTGCTTGCGAGCATTATCGTCGTGAAAAACGCAAACACGCAGAAAAATATCCCGCCGCACCTGCCAAGAGGCGCACTGCCCAGCGAGCCGAGGTACACCGCCGCGCCCACAACGCAAATCACCGCAGGCACGCGGCTTATCTGGTTTGAAAAATAGTTGTCCATAAAGTAGGCGAACGTGCCCGTTGTAACAAAGATGTCCCACAGAAAATAGAGCACAAACGCCGCAGTTACGGCAATTCCCAGCACTCTGCCGCGTGACAGGGCAAGCTCGCAGATACCCTTGCCGTGCCTTGTGCACAGAACGGAAACGGGCAGCAGGATAAGCCACTGCAGCGCCGTCGAAATGACCACCGCCGCCATGAAAATCAGCGTGTTGCTGCCCGAATACGGGAAATACGTCATCATTGAAAAGCACCTTGCGCACAGCATCAGCGCCGCAAGCTGCAAGGGAGAAAGCCTGTCCATTCGTTCACCTCTCACTCAATTGCCCCACCGTGTCACGCTTTTTCGCCAGCGTTTTAAAGCTGCGCCTGAACAGCGCACCGCCCGCCCTGCTTTTGTCAAGCGGCGAGATGGGCGAAAGATACGGCACGGAAAGCTCGTGCATAGCGCAGACGTTTGCCGTGAAAAGCGCCGCACACACGGAGATTCCGAACAGCCCTGCCGTGCTGCCTGCCGCAATGAAAACCAGCCGCAGCACCGAAATCTGCTGGTCAAGCTGCGGGATAACAAAGGCAGAGGTCGCGGTTATGCCCACGACGATTAGCAGCGGCACGGAGATAAGCCCGCTTTTTACAGCGGCGTCGCCCACGATAAGTCCGCCGACGATGGACACCGCGCCGCCTATGCTCTTTGGCAGGCGTATCCCAGCCTCGCGCATTATCTCAAACATCACCACCAGCAGCGTCATTTCCACCGCAAGCGGGAACGGCGTCGCCTCTTCGGAAACGTAGAGGTTGAGCAACAGTTTAAGCGTGAACGCCTCGGGGTGAAATGTCACCAGCGCGAGATAAAGCCCCGGCAGCGCCACCGCCAGCAAAAACGCAAAGTATTTGAGCAGGCGGATAAACGCCGCATAATAGGACTTTGTGCAGTAGTCGTCCATCGTCTGAAAGCTGTCTGTGAAAAGACTCGGGCAGACGAGGGCAAAGGGCGAGCCGTCGACGAGAATGCAAATCCTGCCCTCATTCAAGCGCAGGCAGGTCATGTCGGGGCGCTGGGTGGTCTGCACCGAGCAGAAAAAGGACTTGCGGTAGGACTCGTCAACAAACGGCTCAATGTAGCCGCCCGAAAGCACCGTATCAAGCCCGATGTCACAAAGCCGCCTGCGCACCTTGTCAACCATTGCCGCGTCCGCCCTGCCCTCGATGTACATAAGGCAGACGTCAGTTTGCGACAGCTTGCCGCAGGTGTGCATCTCAAAGCGCAGTCTCGGGGTTTTCAGCCGCAGGCGTACCAGCGCGAGATTGTTCCGAAGCACCTCGCAGAAGCTGTCCTGCGAGCCGCGCACTGTCTGCTCGCTGTCGGGCGTGGAGATGGAGCGCTTTGCAAAGCCCTGTATCCCGAGAGCCACCGCCTTTGAAAGCCCGTCCACCAGCACGGCGCAGAACCCCGAAAACAAGAGCCTGCAAAGCTCCCCGCAGGTGTTGACCGTCTTTCTGTCGTTCGCCATAAGGCTTTTCGCGGTCAGAAAGTCGTAGATCCCCTGCGCGTCCGAGCAGAATTTCAAGTCCATAAGAGGCTGAAAGACGAGGTCAGCCATTGCCGAGGTGCTGACAAGTCCCTCGACCGTTACCACGGCGCAGTCCACCAAGCAGATTTTTACCCTGATTATGTTCAGGTCGGCTGTCGCGCCGCACAGCATTTTAAGCTCGCCCAGCGCGTCGTCAAGCCGCGGCGAGAGAATTCTATTGTCACCATTATTCGTCAGCATAGCACAGACCTTTCATTTTTCGTTCTTCGGATATTGTGCGCAGACGGTGCGGGAATATTCCGCAATGGTACTTGCTTTTTTCACAATTATCGGTTATAATAAACGTATACCAGTCAAGGAGGTTATAAAAATGGCTTTTGAAGTAACAAAGGATACAATAATCGGCGATATCATGGATCACGATGAGAGCGTTGCTCCGTACTTTACCGAGATCGGTATGCACTGCCTGTACTGTCCGTCTGCAAGATGTGAGACAGTTGAGGAGGCTTGCGAGGTTCACGGCGTGAACGCTGACGAGCTTATCAAAAAGCTCAACGAGCATTTCGCAAAGTAATAAAAAATGCCGCCGTAATACACTTTACGGCGGTTTTCTTTGATTTGAAAGGATAAAAAATGCTGAGCAAAGAGTTTAAAACGATAGAGCTGAAAAGCGGGCATAAACAGCTCACCATCGTTTTCCACGACGAGCGATACGCTATTCTGAGCGCGTTTTTCTTTGACGAGGTCGGCAGCTTTGAGGACTGGATAGTGCAGCACATCAAGGACGTGCTTGACGGAAAAGCTGACCGCAGAGAAATTGCGGGCAACGTGTTCAAGCTGGTTATCGAAAAAGAGTTTTCGACCGTTTACGACACGCTCGCAGACGACGAAAAGGGCGATCAGTGCACCGTTGAAACAAGCGAACTGCTGTCGCTCATAGGGCAGTGGCACGAGCAGAAAGCTCTGCTGCGAGAGCAATAATATTTGCAGAAATTTCAGGTGATAAAATGGATTCACGTTTACTTACTTGCGCAAGGCTGTGCAAAGGCGAGGTGCTGTGCGATATCGGCACCGACCACGGCTATCTGCCCTGCTATATGATAGAAAAAGGGCTTTGCACAAAGGCTTACGCCTGCGACATCGCAGAGGGACCGCTTAGCTCTGCGGTTGCGCACATAAAATTGCGCTGCCTTTCGGACAAGATAGAAACGCTGCTTTCAAACGGTCTTGACAGCGTTGAAAAGGGCGATATTACAGACATCGTCATTGCGGGAATGGGCGGCGAGCTTATCGCGGACATCATTTCGCGCTGCGGCTGGCTTGACGGTGTAAATCTCGTTTTGCAGCCGATGACCAAGCCCGACATTCTGCGCAAACGCCTTTACGACCTTGGCTTTTGCGTGACAAGCGAGCTTGCCTGCGTTTCGGGCAGGTTTGTCTACTCGGTGATGCAGGTGCAAAAGGCGCAGCCCGACTACCCCTGCACCGACGAATATCTGCACTTTGGCTTTGTCAAGCCCGACACCGACGAGGGCTTGCGGTACTTAAAAGACCGCGCCAACAAGCTGCGCACCGCCGCAAACGGAATGCTCAAAGGCTGCGTTGACACCGAGCGCGCAAACGCTCTGCTGGAACTTGCAAAGAAGTACGAATAATATAAACTATTCAAATCATATAAGATATACCCGAAGGGGTTTGGACGGGCGCAAATTTGCGGAAAGCCCCCAAACGAACGCGCCACCGTCGCGTTAAATTCGATTAGTTTAGAAACACTAAAAAACAAAAAAGAGCCGTCCTGTGTGACGACTCTTTTGATTTTTTCAGATATTAGTACTGCTGCTCCTTCATCTTTGCGAAGCACTCGCTGCAGTAAACAGGTCTGTCCTCTCTTGGCTTGAATGGGATAACAGCCTCGCCGCCGCAAGCTGCACAGGTAGCTGTGTAGGTCTGTCTGTCAGCCTTGCTTGCCTGCTTTCTTGCATCTCTGCAAGCCTTGCATCTCTGTGGCTCGTTGGTAAAGCCCTTTTCAGCATAAAACTCCTGCTCACCTGCTGTGAATACGAACTCGTTTCCGCAGTCCTTGCACACTAATGTCTTGTCTTCGTACATAATACTATACCTCGATATAAAAATATTTGCCTCGTCGGACTTGCACCGACACCTTTGATAAACAACGCTCTGCAATTAAGCTATTCGGCTATACTAAAGATGCTTTCGGCATCTTTTTTCCTATTTCAGCACGGATTTCAATTTTCGCCTGACCCTTTGCATCGCATTGTCCACCGACTTCACAGTCACGCCCAAGTTTAATGCCATCTGATTATAAGCCATACCCGTTAAAAACAATTGAAATACCTTCCACTCCTGCTCCGAAAGAGCCGAAGTTATCTTTTTGTAGACCTCGTCCATACGCTCATTTTCAATGAAAATTTTCTCGGGACTCTCGGTCTTTTCATTGGCAAACAGATCACCTATCGCCTCGTCGTCAAGCTCCACACCGCCGATAAGGCTGTTTTTCTTGAGCGAGGAGATGATCTTGTTCTTGACGCAGACGTTTGCGTAGGTCGAAAACTTAACGTTCTCGTCGGGACGGTATGTGTTGACCGCTTTGAGCAGCCCCATAAAACCCTCCTGCACGAGATCCTCGTAGATGCTTTCGGAATACTTGCCTGCGAGGAACTGCACCGTCCGCAGATAGCGAACAATCAGCTCCGAAACGGCTTTTCTGTCATTTTTTGCGCTCCGCACGAGCTCCTCATCCGTGAGGTCCTTATACTCATCAAGAGCACCATTCATAACCAAACCGCCTTAAACACCAATGTACATATATGATAACATCTTACGCAATGAAAGTCAAGCAAATCGTTAAAAAATAATTTACAAATGATAATCTTTGTAACAACTTACACATTTCAAACTGTTTATTTGTCATTTTGACGAACAAACCGTCGCTTTTTGCCGACAAAAAAGCCGCACCCAGAAGATGCGGCTTGTGAGTTTCATTTACAGCGTGCAGTATTCCTGCCTGCCGTTTTTAAATATATCATTGCCCTGACAGTCATCTGCAACGACCAGCGGGAAATCCTCAACGTAGAGCTTCTTGACCGACTCACATCCGAGATCCTCAAAAGCGACGACCTCGCAGGATTTAATGCAGTTGCAGGCAAGAGCGCCCGCGCCGCCTATCGCGCACAGATAGATCGCTTTGTTGCGCACTACCGCATCAACGACCTCCTGAGACCTTTCGCCTTTTCCTATCATTCCGCCAAGACCAAGGTCAAGCAGTCTCGGTGCAAATCTGTCCATACGACCCGAAGTCGTAGGTCCGCAGGAGCCTATCGGTCTGCCCTCGGGAGCGGGCGTAGGACCTGCATAGTAGATCACGGCATTTTCAATAGGTATCGGCAATTCCTTACCCTCGTCAAGAAGCGCAGCGAAGCGTTTATGCGCTGCATCTCTTGCGGTGTAAACATATCCTGTCAGCAGGATCTTATCTCCGCAGCGGAACTCGCTGCTGCGGGCTTTAAGCTCCTGTGAATCAACTCTTGCAAATTCAGGCATTTTGCGTTATGCCTCTTCCTTATCCTCAACGAGTGCGAGACCGTCATCAATAAGATCTCTTGCACTGTTAACGGAACCGATGCTGGTGCCGTAGAGGTCATTAAGTGTAGTAACGAGCTTCTGAACGTTGTCGCTGAGTGCGGTGAACTGATCCTTAACGTTCTTTCTGATGTCAGCGGACTGTGCCTTGATAGCAACTGCGCTCTGCTGTGCATCTCTGATTGTCTTTTCAGCCTCTGCTCTTGCCTCGCTTGTAACCTTCTGAGCCTCAGCGTTTGCTTCGCTTCTTACTCTCTCAGCCTCAGCGTTAGCCTCAGAAGTAACTCTCTGAGCCTCTGCGTTAGCAGTAGATGTTGTCTGCTCAGCCTCAGCTCTTGCCTCAGCTACCATGTTAGCAGCGTTCTGCTTAGCGCTTGTGAGTGTGGAATCAGCCTCAGCCTGTGCAGATGTAACGAGCTTCTCAGCCTGGGAGTTAGCGTCGTCAAGGATCTGGTTCTGCAGGTTCTGAGCCTCTTCTTCCATAGCCTTAGCGTTTGCCTTAGCCTCAGCAACCAGCTTGTTAGCTGTGTTCTGAGCCTCGATGAATACGTTGCCGAGCTCAAGAGCTGCGTTGTTTCCGCCGCTGCTTGCATTCTTTTCAGCCTGCTCGAGCTTTTCTTTCAGCTCCTCGATCTCGTTCTTCTGTCTTTCTATCTCGGCATCCTTTTCGCCGATCTGCTGCTCGTAGTCAGCGATTCTAACCTTCATTGTGTCGGTAGAAGCCATAAGCTCTGCAACCTTGTTCTTAGCTTCCTCTACCTTCTTCTCGAGCTCTTTCTTGCCCTCGAAGTCCTGCTTCTGAGCGCTGCCTGCTGATTTTTCCAGTCTCTCGATGGTTTCATTCTGATCGTTTACCTGTGCCTCGAGAGTATAGATCTTAGAGGTAAGGTCGTCAACATAAGCAAGAACATCCTGCTTATCAAATCCACCAACTCTAACAGTTCTCAAAAATCCATTGCTTGCCATAATATTCCCTCCAAAATTCATTAGATCTTTAAAATGATTTATATCAAAGACCGTCCGTGCAGGCTCGGTGTTTCGGGGCGCGGCATACTTCAAACCGACTTTTATAGCCCTTTATGACAAGCCGTAACGACCTTACAATCATTATACCAAAACACCGCCGAAAATTCAAGTGTTTTTTTAGAAAAAGTTTCGATAAATGCTTTATTTTCAGCGCCTTTCTATATGTAGTCCCATTATGGCTCTGCGGGACTACCCATAGTTTGTGTTTTTACTTTAGAATAAGGCAAATCAACACTGATTTGCCTTATCCTTGATAAATATTCTTTTGCTTTGAGATTACTTCTGGAAGATATTGAAGATATCGTCGTAGTAATTCGGGTTGTCAGCAGCCTTAACGCCTGCCTTCTGCATTGCCTCAGCGTCAGCCTTTGCATCAGCCTTAGCCTCTGTGTCAGCCGGCTTAGGAGCGAACTTTGCGAACGGATTAACAGGCTTAGCCTCCTCAACAGGAGCAGCGTTGTCTGTGAAATCAGCTGCGATAACAGTTACGTCCATTGTATCCTTTGCGTTCTCGTCAGTGCCGTTACCGAAGATGATATCAGCGCCGTCGTCAGCTGCATTGGAAATAGCCTCTGTCAGCTCAGCCATATCCAGAACTGTGAGGTCAGGCGACATTGTAACGTTGACGATAAGTCTTCTTGCGCCTGCGATAGATGTCTCGAGCAGTCTTGATGTAACGACCTGGTTGAGGATATCCTGTACCTTGTCCTTGCCCTCGCCGTGACCGATAGCTATGTGAGCCTGACCAGCATTTGTCAGGATAGTTGTAACGTCAGCGAAGTCAACGTTGATCTCGTCATGTCTTGTGATGATCTCTGCAATAGCGATAACATCAGTCTTGAGCACGTTATCAGAGATAGCGTAAGCCTGTGCCATTGTGAGATTCTTCATATCTGTATCGATAAGATTCTGGTTAGGGATAACGATAAGAGCATCAACGTTCTGCTTGAGTGCTTCGATACCCTTCTCGGCTCTGTCCATCTTCTTGATGCCCTCGAACTTGAAAGGCTTTGTAACAACGCCGATGGTGAGCTTGTTGAGCTCTCTTGCGATCTCTGCGATAACAGGAGCTGCGCCTGTACCTGTGCCGCCGCCCATACCGGCGGTGATGAATACCATATCAGCGTCCTTGATCTTTTCAGCGATCTCGTCCTTGCTCTCCTGTGCGGAAGACTCACCGATCTCAGGCTTTGCGCCTGCGCCGAGTCCCTTAGTGAGCTTTCTGCCGATCTGGATAGTATTCTCTGCATCAAACTTCTTGAGAGCCTGTGCATCTGTATTTACAGCGATATACTCAACGTTTCCTCTGATACCCTGAGCGATAATGCCGTTAAGTGCGTTTCCGCCGCCGCCGCCGACACCGATGACCTTTATCTTTGCGCCTGCTACCGGCTCGTCTACGATTTCGTAACCCATATTCCTTATCCTCCTATATTATGTTTGTTCCCTAAATAATTAACATTCTTAAGCCAAGCTATTATGCCGTAAAGACACAATACGACCTGTTAACACATTATTAGATAGTACTATCTTATCACATTCTGAGGCAAATGTAAAGCGCTTTATTGACATTAAAATAAAAATTCTATTAAAAAACCGTTAATCAATCCATTTTTCAACAAAAAATTGTCTATACCGCACAAATGCGCGCCGCGTCAGCCGACTCAATAGCCATAGGCATTGTAGTCCGTATAACCGTTGTTGTCGGTATAACCGCCGTAATTGTTGTAGGTGTTGTAGTCAGTGTAGTCCTGATTGTACTGATTATATTGATTGTACTGGTCGTATTGGTTGTACTGGTTATACTGGTCGTATTGGTTGTACTGGTTGTATTGGTCGTACTGATTATTCTGATTATTCCAGTCATACTGCCCGTTGTTCGCATAGGCGTTCGGGTCGTAGCCCGTCATGTTGTTTGCGTTGGGGTCAGTATACTGGTTCTGGTTCGCATTCGCGTTGTTATTGTCGTTGTTCTGCATATAACCGTAATCGTTGACGTCTGTCGGAGCAGCGTTCGGGTCGGTCGCTGCGGGATTTGCAGCGTTTCCGCCGTTGTCGTCGGGCTTGTTATCGTCAGTCTTTTTATCGTCAGTTTTCTTGTCGTCGGGCTTTTCGGAAGACGAATCGTCCTTCGGCGTGTCGTCTTTTATCGCCGCGCCGTCGGGTATTGCGGAAATTCCGCTGTCTGCGCCGTTGTAAACGAGCCTGCCCTTGAAATCATCAGACAGCTTGCTGTCGATCACCGCCTTGAAATAACTCAGCTTGTAATCGAGGTCTACCGAGCTGCCGATCTCAAGGGTTATCCTGCCGTCGTAAAGGATAGTAATTCCCGAACGGCTGCTGAGGTCTATCTCGGTTATCTTGTTCATACCAATATCGTCGAGTATCTTCATCAGGTCGTTGTAAATTTTCAGCTTGCCCGAGTCGCTGCTTTCCATCTTGTCGCCCGGGTTCTTCGTCTTCAGCTCAAAGCCTCTAATCACAGGGATACCGCCCGTTGCGGCAGGCTTGCCGACCTCCAGCACTCTGCCTGTGCGCGAAACGGTGCAGAACGTGTTATCCACCACGATATCAGCGGCTTTTTCAGCCTCCGTCACCGTGATGATAAGCGTTGACGGGTACTTTTTCTCCACCTGCGCCGACTCGATGAAAACAAGGTTTTCTTCAAGCCTCTGCTTTATCAGCTTGGTGTCTGTGCGCACGAGGTTCTCGTCGTTTACGATACCGCCCACGCCGAGAATCTGCTCGTCGCGGTAAAGCGTCACGCCGTTTATCTCGACAGTCGTTATCTTGAAAAATACCGTCAGACAAAGCACCAGCACGATAAGCGCAACAAAAACAAAGGCAATAGCGCAATAACCTACGATACTGCCTTGCTCACGGCTTGTTCTCCGCCTGACCTCTGCTTCGGGGTCGCCCTGCGGAACTGATTTTACTACGTCTTTCATTTTTATCTTTCCTTAACTTAACAGACCTGCTTACTGTGAGGTCATCCTGCAAACGTCTGCGCCTGCTGCGCGCAGATACTTTTCTATACTTTCATAGCCGCGGTCGATGTAGCAAAGGTTCTCCACCTCTGTCTCTCCCTGCGCCGCAAGACCCGCCAGCACAAGCGCCGCGCCGCCTCGCAGGTCGGTCGCCCTCACCCTTGCACCGTAAAGCCTCTTAACGCCCTCGATGACCGCAACTTTACCTTCTGTTTTAATGTCCGCACCCATTCTCACCAGTTCGTCAACGTGGCGGTAACGGCTGCTGAAAATATTCTCCACAACGACGCTCGTTCCCTTTGCCTTTGTCAGCGCCGCCATGACCACAGCCTGCGCATCGGTCGGGAAAGCGGGGAAAGGCATCGTTCTTATCGTTTTTACTGCCCTAAGCGGCAGCTTTGATGAAATAAAGATCCTGTCATTATAAGTAAACACACGGCAGCCCATCTGCTCAAACACGGGTATCACCGCTTCGAGATGCTCTGCCCTTGCGTTTTTAAGGTCAATTTCTCCGCCCGTCACCGCCGCCGCAGACATATACGTTGCCGCCGCTATCCTGTCGGGCATGACCTCATATTCGCAGCCGTGCAGCTTATCCACACCGCTTATCACAATTGTCGAAGTTCCCTGCCCCGACACTCTCGCTCCGCAGCAGTTTAGAAAATCACCGAGGTCGGCAATTTCAGGCTCACGGGCGGCATTGGTTATCACCGTTTCGCCCTTTGCCAGCGCCGCTGCAAGCATTATGTTCTCGGTCGCACCGACCGACGGGAAATCGAGATTTATCCGTGCGCCGTGCAGTCCCTTGGGACACTCGCAGCATAGCACGCCGTACTCCTCATTTATCTTCACGCCCATTTGTGAAAGGGCGCTCAAATGCATATCTATCGGTCTCGGTCCAAGCTCGCACCCACCCGGGTAAGAAAGCTCGCACTGACCTTTTCTGCCAAGCACTGCGCCGAGAAAAACTATCGACGAGCGCATCTGCCTCATCATATCCTCGGGCACGGCACATTCGCTCATACCACCTGCGTCAACATAAGCGCAGTGGTCAAGGTATCTGCTTTTGCAGCCCAGCCTGTTAAGTATCCTGCACGCCGCAAAAACGTCGCTCAGCGCAGGGCAGTTTTTCAGCACCACCTCGCCCGAGCAGAGCACGCACGCCGCAAGCAGTGCAAGTGCGCTGTTTTTTGCTCCCTGCACGGCTATCTCGCCGCAAAGTCTCTTTTCTCCACGAATAACGAGCTTCTGCATAAGTGTCACTCCCCAATGGTTTGGTCTGACTTATCTTATGCAAATTCCGCCTTTTCGGTGAAAATTATTTGGTATCCAGGCTCAGTGAGATGTTATCCGACACGAAGATAAAATACGGCACGCACGGGATTGAAAGCCCGAACACCTTTTTGTTCATTCCCTGTGTCGAGATTATCATCGAGGAAACAGCCTCGTTGAACTGCGCTTCCGAAAGGTCGGAAACGTTCACGAGCACCTGTATATTTATCTTCTTTGAGCTGAAAGCGGGTATCGTTTCGGGAACGTCCTCGTTGTTTTCATTGACGCTTCCCGACGCCACATAGCATATATGATCCTCATAAAGAGGGTCAACTTTTGTCACAACAAACTTAGGTATCTCCACCGTGAAGGGCGACAGGTTCCTTGCCGTGAACGCAAGGTTCACCACGCGGTAATTCTCTGCCTTTTCCGATGAAAACGCCTTTTCGCTGTTAACGTAATAGTGCGCAGAGGCATAAGCCTTCAGACCAGTCATACCCATATCCTTGAATATGTCCTGGTTTTCAAGCACCTTTGAGTTGTCGGTATCGTCTGCAAATATCGGCGGGAATGCAAACATCATCGCCAGCAAAAACGAAACTGCAACAACGCACCATATAACGATAGTTTTCTTTCTTACATACTGTCCGCCGAGCTTGACTCCGCGGTTGAGACCTGTTGCCTTGGGCACGTTTCTCGCAGCGAACTCGGTGATGTCCTCCTCTTCCTCTTCTTCCTCGTCATTTGGAACAAGAGTCAGGTTCCTGCCCGGGTCCTCGTATGCGATAGCCCTTTCAAACGAGCCTTGATGGCGGCTTTTATCGGTCGAAAACAGCGACTCGGCATACTGGTTCACCGCGCTTCCTCTGCGGCTCTCGGTATTGAGCGCTCTGATTTTCTTCTGGTCAGGGAGCCTTATGGCATCCATATCCCCCGAGCCGTCAGCGATATTCTTCTTTTTCTTAGCCATTTACAATTCCTCTTAATAGTTAATAGTCAAGTGTTTTTTCTTCTCTCTTATCTTCCCTACTTTGCAAGCAGCTTATCCAGCGCCTGCATTATGCGCTCTCTTGTATCCTTTATATGCAGCTTTGCGGCGTTCTTCGCCGACTCATCCAGCCTCTTTGGGTCACTTATGTAATCTGTGACCGTCCTGATGAACAGTTCGTCCGTGAGGTCTTTTTCCTCAATGACGATTCCCGCACCGGCGTTCTGCAGCACCATACCGTTGTAATACTGGTGGTTCTCTGCGACCATAGGCGACGGTATCATCACCGCAGGTCTGCCCATCGCTTCTATCTCTGTAAGTGCGCACGCGCCGCACCTTGTGATTACAAGGTCACACGCAGCCATTGCAACAGGCATATTCACATAACTGTCAACTATCCTGTGCTTGTTGCCCTTGATGTTCACACCGCTTTCCTCCAGCGTCTTAACATAGTCCTTATATTCGCTGTAAGTGCCGTAGGAATGGATGTGGTCGACCTTGATATCATTGTCCTGATAATATTTCAGCAGCTTCGCGGTATACTTGTTTATCGTCAGCGAGCCGAGGCTTCCGCCTGTGGAAAGCACGCACACCGTGTCATTGTCAAAGCCGAGCTGCTTTCTTGCCTCCTGCTTCGACATCTTGCTGAAAGCCTTTCTCACGGGGAGTCCCGTAACAACGACTTTTTTTGCCTTGTCAAAATACTTCTTTGCCTCTTTCACGCTGAGCATTACAACGTCAACGTGCTTTGCAAGGATCTTGTTTGTCACGCCCGCGTAAGCGTTCTGCTCGTGCACAGCAGTCTTAATGCCGAGCTTAGCCGCAGCCCTTACCACAGGTCCCGAGACGTATCCGCCTGTTCCGACTACAAGGTCGGGCTTGAAGTCCCTGATTATCTTCTTGCAGGTCTTTCCCGATTTCATCAGATATCCGACCGCCTTGACGTTTCGCTTGATGTTTTTGGGGCTTATGTGCCTCTGAAAGCCCTCTATCCTCACAGGCTCAAACCTGTAACCAGCCTTTTTTACCAGCTCTGCCTCAATCTTATCGGGGTTTCCCGCGAAGCAGAACTCCGTATCGGGATATTTATCCTTGATTATCTCTGCAATGGCGAGGGCAGGATTGACGTGTCCCGCTGTTCCGCCGCCTGCGAGCAGCACTCTGTACATAACAAACAGCTCCCAATGAAAATTATCATTTTTTCATATTAGCCTGACGTGAAATGTTCAGCAGAATGCCCATTTCCGCAAGCTGAATAAGCAGCGCCGTTCCGCCGTAGCTGAAAAACGGCAGCGATATTCCCGTGTTCGGGAAAGCGTTGCAGGCAACCATGATGTTGAAAAACGCCTGTACGCCTATATGCATCGAGATGCCCGCCGCAACGAGCATACCGAATCTGTCCTTTGCGTGTGTTGCGATATAGAAGCCTCTGCCCACCAGCAGCACGAACAGCAGCACAACTACCATCGCGCCGACAAAGCCAAGCTCCTCGCAGACGATAGAGAAAACGAAGTCGTTCTGCGACATCGGCAGGTAAAGGAATTTCTGTCTTGACTCACCAAAGCCGAGTCCCGTCCAACCGCCCGAGCCTATCGCCAGCAGCGACTGATAAGTCTGCCATGTCGAGCCCTGCGGGTCAGCCTCGGGGTTTTTCCAGCTCTGGATTCTGTCTGAGATATATGAAAATCCCGAGCCGCCCGAAACCATCTTGACCGCAAGAAAGATAAGTCCGCACAGTATGATGAACGCAACGAATCTCCAGAAAGTCTTTGCGGGCATTCCGCTTGCAAACATCATGCCAAGACCGATAAGACCAACCAGCATTACCGCTGACATATGTCTTTGCAGCACCAGCACGCCTGCGCAGATGCCCATAATGATTATGAACGGGAAAACGCAGTATCTCCAATCGTTGAACTTCCTGAAATTTACCGCCATGATATACGCGAAAACGAGTATGAACACGACTTTCAGCAGCTCTGACGGCTGGAACTGCATAAAACCGAAATCTATCCAGCGCCTTGCGTTCGCCGTTTCCGTTCCGATGAACAGCGTGGCGACGCAGATAAGAAAGACCAGCCCGAAGCTGATATAAGCCACATAGATATTCTGAAAGAAATGATAGTCCAGCACCGACAGCAGCAGCATTAAAACAACGCCCGCCGCCGCATAAATGCCCTGTCTTTTGAGGTAATATGTGCCGTCGCCCATTTCCGAAAGGCTCCAGCCATAAGAAGCCGAGAACATCATTACCAGTCCGAACACCAAAAGTGCCATGACCAGCACGAAAAACGGCTTATCTATCTCCGTCGCTACCAGCCGCAGATTAAGATGCTTTCTTGCCTGAGCGACAGGACGGTGAGCAGGCATTTCATCATAGTAATTGACCTTGCTCTGCTCGTTGCTTTTGCTTGCCAAGTTCCTTCCTCCCAAATACTCCACACTTTTGCATTTATAAAAATCTTACTAATTCAATAATATACCGTTTGCATAGATTATATACATAAACACGCCTATTGCGCCTAAAAGCGTCGCAATTGCGCTTGTTCCTATTATCTTGTAATCTCCCCAGCCTCTGTTTTTCAGATGACCGTGAAGCGTCAAGCCCTTGAACAAAAGCTGCTTTTTGTGCTTGAAGACCAGAAATCCCAGCAGCGTGCATACACCGTCGGCAATGAACACTATGCCGCCCGAAAGGAACATCAGCGGCAGGTCTGTCGTCACCGTTATCAGCGCGACCATCGTGCCGAGGAACTTGCTGCCCGACCGCCCGAGGTACATCTTCGACGGGGAGAATCCCCAGTAAAGATACGCGCCGCAGCAGCCCATCGTTACCACAGAAAGTATCTGCGGCAGCTCTGCCCACGGGTAAAGCGCGCACGCGCCAGCGCACGCCAGCGAAAACATCATCACCGTTGCGCCGCACAACCCGTCGCATCCATAATCTGTCACTCCGCCGGGGCAATCGTGAAGTTCTACTAAGTTTATTATACCAAGCATAAGCGCCGCTGTCAATGGATAAAAAGTAAAACCTAACTCAATATTTCCCATATGGAACGGCAAAAGCAGTTTTGTGCCCGCAGCGCCCGTTTTTACGGCTATAAATGAAAAACCAAGACACACGACGAACTCGATGAGGATGACCCACCGAGTTTTAAGTCCCGTGCCTCGTTTTGTCTGGTCGTGATAATCCTGTGCGATGCCCAGCGCCGTTATCACCAGCACCACCGCACCGCAGCCGAGAACCGCTGTTATATTCAGCTGTCCCGCAATTTCAAGTCCGCCCTTTACGCCTCTGCCGATAAGTCCCGAGGTCAGCCCCAGCGCAGCCGTTATCAGCATAACGACGCCTGCGAATTTCGGCTCTGAGCCGTCCTTTTTGAACCTGTCGCCGATATAAAGGTCAAACTTGCCTGTTTTTACCCGTCTGAAAAACGGGATAAGCAATCTGAAAAATATCATGCCTGCGGCAATTTCCGTCACAAGCACAATGCTTTGAACCTGCCAGTCCATCAAGCCGCTCTCCTTTTAGCTCTCAAAGAGCGTTGAAAACTTCCTCGAGCGCCATTCCTCTGCTGCCCTTTAAAAGCACAGAGTCGCCGCTTTGCAGCTTGCCCTTGAGGTAGACTGCCATCTCGTCCCTGTCCGAGAAATGCATACAATGCTTTTTGTCAAAGCCGTTTTCAACAGCACCGATTATGTAATTTCTCGCCAGCTCGCCGTAGCAGTAGAGCCTGTCAGCATTTGAATCCGCAACATACTTGCCGACTGTCTTGTGGAACTCCGCGCTCTTTTCGCCCAGCTCCAGCATATCCGCAAGAATGCAGTATCTCATACCGTCCGTCTCCACCTGGTCAAGCATAGAGATACTCGAACGCATAGAATCGGGCGCAGCGTTGTAGCAGTCCACCACAAAGTTGATGCCGCCCTTGCGTGTTATATTCTGGCGCAAGCCCTCTGGCTTGAAACTCTCGATGCCCGCAAGTATCGCATCTATCGGCACATCAAGCGCAAGTCCCACGCAGAACGCCGCAAGAGCATTCTTTACGTTATGCACGCCGATACAGCTCAGCCTTGCAGGGTAGATGCTGCCGCCATAGCAGATGTCAAAGCTGACACCGTTGTTCTTGTTGATTATGTTCTTTGCGTAAACGTCGCAGTTCTTGCTCTTTACGCTGTAATAATAGACCTTGCGCAGACCGTGCACCTCGGCGTTTGCAAGAAACTTGTCGTCCATGCTCAGCACCAGCGGAGCGCCCTGCTTTGCGCCGTCGAGTATCTCCAGCTTTGCCGCAAGGATATTTTCCTGCGAGCCCAGCTTTTCAATGTGTGAAACGCCGATGTTCGTGATAACGCACACCGTCGGCTTGCAGCACATAGACATACGGGAGATCTCGCCTCTTGCGCTCATTCCCATTTCGATTACAGCTGCCTGTGTGTCGCCGTCAAGCCCGAAAAGCGTTTTAGGCATACCTATCTCGTTGTTGAGGTTGCCCTGCGTTTTGAGAGTCTTGTATTTCTGCGCAACAACAAGCGCTATCATATCCTTGGTGGTGGTCTTGCCCACGCTGCCTGTCACGCCGACAAGCGGGATATCGAACTTATCCCTGTAATATCCCGCAAGATCGAGCAGAGCCTTTGCCGTCGAATCGACGATTATGCACTTTGCACCCTCGACAGCTCTTTGCGTGATGACTGCCTCTGCGCCAAGCTCCATTGCCTTTGCGGCGTAGTCGTGCCCGTCAAAGCGCGCACCCTTTAGCGCAAGGAATACAGAGCCTTTGGTTATAGTACGGGTATCTGTCGATATATTCTCTATCATTATATCCGCAGGGTAGCCATAGCTTCCTTTCACCGCCGCCACTATTTCAGACAGTTTCATCTGCTGCATACCGTTTTCAACTCCTCAAATGTTTTTGTTCTGCGTTATCTGCCTGCCTTTGCAAGCTCCCCGAGCGCCTCGGCAACGACCTCACGCTCGTCAAAGTGTATCTTCACGCCGCCTGCGAGTATCTGATAGTCCTCATGACCTTTGCCCGCAAGCACGATGATATCGTCTTTTTCCGCATTGTTTATCGCCCAGTGGATAGCCTCGCGCCTGTCACATATCTTGATGTACGGCGTGGTCTTGCCTTCAAGTCCCACAAGGATATCCTTGATTATCTCCTCGGGGTCCTCGTTTCTCGGGTTATCCGAGGTCACGATAAGGAAATCTGCGTTGTCCGCCGCAGCCGCAGCCATAAGCGGACGCTTTGTGGCATCTCTGTTTCCGCCGCAGCCGAACAGGCACTTTACCTTGCCCACCGAGCATTCCTTGATAGCTTTAAGCACGTTTACAAGCGCGTCAGGTGTGTGCGCATAGTCGCAGATAACCGTGAAATCACGCTTTGTCGGCACGATCTCGGCTCTGCCTCTTACGCCGCCGACACCTGCGATAGCCTTTATCGTCTTGTCAACGTCAAACCCGAGAGTTTCCATACAAGCTATAACTGCCAGCGAATTTGAAACGTTGAACAGACCCGGCATCGGGAACACCACATTGCGCTTTTTCTGTCCGTCAGAGAACACATACTTTACGCCGCTTGCGCAAAGCAGCACATCATCAGCCATAAAATCAGCTTCAGAGCCGACAGAGTACGTCTTGACGGGGCAATCCACCTCTTTGATGTATCTTCTGCCGTATTCGTCATCGCAGTTAATAACAGCCGTGTCGGAAATTCTGAAAAGCTCTTTCTTTGCGAGATAGTAGTTCTCCATCGTGCCGTGAACGTCAAGATGATCCTGCGTAAGATTGGTGAAAACGCCCACCTTGTATCTGCACGCAGCCACACGCTTCTGCTCCAATCCCTGCGAGGAAACTTCCATAACTGCATACTCGCAGCCAGCCTCGACCATTTTGCTGAAAAGCTCGTAAAGGTCGTAAGGCTCGGGGGTGGTTCTCGTTGTGGGATAGATGCTGTCGCCTATCTCATTCTGACAGGTGCCGATAAGACCTGCCTTGCAGCCGAATGACGAGAGAACTTTCTTTATCATCGTGGTAATAGTAGTCTTGCCGTTGGTGCCCGTCACGCCTATCAGCTTAATCTTGTTCTGCGGATTGTCGAACCACGCAGCGCAGATGATAGGATAAAGAGTCCTTGTGTCCTCAACAACTATCTGATTGTCAAGTCCCAGGTCTTTTTCGCACACGATTACCGTGCAGCCCTTTGCAATCATATCCTTTGCAGCGTCGTGTCCGTCAAAAGTCTTTCCCTTTATGCACACGAACATCGTGCCCTGCTTTATCTCGCTTCTTGTATCGCTGGTAACGCCGCTTATTTCCTGGTCGGGCAGCTTTACCTCTGCGATACCTTTCATCAATTCATACAGTTTCATTTTAGTCTTTCCCCTTGGGTCTGATATTTTTACCTTTTTGAGTTTGCACTTACTGTGACGCCACAGTGCTGCTTGCGAACGTTACCGTTATGGACGTTCCTATCGGGACTTTTCGTCCTGCGATAGCCTGCTGGTCGCCCTGTGCAACAGCCTTTTCCTCGCTTGCTCCCGAACCTTGTGCGGTCAGGTTCAAGCCGTAGCTTGCCAGCAGTTCCTTTGCCTGCTGCCTTGTAAGACCGAGCAGACTCGGTACTGTTACTGTGTCAGGCTTGGTGTCGTCTGTGCAGAGCACCACAGTTCCGCCCGTTTCGATTGAAACTCCCGTCGGATACTGCTTTACAACGTTCTCGCCGTTACCGATGACCTTGACAACAAGTCCCTGGTTTTCAAGCGTCTGCTTTGCGCTGTTGAGCTTGTATGTCTGAACGTTCGGCACGGAAACCTGAAGCGTCTTGCGCTCCTCCTCGGTGTACTGCGGGAATATCTCCAGATAAGGCAGCATCTCGCTCATAACCTTAACGCAGACAGGCGCAGCGACCTGGCTTCCGTAATACTTATCGCCCGTCGGCTCATCCACCAGCACGAGCATTATTACCTGCGGGTCGTCAGCTGGCGCAAATGCGCAGTATGACGAAACGTAAGTCGTACCGCTGACATCTTCGTCGAGCTTCTGTGACGTACCCGACTTTCCGCCTATGCGGTAGCCCTGAATGTAGCAGTTTCCGCTCTTTTCCGTCTGCACAACGTTTTCAAGTATCGTTCTCATCTCGTCAGACGTTCTCTTTGAGATTACCTGACGCTTTTTGATGACCTCGTTTTTCTTAACGACATTGCCGTTCTCGTCGGTCACCGTGTCGACCACCTGCGGTGTCAGCAGGTTGCCGCCGTTTACGATAGCCGAAGCGGCAGTTATCATCTGAATCGGTGTGAGCTTGTTGGTCTGACCGAACGACGATGACGCCAGCTCGACAGGACCGATATTGCCCTTTCCGAGAGTGTTGTTTATCGTAATGGACATCGACTCACCCGGCAGGTCAATGCCTGTGAGGTCAGTAAATCCGAATGCGTCAAGATAATCGCAGAACTTATCGCCGCCCAGCGTAAGTCCTATCTGCACGAATGCAGGGTTGCAGGAGTGTGTCATTGCAGCCTGCAGATCCTGCATGCCGTGGTCAACGAACGACCAGCACGCAAACTCTCTGTCTGCGACCTTAATCTTGGTGTTGCAGCTGAAAGTGTCCTGCAAAGTGATAGCGTTTTCTTCAAGCGCCGAAGCACCCGTGAATATCTTGAATACAGAACCTGGGAAGTATATCTCCGAAACTGCCTTGTTCTTCCACTGTGTCGACCAGGCGTCAAGCCTTGCCTTTTTGTACTCCTCAGAGTTCTCGTCCATACCTGCAAGCGTCTTGGCGGTCGCCTTGTCGCTTATCTCGCCAGGCTCGTTGGGGTCATAGCTGTAATCCGTCGCCATAGCCATCACCTGACCTGTCTGCGGGTTCATAATGATACCCGCCGCCCTGTATTTCGGCTTGTGCTCGGCAACAGCCTCTTTGAGCGCCTTTTCCAGCATAAACTGAATGTTCGAGTCTATGTTGAGGTTTACGTTGTAGCCGTTCTGCGCGCTGTATTCCTGCTTGTAACGGTAAGGGATCTCCTTTCCGTCGCCGTCTTTTGCAGTGATTATCCTGCCGTCAACGCCCGAAAGCTGCTCGTTGTAATACGACTCAATGCCGTAAATGCCCTTGCCATCGAAATCCGTGTGACCGATGACGTTCGCCGCCAGCGAGTTCTGCGGATACATACGGTTTGTGCTCGGCTCACATCTTACACCGTCAATGTCAAGCTCTGTGAGTTTTTTCTCAATGTCCGTCGAAAGCGACCTCTCAACGTCGCGCTTGATGACCTTGTAGCGCGAGCTTTCGTCGGTCAGCGCCTTTCGCACCGTTGCGGTGTCCGTCGTCAGCTTCTGCGAAAGGAAATTAACCAGCTCGTCAAGGATATCGCTGCCCTTTCTTGCTTTGTTCAGCTTTTCCCTGTATTCGTTGAGCTGCTTTTCGTTTTTCTCTGTCTTTACAAGGTCCTCGAGTTCCGCCTTTACCTTGTCTTTCTTGTCAAGAAACTCTTTGAGCATAACAGGGTCACAGTAAACGGTGTACACCGTTGCGCTCTGCGCCAGCACCGAGCCGTTTGCATCATAGATAGTTCCTCTCGACGCGTTCACGACCGTACTTTGCAGCTGCTGCCCGTTTGCGAGCATCTTCCAGTAGCTGCTTTCCAGCACAGCCACCTTAAAGACTGAATAGACAATATAAATGACAATTATCGTTATCGGGACCAACAGTATCAGATTTAGTCTTTTGCGCATCCTCGCGCTTGGTCTGTCTGTCATAAATTACTCCCTCTTACTGCGCCAGCCGTCCTTACTTAAACGTTTTCGCAACAACGAAAAACTTTCGCTGGCAATATAGAACAAGAAAGCCAGAAACAAAAACTATTGCTTCTAACTTTCCTCATAGCTATTTTATTCATCACAACCCGATATATTCCAGCATCGAGACGAACCAGTTCTTGATCCTCACGAATACACTGCGGTCTTTCTGCTCGATGACGTTAGCCACCGCGTCGTTGTCCACCTCAACGTACTCTATCTGGGATTTTTCCAGCTTGATAAGTCCCAGCTCGTTGCGGGCATACTCCTCAACCTTGGTCATGCTCGTTTTCTGCGCAAGCTCTGATTCAAGGCTGGTATTTCCGTCCTGAAGCTCTGTAAGCTCTGTCTGAAGCTCTGTCTGCTCAGCACAAAGACCTGATATCTGCACCTTCTCGTAAATCATCACGCACAGCAGCGCGCACACGAGCGAGCACAGTATCAAAAACTTCAAAGAAAAGAATTTCTTTGCGGAGGCGGTATTCTTTTTATGTTCGATTTCTCTGCCTACAACTGCCTCGTCTTCTTCAAACGCTTCGTAGTTATAGGCAAGGTTGTGTACCTTTGCCATAAGTCAAGCACCTCTGATTTTACACAAGCTCTCTTTTTCTGTAAATCTCTCTTGGTTTTTCTCTCTTTGGGTTTCTCTCTTAAAAAAATAAAATAAAAAAAGTAAATAAAAGCAGTTTTTTTCTCTCTGTGTTTTTTCTATCTCTGTAATTAAATTTTCTCTATGATCCTCAGCTTTGCGCTGTGGCTTCTGTTATTTACCGCAAGCTCCTCTGCGGTCGCCTCGATAGGCTTTCTTGTGACCATTCTGCCTCTTGGCTTTTTGCCGCACACGCACACGGGAAAATCCGGCGGGCAGGTGCAGCCTGTGCAGAACGTCTTGAACCTCTGCTTAACAAGCCTGTCCTCAAGCGAGTGGAAAGAGATTATGCAGAGTCTTCCGCCGCTTCCGAGGCAGTCAAACGCTTTGTCCAGCGCCAGACTCAAATGTTCAAGCTCATTGTTAACTTCAATGCGTATCGCCTGAAAGGTCTTTTTGCAGGGGTTCTTGTCCCTTCTGACCTTCTGCGGAACGCAGTTTTTTATGACCTCTGCAAGCTCCAGCGTCGTTTCGATGGGCTTTTGTTCTCTCGCCCTGACGATGCCTGCCGCAATGCTTCGTGCGAATTTTTCCTCGCCGTACTCAAAGATTATCTTTGAAAGATGCTCCGCGCTGTACGTGTTGACAACGTCTTTTGCGCTCATTCCCTCACGGCTCATTCTCATGTCGAGCTGAGCGTCGGTGTGATAGGAAAATCCTCTTTCCGCATTGTCCAGCTGAAAAGACGAAACGCCTAAGTCCAGCAGTATGCCGTCAACACTGTCAATGCCTAAGTCGCCGAGGATCTCGTCTATCTGTGAATAGTTGCCTCTGACCACCTGCGCGGGCAAGCCCTCAAGCCTCTGCTTTGCGACCTCTATCGCGTCGGGGTCTCTGTCTATCGCAACAAGTTTTCCGCCCTTTGCGCCGTCCAGCCGCCTGGCTATCTCGCGGGAGTGTCCCGCACCGCCTGCCGTGCCGTCGCAGTAAATACCGTCGGGCTTAATCGCAAGTCCCTCGATACACTCGTCAAGTAAAACGGAAACGTGTTTGAATTCCATTAAAAGTCCAGTCCTTCCAGATCCGCAGCAAGCTCACTGTCGCTGTTGATCTCATTCCAGCGCTGCTTGTCCCAGATCTCGCACCTGTCGCAAACGCCTGCGACCACGATTTCCTTGTCGAGCCCTGCCGCCTCACGCAGCGACTGCGCCACAAGTATCCTGCCCTGCTTGTCCGGCTCGACCTCGCAAGCCCAAGCCATAAAGCTTCTCTGCAAAGCTCTCGCCTTTGCCATCGGCAGCGCCTGTATCTTCTCTGCCTTGCGCTCAAAATTCTCCAGCGAATAAACGAACAGGCAGCCGTCTATACCTTTTGTTATGATGAACCGCTCGCCCAACGCTTCTCTGAGCTTTGCAGGGAAACTGAGTCTGCCCTTTGCGTCCATCGACTGATTGAACGTGCCGATAAGCAATTCATCCAGCACGCTTTTGCGCTCATTTTCCTGCGGCAAGCTGTCCACCTCCTTGTTGCAATTTGTCGTTTTGAGCATTTCGGGGTGGATTTGGCAAAGATTTTGGCACCAAGTACCACCATTTTGCACTTTTCACCACCGTACACTCATTATACACTATTCAAAATCAAATTGCAATCGTAAAATTCCCCAAATCTTCGCGAGCTGCGGGAATTCACACGGACAGCTGTAAACAAATATCAGCTTTTTTCGGCTCATTTGTAATAAACCGCGTGTCAAATGTAACTCTTTTGTAATCTGTGAACAGACTAACGATTTTTCAGGGTACAATATGCGGTGTTTCGGGTGGTGATATCACCAAATATATTGCACCCTCAGAGCCTGCCGCCACAAAGCGCAGAGCTTTACATTTTCGGCTGTTGCCTATATTATACCACCATATATAGTGTACGTCAATAGCAATTCTCAAAAAAATAGTGTCTGCGGCGGCATTTGAACCTGTAAATTTTCAATAGATTTTCTGGGTATTTGTTGCATAATGGCGAAAATTAAAATTTGGTAACAATTTTTTAGCTAACTCATTTAATTATTACAAAGCCCACCCCACGCATTTTTTCGAAAATTTTTCGCCGCACAGCACAAAAGCAGCCGCTTTTATTCAAAAACGACTGCTTTCTTACCCAATTTGTGAATTTTTTCGTCAAATTGCACAAAGCAATATTTATTTGCAAAAACTCTCGATATACCGGTCGATGCACTTTTCAACGATGTCCACAGCCTCTGCCCTGTTCTGAACGTCGTCAATTACCGTGTCCTTGTGCTCTAAGTTCTTGTAAACGGTGAAAAAGTGCTTCATCTCGTCAAAAATGTGCTGCGGCAGCTCGGAAATGTCCGTGATGTTGTTGTAGGTCGGGTCACTCACGGGCACACAGATTATCTTCTCGTCGTTCGCGCCGTTGTCCAGCATCTTGATAACGCCGATAGGATAGCACTCCACCAGCGACATTGAAGCCAGCTTCTCCGAGCAGATGACCAGCACGTCAAGCGGGTCGCCGTCCTCTGCGTAAGTCCTCGGGATAAACCCGTAGTTCGCAGGATAGTGGGTCGACGTGTAAAGTATCCTGTCCATTCGCAGCAGTCCCGTCGCCTTGTCCAGCTCATACTTGACCTTTGAGCCTTTTGGTATCTCAATAACTGCGGTAAACTTGTCCTTTGTTATCGCCTTTGGCGAAATATCGTGCCATATATTCATTAATCTTCCTCCTTGACCTTGTACATTCCTGCGTCCTTGAGTGCCTCGGGTATGTCAAAAACCGTTTCTCCGTCAAGCTCCACCGCCGACAGACAGCCCACGTTGTCATCACTGAGCTGATCCCACAGCGTCTCAAAACTGTCAGCCTGCCCTATCCCCAGCTCTGCAAGGCTCTTTGCCAGCTTTTCGGGCAAGCGCACATAAGCCGAGAACTCCTGATAGTCCTCAAAATATATCTCCTCGTCGGTGGAATTAGAACCGAATCCGAAACGTGAAACGCCGTCGTTCGCCAGCAGCTCGCCGAACCGTTCAGCCACCGCATAAGCGACCTTTTTGGTGCAGTTGTCGAGATAGTACACCTCGTATCCCTCGCCGTCCTGCTCGGGCAGCTCCAAAAAGAAGAACACAGGCTCTGCCGCCGCCTTGATGAACGCCCTTGCCGCGGGTATAATCTTTTCTGCGCTCAGAACGCCGCGCAGGTTCTCGCCGCTTGCGCTGAAAGCCGAAACGACCTTTCCCGTAGTGCGCAGGCTCACGCCCTGACATAAAACAAAATCCTTGTTATCCATAGATTCTCCCTATCCTGAACTTATATCGGTAATTAGATTATAATGTTTTTCTGCCGCTTTGTCAACCGAAAAAAATCAAGGCACTCCAATTAAGAAGTGCCTTGATATCGTTTACACTAAGCTATGACCTATCCTCGCGGAAATCAGTCATTCTTCTTTTTGAGCACTGCCAGTGCTGCAACTGCTGCGAGCAGAGCTGCAACTGTTACAGTTGAACCTGTGTGTCCTGTCTGCGGCGGGTTGCCGTTAGGACCTGTGCCCGTTGTGCTGTCTGTGTTCTTCGAGCCGTTTGTCATAGAGCTTTCGTTGCCCGAAGTCTTCTTGGTAGTTGTAGAACCATTTGAATCATCTGTGCCCGATGTTCCGTTTGTGGAAGCCTTGGAGCCTGATGAAGAAGCAGGTTTTACGGAAGAAGACGAAGGATTGGAAGCGCTCTGAGACTGCCTCGTGCTCTGCTTCGGAGTCGAAACGCTGCCCGACTGCTGAGACTGCTGAGACTGGTTGGAAGAAACCTGTCCGCTCTGCTCAGACTGGGACGAAGAAACAGGAACTGAAACGCTCATTGACTGCTCGGAGCCGGACTGCTCGGAAGAAACCTGTCCGCTTCCGCCGCCTGACGAAGAATTGCTTGCGTGAGTCTTTGTAACGTCGCAGACTGTGATCTCCACATTGTTCTTGATAACAACGTAGCATGTAGAGGACTGGTCGTCAAAGTCGTTGAGAACGGTCTGTGAAGTTACCTTGCCGCCCTGGACCTTGAACGCTGTCTTTGTGTTGAGAACGCTGTACTGAACGCCCTCATCGTCGGTTACACTGTCGCCTGTCTCCTCGAGAACGTAATCGCCGTCCTCAAGCTCGAACTCAAACTTGCTGCCGATTACAGAATCCCAGTGAGTTACTTCCTTGCTGTCCTTATCATAAATGGTAAGTGTAGCACCTGCAAGCTCCTTGTTGCCTGTAACGTCGGTCTTGTTGAGGATAATCTTTGTCTTTTCAAGAACATCGCTTACTGTGATAGTTGTTGAGTTGTCAGGGAGAACGAAGTAACCTGCTGTTGCGCTTGGGTTGAATGCCTTCTTGGCTGCCGAAGCAGTTACCTTGCCGTTTGCAACAGTAAAGTCAAGAGTTGTATCCATTACCTTGTACTTGTTGCCCGAATCGTCAACTACCTCGTCACCCGTTTCAACGAGTGTGTAGTCGCCGTCCTCAAGCTCGAAGGTCTTTGTCTCGCCGATAACTGATACCCAGTAGAACAGCTCCTTGCTGCCCTGCTTGATAGCAAGTCTTGCGCCTGCAAGCTCATCATCGCCTGCGATATTCTTCTTGTTGAGTGTAACAGCGGTCGTGTTAGCTGCATCGCTGACTACGAAGGTATTGCCGTCGCTGATAACGCCGTCCTTGCCGCCGAGTTCATCTCTGCTGCTTACTGCGCCTGTCTGCTGAGTTACCTTGCCGTTTACAACGGTAAATGTAACTGTGCTGTCTGTTACCTTGTAGGTCTTGCCGTCCTCGTCGGTGACATCAATTGTCTTGCCGTCCTTAACGGTTGCCTTCTCGGTAAGAGTATACTCGCCATCTTCAAGTGTGAAGGTCTTGGTCTTGCCTATCTCGGATACCCACTCAGCAACAACTGTGCCGTTCTTGCTTATCTGGAGTGTAGCACCTGCAAGTTCCTTCTTGCCTGTGATGTCGGTCTTGTTGAGAGTTACCTTTGTGGTGTTAGCTGCGTCGCAGACGGTGAAATGCTTGTCTGTCAGAACAACGCCGCCCTTAGTCTTGTCAATGTCGTTAACAGTGCTTACAGCGCTTGTTGATGTAACGTTTCCGTCAGCCACTGTGAACTCTGTTGTGCTGGTAAGAACCTTATAGGTCTTGCCCTGTGCATCAACTACTGTAACATCCTTACCCTGTTCGTCCTTTGCAGCAGTTTCTTCGAGCACATACTGTCCATCAGGCAGGTCAAACTGTGCGGTCTTGTTGATATCTGATGTCCATGTACCAACCTTAGCGCCCTTATGACCCTCAGCGTCAGCGTCATACTTGTAGATAGTCAGCTGAGCACCGATAAGCTCGTTCTCGCCTGTAACGTCGGTCTTGTTGAATGTTACCTTGGTCGTTCTCATAGCGTCGCAGATCGTCAGGAACGAATCGCCGTCTGCATACTTGAGAACGTAGTATTCCTCGGTCGACTTCTTATCGAAGTCTTCCTTTGCGCCTGTTGATGATACCAAGCCGTTCGCATCAACCGAGAACGCTATCCTGCTGCTGTAAACGTTGTACTTAACGTTGTCTGCATCGTGGATATCATCGCCTGTCTCAACGAGGTAGTAATCACCCTGTCCGAGGCAGATGTTGAGTGTTGCGCCGACCTGTGAATGCCAAGGATTGTTTGCATCTGCAACAGGCTGGTTTGTCTTTGCGTCGTAGATCGTGAGTGTTGCGCCTACAAGCTCCTTGTCGCCTGTGATATCAGTCTTGTTGATGTGTACATAGTGCTTTGTTACCATTACATCGCAAACTGTGATATCATTGCCCTTGAGCACATAGTAGCCTGTGTCGGAAGCTGTGAGGAAATCGTCCTCAGCCTTTGTAACTGCTGTAACTGCTCCCTTTGAAACAGTGAACTCAAATCTTGATGTCAGCACCTTGTAGGTGTTGTTATCATCGTCTGTTACCTTGTCGCCTGTTTCTTCAAGAACATACTTGCCGTCAGGCAGAGCCGTCTCGAACTGCTGTCCGATAACTGACTTCCAAGCCGTTACCTTTGTGCCCTTGTGACCCTGCTTGCTCTCGTCGAAATCATAGATCGTCAGAGTAGCGCCTGCAAGCTCCTTGTCGCCAGTGATGTTGGTCTTGTTGAGCTTTACAGCTGTTGTGTTAGCCGCATCGCAGATAGTCAGAACAGCTTCGTTGTTCTTAGTTGTCTGAACGACACCGCCGTTTTCACCAATCTCGCTGAATGCTGACTTGGCTGATGTGCATTTTACCTCGCCGTTTTCGCCAACAGTAAACTCAACGCTGCTTACTGAAACCTTATATGTTCTGCCGTTTTCGTCTACTATGTCAATAGGCTTGCCGTTATCGTCCAGAGTTGGTGTTTCCTCGAGAACATAAGTGCCTTTTGTGAGTGCAAGTGTCAGCTCTGCGCCTATCTTGGAAACCCAAGGATTGTTAGCGTCAACGACCTTTACACGCTGACCTGTTGTTACATCATAGATAGTGAGAGTTGCGTTTGCAAGCTCCTTCTGACCTGTGATGTCGGTCTTGTTGAAATGTACATAAACGGTTGAAGGTGCCTTAAGTGCATCAACTACCTTGATAAGGTTCTCGCCTGTGAGAGCGATAGTTCCCTCGTCGGTGCTGATCTGTGCAGATTCAGTTACCTTGCCGTCTGTGCCAACGGTGAACTTATACTCGGAAGTAATTACCTGATATTCGTTGTTATTTGCGTCTGTTACGACTGACTCAGGCATTTCCTTGAGAGTATATGTGCCCGGCTCAAGTGAGAATTCCCAGGTTTTGCCGTTTGTACCCGATACCCAAGGATTTTCGAATACAGGCTTATCGTTATTGCCATTATCATAGATCTGGAGCTTAGCGCCTGTTACCTCTGCCTGACCTGTGATATCGGTCTTCTGGATCGTTACCTTAACAGTCTTGACTGCGTCTGATACATAAACAACACCGTTCTTTATTACCAGTCCGCCCTTTACCTGATCGAGATCCTTGAAATCCTTGTTGTTGGAAACTACCTTGCCGTTCTCAACTGTGAACAGAGTGTCCGCAGGAAGAACCTTATAGGTGTTGCCATTGCTGTCAACGATCTCATCGCCCTTTTCCTCGAGAACGTATTTGCCGTCCTGAAGTGTAAGAGTGAGTGTTTCGCCTGCCTTGGATGTCCATGTATCGCCGATCTTGTCGCCCTTGTTGTCGGGCTTGGTCTCATCATACTTGTAAACTGTCAGCTTTGCGCCGCTCAGTTCCTTCTCGCCTGTGATATCTACCTTATTGATAGTGATCTCAGACTTAGGAATGATCGCATCGCAGATAGTCATCTCGTTGCCGTTCTGGATAACTACGCCGCCGTTTTTCTGGTCAACGTCTTTGTACTGTGTCTTGGAACCTGTTGATGTAACAACGCCGTCCTTGACAGTGAACTTGATCTCGCTTGTGATGACCTTGTACTGATTGCCCTTGTCATCATGAACGTTGTCACCTGTCTCTGTGAGAGTGTAGGTGCCGTCTTCAAGACGGAGCTGCATTGTCTCGTTCGGCTTGGAAACCCAATCAGCTACCTTAACGCCGTTCTTATCGTAAACGGTAAGTGTAGCGTCTGTAAGCTCGTCTTCACCTGTTACGTCTCTCTTGTTGATAACAACAGGATACTTAGGAACGAGTGCATCGCAGATAGTCATCTCGTTTGTGCTGATAACGACGCCGCCGTTTGCCTGGTCAACGTGCTGTACATCAGCTGCAGCTGTTGTTGAAGTTACCTGTCCGTTTGAAACGTTGAACTCAACAGTGCTCGGGATAACCTTGTACTTGTTGCCGTCCTCATCTGTGATAGCAACGTCCTTGCCCTGAGCGTCCTTAGCTGCTGTCTCTTCAAGAACGTACTTGCCGTCCTCAAGCTTGAGAGTCATTGTCTTGTTGACATCAGATGTCCAGGTAGTGCCTACCTGTGCGCCCTTGTGACCTTCAGCATTCGCGTCATACTTGAATACCTTCAGCTGTGCGCCGATAAGCTCCTTGGTTCCTGTGATATCCTTCTTGTTGATAACAACGTCTGTAACTGTTGCAGCGTCACAAATCGTGAAATGTGTTCCTGTGAGAACTGCGCCGCCTGTGGTCTTGTTAACATCGTCTACCTTGCTTACTGCGTCAGTCGATGAAACAGAACCGTTTGAAACTGTGAATGCTACTGTGCTTGGGATAACCTGATAGGTCTTTCCGCTTTCGTCGTGAACAGGAGCGCCCTCAGCTGCTGTTTCCTCGAGAACATACTTGCCGTCCTCAAGTTTAACAGTCATTTCCTTGCCCTTTGCTGATGTCCAGGTAGTGCCTACCTTGTCGCCCTTGCCGTCAGCCTTTGAAGCATCATACTTGTAGATTGTCAGCTGTGCACCGATAAGCTCGGTCTGACCGTTGATAGCGGTCTTGTTGAGCGTTACCTCTGTGGTGTTTGCTGCGTCACAGATAGTCAGCTCATTTCTTGAAAGAACTGCGCCGCCTGTGGTCTTGTTTACATCAGCAACCTTGCTTACTGCGTCTGTTGATGAAACAGAACCGTTGGAAACTGTGAACTCAACTGTGCTTGGGATAACCTTATAGGTCTTTCCGTCAGCGTCGTGAACAGGGTTATTGGATGCCGCTGTCTCCTCGAGAACATACTTGCCGTCTTCGAGTGAAACTGTCATAGTCTCGCCCTTTGCGGAAGTCCATGTCTTGCCGACCTTAGCGCCCTTATGACCCTGTGCGTTCTCATCATACTCGTAGATAGTCAGCTGTGCGCCGATAAGCTCATTGTCGCCTGTGATATCCTTCTTGTTGATGATAACTGTTGTCTTGTTAGCTGCGTCGCAGATTGTGAACTCTGTTCCAGAAAGAACTGCGCCGCCTGCGGTCTTGTTAACATCGTCAACCTTGCTTACAGTGTCGGTCGATGTTACTGTGCCCTTTGAAACTGTGAATGTTACTGTGCTCGGGATAACCTTGTAGGTCTTTCCGTCTTCGCCGTGAACAGGAGCGTTTGCCGCTGCTGTTTCTTCAAGAACGTAAGTGCCGTCCTCAAGTGTAACATTCATCTGCTTGTTAACATCAGATGTCCAGGTCTCGCCTACCTTTTTGCCCTTGCCGTCTGTCTTGGCAGCATCGTACTCGTAGATAGTCAGCTGAGCGCCGATAAGCTCTTTCTGACCTGTGATATCAGTCTTGTTGATAGAAATGTTTGTCTTGTTTGAAGCATCGCAGATAGTCAGAACTGCGTCGCCGTCCTTGTTCTTATTAAGGATAGCGCCGCCCTTTTCAGCGTCTATCTCTCTTGCAGATGCAACAGCAGTGCTGCTTGAAACCTTGCCGTCCTCGCCGACAACGAACTCAACCTCACTTACGGATACCTGATAGGTCTTGCCGTCCTTGTCTGTGATGTCGATAGGCTTGCCGCTGTCATCGGTTGCAGCAGTCTCCTTGAGCACATAATTGCCCGGGACAAGTGCCAGTGTCAGCTCTGCGCCGATCTTGGAAACCCAAGGATTGTTTGTGTCGCTGACAAGAGTTTCCTTGCCGCTTGCGTCAACGCTGTAAACTGTCAGCTTAGCGCCTGCAAGCTCCTTCTGACCTGTTACATCAGTCTTGTTGATGTGAACAGGGTAAGTTACAGGTCCGCCGATCTGAGCGTCTCTTATAATGATAGTGTTTGAAGCTGCGTCGTAGCTGATAGAACCGCGGTCGGTCTGACTAACAGTCTTCGGAGCGGTCTTGAGCACGCCGTTCATTATCTCAAAATCAACAGACGATGTAACAACGCTGTAAGTTTTTCCGCCCGATGTGAACTCTGTGCCTGTCTCTTTGAGAGTATAAGAACCGTCTCTGAGTGTGATAGTTCTCTGTGTTTTGCCGGATGTCCACTGCATACCGTATGTAACGTCCTTGAGTCCGCCGATATCGTCAGTGAGCGCATCAACGCCGCTGTTCTGCTTGATGACTTCCTTCCAGACAGCATCGCCGATGTTCTTGCCCTTTACCTTGTCATAGATCTGGATAGTTGCGCCCTCAAGCTCTTTGTCACCAACGATCGCTCTCTTTGAAACGTTGATAGAAGTGTTCTTCGGAGCTTTGTACTTGTCCATCAGGTGATATGGGAAGTGCCACTCACCGGATGTGTTCTCAAAGTAGCCTGCTGTTACGATCCAGCCGGAAGTTGTACCGGTCATATGTGTAACAGTTGTAGCATTCGGAATGAGGAATATACCTGCGGTGTTCTTCATCTCAACGCATGGATCGGTATTAGCCTTGAACTCATCAGCAGTGTTATAGCAGCTGTTGAGGTTCCATACGATCTTTCTCATTACCTGCTTGTCGATGATCTCACCGTCGGAGGTCGCAGAGTTGATAGTTTTAAGCTCTGTGCTGCCTTCTTCCAGATAATGAACCTTATAAGAATCTATAAGGATATTCTTGGATTTTGTGACGTTGAGAACGATCGTATGATTTTCCTTCTTGAAGAACTCAACATCGCATTTCCTGCTCGTTGCATCGATGAGCGCATCAGCATCTACATAGATGGTAGCGCCATCAGGATACTCTCTTGTATCTATAACGTACTTGTCTCCCGAAAGATAAGGAGTAATGTTTGCAGGCTTGGAAGCAAGCAGATTTGACATTGCCTGCATCTGAGCGATAGCCGGATCAACAACGTTGTTCTTGATATCCGCTGCCGGCATGCTCGTCTCGCCCAGGGTGCCGAACCACTGTCCGCCGCCGCCTGTGAAATTGACACGGTTGATATTGTCTACATCAACGTGCATAACGCCCGGTTTCTTGGTATTTCCTATGGTGATCGTGCCGTTAGGGTAGTCGGAAATATCCGTAGGATCTGAAAGCGTAGCAAAATAAGCTATGAAATGATCGCCTGCAGTCGGTTCAGAAAGGTCACATTCAAAGTTCTGTCCGTCCTTTGTGTCCCTGAAGTAGTTTACTGCAAGGTTTGTCTGCATATGACCCTTGAGTGCAAATCTGTCAGCTGTGATACCGAAAGACTCTGCGCTTCCGAGGATATCGGTATAGGTATAGTTATCGGGTGTGCTTGCAGTCTCAAGGTTGATTACCTCGTAGAACTTAGTTGTGACTTCGTCACCCTCTTTTACCTGTCCCTTGATGTTTACCTTCTGAGCCTTGACATAGTCGCCTGTTTTGAGCTCTGAGCAGTTCTCACCTCTTAACAGGTTGTCGAGATTACACTCCGCAGACGCCTTGAACAGTCTGATAGTTGTGCTCGGCTCGTTGCCGTGATAGTGCTCGTGCGGATCTTCCTCACTCGAAGTAGTCTTTCTCCAGTGGTGATTATCCTTGTCCTGCACGATCAGCTCGATCTGGTTGGTTCCCTCGGTGCCTTCGTACACGAGCTGCTTGTAGAAATATGTGTGCGAGTTGTTCGTATGCTCAGCCTCAACGACAACATATAAAAACTCATCCTTTGCTATCGTTGTGGACTTGCTGAAATTGACATCAACGTAGAACTCTACGTTCTGCTTGTCAAAACGAACGTTCGTGACATTTCCCTGAGTGGTGCTGCTCGGAACGTATCCCGGGATACTATCCGCAGACTTCTCGTGATATGTGATGTTCGGACCCCACTGCTGAGACATCGTGAAATCGCCCTCAGGAGAAATCAGGTTCGTCGGTTCAACGCCCGACGCATTCGGGTTGTAGCTCTTCTGAGTGTGCGGGTTGTCCGCCGGCACGGGATCTGCTCCCGGGTTGTACGGGTTGTCCTTTGTTACCCAGTACCTGTAAACACGGGAAACGAATGTATACTTGGAAGTGTCGTAAGCAACCTTAGGCTGCACCCTGTCATAATTCTGAGTATAATTCGCGTGCTTCTTGTAGAAGGTATTGAACGTTACCGTCTGCTCTGCCTCTGCCTTATCGAGCTCGATACAATCCCAAGCCTCGATAAATCTGACGTGTTCTGCTGTGGCGGTTCTATTTTTTGTCTTACCGTCTTTAGGATCCACGTACTGAGCGTTTTCGTTCTTAATGAGTGCACCGAGCACGAAATACCGGTAGGTATTGGTGTCGCCTTCCTCATTAACTACCGGTGATTTCTCACCGCCGTCGTAGAATCCGACCGTAACGACCGGATCATCGGCAGCCGAAGCAGCTAAGTTCCTGAAGATCCCATCTCCAAAGCAGACCGTCGCAGCAAGAGCAGCGGCAGCCAGTCCGCTCAGTACTCTGCTGAACAATGATCTCTTCTTCATTGATCACCTCTCCTTTTCATATAAAATTCATAATTCCAGAACCATCACGCCCGTTTCCCCCAAGATGGCTATAAAGCCCGAGCATAATGATATCTTACTTTATTATACAATATCACAAGGTAACTGTCAACAATTGGAGAACGAAAAAAACGCCGATTTATTCGGCGTTCTTTTGTGCAAAAAGATATAAAAAGTTAATTAAATTAAATAACAATAACGTTAAACGACGTTTAAGGAATGTTGTTATTTGTTATAAACAATTAATCTGTCCTTCAAAAACGAAAACGTTTTCAGTAAATTTTACCACATTTTGTGCGAATCACTTCCGTTTTGACAGCGGTATGAGTTTCGGGCGCTTCCTTTTGCTTTTTTCGGGGACGTGCCTGTGCAAAGGCTCTCCCTCATCGTCAAAAAATCTCTCGTGGCGCAGCTTGTGAACCACAGGCTGAGCCTGCTGCTGCTCCTGCTGTGCACGCTTTTGCTGCTGGATACGTTTTTGCTCGGCAATGTCGACCGCAGCATTCGCCTTCGGCTTGCGGCTGAGATGCCTGCGCTGGTCGGGCAGCTTGCGCTCCACCGAGTATTCGTTGACAAACGGCATAATGACCTCGTCGTAGTGCTCAGGCTGCACGCCGAAAGCCAGCTGCTCGTTGCGTGCATCGCGGATAAACGGGTTCGGCTCGTAATATTCGGGTGTGTGCGCATTGAACGGGTCAGCCTCGGGCGTCGGCTCGGGCACAGGCTCGCTGAAAGCGTACTCAATCTGCGGCTCGGGCGCACTTTCCTGCACCGTCTCGGGCACCGCCGCAGGCTCACTCTGCGCAGCCGCATCATCATCGTCAATCCAGATGGACTTGTAAGGCTTCAAAAGCGGCTCGTCCGTCCAGATAGACTTGCTCATCGCCTTGCGCTTTGCCTTTATCTGCTCGACCATTCGGTCATATTCGTCTTTGTGAGGGCTGTCATATCCGCCCGTTCCCTCGGGCTTTTTCTCGTCATAGCTCATAAATCATCATCCTGCCGTCAAAATAATCGTTCTGAAAATAAGTATATCATCTGCGCCAGCCAAAGTCAACAGCTCCGTTCAGTCCACAATGCTGCGCACAGGCGCATTGTCGCGCTCATTCTGCTCTTTTCTTTTCTTTCTGATGCGCCTTGCCGCCTGCATAATCGCCAGCACCAGCGCCAGCACGCCGCCCGCCAGCACAGGCAATGCCCTGTACATATAATGCTTGTCCAGGTCGAGCAGGTCGTTTGAAACTACCCTGTTTTCAAGCTCGTAACGCGCCGTTTTCACAAACCAGCCAGCCGCCGCCAGCACAGCCGCCGTTCCCAGAGCCGCAGGGAAAAACGCAATTATGTTCAGCCTGCGCCACGAAAGCACTCCCGCCGCAATAAGCGCAGCCGCACCGCCGATAAGCGCAAAGCCTATCCACGCAGGCGGCGAAAAATCGTCAAAGGAGCTGCCAAATGCCGCAAGTACGCCCGTTCCGCCCCAGAAAACAACGCCGTAGCCAAAAAGCGACAGCATCAGATATTTGATTATCCGCATAGCAAGCGGCTCTTTTCCGCCCGCGGCAAAAACTTTTTTCTTTGCTGCAGTTTTTGACATAATCGACCTCTTTTGTGTACTAAAATATACTTGTCCCTATCCAGATGATTATAGCACAATATTTCAGAATTATCAACCGCCATTTCGCCCAAAGTATTTTCTGCCATAAAAGCCAAGGCAGATAATGCTTGACGCTCCGCCTGAATTTTGACCGCCCGCGCGCTAACAATATAATAGGACAAAGTCCAAAAAAACAAGTCTATTTTGCCGCACCGGCGGCGCGCTTGTCCGTCGCAAATAACTTGGAATGAACAGAAACTTTTGTGTCGCTCCGGGCTTTCATTTTGCGTGGTTTTGTTGTTTCAAATCCGCACTATTTGTAGATGTGCACCCGAACGGGGCAAACCGTTCGCAAGCGAACGCTCTGGGGCGACCGGAAAGCCCCCAAAACAAGCGCGCCGCCGCTGCGGCAAATACTGATTTTTCTTAGTTGCTCTTGAAAATAAAAAAACAATTCAAAGGAGTTATTAATTATTATGTGTACTTTTTTCAGAAAATGCGCAGTGGCATTTTTATTCGCAGCCCTTGCGCTGCTGCTCACTGCCGCATTCTACGCATCTGCGCTGCCCGACCGCTACAATGTCGGGCACGACGGCGAATTTTCGCTGTCCACTCTATTTTCAGTTTCCGCCAAGCCCACCTCGAACGACCTTTCCGCCGAGCACAGCAAAAGTACCCTTATGCTGTTCGGTTCTGTGCCGATAAAAGACGTCGAGGCTGACGTCACCGCGCGCCCTATGCTCGTCCCCTGCGGTGAGCCTTTCGGCGTAAAACTCATTACTAATGGAGTTATGATTGTCGGTTTGCAGGAAAACTGCGGAAAATGCGCCGCCAAAGCCTGCGGCTTACAAAAGGGCGATATTCTGATGTCCATTTGCGGAACGCCCGTCAGCTCAAACGAGCAAGTTGGGGAACTTATTTCAAAAAGCGGCGGCAAGCCCTGCACCGTCGTTTACCAGCGCGACGGAAAACAACTGCAGACCCAGCTCACGCCCGACGCCATAAACGGCGAATACAAGGCGGGAATGTGGGTTCGCGACTCCTCCGCAGGTATAGGAACTATGACCTTTTACGAAAAGTCGACGGGGCTTTTCGGGGGCTTGGGTCACCCTGTCTGCGACGTTGACGTGAAAGCTCCCCTGCCGCTTTCAAAGGGCAGAACGGGCAACGTTCGTCTTATTGATTTCACCAAGTCCCGCAAAGGTTCGCCAGGCTGGCTCAGCGGCGAGCTGGCTGGCTCTGCCGACACGGGAACCGTTCTGCTCAACTGTTCCTGCGGCGTTTTCGGAGAGCTTTGGTCACCGCCAAAGACCGACCACGCCGAAATTCCGCTGGGTTTCCGTCAGGAAATCCAAAACGGAGATGCCGAAATTTACACCTCAACCGACAACGGCGGCTCGAAAAAATATAAAGTCCGCATTTCCGGAATTGACCTGTCGGGGAACAAAGGTCACGATTTCGACATTGAGGTCACCGACGCCGAACTGCTGGACAAGACGGGCGGTATCCTGCAAGGAATGAGCGGCTCGCCCATCATTCAGAACGGCAGGCTCGTCGGCGCGGTCACTCACGTGCTTGTTGACGACCCGAAGTGCGGTTTTGCGGTTTTCGCCGACCGTATGTATGAGCAGTGCGAAAGCCTGCCGCACACGCTGGAAAAGGCGGGCTGAAAAGCCTGTCTTTCCGCCTGTTGTTCAAAGAAATGCAAGTATCACCGTTCCCTTTATATTGTCATATTCTGTTTTCGTCCTCAATCATTTTCACCGCTATCCCGTCCATGACATTCGTTTTTAAGCCGCAGCGGCGGTACGCTTGTCCGTCGCAAAATACTATGTGATAATTTCTGTTTTCGTGTCGCTCCGGGTGTTACTTTGTTACGATAGATTTCCCTAATGCTTTTCAAATGCCGTATTCAATTCTTCCTGCCATTTTGCAATATCCCTTAACCCGTCCATGACATTCGTTTTTAAGGCAGCGTCTTACGGCTGTCCGTTCTGTGGGCGGGTGACCGATTGCCAATCGGTCGGCTTTCACCAAGTTTGCGAGTAAAAGTCGGAAAGCCTCGTAATACCCCTTTTTCTTGCTTTTTGCACACTGCGCTTTGTTGTTCGGAATTGCTGACGAGGCTTTTTCAGTCGGCACGCTCAACACCGACTACCCTATCCGCAATACCGCAAGGCGCACGGTCCGCAAGGAACGTTTGTTCTCTTATTGCTTGATGAAATAATAGCACATATGTTCGGTTTTGTCAAGGGCACGGCGGGGAAATCTCCGATTTGAACAGTTTGGGCAGGCGAAATTGTGCAGGGTGCAAAAAAGTTGCTATTTTTATCCGGAGGCTTTCCGGTTGCCCCCAGAGCATTTGCTTGCAAACGGTTTGCATCGTTCGGGTGCACAACTGTATAAAGTGTGGATTTGAATAATCGACCAGCACAAAGTAACGCCCGGAGCGACACAAAGGTCACTGCATCCGCCAACCAAAATGCGACGCTGACCGTCCTGACGGACGCCCACGGGAGTATCCTTGCGGATACTCTGTTGCGCGACCGCCGCGGCGGCGCAGAATGTCGAAAGATATTTGTCGAACAAAGGCGAGTATCGCTGAAATATTTTGAATAGTAATATTATATGCCTGTTTGTTGTGCAGTATGCCCTAAAATGTCGGAATTTTGTTGACGATTTATCCAAAAAACTATTGATTTTGAGTTTTACTTGTGATATGCTTTTGATTGTGGAAAACACATAACGCTCTGTACAGAAAAATGCAATTGTGAAAAACATCATACATAATAACGGAGGAATAAATCATGACAAACAAGATAAAAATACTTATTGGTGACGATTCGGCTCAGTACGGCGTATTCTGCGCATCTTCCCTTCGCGCGATGGGATTTTTCGTGATAACCCGTCAGAAAGACGGACTGGTGGTTTACGACGCGATAAAGAACGAGCTTCCCGACATTGTAATGGTGGACGCTGTTATGCCGAGCCTTGACGCTATCGAGCTTATCAAGAAAGTCAGCGCTTCGGGCTGCAAAAAGCCGCTTTTCATCGTGACCAGCGCTTACGAGAACTCGTTTATCGAGAGCCAGGTGATGAACGCGGGCGCAAGCTACTTTATGCTCAAGCCGTTTGACGTCAAGATGCTCGGCGACAGGGTCAAGGCGATGCTGGACATTGACACGGACATCACCTCGGGTGCGCCGACTTTGCAGCGCAAAGGCAGCCCGAACCTTGAAATAATCGTGACCGACATCATTCATCAGATAGGCGTGCCTGCGCACATAAAGGGCTATCACTATCTGCGCGAGGCGATAATGGCGTCGGTGGGCGACAAGGAGATGCTTGAAAGCGTGACGAAGCTGCTTTACCCAGCGGTTGCGAAGAAGTTCTCCACCACGCCGTCCCGCGTTGAAAGGGCGATACGCCACGCTATTGAGATTGCGTGGGACAGAGGCGACGTTGACACGCTCAACAGCTTTTTCGGCTACACCATAAACGTCGGCAAGGGCAAGCCCACAAACAGCGAGTTTATCGCCCTTATCACCGACAAGATATGCCTCAAATACAAGACCCTTGTGGCTTGCTGACTTTGCTCTCCCCCTATATTTTTACCCTTGTGCGCACCCTGCTTCCCCAACTTTGCAGAGTGCGCACGTTTGTTATTGCAAAAAGCTATGCTTTGCGATAGCCTTTGTGCATAGGTACTATTTATATGGGCAAATTAGCTAAAAACTGCGCAAATGCGGTTAGTTTTCCGTAACTTTGCAATATTGAACAAAGCGGGCGGTTGTGATATAATCAGTTTAGTAAATTTAAAAGGAGTAGTGTAAAATGAAAAAGTTTTTATCCATGATCGCAGCCGCAGTGCTGGCAGTTGCTTGCCTTGCAGGATGCGGCGATTCAAGCTCAAAGTCTGACGCATCATCATCTTCCAGCGCAGCAAGCTCTTCTGTTGCAGAGTCAAGCTCTGTTGTTGAGTCAAGCAGCGCAGCAGATTCAAGCGAAGCTGACAGCAGCGCGGCTGATTCCAGCAGCGACGCTGACGCGCCAAGCAGCTCAGAGGCTGATTCCTCCGCAGCACAGGACGGCAACATCAAGGCTTCCCTCGTAATCGACGTTTCTGACATTCTCAAGAACTATGACAAGCTCGACAAGGGACTTCAGAGCGATGAGTTCGTTCCACAGAGCGGCAAGATCCTCGACGAGACAGAGTTCGAGGTAGAAAGCGGCAAGACAGTTTACGACCTTATCGTTAAGGCAACAGCAGAAAAGGGCATCAAGCTCGACGCTAAGAAGACTGATTACGGTATGTACATTGACGGTATCAACAGCGTTGCAACAGGTTCTGTTGGTCAGACATCAGGCTGGATGTTCAAGGTAAACGGCAAGGATTCAGAGGTCGGCGCTGACGCTTACAAGCTTCAGGCTGGCGACAAGGTAGAGTTCTTCTACGTTTGTGACTACAACGCTTACTACGCAAATCAGCAGGCTGCATAACAGCTGATGTGCTACCTCAAAACATTTGACCCTACAGTGCCCATGGCGTACTTTCTGTGCGTCATGAGCATTTGTGTATTTACGGTAAATCCCTATCTGCAAGCCTGCGCCCTGCTGGGCGGGGTCGTTTTGCTTTTGTGCATAAAAAAGAAAAAAGCGCTGAAAACTCTCGCGCTTTGCCTGGCAATTATCGCAGTTATGGGAGCGACCAATCCAATATTCGTCCACAAAGGTCTGACTGACCTGTTCTATATCGGCAAAGACCCATATACGCTCGAAGCGCTGCTCTACGGGCTTAGTCTCGGCTGCTCTATTGCAAGCCTTATCATATGGTTTTCAGTTTGGAGCGCTTTGGTCACCCAGGACGATATCCTTGCGGTTTTTGGCAAACGTATGCCGAAGACCGCACTTGTTATATCTATGATTCTCGGATTTATACCCAAGCTGCGCAAACAGTACGCCGAGCTTTCCCACGCATACATCGGCACAGGCGGCAGCCGCAGGAAAAGCCTGCACCGCACCGCAAAACTGTTCATCGCCTGCCTTGCGTATGAATCCGAAAGGGTAATGGACATTTCGGTTTCAATGAAAGCGCGTGGATACGGCTTAAAAAAGCGCACCCGCGCACAGAGCCGACGTTTCCGCAAGAGCGACGCTGCCGCGATAGCATTTTCGCTGGCGCTGTGCATCGTTTGCTACGTTTTTATCGGCACGGAACGGCTCGACTACTGGTACTACCCGAGGCTGTCCCCCGGCGGCTTTGACCCCGCAGGTGTCGGCTGCTACCTGCTTTTGTGCATCTCACCGCTATTTTTCATCATCAAGGAGAAAACGTTATGGAGATATTGTCCTGCAAAGACCTGAAATTCCGATATAACGGCAGTTCAAAAGACACGCTTTCGGGCGTGAGCTTTGCTGTGCAGCCGTCACAGGTCGTACTGCTGGTGGGCAGAACGGGCAGCGGCAAATCAACTCTCCTGCGGCTGCTGAAAAAAGAAATTGCGCCTGTTGGCGAAATTTCGGGCGAGATAAAGATATGCGGCAAAGGGCAGGGCGAGCTTTCGCTGCTTGAAAGCACCCAGTGCATTTCCTACGTTTCGCAGAACCCCGACACGCAGACGGTCACCCACAAGGTCAGCGCGGAGCTTGCTTTTGCGCTTGAAAGCCTTGGCACAGAGCCGTCGGAGATACTCGGCAGGGTGGGCGAAATGGCGACATATTTCGGCATTGAGGGCATTTACGACCGTGAAATAGACACGCTTTCGGGCGGACAGAAGCAGCTTTGCGCGCTGTGCTCCGCCGTTGTGCAGGCGCCGAAGATACTGCTGCTTGACGAGCCTGCCGCACAGCTTGACCCTATCGGCACGAGCAAGCTGTATTCCGCGCTGCGCCGCTTAAACACCGAGCTTGGCACGACGATAATCATTGCCGAGCACGACCCGCAGGAGATTTTCTCGTTCTGCGACAAGGTGGTGACGCTTGACGGCGGCAGGGCGACCGAGTTTGAGACCCGCGAGGATTTTGTCAAGGCAGCTGCGAAAGACCCGCATTTAAAGGGTTATATCCCTGCCTGCGCCCGCGCTGTGCTGCCGCTGGGCAAGACCGCGTTCACGGTAAAAGACGCAAAAAACATACTCGAAAGCAGTTTCCCCGAGCAGCCCGCGCTGCCCGCTTCGGAAACAAAAACGAAAGAAAAAAAGCCCGCTTTGCAGGCTCGCAATGTATATTTCCGCTACGAGAGAAACGGCAGAGACGTTGTCAGCTGCCTTGACCTGACGGTCAGCGAGGGCGAGATTTTCGCGGCGGTCGGCTCGAACGGCTGCGGCAAGACCACTATGCTCAAGGTGCTGGGCGGCATTTTAAAGCCGTGGCAGGGCAGGACAGAGCTTTTCGGCAGGAACATAAAGTCCTACAAGGGCAACTCGCTTTACCGCGCAAACGCCGCTGTTATGCCGCAGGACCCGTATTTTCTGTTCACGGCGCAGACGGTGCGCGACGAGCTTGAAAGCACTTGCAGGGCGATGGGCGAAAAGGGCGGATATGACGAGCTGTGCGAACGGTTCGGCGTGGAAAGGCTGCTGGATTCGCACCCTTACGACCTTTCGGGCGGCGAGGTGCAGAAATGCGCGCTGATAAAGCTGCTGCTGACAGAGCCGAAAATACTTTTCCTTGACGAGCCGAGCAAGGCGCTCGACCCAATTTCAAAAGCTGCTCTCGGCGCGGTGCTAAGGGAGCTTTCTGCGCAGGGAAAGACGATAATCATTGCGACACACGACACCGAGTTTGCGGCGCAGTACGCGGACAGATGCGGGCTGTTCTTTGACGGAAAGATACACTGCGACGCACCGAGCAGGGAGTTTTTTGCGCGCGGCAGGTTTTACACCACTGACGCAAGCAGGATAGCGCGGAATGTTTTCCCGCAGACTGTCACCGCGCAGGAGCTTGAAAAGTGCGTTGTTTCGGGCGGTGGCGAGCGATGAAAGCGAAGATAGTCAGCCTGTGCGTGTTCCTTTTGTGCATACCCGCGATTTGCGTTGTGGGGGTGCTGTTTTTCAAGGAGCGCTCGGTCAGCTTTGCCTGCACAGGCATTGTTATTGCGATGCTGGCGGCGTATTTTTACGTTTACGAAAAGAAAAGCTCTGCCGCGTGGGAGCTTGTCATTGTGGCGCTGATGAGCGCACTTTCGGTGGTCGGCAGGATAGTTTTCGCGTTTCTGCCGTCACTCAAGCCCTGCTCTGCGATAATCATTCTCACGGCGATATATTTCGGCAGGGAAACGGGTTTTATGGTGGGCGCGTTCACGGCGCTGGTGTCGAATTTCTATTTCGGACAGGGCGGCTGGACGCCGTTTCAGATGCTTGCCTGGGGACTGACGGGCTACTTTGCGGGAATGCTGGGCAGGTGGCTGTCGAAAAACCGCATTCTGCTGCTTGTTTACAGCGCGGCGATAGGCGTGTTCTTCTCGCTGCTGATGGACCTTTACAGCTGTCTGTGGATGGACGGAAAGATTGTGCTTTCGCGGTATTTCACGATGATAGGGACATCTGCGTCGGTTACTGTGGCGTACGCGGTATCTAACGTGGTGTTCACGGGGATTTTTATGGAGCCGTTCGGCAGGATTTTCAAGCGGCTGTGCACAAAGTACGGCATTGGAATATACAATGTAAAAAAGCCGACCACAAAGGAATTAAACACATAATAATAACAGGTTTTTTCTGTCCCAAAGTAACCGTTACCACGGTTACTTTAGAGAATGGCTATGCCATTCTCTGCCTTCTTTCTCGTAAAAAAAGGTGGCGGGTCGAGGGCAGAGTCCTCGTCGCTGACCGCAGTCAGCGAAATCCCCTACCGTCAGGCGCACGGAAAAGGGTGAATGCCAAAACAGTCCAGCGGACTATTTTGGCATGAGGTTTACCACTGCTACGCAGTGCCAAGCCCTGTAAGAGAGGGCTTTCCCTTACCCTGTGGTAACGTCGGCGTCCTCAATCCGCACGCGGAAGGGCGGATTGACCTACAAAGTAAGGTTTATATTAGGGGGCTTTCCGCAAATTTGCGCCCGTACAAACCCCTTCGGGTGCACGTTTAGATAGTTCTGCAAGAAATTTATTTTTTCGCCTTAACGGCGAAATCAATCTCACGAATCGAGCTGATAATTGTGACCAAACTGCTTATCAAACTATTTGTAAAAGACCACGAAAATATCAAAGACCCTGATGTGCGCACGCGATACGGCTACCTCGGCTCTGTGACGGGCATTGTGCTCAACGTTCTGCTGTTTGCGGGCAAGTTCATTGCGGGCTTGCTTTCGGGCGCTATCTCCGTGACAGCAGACGCGTTCAACAACCTGTCTGACGCAGGCTCGTCGATAATGTCGCTGGTGGGATTTAAAATGGCGGCTCAGCCTGCTGACGAGGAGCACCCTTTTGGTCACGGGCGCATGGAATACGTTTCGGGGCTGGTCATTTCGTTCGTTATTCTGCTTATGGGCTTTGAGCTTGCACAGTCCTCTATGACAAAGATTTTCAGCCCTGCGGACATCACGTTCTCGTGGCTGACGCTTGGTATTCTGATAACATCGGTGCTGGTCAAGCTGTGGATGAGCATTTTCAACCACCACCTCGGCAAAAAGATAAACTCGACGTCGATGAAAGCGACTGCGGTGGATTCCCTTTCCGACTGCATCTCCACGTCGGCGGTCATTGTGGCGATGCTGGTTTTCCGCTTTGCAGGCGTCAACATAGACAGCTACATCGGTCTTGCGGTCGCTTTGTTTATCCTTTACAGCGGCGTGAACACGTTCAAAGAGAGCCTTACGCCGCTTCTCGGCACGCGGCCTGACAAAGCCTTTGTTGACGAGATTACCGCCACCGTTGAGAACTACCCCGACATTGTGGGCACGCACGACATGATAGTACACGATTACGGCGTGGGCAACCTGATAATCTCCATGCACGCTGAGGTGCCTATGGAGATGGATTTCAACGCGGCGCACGAGCTTATCGACATGATCGAGGAACAGCTCAAAAAGAAGTACAAGTGCCTTGTGACTATCCACATGGACCCTGTTGCTGTCAACGACGAAAAGGCAATGGCTATCAGGGCGCAAGTGAGCGAGATAGTCAAAAAGATAGACGAGCGCATGAGCATTCACGATTTCAGAATGACCGACGGTATCGACAGGGACAATCTTATCTTTGATGTTGTGGTGCCGTTCGGACTGAAAATGACAGACGCCGAAGTGCGCGAAAACGTTTCAGTTGCGGTCTCTGCGCTTGATCCGCGCTACTTCTGCGTGATAAATATTGACAAGGACTATGCTTGATTTGTCAAAAAATTTCGTTCAAATTTGTGCAACATTTACACAATCTTTGCTTGACAAATACTACATCTTGTGTTATTATAGATTTACATTCACAAAATGTACCGAAAAATCGGTATTGTGAGAAGAATGGGTGTATTGAGAAATTTGGAGAGAGGTTGTTAAAAATGGTTAGTGTTAATGTAATAAACGGTAAGCTTACGCAGGCGGAGATCAATGCATACATAAACAGAGCGCATGAACTCTATCCTGAAAAGACTATCGAATCTATCGATCTGAAGCTTGACGGTGATTTCGTTGATGTTGACTACCACTTTGCTGATGTTCCGTTCCAGAGGATCAGAAGAATCACTGGTTACCTCGTAGGCACTCTGGACAGATTCAACAATGCAAAGAGAGCTGAGGTTGAAGATAGAGTTAAGCACGGCGTTGCTGACAACAGGATCAAGCAGACTGTTAACAAGGCAAGCTGATTCTTTTGGAGTTATGAAACAAGGGCTAAGAGCACTCGCAAGGGTGCTCTTTTTGTGCTCGCGCGCACGGCGCTTGTCCGTCGCCGGAGCGCCGGTACGCTTGTCCGTCGCAGACAACTTTGTGATAATACCAACCTTTGTGCTGCTCCGGGCGGTGATTTGTGCAGCATTTTGAATACCCTGAGGATATAAAAAGGACTGCCACTTATGTGACAGTCCTTAATGTACAATATAGATTAGAGGTCTACCTTGAAGTCCTCTGCGCCCTTGCCGCCTACTGTGTAGTAAGCTGCGTTGTCCTCTGGCTTAACGTATACAACTACGTTTGTAGCGTTCTTCTTGGTCTTTGCCTTGTAGTCAGCCTTAGCAGCCTCAACAACAGCCTTCATCTCGATATCCTTGCCGTTGTACTGGAGAACTACCTTGTCGCCTGTTTCCTTCTTAGCTGCTGCCTTCTTAGCAGGAGCCTTCTTAGCTGCAGGCTTCTTAGCAGCGGTCTTCTTTGCTGCTGGCTTAGCTGCTGCCTTCTTCTCAGTAGCTGCTGCCTTTACTTCTTCAACCTTCTTCTCAACCTTAGCTGCATCTGCAGCTGCGTTCTTCTTTACTGCCATGTCAAAACACTCCTTATCCTTTTTGATAATTACTTGTTTACAACGTCCTTGAGAGCCTTACCAGCCTTGAAAGCAGGAACTTTCTTAGCAGCGATATGGATCTTCTTCTTTGTCTGAGGATTGATCGAATCCTTAGCAGCTCTCTGTCTTACCTCGAAAGCACCGAAGCCTGAGATAGATACCTTTTCGCCCTTTGCGAGTGTATCTGTTACTGTTCCGATAACAGCGTCAAGTGCCTTTTCAGCGTCTTTCTTTGTGTAACCGCCCTTCTTAGCGATAGCACTGAGCAATTCTGCCTTTGTCATTTTCATTACCTCCGTTTTAATACGTCATTGGACCTTTGCTATGGTGATATTATAACCTATTTACGCCGTTTTGTCAAACTTTGCGCATATATTTCGTAGGTTTTCATAAAAAATCGGACATTTTTCAGCGTTTTCTTTGTGCTTATTCACAGAATATTTATACAAATCCAGCGCGGCGTTGGGATTTTCCGCATAAAATGGGGTGTTTTTGCCCGACAAAGCCGTGTTTTGCGTGATGTGCAATTTGCACACTGGTCTCGATTTCAAGTCCGACTTATTCATTAGAAATTTACAAAAGTGAAAGTTCCCCTATCATAAGGGGAGCTTTGTTTGTTTTTTGTCAGATTATAAATTTCTTGGCTTTGTTGACAATGCTGCGGTCATTTTCGTAGGCGAGCACCTTGCCTGCTCTGCCTATCTCCACCCAGCGTATCTCGGCTATCTCGTCTTCCTGAGGGCGATAGTCGGTATTTTTAGCCTTGCCGATGAAATAGACAACATTTTTCTGTGTGTCCTTTTTGGGAGAGTAGGTAACTATCTCTCTGAAAGTGGTGTCGAGGTTGACGTCGATACCTGTTTCCTCCATTATCTCGCGCTTGGCGGTCTCCTCCTCGGTCTCGCCCTCCTCGACGTGACCCTTCGGGAACGACCAATGACCGCTGTTGATGTGCTTGATAAGCAGAATTTCGGTATTGCCGTGATATTTCCTGTAAACTATGGCACCACAGGATTTTTCGTGCATCATATTTGTAACTGTCCTTTCGCTGTTTGATTCATTGTTACAATTATAGCACACTTTCTTCGTTTTGTCTACCGATTAGACAAAATATCTTTCCAAATTCCACAACACAATATAAAAAAACAATCCGAAGGAGTTCGGACGGGCGCAAATTTACGGAAAGCCCCCGAAAGCATGAACTAAACTATATAGGTCAATCCGCCTTTCCGCAGGCGGATTGAGGATACCGACGTTACCACAGGGTAAGGGGATGCCCTCTCTTGCAGGGCAGTCCCCTCTTGCAAAACAGTCCGCAGGACTATTTTGCAATTCACCCCATGCGGAGCGCGCGAGGCAAAGAGATTTCGCTGACTGCGGTCAGCGACAAGGGCGCCGCCCTTGACCTGCGAGCCTTTTTTACGAGAAAAGGCTCGGCGAAAAACCTGTTATTATTCTTGCTTTTGAAGCTTTGTACGACATCTGCCGAAAACAAAAAGTCCCCCGAAAACTCGGGGGAATCGTTTGTTTGATTATTCCTCTGTCTTGGACTCGATATACTTAACGATGTCGCCGACAGTCTTGATGTTCTCTACATCTTCGTCAGGGATCTCAATGTCGAAGTTCTCTTCGATGCTCATTACCAGATCAACTACGTCAAGTGAATCTGCGCCGAGGTCGTCCTGGATGTTAGACTCCATCTTTACATCATTCTCATCTGCGTCGAGCTGCTCAACGATGATGCTCTTGATCTTGTCAAATACCATTTTATTTTCCTCCGTTTCAAAATCATCTTATTTATCAGAAAGTGAAGGCTC
>Ga0256405_10000655_pt1 | contig 110590 bp, 104 predicted proteins | sample RumenRJG_02DNA_FD_189096 | JGI IMG/M metagenome (GOLD analysis project Ga0256405, IMG submission 189096) | Bovine rumen microbial communities from Lethbridge, Alberta, Canada - RJG_02 | ecosystem: Host-associated > Mammals > Digestive system > Stomach > Rumen | place: Canada: Alberta...
GCAAGGCGAGATCGTGTAGCCGTCGCCAAACCAATCGCCGAGATCGTCCGCCATACGATTTTTGCACTTTATGCGCACGGTCACTTGTTCGTCGCTGAACATATAGGGGAAGCCTGAGGAAAACCGTCCGTAGTCAATGCCGTTTTTGTAGCCCTCGATTTCACGAAGGGGTGTTCCGTCTTCTTTGAGCACTCTCATTTTTGACATCTTATCAACGCGAAGATAGGATATCCCGTTGTATTTTTCGTCAAACATCATGAGGTAATAGCGTTGATTGTGAAGGATCAGTTGATATGGCGTCGCTTTTTTGAAAGAGGATTTGTGCTGCTTTTTGTCCACGCCGGTCTTTAGATAGTCAAAAGAAATCTTCTTGCCCTTTTCAATCGCTTCGTCGATGAGGTCGATGTTTAAGAAGAGTTCTTTGTTGTCGCTCTTGCCCCACTCTCCGACGGTATAGATGTGCTTGACCTGCGCTTTAAAGTTTTTTCCTCCGAGTTCCGCAAGTTTGCCGACGAGTTCCGAAGAATAAGAGGGATTTATGTGGCGAGACCCCATGACGCTGTCGATGAGAAGGCGCAGTTCGGAGTTTTCAAACTTCCTCGAGGCGAGATACGAGCCTTGCTTTGACGAGATAATGTCAAAGTCCATTTCTTGAAGATAGGAGATGTTCCTGCCAACCGCCTTTCTTTCGCACTCGATCCCGTACTCGTTTTGAAGGATTCTTATTATATCCTGCTGTTTTAGGGGATGTTTTTCGTCTGAGTAGGTTTCGAGGATTTGATAGATGCGCATTATAAGCGTCTTTTTTGGTTCTAACATAACGACCTCCCGAGTCGGCGACCTGCCTTTTTACACGGCAAGAAGCGGTCTTTTGTTTGAAAATCCGCAACGGTATATCGTTTGCGTATTGACAGTATCTTTATAACATTATTAAAAGGATTTGGCAATAGATTTTGAGAATTATTTTGCAAAAAGGCGGTTTTGTACCGTTTTTGGTACATCAAGTGTTGTATTATTAAGGCACGAAAAACAAAAGCGCAATCAAATCAAAGGTTGCGCGAAGGGGATAAAAATGAAAGTCATCGTCTCTAAAATCAGCGACAAAGAATTTGTCCAAAATACGCAGGCATATCTTAAAGACGGCAAACTCGCATTCGTGCTTTTGAGTCGCATTAAGAGAGCCTGAGTATAGGCGCGGGGCGTTTTGGTCTCTTTGAATTTGTTTTTCCCGCGCCTTTTCATAGACCTTGCGCCACTACGAATTTGTTCCTCGGCTGGTGGCGCGAGGACCTCCATATACAACGAAAATTCTCCGTATATGGACGTCAATATCATAAGCTCTTTGCGAGCGTATTCGGTTGATTGTTTCTAACTCCTTTTTTCTTACCCAAATGAAGAGGTGCGTTGCCTTCGGGCGCGCCCCTTTTCATTTTTACAAGCACGACAGGATATTCAACGTGATAGCGACAAAATTCAACTTATTGCAAAGGTCGTGAAACAAAAACAAAATCCTCGCGGAGAGCGAGGATTTTTTGTCGTCTTAACTCGGTTTATTTGTTTGAATGAAGCAGTTCGTAGAGTTTTTCAAAGGCGGGAATAGAGTCGGTGATTGTTTGCTCTTTCACGCAGTAGGCTATGCGGACAAAGCCTTTCGCGCCGAACTCGTCGCAGGGGATTATGAGTATACCGAGCGATTTTGCGAGTTCGCTGAGCCCCTCCGAGTCGCCGTTCGGGGCTTTCAAGCAGATATAGAACGCGCCCTGCGGTTTTATGCACTCGAAGCCTATTCTCGTGAGTTCTTTGTAGAGGGTGTCGCGGTTGTGGCGGTAGAGCGTCATATTCGGTTTTGCGTCCAAACACTTTTCTACAACGCGTTGGAAGAGGGACGGAGCGCAAACGTAGCCGAGCATGCGGATAGCGCCCGCAAGCGTCCAGTACATCTCGTCGGCGTTTTCCATCTTCGGGTTGACGGCGACGTAGCCGATACGCTCGCCCGGGAGAGATAAACTCTTTGAGAAGGAATAGCAAATGATAGAGTTGTCATAGTCCGCCGCAAAACAGTGGTCCGGAACGTCGTAGACAAGTTCTCTGTACGGTTCGTCCGTTATCATGATGAGAGGGCGACCGAGTTCTTTTTGCTTTTCTTCCAAAATCTCAACGAGTTCCTTTGTAGTTTGCTTATCGTATACGACTCCGCTCGGGTTGTTCGGCGAATTGACAAGGACAGCCTTTGTGTGCGGACCTATCGCCTTTTTGAGCGCGGCAAAATCAGGGGTGAGATCGTCTTTGCATGGGACGATCACGCACTTTACGCCCGCGTTGTGAATAAAATACGGGTATTCGGGAAAGTACGGCGCAAGAATGATGATCTCGTCGTCGTCCGGCGATTCTTTGAGTGCCTCGAACGACGCGCGAAGCGCAGGAGACGCGCCGACTGTCATAAAGACGTATCTTCCTTCAAGCGAAAGTCCGAAGCGTCTGTTCAAGTTGTCCGCAACCGCCTGCCTCGTGCTTTCAAGTCCGGGGCCCAAAGTGTATTCGTGCAAGCCGTCCGGATTGTCAATCGCAAGTTCGCGTATTGCGTCGACGACTTCCTTTGGCGGTTGAACGTTCGGGTTGCCGAGAGAAAAGTCATAGACGGTATGCCCAAGTTTGCGCTGTTCTTTGCCATAGTCAAACAATCGTCTTATTACTGTCCTGCCTTTGCCTATGTTGTAGAGTTCTTTGTTTATCATATATTCCGCCTTTGCGATTTCGCAAAAATTGATTTTGTAAAAGATATGCCCGCCTTATTTACGATATGAGCAAAATATTATAATATAATTTAACATGCATGCGCCAAGTCGTCAACAATTTTATTCTTGAAATCCGCCTATTTAGTGCTATAATGTTCAAGAGGTGGAGTATGCAAGACGAGAAAGATCAAGTTGAAAAACTTAAAAAAGCAATCAAAAACAGCCACAATATCGTCGTGCTGACGGGTGCGGGAATCTCCGTGCCGAGCGGTATCCCCGACTTTAGAAGCGCGACGGGACTTTACTCTACGCCTTTCGGGGCGTTCTCTCCCGAAGAGATGATTTCGCACGATTTTTACGTCAGGCACAGAAAAGAGTTCTATGAGTTTTACAAGCAAAAGATGCTATACCCTTTGGCAAAGCCAAACCCCGCGCATAAGTTCCTTGCAAAACTCGAGGAGCAGGGCAAACTCCTTGCCGTCATCACTCAAAACATAGACGGACTTCATCAAGCGGCGGGGAGCAAGCGAGTGTATGAACTCCACGGCTCGGTGCATAGAAACTACTGTGAAAAGTGCGGCAAGTTTTTTGACCTCGACTATATCGTGAACTCTGACGGCGTGCCGAAGTGCAGTTGCGGAGGATCGATAAAACCCGACGTGGTGTTGTATGGCGAAAGTCTTGACACGGACGTTTTGATGTCGTCGGTGAATGCGCTGAGACACGCAGACCTCTTTATCGTCATCGGCACTTCGCTTGCGGTCTATCCGGCGGCGGGGCTCGTCGACTACTACGGCGGAAGAACAAAGGTCGTCATCAACAAGTCCGCAACCCCATACGACGCATACGCCGACATCGTCATCAACGACGACTGCGCGAAAGTCTTAGACTTTCAGTGAGACTGGGAAGGCAGACGTCCACGAACAGACTTTAAGTCAAGTCAACAACGTCAAATCAGCGCCACAAATAGCGTTGATTTTTTTATGTTTTTTGTGATGCCTTATGCGTCAAACGTAAATATCACAAATTTCATAATACGATGTTTATATTGTCAAATATCATTTATAAACGCTCTATTTTGCGATTTCAAACAACTTGAAGAGTTTTATATTACAGTGACGCTTTTGGCTAAGTTGCGGGGTTTGTCGGGATTAAGCCCTAAGGTCAAAGACGTGTCGAGTGCAAAGCGCTCAAGAGGGATTATCGCGACGGCGGGGTATAAAAGCGCGTCGGGAGGAGCGGGCAAGAGTATAGTTTCGTCCGCCGAAAGATCGGAGAGTGAACTCACGGCATAGATCGTCGCCCCTCGAGATTTCAATTCTTGAATAGTCGCTTTGATTCTGTTGGCGTCTTGTTTTTCCGTTGCGATGACTATGGCAAGCGAGGACTTGTCTATGAGGGCGATCGGTCCGTGCTTGAGTTCGCCCGCAGGATATGCGTCAGTCATTTTGTAGGTGATTTCTTTGACTTTGAGAGCCGCCTCGCTTGCGCTGATCACGTCAAAACCTTTGCCGATAAAAAAGAGTTTTTCGGCATAACCAATCGTGGGTAGACGATAGAGCGCGACCGCCTTTTCAAGACTTGAGACAAAATCTCGTTTGAAAGTTTGCGGCAAGATTTCTCCCGATACGCTTTTTGAGAGCAGGAAGAGAAGAGTGAGTTGGCAAACGTACGACTTGGTGGCGGCGACTGCGACTTCCGCGCCCGCTTCCGTATATAGCACGGCGTTTGCGGTGTAGGAGAGGAGACTCCCTTCAACGTTGCATATCGCAACCGAAAATCCGCCCCGCCGTTTGCACTCATTTGCGGCAAGCACGGTGTCCGCGGTCTCTCCGCTTTGAGAGACGAAGAAAGCGACGGTCCTCGCTGTCACTTCGGAGGAGTCAAATTCGCTCGAACATACCGCCTCGCAGGGAGCGTTTAAAACTTTTTTGAAGACGCGGACGGCATACAGGCAGGCGTGAAACGCGGTTCCGCACCCGACGAAAAAGATTTTGTCCGCGGTTTTGATTTTTTTTGTGAGAGAACTGTCCCATTCGGCGAAAAACCTGTCTATAGTTCGGCTGACGGCGGAGGGGATTTCTTCGATCTCCGTACGCATATAACAATCGGACTCGCAGGGTCGCGTGCGGTTGAGTTGACCAACGCCGCGGACTATCTTTTGCCCGCCGTTGAAGACGGTGATCTCGTTTTTGCTTATCACGGCGACGTCTCCGTCTTTCAAAGGCATGACTTTGTCCGTTTTGTCGCAGACGGCGAGGGTGTCGCTCGTGACGAAGTTTTCGTCAATACCTACGCCGATCGTCAGGGAAGCGCCGCGCCGAGAACAATACACCTTGTCGTCTCCCTCGCGTATGGCAAGAAAGGTCGTCGCGCCCTCGATCATATCGGCGACTTTGCTTACCGTTTGCAAAAAGTCGCTTGACGAGCAGAGCGCAAGCAAGTGCGCGATGACTTCGCTGTCCGTGTCCGAGGCAAAGGTTATGCCTTCAGCCAAAACCCGCTGCTTTAAGTCGGAGTAGTTTTCGACTATGCCGTTGTGAACGACCGCGATTTTGCCGTCATACGACAGGTGCGGATGCGCGTTGGCGCAAGTGGGCGCGCCGTGAGTCGCCCACCTCGTATGTCCGATTGCGGTATGGCAAGGACGAGAGGGCAGCTTTTTTAAAAGATCCGTCACTCTCCCCGAGGTTTTGAAGATTTCGATTTTGCCGTTTGAAGTGGCGATCCCCGCGCTGTCATAACCCCTGTATTCGAGCGCTTTCAGTCCGTCGTAAACGACGTCTATCGCGTTTTTGTTTCCAACGTAGCCGACAATTCCGCACATATTATCAATATATGTCGCAAAAGCCAATAAGTGCCCACGCTCGCGTTATTCGGCTTTTTTAATCTGCAGAAGCACTATTTTGAAGCGGCAGTTTGACCAAAAATCGAGAGTACGAGGGAGAGTGCAATTTGCCTCTTGAAAAAGCGTATAAAATTTGTTATGATTAATATGAAAAAGAGGTGAATTATGGCAAGATTTTCCATATCGACAGCACCGATAGACAAGACGAAAACTCTCGTGTTTAAAGACGTACGCATAAGCGTCGTAAGCGACGAGATTTTGAGAATCGAGCGCGCAAAGACGAGTGAGTTTTGCGACCTTCCGACGCAAACGATTTTGAATCGTAATTTCGCAAATCCGCAGTTTAAAAGCGAAAAACACGGAGATAAAGTCTTTGTAGAGACGAAAAGCGGTTGTTTTTGCGTGAACATAAAATCGTTGAAAGTAGGGTTTAAAGAGAAGGGCGGATTTGAATATTTTTATCCTAAAACAAGTCGAAACCTCGGCGGTACGGCAAGGACGCTTGACGGCACTTTCGGCAATCTCATCTCTTGGAAGAGGGGAGCAAAAGGCAGAGACCACTTTGCAATAGGGCACTTAAGGTGCGGCATATTCGCAAGCGACGGCGTCGCCGAGATGGACGACAGCAAGAGTTTTCTTCTGAAAGACGACGGGAGCGTCGAAGCGAGAAAAGCGGGCGTCATCGACAAATATGTCTTTGCGTTTGGCGACGACTATCTCGGAGGTCTAAAAGAGTTTTATGCGCTCACGGGTTATACTCCTCTGCTTCCGAAGTACGCGCTCGGCAACTGGTGGTCGAGATACCACGCCTATACGGACAAGGAATATCTTGACCTCATTGACAGATTTGCGGAGAATAACGTGCCGCTTACGGTCGCGACCGTCGATATGGATTGGCACATCGTGAAGAACGTGCCGAAAGACGTGCCGAAAGAGACCATGCAAGGCGCGGGTTGGACGGGATACACTTTTGAGAAGAGTTTGTTTCCCGACTACAAGGCGTTTCTTGCCGAACTCAAAAAGCGCGGGCTTGCGACGACTCTAAACCTTCACCCAAAGGACGGCGTGAGGTATTTTGAAGATCAATACGAAGAAATGGCGCGGGCTTGCGGAGTCGATCCGTCCACGAAAGAGCCCGTAAGATTCGACCTCACGGACAAGAAGTTTTTGTCGGCGTATTTTGACGTTTTGCACCACCCGTACGAAAGAGACGGCGTGGACTTTTGGTGGATAGACTGGCAACAAGGCACGAAGTCAAAGACGAAAGGACTCGATCCGCTCTGGCTCCTCAATCACTATCATTTCATCGACAATTCGAGGAACGGGAAGCGCGGACTTATTCTTTCAAGATACGCGGGGCTCGGTTCGCATAGATACCCGCTCGGCTTTTCGGGAGACACGCTCGTGTGTTGGAAGAGTCTTGATTTTCAGCCGTATTTCACCGCGCTCGCCTCGAACGCGGGCTATACGTGGTGGTCGCACGACATCGGCGGGCATCTGTTTTCAAAGGGAGACGAGGAGTTGTATCTCAGGTGGCTTGAGTTTGGAGTGCTTTCGCCGATAAACCGCCTGCACTCCTCGAATATCGGCGTCTCAAAAGAGCCGTGGAACTACCCCGCGGTCGAAGAGGCGGCAAAGAAGTGGCTGAGACTTAGGCACTCGCTATTGCCGTATTTATATTCGGCGAACGTGCGGACGGCGTTCGAGGGCGTGCCGCTCATATCTCCTTGCTACTATTATTCAAAGTCTCCGCTCGCCTACGCAAAGGCGTTTAGAAACGAATACTACTTTGGAGAACAGTTGTTTGTGTCGCCGATCACAAAGAAGTCAAAGGACGGCGTGTCTATGCAAGAGGTATGGTTGCCGGAAGGCGAGTGGTATGACTTCTTCACGGGCAAAAAGGTGGCTGAAGTGGGAGAGAACGGCACGATATTCCTGCACGACTACGAACTTGACGAATACCCCGTGTTTGCAAAAGCGGGCGCGATCGTGCCTATGATAGATTTTGAGAGCGGAAACTCTCAGACGTTTGAAAAACTCAAAGTCAAGGTGTTTTTGGGCAAAGAAAACGCATATACGCTATACGACGAAAATTTTTCGGGGGACGGCGAAACGCAAGAGGAAAAAGGCGCGGAAAAACTGTTTGAAAGAGACGGCAAAGACCTTGAAAACCTTGCATCTATCCGCTTTGAACTCACAGAAGAGGGCGACAAGTGGCAAGTCAAAATCACGCCTCTTTTAAACTGCAAGACGAGTCAAATAACCCTCGTCACAAGCGACGGAAAATCGCAAACGGTAGAGTTGAAATCCGCAGGTAGTGTGGTGGTGGAAGTCTGACAAACCACAAAATATCTCGCCTTTTGCAAAAAGTTTTGAAAAATGCTTGACTTATTTTGCATTATTTTATAATATTATCAAGCATCTTTAGGGATAACAGGCGCGACGAACTAGCCCCTCCGAGCAAACGTTCTCCCAAATAATCATCTTCGGAGGTTTGTCTTTATGGCAAAGAACAACAAGTCTTATATGGCCAAACCGGGCGAGGTTGAGAGCAAATGGTACGTTGTTGACGCAACGGATATGATCCTTGGTCGTCTTGCATCACAAGTTGCGGCGATCCTCAAGGGCAAGAACAAACCAGAGTACACTCCCAACGTTGACTGCGGTGACCACGTCATTATAATCAACTGCGCAAACGTACGTCTTTCGGGCAACAAACTCGAGGACAAATACTATCGCTATCACACAGGATACATCGGCGGTCTCAAGTCTATTCAATACAAGAAACTCATGGCCGAGAAGCCTGAATTTGCTGTCTACAAGGCAGTCAAGGGTATGTTGCCGAAAAACTCTCTCGGCGAGAAGATGCTCAAGAAACTCCGCGTCTATGCGGGTCCGGAGCATACAAACCAAGCACAATGCCCGGTCGAACTCAAACTCGACTAATCGTGAGGTGAATTATGGCTACAAAGAAAGTTAAAAAGGTTCAATATCTCGGAACAGGCAGAAGAAAGACTGCAATCACAAGAGTTCGCCTCGTCCCAGGCGATGGCAACATCACCATCAACAAGCGTGCATTTGAAGATTACTTCCCACTTGACACGATGAGACTCATCGTCAACCAACCGCTCGTCGCAACAGGCACGACGGACAAGTTTGACGTCATCGTCAACGTCAAGGGCGGCGGATATTCCGGACAAGCCGGCGCAATCCGTCACGGCATCGCAAGAGCACTCTGCGTCGCTGACACAGAAGCATATCGTGCGATCCTCAAGAAAGAAGGATATCTCACTCGTGACCCAAGAGCCAAAGAACGTAAGAAATATGGTTTGCATAAGGCTCGTAAGGCACCTCAATTTAGCAAGAGATAAAAACAGCGCTATTTGGCGCCTAACTTCGTCAAAGACCCTTTTGTTCGGGAATCACGTACGACCAAGTACGCTCATCCCTTGCAAAAGGGTTTTTCCTTGTTATCCATCCAAATAATCGCTGTTTTTATTCTCTTGCTACGCTTTAGACGGTTTTTTTCGCGCTCTTCATCAAAACTGAGCGGTTTAACGCTTACTAAACGATAAATTGATTAACAAAAAAAATCACCGTATATACGGTGATTTTTTAACCTTTCTCATAACTTTTTAATCCTAATAGCCAATCAGAACTTACTCCAAAATACTCGGCAATTTTTGCCAAATTGTTTATGCCCGGCTCTCTTTCGCCGTTCAAATATCTAAATAGAGTTGGCTGATTTATACCCATTTCTTTGGCCATGGCATTTTTGCTCTTGCCGGTTATTTTATGCATTTCTTCAACCAATTCATTTAATCTTATAATAAATGTTTCGTTAGCTTGCATATTTTTATTTTATGCCAAAAGTCATAATTATTATTGACTTATACCAAACGGTATAATAAAATCTAATATAAGATATAAGATTTTATGGTGAAAGAGATGGCAAACGAGAGATTTGATAATGCAAAAAGAAACAAGAATGATGAGTTTTATACTCAATTAGTTGATATAGAAAAAGAATTAAAATACTATAAAGAATATTTTAAGGATAAAATCGTTTTTTGTAATTGCGATGATCCTTATGAGAGTAATTTTTTCAAATACTTTGCAATGAATTTTAATTATTTAGGACTAAAGAAATTGATTTGTACGAGTTTTGATGATTCTCCTATCGCATATACGCATCTTTCTTTGTTCCCTGAAATCAAAGAAAAACAATTCCCTAACAACAATAGAAAAGCGTACAAAATCGAAATCAATGAAGTTGATGATTACAATGGCGATGGAGCGATTGATTTAAGTGACGTCGAATATCTGCTCAAAAACAAAAATAATGTTCTTACTTTGCTTAAAGGGAATGGAGATTTTCGTTCGAATGAGTGCATTGAACTTTTGAAACAAGCAGATATTATTGTCACAAATCCACCATTTAGTTTGTTTGGCGAATATTTGTCACAACTCATTGAGTTTAATAAGAAGTTTATTATTATTGGAAACGTTAATGCAATTTCTTATAAGGAAACATTCAAATTGATAAAAGAGAATAAGCTTTGGATTGGTCAAAGTATTCATAGTGGCGATAGAGAATTTAGGGTGCCAGATTATTATCCATTAGAAGCAGCGGGTTATCGTGTTGACGATAATGGTGTTAAATATATTCGTGTAAAAGGTGTTAGATGGTTTACTAATGTCGATTTTAGCGAAAGGCATGAAGATTTACAATTGTATAAAATGTATAATGCTGACGATAATCCTATGTATTGTAATTACGATGCAATCAATGTTGATAAAACCGTAGAAATACCTTGCAATTATTATGGGAAAATAGGTGTGCCAATAACATTCCTTGATAAATACAATCCTGATCAATTTGAAATAGTCGCATTAGGAATAGTGGGAAGTATTGATTTTACTTCTGATAGAAGAATGGAAATATTAGATAAATTTGGTAATCCAACAGGGAAATTCACGATAAATGCAAAAGGTACTTTATACAAAAAATATAATCCTAGTGTTGATAAAAAGCCGCCTGCATTTAAGGACTGTGAAACAGGGGAATTGTATTCAAGCATTTATGCAAGGATTATAATAAGGAGAAAGCAAAATGAAAATTGAGCTGCAAGAAATATCTATAAGAGAAATAACCGATGGCTATAAAGATAATGGCATAGGTGGAGTTGTTGGTTATGGTGGGAAGTTGAACATCAGACCAGCATATCAAAGAGAATTCATCTATGATGAAAAAAAGAGAAACGCGGTGCTTGAAACAATCAAAAAGGGTTTTCCGCTTAACGTTATGTATTGGGTGAAAAACGAAGACGGAACGTTTGAAGTTATGGACGGGCAGCAAAGGACTATCAGTTTTTGTCAATACGTCAATAGCGACTTTTCTTTAGACAGCAAATTTTTCCACAATCTTACTCAAACCGAAAAAGATCAAATCTTGGACTATAAGTGCATGGTCTATTTTTGTGAAGGCACAGACCTTGAAAAACTTGAGTGGTTCAAGACAATCAATATTGCAGGTGAACAGTTGACGGCTCAAGAACTTCGCAATGCCGTTTATACAGGCCCGTGGCTTGCGGATGCGAAACTCAAATTCAGCAAGCCGAATTGTGCTGCTTATAATCTTGCGAAAGATTATGTCAATGGCTCTCCTATAAGGCAAGATTTACTTGAAACGGCAATTTCTTGGATTAACGGTGGAGATATTGAGGGCTATATGGCAATCAATCAACACAAACCAAATGCAAACGAACTTTGGACGTATTTCAAAAATGTTATAGATTGGGTGCAGTTGACTTTCCCGAAATACCGCAAAGAAATGAAAGGCATAAATTGGGCAGAACTCTACAACAACTATCACACCAATACATACGATACAGCAAAACTTGAGACCAGAATTGCCGAACTGTATTTAGATGACGAAGTGACCAACAAAAAGGGCATTTATCTTTATGTTTTGGATGGGCTTGAAAAACATCTAAGTTTGCGCACTTTTACGGATGCTCAAAAATTGCAAGTATATAATTTGCAAGGAGGAAAATGTCCGCGTTGTGCCTCTCAAAACAAACCAACCAAAGACAAGGTTTGGCAAATTGAAGAGATGGAAGGCGACCATATCAAGCCGTGGCACTTGGGCGGAAAGACAGATATAGCCAACTGTCAAATGCTTTGCAAAACGTGCAACAGAGAAAAAGGCGGGAAATGAAAAACAAAAACAGCACTATGAAAGGTGCTGTTTTTTATTATAATTTATATCTTACATCCCCTTTGTCCAAAACAAGTTCACAATATCCTTCGTTAAATGCTTTATACCATTTTGGTTTTGATAAGTCATGTTCAAAATTCATGCCTATCATAAATGCTAGATGATCAATTTCTGCTTGGATATTATCTTCGGTTATTTCGTTTGGATTTTTATTATATTTGTTTCGACTGATGAATTCATTCCATTCTGAGCTGCTGAGTAATAGTTGTTTTCTAGTTTCAAAAGTCAAGTTGGCAGGGATTTTTTTGTTTAGACGAAATTTGAATAATTCACAAATTGGAATCATTCGGTGTCCCGTAACTGTCTTTTCACGCTCCTTTGATTCTTTAATTTGTTCTAAAAATGCTGGGTCATTAAATTCTGGTTGTTGCATTAAATAATTTGCTTTATCGTTGATAATTTGTTCTTCTGCTTTATTTATTTCTTTATATATATCGTCAGTATATTTTAAGATATAAGGGCTATCAGATGATTGTAATGGTTCGTTATATTTAATTCCATTTACAACTCCCATAATATATGTTAAATCTGGTAACTTAAGAGAAAAAATTTTTGATCCAAACGACATGTCTAATTTGCTATATTCATGAAATTTTGAAGAAATGTTTATGTTGCGATTATAAATATTTAATAAAAATAATGCCGCCATTGCATCAATCAGCACTTTTATAGTGGCTTTATTCAATGAAAAATATCTATCATGTTTTACTGCCTGATAAGCTTTTTCCCAAGCTGTACCTTGTCTTTTATGTGCTTCTTTTAATGGTTTCAAGGCATAGTGTTCTTCTTTTGTTAAATTAAATAATGGGGTTACAACTAAAACTATTTTTTTGTGGCTTTTACATATAATATCAATTTGTTTTAAACAGTCTTCGTCAAATCTAATTGACGCATCTCCTCTTGTTTTTTCTCCGCCTAATTCAAAATATAATTCTTTTGAGATGGCTTCAATTTCTATACATGTGCGGATGAGCAAATCGGCTATATGAGGTGAAAAGACGTTAAGTTGAGTATTACAAGGCTGATGTACATCACAACCAGTACTATGAATTAAAATCTCATCAGTAATATAAATATTTTTTGATAATTCAATCAAATCATTTTCTAGATTTAAATATGTTTGCCAAAACATTTCTTGTTTATTCATAAGAAACTCCATATTGAAAAAATGAGCTATACAGTTTTACTCAACAATACACTGGCAAATGCGGCGATGGCTTGGCTGTTCCCCAATGCGCCGACTTGCTCGTTGGTGGTGGCGGAGATGCCGATATGGTCGACGGGGAGGTTGAGGACGGCGGAGAGGGTGTGTTTCATGGCGTCTATATGCGGAGCAATCATCGGGCGTTCCGCGATGATGCAGACGGAGACGTTGCGCACGATGAATTCTTGTTTGGACGCGCGCGCGAGGACGACTTTTAGAAGTTCCATAGAATCTGCGCCGTCATAACGCGTGTCGTTGACGGGGAAGAGGTGCCCGATGTCGAGGTCGCCGATTGCGGACAAGATTGCGTCCATAAGCGCGTGAATCGGCACGTCGCCGTCGCTGTGCGCGACGAAGGAGAACGGACAATCGATTTTGACGCCCAAGAGTTTTATGCCGTCGCCGTTTTGCAAGCGGTGGATATCATAGCCGACTCCGCTTCTTGAGATGATTGAGTCCGCGATTTGCCAATTCTTCGTGGGATTGGCGGTGTATTCGTGCGAAAACTCAAACGGGTTTTGCGAGAGGTCTTCGCGGTAAGTGATTTTGATGTTGCGCTTGTCGCCGTCCACCATTGTGACCTCTCCCTTCGCATAGTTTTGAAGCACGGAGATGTCGTCGTGAAAATCCTTTTTGCACTTCGCATAAGCGGACACTATGCGCCCGCGTTCCGCGCAGATAGGAGTTTGCACTCGCCTGAAGTCGTGTCTTTCTCTCGGCGCAACCACACCGTCCTTGACCGAGACGATAGAATCCGTAAACTTGAGGAGAGGCAGCGCCACTCCCGTTTCTTTTGCGCCTTCCATAACTCTTTCGATGAGGTCTTTCGACACGAACGGGCGGGCGGCGTCGTGAACGATCACATAGTCGCAGTCGTCCTCGATTGCGGAAAGCCCGTTTTTGACAGTCTGCGTCCTCGTGTCTCCGCCACGCGTAATCTTGATACGCTTGTCTTCGTCCAGGCGGTAGAGTTCGAGCATATTGAGAAATTCGTCGCTAAAACTCGGGTGTATCGCCACGATAATCTTGCTCACTTCCTCAAACTCAAGGAACGGCTTTATCGCCTCAATGATGACGACGGACGATCCGCATGGTTCAAACAATTTGTTCTTTACGCCGAAGCGTTGCGATAAACCGCCTGACGCTAAGATTACGTTATATTTCATAGGTGTAGACCTCCAAAAACTAAGTTATATTTGCTTGCGCAAGTTATAAAATGAATGTTTGCTTCGCGCAATGAATGATCTTTTTCATTCAATGAATGTTCAGTCGCGTTGCTCCCTCAATGAATGCTCGCAACTTTGTTGCTCCATTGCGGATTAAATAAATACTTTCCTCAATTGAGGGGATAAATTCCCCGAAGATTCATTGAGTGCTTTGCACGAAGATTCATTGAGCAGCAGACTTCGTCTGTTTTGTTATTGCTGCGCGTTTTCACACGACATTCAGTGTATCATACAAACACACAAAGTGTGCGAAGATTCATTGAACGTAGTGAAGATTCATCGCATGAACCATGCGTTGCTTATAGCAATTTGTACATATTTTCTGCCGACTGCTTCGTTTGGTGTTCGTCCACGGACAGCACTTCAAACGTCATGGCGTTGTTGCCAAACGAGACCTTGACGACGTCGCCGACTTTCACCTCTTTTGAAGGCTTTGCGACCTTGCCGTTGATCTCGATTCTTCCGCCGTCGCAAGCGTCCGCCGCGACCGTGCGCCTTTTGATAACTCTTGATACCTTTAAAAACTTATCAATCCTCATAAGATTATTATAACCCCATTCTTTGTTTTTTGCAATACAAACCTTGTGATTTGGCGACCTGCTTTGTCAACTTTGCGGGTGCTCGCCGTCACGTACGGATTAGTACGCTCAGGCTCGCGTACGCAGTTTTCGCGCATCTCATCCAAATCACAAGGTTTGCGACCTGCTTTGTCTATTCAAAAATCGCCACAATCCAAAAGCGTCTCACAATAATGAGTCGCTTAATTTTTTGTAGCGATTTTTTCATTTCTTCCGCGCATAACAATGATGCTAAACATCAAGAGGACGAAATGACTCAAATCGGTGTTTCGCAACATTCTTGTGCTTGGATTATAACTTTGAATACAAACAAAGCACGCAGTTTTTTAGCATCTCACCCAAATCACAAGGTTTGGCATGGGTGTACAATCGCAGGTTTTTTCAAGTGGCAATTTCGAGTAAAAATATTTTTTTGAAAAATTCAAAATCGATTTGGACAAAACGGCTCGCCGAAGACAATATATATATGTAGGCGCGCGCATATATTCATTGACAATCCTCAAAAGATAAAGTAGCATAAAACCATGGAAAAACGAGTCGCAAGATGCAATCATTTGCTCGCAAAAATCAAGAGGGGAGACGAAAAGGCTCTCGAAAAACTCTTCGAAGAATACGGAGGGGGATTTTTGAATATTGCGAGGTTTTATCTTGTGGACAAAGATTATGCCGAAGATCTTTTGAGCGAGGTGTTCGTCGAAATCGTTCGGACGGAAGCGCAAATGATTGACGAAACCAAAAATGGCTTAAATCTCATTTGGACGATGATAAAGCGCAAAGCATATAGACACAACAAGAAGTCCGCAGGAGAGAACACAGTCGAAGAAATAGACGAAAAACAGTCGCTTGCGTTCTGTATAGCGGACGATACGGTGGACAAAATCGCATTGCGACACGCCATAGAACAACTGTCCGACGAAGAGAACAAAATCTTGTTTATGAAGTTTTGGCAAGGGTTTACCGTAAGAGAAATCGCAAAGAAGTTGGACAAATCGCGGTCCGGCGTACAATATATTATAGACGGCGCAATCAAAAAACTAAGAGCGTTGTTGGAAGAAGAGGATCCAAGATGAAAAACAAAGACGTTGAAAACAAAATATATTCCGCACTGAACGACAGCGAAGAACTTTCGCCGTCAATTTTGTCGGAGGCAAAGTCGGAAATGCGAAATAGAAAGGCATCCTCACCTCGTAAGAGCGCATTGAAGTTTGCGCTCGCGCCTATCTTCCTTGCAATAGTCGCATTGTTCGTCGTCCTGCCTGTTATGTTGACAAATTCAAAAGATAAATTATCGACGTATAATTATTCTTCAATGAAACAATTTTTTGAAGAAAATGGTATTCAATTGAAAACGCTTGATTCAACCGATGGCGATATTAATCAAAATCCAATTGAGTCTGAGACTATAAATTTGGCAGGTATTCAGTCAACGCTGTTTGTGCGGGGAAGATGTTTAGTCATCAATGACGGGAATGAAACTGTTGCCGTAAAGGAAGAATACTTTTTTAAAAATAATAATGACTCAATAACCATATCGGTATTGCTTGTCTCTGATGATAAGGTGAAATATAAGTATTTCTCGGAATATGAAAATCTGTTTAAAACTGCAGTAAGGAAAAATGTAGAAATCTTTTATTCGTATGATGAAGAACGCAATTTGTTTAGAGGCGAGTTGAATTTTAACGGTTACACAATATATATTAGTGGTTGCGTGAGCGACGAAGATATGTTTTTGTCCTATTGCAATTTGTGGATTCAAAAACAAAATTAAATGATTTTTAGGACAAAACGCCTTTTTATTGACAATATTAAGTGAACGAAAACAATAGGAAGGAGTTTATATGAAAAAAATTATTTTTGCTTTTTTAGTTTGTTTGTTGGCGACTATGACGTTTGTGGCATGCGACGACCTTGCTTTTGCAGAGGGAAAATCGTCTAACACTGAGTTTGCCACGAAAACAAGAACGGAAAATAATGCGCAAGCCTTATTGTTGGTGATTTTTGATCACGAACATAGTGGCATCAACAAGGATCAGTCCGCATTGTTCGCCGGGATTGACAATGTTGAACGTGTTGAAGATATGACCTATGTTTACGGCGATATAAATAGCAAAAAGTATCTCAACATAGATGAATTTGCTCAGGTTTATAAAGTGTATTTGATTGACTGTTCCAATGAAAGCATTGAATCAACAATGAGCCAAATTGCTAAGATAGACGGTGTTATAGCAGTTGAGAGAAACGATACAAATATTCAATTGGCAATCCAAACTTAAGGGTTGAAGTAATTGAGGCAAAATAGAAAAAATATTTCATAAGAAAAAAGTCGAGCGAGGGCTCGGCTTTTTTTTGTGATTTTAAGACAAATTTAGCAGCAGAAACTTTCTGCAAAAGAAGTCGAAGACTTTACCAAAAAATATTCTAAAAATACCGCCAAAAAACATTGTTTTCGGGCTTGACAAACTTGACAAAACGTTATACAATCTAAAATTGTCCCTTTATTCGAAATTCTACCCTCAAAGACCTCGGTTTTTGGGGGTAGGGGGTTGTATAACTCAACTGTTTAGAATAAAAAAGCAACAAAATCTCAAAATTGACGGACATCTCCGCCCGAGCAAAAGACCAAGATTTTTGGTGAAAAATCAGCAAGTCCAAAAAATCTTCAAACTGTCGGGACGAAAAGGCGGGGATTAAGTCAAAAAGCAACGCAATTTTTTTAAGGAGTGAATATATGTCCGAAAGAATTCACAACAAGATGTACGGAACAACAGAAAGACGCGACTTTTCAAAGATAAAAGACGTCTTGCCGATCCCGTATCTTATCGAAGTGCAAAAGGACTCTTATGAGAGCTTCATTCACGAAGGCATCAAAGAAGTATTGGACGACTACTCGCCAATCTCCGACTACGCCGGCCGTTTGAAACTCGAATTCTTGTCCCACACGCTCGAAGGTACGCCTAAGTACAGCGTGAAAGAATGCAAGGATCATTCTACCACCTATGCGATCCCTCTCCGCGTGAGAGCAAAACTCACTCTCTGCGAGACCGGTGAAGTGACGGAGCAAGAAGTGTTTATGGGCGATTTCCCGCTCATGACCGAATCAGGCTCTTTCGTCATCAACGGTGCGGAGCGCGTTATCGTCAGCCAACTCGTGCGTTCACCGGGTGTTTACAACACAAAGGTGCTCGACAAGAACGGCGTTCCACGCTTCTCAAACCAAGTCATTCCAAACCGTGGCGCTTGGCTTGAATACGAGCAGGATCAAAACGATATTCAATGGGTCAAAGTCGACAGACAAAGAAAGATCACCGCAACTACGCTCATCCGCGCTCTCGGCTACGGCACGGACGAAGAGATCATCGAACTCTTCGGCGGGGACGATATGATCGTCAAGACCTGCGAAAAGGACGGCAAAGACTGCACGGAAGAAAAGGGCAAACTCGACCTCTTCAGACGTCTGCGTCCGGGTGAAGTCGCAACGATCGAAGGTGCGAACATCCTCATTCACAACATCTTCTACGACTATCGCCGCTACGACCTCGCGAAAGTCGGCAGATACAAGTACAACAAAAAACTTGCTATCGGCTCTCGTATCGTAGGCTACAAGGTGTCAAGAGATGTTATGTCCGAACTCACGGGTGAAATCCTCGCAACAAAGGGCGAAGTCATCACGGAAGAAAAGGGCAAAGAGATCCAAAACAACGCGGTCAACGTCGTATGGCTCGCTTATCACGACGAGAACGGCGAAGAAAAAGAATTTAAGGTCATCGGCAACAACACCCTCGACCTCGATGCAGTCGTCGATTGCAATCCGAGAGAACTCGGCATCAAAGAAAAGGTTTATTACCCGAACCTCAAGAAACTCATCGAAGAGTTTGGCGACGACAAGGAACAACTCCTTCTTGCGATCCGTTCGTCCGTTGACGAACTCGTGCACAAGCACATCACTCTCGACGATATCGTGGCGATCCAAGACTACAACCTCGGTCTCCGTCACGGAATCGGCGTTTGCGACGACATCGACCACCTCGCAAACCGTCGCGTGCGTGCCGTCGGCGAACTTCTTCAAAACCAATTCCGCATCGGTATCGCAAGACTCGAAAGAGTCATCAAGGAGAGAATGTCTTCCGCACTCAAGATTGAAGAACTCACTCCTCAAAACCTCATCAACATTCGTCCTGTCACGAGTGCGATCAAAGAGTTCTTCGGATCCTCACAACTTTCGCAATTCATGGATCAACCGAACCCGATCGCAGAACTTACGCACAAGCGTAAACTCTCGGCTTTGGGCCCCGGCGGTTTGAACCGTGACAGAGCGTCGTTTGAAGTCCGCGACGTCCACCACTCTCACTACGGACGTATGTGCCCGATCGAGACTCCTGAAGGTCAAAACATCGGTCTTATCACTTCGCTTTCTTCTTATGCGAAAGTGAACGAATACGGATTCATCGAGACTCCGTACAGAAAGATTGAAAAGCACTATGACGAAAACGGCAAATACGTTGACTCAACCGTCACGGACGAAGTCGTCTATATGGCTGCGGACGAAGAAGACAAATACGTCATCGCGCAAGCCAACGAAGCGCTCGACGACGACAGCAAGTTCGTGAGAAAGCGCGTCAACTGCCGTATTCAAAACGACATCCGCGAAGTCCCTGCGGAACGCGCGGACTACATGGACGTCAATCCAAAGCAACTTATCTCAATCGCAACGGCACTCATCCCGTTCCTCGAAAACGACGATACGAACCGCGCTCTTATGGGCTCCAACATGCAACGTCAGGCAGTTCCGCTCCTCCGTCCGCAAGCGCCTATGATCGCAACGGGCGTCGAGCATAAGATCGCATACGACAGCGGCGTTTTGAAACTCGCAAAGCACGATGGTTTCGTCAAATACGTCGACAGCGACAAGATTATCGTTGAACGTCCGGACGGCACGGATGACGAATACGTCCTCTCCAAGTTCGAACGCTCCAACCAATCCACTTGCATAAATCAACACCCAATCGTCAACAAGGGCGACCAAGTGTTTGCTCCACAGTATGACGAAAAGGGCAACCTCGTGAGAGAAGCGACAGTCCTCGCGGACGGACCCGCTTGCGACCACGGCGAACTCGCTCTCGGCAGAAATATGCTCATCGGCTTCATGTCTTGGGAAGGTTATAACTACGAAGACGCCGTTCTTATCAGCGAAGAACTCGTAAGAGACGACCTCTACACCTCAATCCACATCGAAGAGCATGAAATGGAATGCCGCGATACGAAACTCGGCGAAGAGCAAATCACGAGAGATATTCCGAACCTCAGCGAAGAAGTCCTCAAAAACCTCGATGAAAACGGTATCGTCAGAGTCGGAAGCGAAGTCGTTGCGGGCGACATCCTCGTCGGCAAGGTCACGCCAAAGGGCGAAACCGATCTCACTCCTGAAGAAAGACTCCTCCGCGCAATCTTCTCCGAGAAGTCAAGAGACGTCAGAGACACGTCCCTCCGCGTCCCGAACGGCGGCGCAGGTATCGTCGTCGACGTCAAGATATTTACGAGAAAGCACAAGGACGAACTCAACCCCGGCGTAAATCAACTCGTTCGCGTGTACATAGCGCAAAAGAGAAAGATTTCCGTCGGCGACAAGATGGCTGGTCGTCACGGCAACAAGGGCGTCGTTTCTCGCGTCCTTCCAAAAGAAGATATGCCGTTTATGGCGGACGGCACTCCGCTTCAAATCGTGCTTAACCCGCTCGGCGTTCCGTCGCGTATGAACATCGGACAAGTCCTCGAAGTTCACCTCGGACTCATCGCGCACATGCTCGATTGGAAGATCGCGACGCCTGTCTTTGACGGCGCAAACGAGCAAGACATCAAGGCTCTCTTCCACAAATGCGGAATCCTCAACGAAGACGGCGAAGTCGACGGCAAGATCCAACTCTACGACGGAAGAACGGGCGAGCCGTTTGAAAACCGCGCGACAGTCGGCTATATGTACTACCTCAAGTTGCATCACCTCGTCGACGACAAGATCCACGCGAGAAGCACGGGTCCATACAGCCTCGTCACGCAACAACCGCTCGGCGGCAAAGCGCAATTCGGCGGACAACGTTTCGGTGAAATGGAAGTTTGGGCTCTCGAAGCCTACGGCGCGGCAAATATGCTCCAAGAGATTTTGACGGTCAAGTCGGACGACGTCGTCGGACGCGTCAAGACCTACGAGTCGATCGTCAAGGGAAGCTATATCTCCGAACCGGGCATTCCGGAATCCTTCAAAGTCCTCGTCAAAGAACTTCAAGCGCTCGGTCTTGACGTCAAAGTCCTCACGGAAGACAGAGACGAAGTCAAACTCCGCGACTACGATGAAGAACTTGACTTTGAACCAACGGCGAACCACAAGAACGAACAACTCAAAGAAGTTGACTTCGGCGACATCTTCGGCACGACCGAAGGCGAAGCGACTGACGGCAACATCTTTGATTCGGACGATGACGACGAATCCATCTTCAGCGCCTTGACGCAAGGTACTGTCGACGAAACCGATATCTTCGGCACGAACTTCACGTCGGACGAAGAATAAGGAGGTGCTATATGTACGAACTCAGCAATTTTGAAGCAATTCAAATCGGCATCGCTTCACCTGAAAAGATCAGAGAATGGTCTCACGGCGAAGTGACGAAATCCGAAACCATAAATTATCGTACTCAAAAACCGGAAAAGGACGGCCTTTTCTGCGAAAAGATTTTCGGGCCTACGCGCGACTGGGAATGCCATTGCGGAAAGTATAAGAAAATCCGCTATAAAGGCGTCATCTGCGAAAAGTGCGGCGTCGAAGTCACGAAATCTAAAGTCCGTCGTGAAAGAATGGGACACATCGAACTCGCGGCTCCCGTCACTCACATCTGGTATTTGAGAGGCGTGCCTTCAAGAATCGCACTCCTTCTCGATATTCCTATCAAAGAACTTGAACAAGTCGTTTATTTCGTCAACTATATCGTGCTCGATCCGGGACATACCGGTTGGGAAAGAAATCAAGTCATCAACGAAAAAACGTACGCGGACAAACTCGACGAAATGGGCGCTGCGTTTGACGCTCGTCTCGGTATGGGCGCGGAAGCGGTTCAAGAACTCCTCAAAGAAGTCGGTGGCAAACTCGACGAAGTGAGCGAAAACCTCAAAAACATCATTCAAAAGACTATCGGTCAAAACAGAAGCAAGGCGGTCAAGCGTCTTGAAGTCGTTGAAGCGTTCCGTCAATCCGGCAACAAACCGGAATGGATGGTCTTGACCGTTCTTCCTGTCCTTCCTCCCGAACTTCGCCCAATGGTGCAACTCGACGGCGGCAGATATGCGACGAGCGACTTAAACGACCTCTATCGCAGAGTCATCAACCGCAATACGCGTCTCAAAAAACTCCAAGAGTACGGCGCGCCTGACGTCATCGTCAGAAACGAAAAGCGTATGCTCCAAGAAGCCGTCGACGCTCTCATCGACAACGGTCGCAGAGGCAAAGCGGTGTCCGGCGCGGGCAACAGAGACCTCAAGTCTTTGACGGGTTATCTCCGCGGTAAACAAGGTCGTTTCCGTCAAAACCTCCTCGGCAAGCGCGTCGACTATTCCGGTCGTTCGGTTATCGTCGTCGGTCCTGAACTCAAACTTTATCAATGCGGTTTGCCAAAGGAAATGGCTCTTGAACTCTTCAAACCTTTCATCATGAACAAACTCGTTGAGAGAAACCTCTGCCACAATATCAAGAGCGCGAAGCGTTTCGTCGATACCGGCAAGAATCAAGTTTGGGATATTCTCGAAGAGATCATCAAGGATCACCCGGTTCTTCTCAACCGTGCTCCGACGCTTCACAGACTCGGCATCCAAGCGTTTGAACCCGTGCTCGTCGAAGGTAGAGCCATAAAACTCCACCCACTCGCGTGCGGCGCGTTCAACGCTGACTTCGACGGCGACCAAATGGCTGTCCACGTTCCGCTCTCGATCGAGGCTCAAGCGGAAGCAAGAATCCTCATGCTTTGCACGAACAACATCTTGAAGTTGTCGGACGGCAAACCGATCGTCGTTCCGACGCAAGATATGATCATCGGTTCTTACTATCTTACGATCGTCAAACCGGGTGCGAAGGGCGAAGGCAACTATTACAGTTCTTTCGACGAGGCGATGCTTGCGTATCAAGATCACGATCTTACGCTTCAATCCCTCTGCTACATCCGCACGAAGTATACTGATTTCGACGGCAACGAGCGCACGAAACTCTTGCACACGACTCTCGGCCGTTGCATCTTCAACAGCAATATTCACCAAGACTATCAATTCGTCGACAGAACGAAGGAAGAAAATCTCGGCGAACTCGAAATCGAAGGTATTCTCGGCATCAGAGCGAGCATTGATGAAAAACAATTCCACGCTATCGTCGATCTCTTCAGAAATCATGCGAGCGACAAGGACGCATATACGCGTGCGCGTTCCATCTTAAAGAGACAAGACCTCTCCGACAATCAAATCGCAAAGATCGCAGACGCGATCAAGGCGAGCGGAGAACTTGACATAGACGACAACAAGAACCACCTCCTTGAGATTACCTCTTTGAGAGAAGCAATCCAAAAGGTGCTTGGCAAGAAGGCTATGGCTATCGGCAAGAAGCAACTCTCTCAAATCATCGACAACTGCTTCAAGTACCACGGTGCAACGGAGACTGCTGAGATGCTCGACAGAATCAAAGCCCTCGGCTACAAGTATTCCACGATCGGCGCAATCACGACTTCCGTCTTCGATATGCATATCCCGGGCGACAAGAAAGAACTCATTCACCAAGCGGAACTCGAGGTCGTCAAAGTCGAAAGACTTTACGCTCGCGGTATTTTCTCCGAAGAAGGTCGTTATAAAGAAATCATCAAGATTTGGAAAGACGCTCAAGAAAAGGTCGAGGCAGAACTCACCAAAGGTCTTGACGACTTCAACCCGATTTGGATGATGGCAAACTCCGGCGCTCGTGGTAGTATGGGACAAATCCGTCAGCTTGCAGGTATGCGTGGCCTTATGGCAGACCCGTCAGGCAAGACGATCGAGCTTCCTGTTCGTTCATCCTTCCGTGAAGGCTTGTCCGTTCTTGAATACTTCATTTCATCACACGGCGGAAGAAAAGGTCTCGCGGACACGGCTCTTAAGACGGCTGACTCCGGCTATCTTACGAGACGTCTCGTCGACGTTTCTCACAGCGTTATCGTAAGAGAACAAGACTGCGGAGACAACAAGGGCACGTTCATCACGGCAATCCGCGGTGAAATCAACAAGAAAGCCAACATCATCGAGTCCATGGCTGACAGAATCACGGGTAGATTCACCTTGAAAGACGTCGTCAACCCGGACACGGGCGAAGTCCTCATCGAAGCGGACACCCTCATCACTCCCGACAAGGCGAAAGAAGTCGACAAGATTTTGACGGACGCTTGGGAGAGAAACGGCGCCGATATGCACAATCAACCGGGCGTGCTCATCCGTTCAATCCTCACTTGTAAGACGAAGAACGGCGTTTGCGTCAAGTGCTACGGCAAGAACATGGCGTCAGGCAATCCGGTTAAGATCGGCGAAGCGGTCGGCATCATCGCGGCGCAATCGATCGGCGAGCCGGGTACGCAGCTCACGATGAGAACATTCCACTCGGGCGGCGTTGCAACCGACGACGATATCACGCAAGGTTTGCCGCGTGTCGAAGAATTGTTTGAAGCAAGAAAGCCGAAAGGACAAGCGGTCATCACGGAAGCGGGCGGCGCAGTCCATATCTCCGAAGATCGCCGCGTCATCACTATCACGGGACCAAACGGCGAAACCAAGGATTATCCGATCCCTTACAACGCGAACATCCTCGTTGAAGAGGGCGAAATCTTGAACGCAGGCGACTCCCTCACTCGCGGTTCTATCAACCCGCAAGATATGCTCAAAGCAAAGGGCGTAAGAGGCGTGCAAGAATACATCGCAAAGGAAGTTCAATCCGCATACCGCACGGCGGGCGTCGAAATCAACGATAAGCACATCGAAGTTATCGTCAGACAAATGCTCCGCAAGGTAAGAATCGAGGCGCAAGGCGACACGAATCTTCTCCCGGGCACTCTCGTCGACATCTTCACATTTGAAGAAGAAAACGAAAAGACGGTTGAAAACGGCGGCGAACCGGCACAAGCCAAGCCAACGCTTCTCGGTATTACGAAGGCTGCTCTCGCAACGGAGTCCTTCTTGTCCGCAGCGTCCTTCCAAGAGACCGCAAAAGTCCTCGCGGAAGCCGCGATCAACAACAGAATCGACGATCTCGTCGGTCTCAAAGAAAACGTTATTATCGGCAAACTCATCCCTGCAGGTACAGGTATGAAGTGCTACAAAAACATCACGACCGTTCCTGCGGAACAACCAAGACAGGATGAAATGCCTGTGCCTGTGTTCGAGGACGGCGAAGAGGAATAATGAACAAAAGATTCTTTACATCTGAAAGCGTGACCGAAGGTCATCCGGACAAAGTCTGCGACCAAATCGCAGACGCGATCCTCGACGACATCTTTGAAGGCGATCCGACGGCAAGGGTGGCTGTTGAGGTCTGCGCTACAACGGGTATGGTTATGGTGTTCGGTGAAGTCACCACCGAACACTATGCCGACATCCCGCGCATCGTCAGAGGCGTGCTCGAAGACGTTGGCTACAACGACAGCGCGCTCGGTTTCGACTACAAAACTTGCGCGGTGCTTTCGAGCATTCAAGAGCAATCTCCCGACATCGCTCAAGGCGTAAATCTTGCCTCGGACAGCGACGGCGACGTGTACGACTTGCGCGGCGCGGGCGACCAAGGTATGATGTTCGGTTTTGCGTGCGACGAGACGGAAGAACTTATGCCTCTTCCGATCACCCTCGCGCACAAACTCACCATGACGCTCACTGAGGTCAGAAAGAGCGGTGAACTCGAATGGTTGAGGCCTGACGGCAAGGCGCAAGTGACGGTTGAATACGAGGACGGCGTTCCGACGAGAGTCGACACGATCGTCGTAAGTTGCCAACACGCAGAGTACGTGGACCAAGACGAGATCGAAAGCGCAATCATCGAAAAGGTCATCAGCCGAGCGATTCCCGAAGAATATCTCGACGACGACACGAAGATCCACATCAACCCGACGGGTCGCTTCGTAATCGGCGGACCTGCAGGGGACAGCGGCGTTACGGGCAGGAAGATCATCTGCGACACGTACGGCGGTTTTTGTCCTCACGGCGGCGGAGCATTCTCCGGCAAGGATCCGACGAAGGTCGACAGATCCGCTTGCTATATGGCAAGATACGTCTGCAAAAACCTCGTTGCGTCCGGCGTCTGCAAAAAGGCTGAACTTCAAGTCGCTTATGCAATCGGTATGGCGCATCCCGTGTCAATCTACGTCAACACGTTCGGCACGGGCGTATTAGACGACGAAACGCTTGCAAAGGTCGTTGAAGAAGTGTTTGACTTCCGTCCTCTTGCAATCATCAATACCCTCCGTCTTGACAGACCGACGTATCGCGCGACGTCCAACTACGGCCATTTTGGCAGAAAAGGTTTCAGTTGGGAAGAGACCGACAAGGTTGAAGAGATCAAACAAGCAGTCGAAAAATATAAATTTTGAATATTCAAATGACAAACGACAGGCGTAGTATAGTCTGTCGTTTTGCAACTTTATATAACAAAAATGCATATATAAACCGCCGATTTTGCAATTTGAACGGTTTATGCGTGCGAATCAAAAGGGCGAGATATGATTCTTGAAGGCGAAATCAAAGAGTTGATTTTCAGAAGTGAAGAGACGGGATATACTGTGCTTGACATGAAGTGCGAGGACAGTCTTTTCACTGTTGTCGGCACTTTCCCGCCTTTGAGCGTAGGACAAAACATCAAGGTCGAGGGCAAGTTTCAATCTCGCTCGATGTATGGCAAGCAGTTCGTCGCCGACAAAATCTGGGTGTCTCAACCCTCCCGCCTTGACGGAATAAGGCACTTCCTCGCAAGCGGACTCATATACGGACTCGGACCCGTCAAAGCGCAAGCCATAGTCGATATGTTCGGCGTAAACGCGCTTGACGCGATGAACTATCCCGTGCAACTCGCAAAAGTCAAGGGCATATCTTTAAGGCAAGCCACGGAGTTTTGCATGAGTTATTCAAAACTCCAAAAAATGCAAGAGTCCATAATGTTCTTGCAAAACCTCGGCATACCTATCAATCTCGCACTCAAAATCTACAAGAGGTATGAAAACCTCACGGAGACGAAAGTGCGTTCAAACCCGTATATACTCATCGACGACATCGTCGGCATAGGTTTTCAAAAAGCGGACAGCATCGCAAACGAACTCGGAATCAAAAAAGACAGCGATTATAGAATTTGCGCCGCGATCACGTACGTGCTCAAGGACGCTTCGCAAAAGGCGGGGCACAACTACCTTCCGTACGACGACCTCGTGCGCGCGACCGTGCAAATCCTTGCCCTCGGCGAAGACATAGAAGACAGAGTCAAGGACAACCTGAGCGATATGGTTATGCTCGGCGACCTCGTGTGCTACGATACGGGCGAACACGTCGCCGTGATGCTGAAAAACGCGTACAATACGGAAAAGGCGATCGCGCTCAAACTTTTGCAACTCTCAAACGAAGCCGCAGACTTCAAAGTCGACGTGGAATATGAGATAAAGCGCTTTGAAAAGGAACACGGCATAGTTTTGCACGAAAATCAAGTCTCCGCCGTGCGCGAAGCCATCGAAAACGGCGTGCAGATCATCACGGGCGGTCCGGGAACCGGCAAAACGACGATTGTCAAATGCGTGCTCCGTCTCTTCAAAAACCTCGGGCAATCCGTTGCGCTTTGCGCTCCCACCGGACGTGCGGCAAAGAGACTTTCGCAAGCGACGGGAGAGGAAGCGAAGACTATACACCGTCTCATAGAACTTGCTTGGGGAGACGACGAGTCGCAAGAGATTTTTGATCCTGACAAAGATTATAACCACCTTTCCGAAGACGTCGTCATCGTCGACGAAGTAAGTATGGTGGACGAATACGTCTTCTGCGCGCTTTTGCAAGCGATGAAGAGAGGCTCCCGCCTCGTGCTCGTCGGAGACAAGGATCAACTTGCCTCGGTCGGCGCAGGCAACGTCCTTCACGACCTCATTGCGTGCGGTAAGTTCAACGTGAGTTATCTCACGCAAATTTACCGTCAAAGCGAGGACAGCAAAATTGTCATCAGCGCGCACAAAATCAACGAAGGAATCATGCCCGACCTTGACAATAAGAGCCGTGATTTCTTCTTTGAAGAAAAGCAAAACGCGGACGATATTTGCGAAACGACGCTTGCGCTTGTCACGAGAAGACTTCCAAAATATCTCGATATGCGCCCTGAAGACATACAAGTGCTTTGCCCTATGAAGAGAGGGGCGGCAGGTATATTTAATATCAACCGCGAGTTGCAGATGGCAATCAACCCTCCGTCTCCTTTAAAGAAGGAAGTGAGGCACGGAGATTTCATCTTCAGAGAAGGCGACAAAGTTATGCAAATCGTCAACAACTACGACCTGAATTGGAAACAAATCAGGCTTGACAAAATCGACGCAGGCAAGGGCGTTTTCAACGGCGACATCGGAGTGATCGACAGCATCAACACGCAATCTATGCAGTTTACCGTGCGGTTTGATGATGATAAAGTGGCTGTTTATGCAAATGAGAACCTTGACGAACTCGTGCTGGCGTATGCCGTCACTATACACAAATCGCAGGGTTGCGAGTTTGACGCAGTCGTCATTGCGCTTGACGCAAACTATATGCTTCAGACGAGAAATCTTCTGTATACGGCTGTGACGAGAGCAAAAAAACTCGTCGTCATAACGGGCGCGAAAAAGACGATTGCTCGCATGATTCAAAACAATGAGACGGCAAGAAGATACTCTCTGCTCGTCAACCTCATCGACGACATATACAACAGATTCTAAGATGAAAGCAAGAGAGTTCTTTAGACGTATATTTGACAAAGCCGCGAGCGCGGTTTTCCCCGAAGACGTCACCTGCGACGTTTGCGGAGAAGAACTCGTCGCAAACACAAGGTTTAGACTCTGCGCCGAATGCCTTGAAAAGTTGCCGCTCATAGAAGGGCATATTTGCCTTTCGTGCGGCGCGCCTCTTAAGGACGAAAGCGACTATTGCATAAGATGTCAAAATATGGAAAGCGCGTTTGAACGCTCACGCTCCCCGCTCGTCTACGACGGAGAAGCAAAAGCCCTCGTTTACACGATGAAGTTTGGAGGGAAGCCGTACGTCGCAAAGACTCTCGGCGCGTTTATGGCGGACTGCTTCGTTCAAAACGGTATGCGCGCGGACGTCATCGTCTTCGTGCCTATGACGAAAGAAGAAGAAAAGCGTCGCGGATTCAATCAAGCGGAACTGCTCGCAAGAGACCTCGGCGACAGACTCAAGTTGCCCGTGCTTCCCGCACTTGAAAAGGTGAAAGATACGTCCTCTCAAAAGGAACTCAACAGAGAGGAAAGAGCGAAAAACCTCGAAGGCGCGTTCAAATGCACGCTGAAAGAGGTGAAACTTTTAAACGTCTTGCTCGTAGACGACGTGTTTACGACGGGCATTACGGCAAACGAATGCGCAAAAGCACTCTTGAAAGGCAAGGCGAAGAGCGTAAGCGTGCTGACTGCGGCGGTCACAGTCCTAAAACCGCGAGGGGAGACTGCGCAGGGCTCTCGAAAGCAAGAGGAAAAAGAAAAACGGAAAGAAAATCCTCAAAAAGACAATTTCATAATCGTAGATTGATTTTAATTTAGAATTAATCTTTGAGGAATATCATATAGAAAATAATTATTATTTAAACGATAATCGTTGCGTAAGGAGAAAAACATGGCACTCTTTGACGAAAACAAGCGTAGAGTAAAAAAACTCCGCAAAATCGCAGAAAAGGTCGACGCACTCGCGCCCGTCTACAAGGATATGTCAGACGAAGACCTCAAAGCGATGACTGCAAAACTTAAAGACAGGCTCTCGGCGGGCGAAACGCTCGACGACATTTTGCCGGACGCTTTTGCGGTTGCGAGAGAGGCGGCGGACAGAGTCTTAGGACTAAGACCGTTTTTCGTGCAAATCATGGGCGGTATCGCTCTCCATCAAGGCAGAATCGCCGAGATGGGCACGGGCGAAGGCAAGACGCTCGTGGCGACTATGCCGGCATATCTTAACGCGCTTGCGGGCAAGGGCGTACACGTCGTCACAGTCAACGACTATTTGACCGTGCGCGACGCAAACTGGATGGGAAAACTTTATAAGTTTTTGGGACTTACGGTCGGCATCGTCGTCCCGCAAATGCACCCGGCAGTCAAGCAACAACAATACGCTTGCGACATCACGTATTGCACGAACAACGAACTCGGCTTTGACTTCTTGCGCGACAATATGATCGTTGACAAGCGCGCGAAACTCCAAAGAGATTTAAACTTTGCAATCGTCGACGAAGTGGACTCAATCCTCATCGACGAGGCGAGAACTCCGCTCATCATTTCCGGCAGAGGCGAAAAGTCCAACGAGATGTACAAGCAAGCCGACCGCTTTGCAAAGAAGTGTAGGGGCTACACCTTCATAGAGGCGGAGAGCAGTCTCGTGAAGAAACAGGAAGAAGTGCCCGAGTGGGCGGACTTTACCCTCAATGAAAAGCAAAACACCGTTATGCTTACGGACAAGGGCGTTCAAGCGGCGGAAGCGTACTTCCGCGTTGACAATCTCACGGACGTCGAAAATATCGAACTCAACAACCACATCCAACAAGCGCTCAAGGCAAATTACGTTATGAAGCGCGACATCAACTATATCGTAAGCGACGGCGAAGTGCTTATAGTCGACGAGTTTACTGGCAGAGTTATGGTGGGCAGACGCTTCAGCGAAGGCTTGCACCAAGCGATCGAAGCAAAGGAAAACGTCGCAATCCGCGACGAAAATCGCACGATTGCAACGATAACCTTCCAAAACTTCTTCCGTATGTACAAAAAACTCAGCGGTATGACGGGTACGGCAAAGACGGAAGAGGACGAGTTTAAAGACATCTACGCGCTTGACGTCGTGACTATTCCGCCCAACAAGCCGTCTCAAAGAATTGACGAAGAAGACCAAATCTACACGACGGTCGACGGCAAAATCACCGCAATCGTGCAAGATATTTTAGATCATCACGCAAAAGGTCAACCGATCCTCGTCGGCACGGTCAGCGTTGAAAAATCCGAGAATCTCAGCAAGATTTTGAACAGAAAGGGCATTTGGCACCACGTTCTCAACGCAAAGAACCACAAGCAAGAGTCCGAAATCATCGCGCAAGCGGGCAAACTGAACGCCGTGACGATCGCAACCAATATGGCGGGGCGCGGTACGGACATTATGCTCGGCGGCAACCCCGAATATCAAGCGAGACAAAAGATGGAAAAAGACGGCTATTCGCTCCAGATCATAGAGGCTGCAATCTCTCCGCTCAAGAGCGACGATCCCGAGGTCATAAAGGCAAAGGAAGTTTTCAACCATCACTACGAGGCTTTCAAAAAGAATTGCGATGAAGAAAAGCAAAAAGTCATCGAAGCGGGCGGACTTCATATCATCGGCACGGAACGTCACGAATCCCGCCGAATCGACAATCAGTTGAGAGGTCGTGCAGGTCGTCAAGGAGACCCCGGCAGTTCGGTTTTCTACGTGTCGCTCGAAGATGACGTCGCAAGGATTTTCGGTGGCGAGAGGCTAAAGGCTGTCACGACGATGTTCAACTTCCCGGCGGATCAACCGATTGCCAACAGGATGATTACCAAGCAAATCGAGCGCGCGCAACGCATGGTCGAGGGCAGAAACTACTCTGTGAGAAAGCAAGTTCTCAGTTATGACGACGTCATCAACGCGCAAAGAGAAATCATCTACAAAGAGCGCGGAAAAGTGCTTGACGGACTTGACGTTCACGAGCAAATTCTCGACATGATCGACGACCTTGCCGAAGAGATCATCTCCAAGCACGCCAACTATAAGATCGATTATCAAACCTGGGATTACGAGGCGTTCAACCAAGAACTCGAAAGGCGTATGCTTCCTGAAGGGACGAACCTTATGAACGCCGAACTTTGCTCTTGCTTCGACGTGTACAAACTCAAAGCCGCAGTTATGGACATCGCGCTCAAAGACTATGAAGAGAAGTGCGAGGACGCCAAAGCGAACGGATTTGATATGGGCGCGACGGAAAGAGAAGTTTTGCTCCGTACCGTTGACTCAAAGTGGATCGATCACATCGAATCTATGGATGTGCTTCGTAGAGGCATCGGACTCCGCGGACTCGGACAGCGCGATCCCGTCATTGCGTACAGAGAAGAAGGCTGGTCTATGTTTGACGACATGGTGAACAGCATTCACACGAGCACGGCGCAAACGCTTATGAAAGCGCCGAGAGTCAGCGAGGTGCTCGAGCAAAGACAAAAGAAGGCTGAACAAGCCGAACGCGCGAGAAACGCGTCCACGAGCAAGGGCAACACGAGAGCCTTCGTAAAGGGCAAGAGAAAGTAGAATCAAGCGTTTATTTGAGCAAAAAAAGTAGATAAACACGCGATTTTGAAAAATATAAGAGAAAACAATTATGATTGATTACAACGAACTCAGAGGCAAACTTAAAGATATGCGCGCGGAAATGGTGCGTGCTTTCGAGAGCATAAATCCCGAAAAATGCCGCGCAAGAATCAAGGAACTTGAAAACGAGCAAAACAGCGACGGTTTTTGGAATGATACGGCAAATGCGCAAAAGGTTTCAAAGGAAATAAGCCAACTCACGAGCAAAATTCAAAAGTTTGAAAAGATGATCGCTCGCATCGACGATATGATTGACACGGTTGACATCGTTGAACTCGAGAGCGACGAGTCGGAGGACGAAAACCTCGTGAACAGCATAAACGAACTCTCCGAACACGTCGAGAGCCTTTCGCTTTCAACCTTGCTCAGCGGCAAATACGACGGACTCAACGCGATCCTTACTTTGCACGCGGGCGCGGGCGGAACGGAAGCGCAAGATTGGTGCTCGATGCTCTACCGAATGTACACGCGATACGTTGAACGCACGGGTTGGACATATACGGAACTCGACTTCCTCGCGGGAGATGAAGCGGGCGTGAAGAGCGTGACGTTCAGAGTCGAGGGCGAAAACGCATACGGCTATCTCAAGGCGGAGAAGGGCGTGCATAGACTCGTCCGCATCTCTCCTTTTGACGCAAACGCAAGAAGACACACGTCCTTTGCGTCACTCGAAGTTATGCCGGAAATCATCGACACGTCGGAAATCGAAATTCGTCCGGAAGACCTCAAAATCGACACGTATCGTTCGTCGGGCGCAGGCGGACAGCACGTCAACAAAACGGAAAGCGCAATCCGCATAACGCACATTCCGACGGGCATTATCGTCGCTTGCCAAAACGAGCGTAGCCAAATCCAAAACCGCGAAGTCGCAATGCAAATGCTCCGCTCAAAACTCATTGAAAAGCGCGAGCGCGAGCGCGAAGAAGAAGCCGCGGCAATCAGCGGACAACTCAAAAAGATCGAGTGGGGCAGTCAAATCCGCTCTTACGTCTTCTGCCCGTACACGATGGTCAAAGACCACCGCACGAACTATGAAACGGGCAACGTGCAGGCGGTTATGGACGGCGACCTCGACGGGTTTATCAACGAGTATCTGAAACTTTCCAGCATACAGAAATAAACCGCACTATTTGGCGACCTGCTTTGTCAGAGCGCTTTGTTCTCAAGCACCGTGTACGCTTTTGTACACTTGGCTTTCTCCCAAAGCACTCTTTCGCGCATCTCATCCAAATATCGCGGTTTGACAAGTTGCGTATTAAAGCGAAAAAACGGGGCAAATCATATATCTAACCGCGCATAAAAAACAAATGAATAGTCTTGATAATAAACAAAATTTAATAGTGCTGGCAATCGAGTCGAGTTGTGACGAGACGGCGTGCGCAATCGTCAAAAACGGCAGAGAAGTGCTTGCAAACGTGATTGCAACGCAGATTGAAATTCATCGCCGTTTTGGAGGCGTCGTGCCCGAGATTGCAAGCAGAAATCACACTCTCGCCATTGAAAACGTGGTGAAAGAGGCGCTTTTGCAAGCCAAAATGACGAAGGATGACATTGACGCAATAGCGGTGACTTACGGCGCGGGGCTTCTCGGAGCGTTGCTTGTCGGCGTGAACTTTGCAAAGGGGTTGGCGTATGCTTGGCATAAACCGCTCTTTGCCGTGTCGCATATTCGCGGACATATCGCCGCCAACTACATTGACAGCACTTTGGAGCCGCCATATCTCTGCCTGCTTGCAAGCGGAGGGCATACCGCAATCGTCAAAGTCGAGGACTATTCCACTCTCAAACTTTTGGGGCAAAGCAAGGACGACGCGGCAGGCGAGGCGTTCGACAAGGTCGCGCGCGTGCTCGGACTTCCATACCCCGGCGGTCCCGAAATCGAAAAACTCGCAAAAGAAGGACAGGCAAGATTCGAGTGTCCGATTCCTCACCATACCGGCGAACTCTATTTTAGCTATTCGGGGTTGAAGACTTACGTCATCAATCTCGTGCACAACTTTGAACAAAAGGGAGAAGTCGTGCCAAAAGCCGACGTGGCGGCGAGTTTTCAAAAAGCCGCGGTCGCACAACTTGTGAATGTGCTCTCTCGTGCGATCAAGGAAACTGGCATAAAGAAAATTGCCGTTGCGGGCGGCGTGAGCGCAAACGCCGCGCTTCGAGCCGAGTTTGACAGACTTGGCAAAGAGGGCTGCGACGTGCATTATCCAAAACTCAAGTATTGCACGGACAATGCGGCGATGATTGGCGCAGAAGCATATTACTTAATCATCGACGGACAACCTGAGGCAGATTTGTCCCTCGATGCAAGTGCCACGGTAAAAATCGTGTGATTTAGCGAATAGCTGTGTCATGAGCCGTTTTGTCAATGGGTGACGTTGTTTAACTCAAAATGCAAAGACCCTTCCTGCTCCGCCAGGTTTCCCTTACGCGGAACGGAGCGAACACAAGTCGAAATGCTCTTAAGGAATAAACAGAACTTTCGCATTTTGACCTTGCTATTCTCTACAAAAGTAAGTAGTCGCTCAAGGGACACCGTGCGCCTCACTCAAAAGATTCGGTTCTTATTATGCCACTTCGATTTTGAGACGGCAAAGCCAACAGAATGTCTCAAAATCTCGTACTGAATCAATCCCGTTCGGACGCAAGCGGTCGTCGCTTTGCGACTCCAACTCCGTCTTCGAATAGTCAAGTAGTTTGACAGGCGCGCCTTCGAATTGTAAACTTCCAGAATCACACGGTTTTTTCTTTTATTATATATAATATAGTTTAGTAGTAAGATTTTTCAATATAATACAAGATTTTGTGGTGCGGGGAAGGCACGTGCACAACGTTTGAAAAATTATTTGAAAATTGCAAAAAATCGCTTGACTTTATTGTGTAAAAATTGTAAATTATACGAGCGTGTCCAAAAAACACGTATTTTCCGTCGCGTTTGCGGCGGTGAAAAAAATAAAGACACACACGGACAAGTGTTATAAGTATTAGGAGGCTATATAATGGCTGGACAAAAAATCAGAATTAAACTCAAAGCGTACGATCACACTCTCATCGACCTTTCTGCAGAAAAAATCGTTGAAACAGTGAAGAAGACGGGAACGAAGGTTTCCGGTCCTATTCCGCTTCCGACCGACAAGGAAATCATCACGATTTTGCGTGCAACTCACAAGTATAAAGACAGTCGTGAGCAGTTTGAACTCAGAACTCACAAGCGTTTGATTGACATATACAATCCGACGAGCAAGACCGTGGATTCTCTCATGAAACTCGATCTTCCTGCCGGCGTTGATATTTCAATCAAGCTCTAAGCAATAAAAAGGAGGATGAACTTTACATGGATAAAGCAATCATCGGTAAAAAACTTGGCATGAGCCAAATCTTCACTCCTGACGGAAAAGTGATTCCTGTGACCGTTGTGGAAGCAGGTCCTTGCCCGGTCGTCCAAGTGAAGACGAAAGAAAACGATGGCTACGAAGCGGTTCAAGTCGGCTTCGGCGCTATCAAGGAAACAAGAGTCAACAAGCCGGAAGCGGGACACTTCAAAAAAGCCGGCGTGACAGTCAAAAAGTACCTTCGTGAACTCCGTTTCGCAAACTGTGCGGCATACACTGTCGGACAGGAACTGACCTGCGACATTTTCGCTGAAGGCGACAAGGTTGACGTCACCGGCACGTCAAAAGGTCACGGATATTCCGGTGTTATCCAAAGATGGAACGCACAAAGAATCGGCTCCATGACGCACGGCACCGGTCCTATCCACAGAGCCCCGGGCTCTTTGGGCGCATGCTCCTCTCCGTCAAGAGTTTTCAAGAACAAACACATGGCAGGTCAATGGGGTCATGAAAAGGTCACCGTTCAAAACCTCGCAGTCGTGAGAGTCGACGTCGCAAGAAACCTTCTTCTCATCAAGGGCGCAATCCCCGGACCGAAGGGCGGACTCGTCGTCGTGAAGGAATCCATCAAGGGTTAAGCGGAGGTAGAATATGAAACTTAACGTTTTGAATATGGCCGGAAAGAAAGCCGGCACAGTGGAAGTTGACAGTTCTCTCTTTGCGTGTGAATACAATGAAGCGCTTATTCACCAAGTCGTCGTCGCACAACTTGCAAACAAGCGTCAAGGCACTATGAGTGCGCTCACGAGATCCGAAGTCCGTGGCGGTGGCGCAAAACCGTATCGTCAAAAGGGCACCGGTCGCGCACGTCAAGGCTCTATCGTCGCACCGCAATACGTGGGCGGCGGAATCGTCTTTGCAAAGAAGCCGAGAAAGTTCACGCAAAAGATCAACAAGAATATGAAGACAGCAGCATTTTTCTCTGCTCTCTCCGAGAAGATTCGTGCAAACGAAGTCGTCGTCCTCGACAAGTTCGCTCTTGACGAAGTGAAGACGAAAGTCGTCGCAAACCTCGTGAAAACGTTGGCTCTCGACGGCAGAACGCTCTTCGTTCTTCCGGAATATGACGCAGACGCAGTGCGCGCGTCCAAAAATATCCCGGACGTGAGCGTGTGCGAAGGAAGATTGCTCAGCGTTTACGAAGTCGTTTCAACCAAGAACCTCGTTATCACGGTTGACGCGCTCAAGAAGTTTGAGGAGGCAGTAAAATGACAGCATACGACATCATTATAGAGCCTATCCTTTCCGAAAAGAGTTATGACGGCATCCCAAGCAAAAAGTATACCTTCAAGGTTGCAAAAAATGCTACGAAGTCTCAAATCAAGGTTGCAGTCGAAGAAGTCTTTGGCGTAAAGGTCGCAAAAGTCAATACAGCAAACTATGACGGCAAGGTCAAGAGAATGGGCAGACACGAAGGCAGACGTCCTGCGTACAAGAAAGCCTACGTCACGTTGACAGCCGACAGCAAGGCAATCGAATTCTTCGAGAGCCTCGCATAAGGAGAAAGACTATGGGTATTAAGAAATATAAACCAACATCTCCTGCGCGTCGTTTTATGACGGTTTCCACTTATGAGGAAATCACAAGCACGACACCTGAGCGTTCACTCCTTGAAAGCCTCAACAAGAGCGGCGGAAGAAACGCGCAAGGCAGAATCACCGTTCGTCATATCGGCGGAGGAAACAGAAACAAATATCGTATCATCGATTTCAAGAGAAACAAGGACGGTATCCCGGCAGTTGTTGAATCCATTCAATACGATCCGAACCGTTCGGCAAACATCGCGCTTCTCGTCTACGCAGACGGTGAAAAGAGATACATCTTGGCACCTCTCGGCTTGACGGTCGGCGACAAACTCGAAAGCGGTGAAAACGCAGATATCAGAGTCGGCAACGCGCTTCCTCTCTCCGCAATCCCCGTCGGTACAATGATCCACAACATCGAATTGCACCCGGGCAACGGCGGCGTCGTCGCAAGAGCGGCAGGCAACGCGGCGCAACTTATGGCAAAAGAAGGCAAATACGCAATCGTTCGTATGCCAAGCGGCGAAATGAGATACATCCTCATCGGCTGCAGAGCGACGATCGGTCAAGTCGGAAACCTCGAACACGAAATCATCCGTGTCGGCAAAGCCGGTAAGACGCGTCACATGGGCACAAGACCAACCGTTCGTGGTGTCGTTATGAACCCGAACGACCACCCGCACGGCGGTGGTGAAGGTAAGTCTCCAGTCGGTATGCCATCACCTGTCACACCTTGGGGTAAACCTGCTCTCGGCTATAAGACGAGAAAGAAGAAGAATGCAACAAGCAAGTTCATCATTAAGCGTGTGAACTAATCGGAGGACAATATGAGTAGAAGTGTAAAGAAAGGCCCGTACGTTGAAGCGCGCCTTATGAACAGAATCAACGCGATGAACGAGTCCGGCAACCGTGTTGCAATCAAGACTTGGTCACGCAGTTCCACGATTTATCCAGAGATGGTAGGACACACGATTGCAGTCCACAACGGAAAGCAACACGTTCCGGTTTATATCACCGAAGATATGGTCGGTTGTAAACTCGGCGAATTCGCACCTACGCGTACATTCAGAGGTCACGCGGGCGACAAGACGAGTGCTGGCAAATAATTAGGAGGAAACTATGGCTACAAGATCAAGAGAAAAAGCACAACTTCGTAGAGAAAATGCTGACTTGAGACCGAGAGCAACGGCTAAGTTCGTTAGAATTTCTCCTTTCAAAGTCAGAGTGGTGCTCAACATCATCAGAGGCAAATCAGTGGTTGAAGCCCTCGCAATCTTGGAAAACACTCCAAAGGCTGCAAGCGAAGTTCTCGTAAAACTTCTCAACAGCGCGATTGCAAACGGCGAAAACAATCAAAACCTTGCAAAGAGCGATATGTACGTCGCGGAAGCCTTCGCAAACGAAGGTCCGACGCTCAAGCGCATCCAACCCGTTTCAAAGGGCAGAGCGTATCGCATCAACAAGAGAACAAGTCACATCACGGTCATTCTCGACACGGTGAAAGCATAATAGGAGGTATATCAAATGGGACAAAAAGTTGATCCAAACGGTCTTCGTACCGGTATTATCAAACCTTGGACTTCAAAATGGTATGCCGACAAAGCGCACTTTGCCGATAATATCGTTGAAGACGACAAGATCAGAAAATTCATCAAGAAGAAATACTATGATCAAGCAATCTCAAAGATCGTCATCGAGAGAGCGGCAGACAAGATCATAGTTGCAATTCACACCGCACGTCCGGCAGTCCTCATCGGCAAAGCGGGCGCAGGCGTTGAAGAGATCAAGAAGGAAGTTGAAAAACTCGCTGCAAAGGACAAGAAAGTCGTCATCAACATCATGGAAGTCAAACATCCTGACGCAGACGCACAACTCGTCGCAGAGAGCATCGCTCACCAACTTGAACAAAGAGCAAGATTCAGCCGTGCTATGAAGCAAGCAATGTCAAGAGCAATGAAGGCTGGCGCAAAGGGAATCAAAACTATGGTCAGCGGACGTCTTGACGGCGCTGAAATCGCAAGAAGCGAACAATACAGAGAAGGTTCCATTCCGCTTCAAACCCTTCGTGCAGACATCGACTACGGCGTAGCGACTGCAAACACAACATTTGGTGCCATCGGCGTCAAGTGCTGGATCTACAAGGGCGAAGTCCTTGGCAAAAATCCACTTGAAGGAGGAAATCAATAATGTTAATGCCGAAACGCGTCAAGAGACGTAGACAAATGCGCGGTAGAATGAAAGGCAAAGCAAACAAGGGCAACATCGTCGCATACGGCGAGTTCGGTCTTGTGGCAACAGAGCCGGGCTGGATTACCTCCAACCAAATCGAAGCAGCGCGTGTCGCTATGACAAGATACATCAAGCGTGGCGGTCAAGTTTGGGTTGATATCTTCCCACACAAGCCTGTCACAAAGAAACCTGCTGAAACTCGTATGGGTTCTGGTAAAGGTTCTCCAGAATACTGGGTCGCAGTCGTAAAGCCAGGTCGCGTTATGTTCGAAATGGCAGGTATCGACGAATCCATTGCAAAAGAGGCGCTTCGTCTTGCTGCAAACAAACTTCCTGTAAAGTGCAAGTTCGTCAGAGCAGAGGACGTCAACGGTGCCGAAGGCGGTGAACAATGAAATCAAAACAAGTATTGGAAATGACAGATAAAGAACTCCAAAACAAGTTGAACGAACTCAAAGCGGAACTCTTTTCTCTTCGTTTCAAGAATGCAACGAATCAACTCGAAAATCCGATGCTTCTCGTTGAAACAAGACGTGATATCGCTCGCGTAAAGACAGTTATCCGTCAAAGAGAACTTGCTCGCGCAAAGAACGAGGGTTGATAGGAGGTCTATATGGAAGAAAGAAATCTCAGAAAAGAAAGAGTCGGTATTGTCGTGAGCGACAAGATGGACAAGACGGTCGTCGTCTCCATCTCCGAGCGCGTCAAACACCCACTTTATAAGAAGATTGTCAGTCGCACCAAGAAGCTTAAAGCACACGATGAAAACAACGAGTGCGGAATCGGCGACAAGGTGCTTGTTGCGGAAACTCGCCCACTTTCCAAGGACAAATGCTGGAGAGTCGTCGAGATCGTCGAAAAGGCGAAATAATGGAGGGACACTATGATTCAACCTTTAAGTTGGCTTAAAGTCGCGGACAACAGCGGCGCCAAAGAAATTATGTGTATCAGAGTCTTGGGTGGTTCTTTCAGAAGAAGCGGCAATATCGGTGACGTTATCGTTGCTTCCGTCAAATCGGCTATCCCGGGCGGCAAGGTCAAAAAAGGCGACGTGGTGAAAGCGGTCATCGTCAGAACGACATTCGGTCTCCAAAGAGAAGACGGAAGCTACATCAAGTTCGACGACAACGCGGCAGTCATCATCGACAACCAAAAGCAACCACAAGGCACTCGTATTTTTGGGCCTATCGCAAGAGAACTTCGTGACAAAGATTACACGAAAATCATTTCTCTCGCACCTGAAGTTTTATAATTGGAGGGTATTATGGCAAAATTGAGTGTTAAAAAAGGCGACGTCGTTATGGTCATCTCCGGATCTTGCGCCGGTCAAAGCGGCAAGATCTTGAAAGTCAGAGATGACGGACGTATTTACGTCGAAGGCGTCAACATGATTTCAAAGAGCAAAAAGCCGAGAAACGCACAAGACAAGGGCGGCATCATCAAACAAGAAGGCACGATCGACGCGTCAAACGTCATGCATATCTGCCCGTCTTGCGGTGAAGTCGTCAGAGTTGCACACGAAGAGCAAGAAGTAAACGGCAAGAAGAGATCCGTCAGAGTTTGCCCGAAGTGCCATGCGTCACTCGACGAGAAGAAGCCTTCCGCAAAGAAAGTTGCAAAGAAGGCGGCAAAGAAAAAAGCAGAAAAGTCTGAAGACTAATAAATCGGAGGTAATATCGTGGCAGAAAAGAAAAATCAGGTTGCTAACGCACCTGCAACCGATCAAAATGCTGGTAATGCTGAAAGATATCGCATGAGAAAGCAGTACACGGAAGAAGTTGTGCCGGCTCTCATCAAACGTTTTGGCTACAAGAACGTCAACGAAGTTCCGCGCCTTGAAAAAGTCGTCCTCAATATGGGACTCGGCGACTGCAAAGACAACGCAAAGTCCTTGCAATTGGCAGTTGAAGAATTGAAGTTGATCTCCGGTCAAAAACCGGTCATCACTCAAGCAAAGAAGTCAGTCGCAAACTTCAAGGTCAGACAAGGTATGAACGTTGGTGCGAAGGTCACTCTTCGTGGCAACAGAATGTACGACTTCCTTGACAAATTCATCTCTATAGCACTCCCAAGAGTCCGCGACTTCCGCGGCGTGTCCTCAAAGTCATTTGACGGCAGAGGCAACTACGCTATCGGCGTCAAGGAACAACTCATTTTCCCTGAAATCGAATTCGACAAAGTGGAAAAGGTTAGAGGATTTGACATCTGCGTCGTCACAACGGCAAAGACAGACGAAGAGGCGAGAGAACTTTTGAAACTTCTCGGTATGCCTTTTGCGAAGTAAGGAGTGAACTATGGCGAAAACATCAATGAAAGTTAAGCAACAAAGACCACAAAAGTTCTCGACGCGTGAATATACACGTTGCCGTATTTGCGGACGTCCACACGCCGTGCTCAGAAAGTACGGTATTTGCAGAGTATGCTTCAGAAACCTCGCTTACAAAGGCGAAATCCCTGGAGTCAAAAAGGCAAGTTGGTAAGAGGAGGCACACACTATGACTGATCCAATTGCAGATATGCTTACAAGAATTAGAAACGCCTTGACCGCAAAGCACGAAACAGTTGAAATTCCGGCGAGCAAAATCAAGGTCGCAATCGCAGATATTCTCGTGAGAGAAGGTTATGTCAAGGCATACGAAGTCGTTGAAAACGAGATTCAAAACACAATCGTCGTCACGCTCAAATATGCTCCGAACAAAAACCAAAAAGTTCTCTCCGGCTTGAAGAGAGTGTCAACACCGGGCTTGCGCGTCTATGCAAACGCAGACAACCTTCCGAAAGTTTTGAACGGTATGGGCATCGCCATCCTTTCAACTTCAAAGGGTATTCTCACGGACAAAGAAGCAAAGGCTCAACACGTCGGCGGCGAAGTCCTCGCGTACATTTGGTAAGGAGGTTAGAATATGTCAAGAATTGGTAGAGCGCCTATCGCAATTCCCGCAGGCGTCACGTTTGAAAACAAAGACAACCTCATCACCGTCAAAGGTCCGCTCGGCACGCTTACGCAAAAGGTTGACAAATCCATCGACGTCGCACTTGAAGACGGACACATCGTTTGCAAGCGCCACTCCGACGACAAAGATCACAGAGCGCTCCACGGTCTTTACCGCGCACTCATTCACAACATGGTGGTCGGCGTCACGAAGGGCTTTGAAAAGTCCCTCATCGTCAGCGGTGTTGGTTATAAGTGTCAAGTCCAAGGCAACAAACTCGTGATGAACATCGGTTTCTCACACCCGGTTGAAGTCGTGGCACCTGAAGGAATCTCCTTCGCGCTTCCGCAACCGCTTGAAATCGTCGTCAAAGGCATTGACAGACAACTCGTTGGTCAAACTGCGGCAACGATCAAAGCAATCAAACCGGTTGAACCTTACCACGGATACGGCATCCACTACAAAGACGAAGTCGTCATCCACAAAGAAGGTAAGAGAGCGACTAAGTAAGAGGTGAGAATATGATTAGTAAGAAAGATAAAAATCAAAACAGACTTATCCGTCACGCAAGAGTCAGAAAGAAAGTCTTCGGCACAGAAGAAAGACCGCGTCTCTCTGTCTTCAGAAGTGAAAACCATATCTATGCTCAAATCATCGACGATACGAAGGGCAACACTCTTTGCGCGGCGTCCACGGTTGAAAAGGACGTAGCGGCAAAGGTCGCGGAACTCTCCAAGAGCGAAGCGGCAAAGGTCGTTGGCAAAGCAGTCGCTGAAAAGGCTCTCAAACTCGGCATCAAACAAGTCGTGTTCGACAGAGGCGGCTACCTCTACACAGGTAGAGTCCAAGCACTCGCAGAAGGCGCAAGAGAAGCCGGATTGGAGTTTTAATCGGAGGGTACTATGGCAGAAAATCGTGATAGAAGAAATGATAGAAACAGAGAAGAAAACGACGGTTTGCAAAAGAAGACCATCAGCATCAACCGCGTCACGAAGACCGTTAAGGGCGGCAAGAACATGAGATTCTCCGCACTTGTCGTTGTCGGTGACGGCGCAGGCAAAGTCGGTCTCGGAATGGGCAAAGCGGCGGAAGTCCCGGACGCAATCGAAAAGGCTACGCAACAAGCAAAGCGCAATTTGCATCCGATCTCTCTCAAAGGAGACACAATTCCTCACGCAGTAGTCGGCAAGTTTGAAAGCGGTGAAGTTTTGCTTATGCCTGCTGAAGAAGGTACCGGCGTTATCGCAGGCGGTGCCGCTCGTATGGTTTTGGAAGTCGCGGGCGTCAAGGATATCAGATCCAAGACTCTCGGCTCCAGAAACAAAATCAACTGGGCAAAGGCAACGATCGCAGGTCTCGACAGCTTGAGAAATGCGGACGAGATTGCAACTCTTCGCGGAGTTGAAATCGTTTCGGACTAAGGAGGACGTAAAATGGCAGAAAAACAAATCAAGGTCACTCTTATCAAGAGTCCAAACGGCATTCTTAAGAATCAAAAAGCAAATCTCGAAGCACTCGGCTTGCACAAAATCGGCAACTCCAACGTTTTCGTTGACAACGCAGCCGTGAGAGGCAAAATCTTCAAGGTTTCTCACCTTGTAAAAGTTGAAGAAATCTAAGGAGGACAGGCTTTATGAATATTCAAGATTTGAAACCGGCAGAAGGCGCAAGAACCGCTTCCAAGAGAATCGGCAGAGGCATCGGCTCCGGTATGGGCAAAACATCTACTCGTGGCCACAAAGGTCAATGGGCTAGAAGCGGCGGTGGCGTTCGTCCGAACTTCGAAGGCGGACAAATGCCAATGACAAGACGTCTTCCGAAGATCGGTTTTAACAACAAGAGATTCGAACACGCCTACAATACCGTCAACCTTGACGTCTTCAACAGATTTGAAGAAGGTCAAACAGTTGGTATTGACGAACTCGTTGCGGCGGGCATCATCAAGAAGGTTCTCCCTTATGGACTCAAAGTCCTCGCAGGCGGCAACCTCGAGAAGAAACTCACCATCAAGGCAAACAAGTTCACCGCGTCTGCCAAAGAAAAAATTGAAAAGGCAGGCGGCACAGTAGAGGTGCTATAATGTTTGAAACATTAAAAAACGCTTTCAAGACGAAAGAGATCAGAATGAAGATTTGGTTCACTCTCGCTCTCATTCTCGTCTATAGAATCGGGTGCTACATCCCGGTCCCGACGATCGACTCGCAAACGTTGCAAGAGATCTTCAACAGCAGCGCTGCGAGCGGTTTCCTCGGCATTTTGAGTACAATCACCGGCGGTTCGCTTCAAAACGCAACGGTCTTTGCGCTTGGCATTTTGCCGTTCATCAACGCCTTCATTATCATGCAACTTTTGACGCTCGTAATTCCTGCGCTCGAAAGAATGTCAAAGGAAGGCGATGAGGGCAGAAACAAACTCACGCAAATCACCAGAATCGTCGCAATCGTACTCGGCGTCGTGCAAGCAATCGGTATCGTGGTGGCATTCAAAGACTCCATCAGACCTTTGTTCCCGTTTGAAAACGCGGCGCTCGTCGGCGAAGAAGCGGCTTGGAAATATCCGTATCTCTCAATGGCGTTTACCATCATCATTTTGGTTGCAGGCTCCACGATGGTCATGTGGCTCTCCGAAAGAATCACGGAAAAGGGCATCGCAAACGGCTCCTCAATCATCATCTTCATCGGTATTCTCGCAACGGCAGGTACGACGATGGCAAGAGCGTTCAAGATGGTCGGCACCAACTGGACGTACATTTGGAACATCATCGGTTATATCCTCATAGTCATCGCGGTATTCGTCTTCATCGTCTTCATCGACGGCTCGGAAAGAAGAATTACGGTTCAATATTCCAAGCAAGTCAAAGGCAACAAGATGTACGGCGGACAAACGACGTATATTCCGATCAGAGTCAACGGCTCGGGCGTTATGCCAATCATTTTTGCGTCGTCACTCATCATGTTCCCGCAAATGATCATCTCGCTCTTCTTCAGCACGACTCCGGCGGCGGCGTGGTATGCAAGATACATGGGTTCCGGCACGGCAGTTTACTACGTGGCTCTCGCACTCCTCATCCTTGCGTTCAGTTATTTCTACGCGCAAATTCAATTCAATCCCGAGGACGTTTCGAGAAACATTCAACAATACGGCGGATTTATCCCGGGTATCCGCGCGGGCAAACCTACGACGTTGTTCCTCCGCAAGATCAACAACCGTATCACCTTGTTCGGCGCACTCTTCCTTATGATAATCGCCCTTGTGCCAACCTTCATCTTCGCGGCTCTCGCAGGACAATATTCAGGTTATGATCTCGGATTCAACAATGCGTTCTCCGCAACCGGACTTCTCATCGTCGTCTCCGTGGCACTCGAAATCAACAAGCAACTCGAATCACAGATTATGATGAAGCACTATAAGGGCTTCCTCAAATAATCGCCAAAAACGAGCAAAAACGTATGCGAACTCGTTTCGCATACGTCGTTTTGCAAAAATAATACCGTCTTATGAAAAATATAATTTTGTTGGGCGCTCCAGGCGCAGGAAAAGGAACTCAAGCAGCATTGATCGCGGATGAGTACAAAGTCCCGCACATCTCTACGGGTGATATTCTTCGTCGCAACATCAAGGAAGGCACTCCGCTCGGTTTGCAAGCAAAATCTTATATCGACGCCGGCGGTCTCGTTCCGGACGAAGTCGTCATCGGTCTCGTCGAGAACAGACTCAAGGAAGCGGATTGCAACAACGGTTATATCCTCGACGGCTTCCCACGTACTATCGCGCAAGCGGAAGCACTCGACAAAGTTGCAAACATCGACCTCGCAATCAACATCGACGTGCCTTTCGAGACAATCATCGAAAGACTCGGCGGAAGAAGAGTTTGCGTGTGCGGTGAAACCTATCACGTTTCAATGCTCAACGGCGAGACGACTTGCCGTAAGTGCGGAAAGCCTTTGTTCATTCGTGACGACGACAAGCCGGAAACGATCAAAAAACGTCTTGACACTTACGAAAAACAAACGCAACCGCTCATCGACTACTACAGAGCGCAAGGCAAACTTGCCGACGTGAAGGCGGTAAACAGCATTGAAGAAAATTTTGCGGCGGTCAAAAAGGTGTTGAATGATTAACATCAAAAGCCCAAAAGAAATCGAGTGTATGCGCAAGGCGGGACATATCCTCAGGGATCTGTTCCTCGAACTCGAAGAGAGGGTAAAGCCGGGCGTATCTCTCAAAAAACTCGACGAATTTGCTTACGACTATATAAAGAGACACGGATGCGTTCCGTCTTGTCTTGGCTACGGCGGATTTCCCGGAACGGTTTGTACGTCGGTTGACGAACAGGTCGTGCACGGTTTTCCAACGAACAGGAGACTTGAGGAAGGTCAAATCGTCGGACTCGACATCGTGCTTTCTTTGAACGGTTGGCACGCTGACGCAACGAGAACCGTGTGCGTAGGCGAGGTTAGCCAGGAAAAGAGGGCGCTAGTTGAAACGACGAGGGAGAGTTTCTTTGAAGGCGTAAAGCAATTTAAAGAGGGCAATCGCCTCGGCGACATATCTCACGCCATACAAGAGTATAACGAAAGTCGTGGCTACGGAGTCGTCAGAGCGATGGTAGGACACGGCATCGGCAGAGAGATGCACGAGGATCCGCAAGTGCCGAACTACGGCAAGGCGGGGCACGGTCCGAAACTCGAAGTCGGCATGGTGCTTGCAATCGAACCCATGGTGAATATGGGAACGTGGCAGGTGCTCGAAGACGGTTGGAAGTGCGTGACGCTTGACGGCAAGCCGTCCGCGCACTACGAAAACACGGTTGCGCTCACCGAAAACGGCGCGGAAATTTTGACTTTGTGATATGGAACTCGGACAGGTTGTTTTTTCAAAAGTCGGCAGAGACAGCGGAAAGTTTTACGCCGTGGTCGAAGTCATCGACGAAACGAGAGTTCGCATTGCGGACGGGGATCTCCGTCGTATCGCAAAGGGCAAAGTTAAAAACGTAAAGCATCTGCAATCAAACGGCGACGTGCTTGAAAAGATTGCGGAAAAAATCAGAAACGGTCAGCAAGTGTTTGACGCAGAACTGTTCAGCGCGCTCCGTTTCTACAACGAAAAATAAAAATAGGGGAGTTTATGTCCAAAGAAGACGTTATTGAAACCGAAGGCAAAGTCATAGAAGTCTTGCCAAAAACGCAATTCAGAGTTCAACTCTCAAACGGTCATGAGATACTCGCGTATCTCGGCGGAAAGTTGCGTATCAACAATATTAGAATTCTTGAAGGCGACAAAGTCAAAATCGAAATGTCGCCTTACGACCTCGAAAAAGGCAGAATCGTATATCGCGTCAAATAAGCCTTTTTTGGAAACTACTACTCATTTTGGAGGTTATTATGAAAGTCAGACCAAGCGTCAAACCTATGTGCGACAAGTGCAAAGTTATCAAAAGAAACGGCAGAGTTATGGTTATCTGCTCAAAATATCCAAACCACAAGCAACGCCAAGGCTGATATTTTGTGAAATTTCGTTGTGAATACGCTTGCAAAGAAAATATTTTTTTGATATAATTTCTTTTCGAGCGTTATTCTCGGCAAAGGTGTTTGCTCGGAAGGCGTAAAAATCCCACAAAATATGTTTGTCGGGGTTTTTGTGCGTTTAAAAGCAGGCAAAAATATCACCTTTTTGGCGAAAATTCGGCAATTTTGCACGGGGCGGCTGGTTGTCACATTCCAAATCAAGACAACTTCCTGTGCGTGGCATATATAAAAAACATTTTTACACTATTTGGAGGTAGAAAATGGCAAGAATCGCCGGCGTGGATCTCCCACGCGAAAAGAGAGTTGAATACGGACTTACCTATATTTATGGTATCGGTCTTCCAACGTCTCAACAAATTTTGAGAGAAACCGGCATCAATCCGGACACGAGAGTCAAAGACCTCACGGAAGATCAAGTTTCACTCATTCGTGATTACATTGAAAAGAATTTACACGTAGAAGGCGACCTTAAACGTGAAGTCGGTCTCAACATCAAACGACTCATGGAAATCGGTTGCTATCGTGGTGTTCGCCACAGAAAAGGTCTTCCTGTTCGTGGTCAAAACACAAAGCAAAACGCACGCACGAGAAAGGGTCCGAAGAGAGCCGTTTCTCGCAAGAAATGATAGGAGGCTTGAACAATGGCAGGTATCGCAAGAAAGAATATTAAGAAAAGAAAAGATATCAAGCACGTTGAGAAAGGTCAAGTGCATATTCACGCCTCTTTCAACAACACGATCGTCACTATCACCGACATGAACGGCAACGCTGTTTCTTGGTCTTCCGCAGGCAAGCTCAAACTCCGCGGCAGCAGAAAGTCAACTCCGTTTGCGGCACAAATGGTCAGTGAAGACGCTGCAAAAGTCGCTTACGATCAAGGCATGAGAACCGTTGAGGTTTACGTCAAAGGTCCTGGTCAAGGCAGAGAATCCGCAATCCGCGCACTCGCAAACGTCGGCATGGAAGTCACTCTCATTCAAGACGTGTCCCCGATCGCGCACAACGGTTGCCGTCCGCCAAAAGCGAGAAGACTGTAAGAGGAGGTTTGAACTATGGCTAAATATACTGGTGCAGACTGCCGTCAATGCAGACGTGAAGGTTGCAAACTTTATCTCAAGGGCGCAAAGTGCAACTCAGACAAGTGCCCATTCCTCAAGAAGTTCGCTCCTCCGGGCATTCATGGCAAGGGAAGAAAGAAAGTCAGCGGTTATTCCGTACAACTTCGTGAAAAACAAAAAACAAAACGCTACTACGGCGTGACGGAAAAGCAATTCAAGATGTACTATGACAGAGCGTCGGAAATGCGCGGCGTCACAGGTGACAACATGCTTTGCCTCATCGAAAGACGTCTTGACAACGTGGTTTATCGTCTCGGTCTCGGCACGTCTCGTGCAATGGCTCGTCAAATCGTCAATCACGGTCACATCACGGTCAACGGCAAGAATGTCAACATCGCGTCTTACTTGGTCAAAGTCGGCGACGTAATCGCAGTAAAGGAAAACAAGAAAGATTCTACAATGTGGGACGCAGTCAAGGAAACGAAGAACTTGAGCCTCGTCAAATGGCTTGAATTCGACAACGCAACTTTGGCGGGCAAAGTCGTCGCTCTTCCTGAACGCGGCGATATCGACCTCGACATTCAAGAACACCTCATCGTTGAGTTGTATTCTAAATAATAAGTTTGGAGGATTTAGGTATGATGGAGATCAAAAGTCCAAAGATAACATGCGAAGAGAACGAAAGCAAGAATTGCGCAACCTTCGTCGTCGAACCGCTCGAACGTGGCTTCGGTACAACAGTTGGCAACGCATTGCGCCGTATCCTTCTCTCTGCTCTTCCTGGTGCGGCGGCAGTTGGCATTAAGATTGCGGGAGTAGATCACGAGTTCTCCACCATCAAGGGTGTAAAAGAGGAAGTCACCGAAATCATCCTCAACCTCAAAACCGTTCGTTTCAAAGTTATTAGCACGTTAGAAACTGCAGGCAAACAAGAATGCCATCTCGAATCCAATTCGGTCGGCGTCTTGAGAGCAGGCGACATCAAATGCCCGCTCGGCGTTGAAGTTGTCAACCCTGATCAAATCATTTGCACGCTTGACGAAGGCGCAAATCTTGATATGACAATCTACGTCGATTGCGGCAGAGGTTATGTCCCGGCAGAAAAGAACAAGGACGTTCATGCTCCAATCGGTTTCATCCCGATTGACTCGATCTACACACCGGTTCTTAAAGTCAACTTTACTGTTGAAAGCACTCGCGTCGAGCAAAGCATCGACTTTGACAAACTCAGACTCGAAGTGACGACGGACGGAACAACTTCCGCAAAAGAGATCACATCTCTTGCGGCAAAAATTATGAACGACCACATCAAACTCTTCGTTGACCTCGTCGAAAACATGGCAAACAAGGACATCCTTGTCGAGCCAAAGGGAACGGATGAAGATAGAAAACTCAAGATGTCCGTCGAAGACCTTGACCTTTCTGTTCGTTCATACAACTGCTTGAAACGCGCAAACATTCACACAGTTGAGGATCTCACAAAGCGTACGGAAGACGATATGCTCAAGGTGAGAAACCTCGGTAGAAAATCTCTTGAAGAGGTCGTCAAAAAACTTGAAGATCTCGGCTTTAGCTTGAAGGATCAAGAAGACTAAGGAGGACTAAAATGCCACAAAAATTAGGTAAACGCACAGACCAAAGATTGGCCTTGCTCAAAAATCAGGTTTCCGAACTCCTTTGGTACGGCGAAATCGAAACGACGGTTGACCGTGCAAAATCTGTCAGAAGCCTCGCAGAAAAATATATCACTTTAGCAATCAGAACGTATCAAGATGACGTCAAAGTCACCAAGAACGTCAAGAACGAGAAGGGCGCTGTCGTCGCAACAGAATTTACAAACGACGGTCCAAAGAAACTTGCCGCAAGAAGAAGACTTATGGCTGAACTCGTCGACCTCCAAGAAATCAAGGGCGACAAGGAATCCAAGGCGGCTTTCCGTGCAAGAATCAAAGATACGAAGCACCCGCTCATCGAGAAACTCTTCAAAGAGTATGCTCCAAAGTATGACGCACGCAAGAACGAACTCGGTCAAGGCGGCGGCTATACCAGAATTTTAAAGACAGGTTTCAGACGGGGGGATGCGGCGCAGACTTGCATCATCAAACTCATCTAAAAAAAACCGCGCTATTTGGCGACCTGCGTTGTCAGGTCGCCTTTTTTGTTCGGTCACGTACTTCTATGTACGCTCCTTCGCAAAAGAAGGCGACCTTCCTAGCATCTCATCCAAATATCGCGATTTTAGACAGTAATAGCAAACGCATGAAATGCGCGCTCATCCTTCGCAAACGGGCTTTTTCGCGCTCTTCATCTAAACTGTGCGGTTTTTATGAGAGTAGAGTGAAATAGAATAATTCCCACCGCAATTCCTCATTTCTAATTTCCTCATTCCTAATTCAATTTCACTCTCCACGCTCCACTCTAAATAAAACAACCCTTCCTGCTCCGCTTGGTTTCCCTTACGCGGAACGGAGCGAACACAAGTCAAAATGCTCTTAAGGAATAATGATACTGTCGCATTTTGACCTTGCTATTCTCTACAAAAGTGAGTAGTCGCTATAGGGACACCGTGCGCCTCACTCAAAAGACTCGTTCCTAATTATGCCACTTCGATTTTGAGACGGCTCACGCCAACAGGATGTCTCAAAATCTCGTACTGAGTCAATCCCGTTCGGACGCAAGCGGTCGCCGCCATTGCGGCTCCAAACACGTCTTCGAATAGTCGAGTAGTTTGACAGATGCGCCTTCGAAAGAGTGTTTCGCACAATCTCTCGCTTGGTTATAGCGTGCAAGCACGCTTTTTATTCTTCCGCAATTCCACTTTCCACTTTCCACTTTCCACTCTCCACTCTCAAAAAAACTCTCCACACTCCACTCTCGCCCCACACACGAAGAGTACAAGCCACACGAAGTGTGCAAACCACACGAAGTGTGTGTGTTGACAAGGCGGGTTTTGTATTATATAATGATAAAAACGAACGAAGTTTTGGAGGCACGATATGAAATACTGCACCAACTGCGGAGCAAAACTCGAGGACGACTACAAGGTTTGTCCGTACTGCGGTCAAAAAGTGGACGACTCATATACGGAAACGACGCCTGAATCAGTGGCGGCAGAAACGCCTTTTGAGGAGACGTCTCCTTCTTATGTGGCGGATCCCGAACCGACAAGAGACGACATCGACAACTATTTCAACAACGTAGGCTCCGACGCACCTCGCGGGAGCGAAACGCCGCATTATAATCACAATGCCAAGGAAGAGTCTCCTGTTTTTGCAATTCTCGCGCTTGTGTTCGGACTCTTGGGCGGTATTTTGGGGCTTATCTTCGGTATCATCGGGCTCAAAAAATACGATAAAGGCACCGCAAATTATAAAATGTGCGTTGCGGGCATTATACTTTGGGTCGTGATGGTAGTGATAAGTTTTATCGTCGGCGTCATCCTCGGAATCAACGGAGTGACGTATAGGGTATATTATTGATTCAAATCAAACGACAAAGAATATTAGGCTTGCGGCAGACGTAAGCCTTTTTTGTTGCAAACAATAAAACGCTTGAAAATGCAAATGGGATTTGATATAATTAAATTATGAAAAGAAACAAACGCAGAAACCCGATCGACGCACTTCTTGACGAAGAATATGACGGAAATATTTTCGTCTACGACCACAAGGGAATACCCGTCGAGTTTGAACAAATAGGCGTTTTGCCAATCGAAGAGGACGGCGAAGAGGTCGTCTATTGCATTTTGCATCCCGTAAAAGCCATTATCGGCGCGAAAGAGGACGAGGCATTCGTGTACAAAATAGTGCATAAAGACGACGAGAGCGGACTTGAACGCGTCGAGGACGAGGACAAAGTCAAAGAAATCTTTGACTTCTTCAACAAGGCGTGCGAAGAACTTATGTATAGCGAGGACTGAATATGGAAGAAAACAGACCAAAAGACGTGCTGGACGTCTTGCTTGACGACAACAATCACGACAATATCACACTCTACGATGAGAACGAAAAGGCGGTTGAATTTGAACAAGTCGCGCTCATTCCGCTCGATTATGACGACGAAGAGGGTGAACTCTATTGCATTTTGAAGCCTGTGGGAAAACTCGAGGGCATCAAGGACAACGAGGCAATCGTTTTTCACGTCGTTGAAGACGAAGACGGAGTGGCGGATCTCGAAGTCGAAATGGACGACGAAATCGCAGAAAGAGTTTTCAACGAGTTTTATAGACTTCTTGACGAGCTCGAAAATTGAGCCAATTTGCATTTCATTTGCGTAGCAAATGTGATGCCGATAGCCTCAATTTTCTCGCCGCTTCCGCGCACAACATTGGTGCTAAACCGCAAGAGAGCGAAACGACTCAAATCGGTGCTTCACACCAATCTTGTGCTTGGATATTATTTGGATAAAATTATGAAAAAGATAATATTTTTCGTTGCCATTGCTCTTTTGTTTGTTTTGTCAGTCGCGACCTTTGCGGGATGCGGGCTTTTGGGCGCTCTCAACGGCACGGCAGGCGATGCAAAATCTTATGACAAAGAGTTTGCTCCTGCGACGGGCAAATGGGTTTTCCTTGATGAAAACAAAGAGCCGACGAACACCTATTTTGAGTTTGACGGCGCAAATGGCAAGATGAGTTTTGCCTACGTTGAAGACGGCGCACAAAAGTTTGCGGGGACGTATAGGGTTGTTCAGCCAAGCGAAACGGGCAAGGAAAGGACTTACGTTTTCAGTTGGTGTCTTGACAAAAAAGATGGTGAAAAAGAAGACGTGCTCTATTGCTATTCGGATGATTTCACGACGGCAGCAGACGGCGATTTCAAGCAATTCACGATAATGCAAGCCGAAAAGAAATTGTCGATGGTTGACGGCAACACCTATTTTCACAACTATCGTATAAGCGAATTGCCGTACAAGATGGGCACGTACGTCAAGGAAGGCAAGGCGTTCGCGCAAGAGAAAGACGAATATAAATATGCGGACACATATATGATCCCGTCAGGTACTTATGTGCTTGATGAAAACGTCAGCATAACCTTTTTTGCGACAAAACCACGCCCGTATTATTTGTTTAGCTACAAAAACGGCGACAAAGTTGTGGAAGGCGTTTATCTAATCGGTCAAAACAAGGACGCAATCTATTTTTATATACAGCATGATCCATATCAAAAAGTGACCAAAGAAGATAAAAAAATCTACGACACGACTTTCAGCATCTATTATCCGGCTGATTTCAACGTTCACGGACAATTTGACGTCAATGCAAACAATCCTCAAATCGTTATAAACGAGTTTGTTGCGACTTCACACGCACCCGAGTATGAACAGGGCTTTTTGAGAACAGGCACATATACGTTTGCAATAAACCAAAATGGTCAACAATCGCAACAATAAAACCTATGCAATCAAAAACGCACTCGATTGAGTGCGGTTTTTGTTTTATGTTTTTAGTTCTTGTCTTGCGGTTTGTCGTCTTTCAAACGACACGAAGTGTCCCATAAATTCGCGCGCTCGGGATGATAGATTGCGCCGAGCATACTTTGTTTTGCGTTCGGAACTTCGTTGCCGAGACGGGCGATGAGTTCCTTTGCGTATTCCCGCCTCGTGTGGTGGTTGGCAGGGCAGGGGTTTTTGAGAATAGGCAGGTTCAGCCTTGCGACAGCCGCCTTTATATCATACTCTTCAAGGTATATGAGCGGGCGAATGAGCGAGACTCCCGATTTGTCCATATATGCGGTCGGCGCAAAGCAGGAGAAGCGTCCCTCGTAGAGCAGGGAGAGCATCATCGTCTCGACGACGTCGTCCGCGTTGTGTCCGAGGGCGAGTTTGCCACCGCCGAGACGGTTTATCTCGTTGTTTAAGGCTCCACGGCGCATTTTGGCGCAAAGTGAACAAGGATTCGACTCTTTTCTCGCGTCAAAGATTATCTCCGCAATATCCGTCTTTACGACGTGATGAGGCACGTTGAGGCTTTGGCACAACTCAGTCATCTTTTCAAACTGCGTCCTGTCCGTCTCTTTCATGCCCATATCGATCGTTATCGCTTCCAAGGTGAAATGTTCGGGGGAGAAACGACGGTATGCCGAAAGCGCGGAGAGAAGCAAAATGCTGTCCTTTCCGCCTGAAAGCCCGACGAAAATTCTGTCGCCGTCTTCAATCATATTGTAGTCTTGGATTGCGCGTCTCATCGCGCTCAAAATCTTTTGCATGGTGCTCCAAACCCCGGTGCCTTTTGCACAACCAATCCAAGATTGTTGTTGCCATAGGGCACAATTTTCTCGCTTACTTCGCGCACAACAATTTATGCTAAACATCCGCACAAAGTTGAAGAACAGCAAGTGTTTCGCATAATTCTTGTGCTTGAATTATAAGCGGATAAATATCGTTTTATCTGTTGATTAATTGACGGAAACAACAAACTCACACGAAGTGTGTCAGATTAAGTCGTCGTCTTGGTTGGCGATAGCCTCGTTGCGCTTGTTGTCGTTGCCGATGACGATATGCCTATCGCCGTTTTCGTCGATATATTCTTTTTTGATGAGGACTTGTCCCGTTTCTTCGGCGTCCTTTTTCAAAAGTTCGAGGTCGTATTGATCCTTACCGCCGTACTTTTTAATCTCTTCCGCGCGCTTTTTCTCTTGACGTTTCGAGCGGGAGAAGTAGAGGACGACGGCGATTGCGATTGCCAAAATCACGAAGCCGTAGAGGAAAAAGTCGGCGTATTGTTGGGGGAGGAAGTATGCGATCGTCGTGAGGATCGCGCCTGCGACTATGTTGCCGAAAAATACGGCGAGCGCGGCTTTCCAGATCGGGAAGTCCAAAAAACTGCCGACGCAAGAGCCGGTCCAGGCACCTGTCATCGGAAGAGGGATCGCGACGAATATGAAAAGTCCCAAAAACTTCTTCGCGTCGGTGGACATTTTTTTCTTGATTTTGCCGCCTTTGTTCGCACTTTCTTCGTCGTATGCCGAAGTGGCGCGATCCGCGAGGTTTGACTCCATATTCTTGGCGAGTTTTGAAAACCATTTCGTGCGTTTCATCGCGCGTATAAGCGGGCGGGTGATGAGAAGAAGAGGGAGAATAACCGTCGTGGATCCTGCGACGCAGCAAAACATACCGATGACCATTTCTTTTAAAGAATCGAACATTCCGGACATAAAAACAATTGCGCCGCGAAGTTCAATAATCGGGATTATCGAAATTATGTACAGCGTGAGATAGTCGTTGTGGGTCAGATTTCTAAAAAATTCAATAATAGTGTTTATCATTTTGCCCTCGAAAAAAGTATAAATAAAACAAAAAGTCTTGTCAAGGTTATTTTAAAGCCAAATTTGTATAAATTTGTTTTATAAAAACTAAATATTTCGGGTTGATATTTTTCGGCAATAGTTATATAATATTGTCAGCAATAAATTATGGAGGCACAAATATGCCATTAGTCACAACAACTGAAATGTTCAAAAAAGCATACGATGGCGGTTATGCAATCGGCGCGTTCAACGTCAACAATATGGAGATCATCCAAGGCATCGTTGAAGCCGCAACCGAAGAGCATGCTCCTCTCATCCTTCAAGTTTCGTCCGGCGCAAGAAAATACGCCAACACGACATACCTCACCAAGATGGTTGAAGCCGCAGTCGAAACGAGCGGTCTTCCAATCTGCTTGCACCTCGATCACGGCGATACTTTTGCACTCTGCAAAGACTGCGTGGACAACGGATTTACGTCGGTTATGATCGACGCAAGCGCGCATCCTTTCCAAGAAAATATCGACATCACTCGCCAAGTCGTTGAATATGCTCACGATCACGGCGTAGTCGTCGAAGCGGAACTCGGCAAACTCGCAGGCATCGAAGACGCAGTCAAGGTCGCAGACAAGGACGCGGCGTTTACGGATCCCGATCAAGTTCAAGAATTCGTCTCTCGCACGGGCGTTGACTCCCTTGCAATCGCAATCGGCACGTCTCACGGCGCATACAAGTTCAAAGGCGAACCGAAACTTCGTTTTGACATTCTCGAAGAAGTCGCACGTCGTCTCCCGGGATTCCCGATCGTTTTGCACGGCGCGTCATCCGTCCCGCAAGACCTTGTCGCAAAGATCAACGAATACGGCGGACAAATGCCGGGCGCACGCGGTGTTCCTGAAGATATGCTCCGCAAGGCAGCGTCCATGGCGGTCTGCAAGATCAACATCGACAGCGATCTTCGTCTCGCAGTCACAGGCGCAATCAGAGAACACTTTGCTCTCAATCCGTCTCACTTCGATCCGCGTCAATATCTCGGACCGGCAAGAGAAGCGGTTAAGCAAGTGGTGAAGCATAAGATTGTGGACGTCCTTGGTTGCAACGGCAAAGCGTAAAGCCACAGTTTAGCGAATAGCATTGTCAAAGCCCATCCGCTCGGGAGTCACGTACGACAAGTACGCTCCTCCGTCACGGATGGGCTTTTTCGCGCTCTTCATCTAAACTGTGGCTTTACGCCTTGCTGTTGTTTTAAAATATTGCAGCTTTGCAAACGGTGTTATTTTTAGTGCCTAACTTCTGCAAATCCCGCCTTCCCAACCTCATGTACTTCATGTACATTAGGCGGGGTGATTTTTTTTGTTTTCTTGCATCTCATCCCGCTCACGCGGTTTTTTCTTGAGAGTGGAGTGTGGAGAGTTGAGAGTGGAGTTGTGGAAGAAAAGAAAAACTCATTTGAAGACGAGCCCGTAAAACAACTTTCTCGTTCGAAGACGAGCCCGTCAAACTACTTACTCGTTCGAAGACGAAACCGACCTCGCAATGGCGAGGTCTTTTTGAGTGCCGAGCGCAGACGGACAGTACGAGCATTTTGGACATTCTGTTGGCTTCGCCGTCCAAAATGCGAAGTGGCATAATCAGGGGAAGCATTCATCGCGAGCGCCGAATGTCTCCCCGGAGCGCGACGGGTATTAGTGTAGAAAATAGCAAGGTTGCGAACGGAAGTTTTGTTTAGCCATAAAAGTGAGCAACTTGTGTTCGACAGTTTTCGCGGTGGGGAGAAAAGCCCTTGGGAAAGAGGGGCGCTTTATTTTAGAGTCGAACAACGTCACTCTGTTAGATTGTTTTTGGTGGAAAAGCCCAGAGAAAAAGAAGTCGGCGCGATTTTGGAGCGTGGAGTTGTGGAAGAAACAGACCACACGAAAAATACAAATCACACGAAGTGTGCAAATCACACGAAGTGTATTGAAAAACTTTTGATTGTGTGTTAAAATAAAATATCTACGACAATTTTTATTTCTGTATGTGGAGAAAACGATGACGGAAAAACTTGAAAACGCTATGCCGAACGAACAAAGTGAGGCGGAAGCCCAGCAAGAAGAATTGAAAATTTCTGCGGAGAGCGATTTGTCTTTGGATGAGCCGAATCATTTAGAAGAGGTTGATTTTGAAGGCACGGAGTCCGGTGTGGTTGAAGACGCCGAAGGTGAAGCCGCCGAACAATCTGAAGCGTCCGAAAGTGAAAATCTTGCGCCAAACGAGATTTTTGAAGATGCACCTTGCGAATTGCAAGAGGGTGGCAAACGCAAAAAACGTAAAAAGCGCAGAAAGATTGACGAATACACGCTTGAAAACGATATAAAATATCGCGGACCTTTGTCATATATGCATCTGCGAATGCTCGCATGGGCGTTTTTTATCATCGCACAAATCGGTGTGTTGCTTTCAATCGGGGCGAAGTTGGACGCAAACCTCGGTGGCAAACTCGGTCAGTTTCCCGATATTTTGAAAATGGCGAGCGACATTATGATGCCGCTCTTCCTTATGGCAACGTTTGCGACCATACTCAACGGCTCGAAGACGTTCAAGTCTATGCTCATTTTGTACGGCGGAATAAGCGTTGCCGTTTATCTCTTGTTTATACTCGTTCACGAGCATTATCTTGCGGAACTTTTCGCATTTGTGCTTGATACGGACAGAAATAGCGCGATAGATGTCGTTGACGCACTGCTTTCTTCAAGCACGCAGGGTGGATATTTGGCGTTCAATATCTTCATAGACTTGTTCCTTTGCACCTTGCTTGCTTTCGGACTTATTTACCGCCCGAAGAAGTATTTTCAAGGCAACAAAATCGTATGGTTCAGGCTCCTTGCGCTCGTGCCGATTTTGTATGAGGTTGCAAGTTTTACATTAAAACTCCTCGGGGCGTTCGGAACTATCAGAATACCGGTGTATATCTTCCCGTTGCTCACGACAAAACCGCCTATGACTTTCGTCGTGTTTGTTGTCATCTCGTTGTTCATCAAGTTGCGAGAGCGCATATACAGAAAGCGCGGAAAGACGCACGAGCAATACAACGAGTTTTTGCAAACCAAAGCGAATTCTTGGCAGTTTGCAAAGTTTGCGGCAATCATTATGGTGGTTGCGGGTATTTTGGATTTGATAATTCACGTAGGACTTACGATTGCCGTTGCAATGACGGAAATCAGCGTAGCGACGACGGAAGAGGCGGCGACGTCGCTCACTCTACTTGCGGAGCAGGCTGTTTTGGAGGCAGGTGTTGGCGGAAGCGATCCGCTCATCGTGGCGGCGCCGATAATTTTGTTGTTCTCATACACACGAAAGCACAAGAAATCAATGCTCGGGCTTGTCATTCCTGCGGTTGCAATCGTCTTGATTTTGTTTATATACCTCGAAGGATTGACGATTATGCTAAGGCAGGTGGGGTCTTTGTCTTCGTTGATTGACAAGTTTATAGGAGAATAGTATGAAACGAATTGACGAAAGGTCGAGAGACACGATATACAAAGTGTTTGGGAGCGTGTTTTTGTGCGCTTCGCTTATGTGCGTTATGTGGATGACCGGAAGGGTGCTTTCCGCAGAAAACCCGTGGGATACGAATGCGAAGTGGCTGCTCGGGGCATCGCTTTTCTGCCTCGGCGGGTATGAATTGATCTACTTCTTCTACAAGAAGAAAACGGCTGATAGCAAGTTCAACGTTGCGCATATCGCATATTGCGCGTATTGCGTTGTTTTGGGCGTGATGACGTTTGCGGCAGGCGAAAAGCCCGTTATGTTTTGCGTGATTTGCGGAATATACTTCTTGTTTCCGATTGCAAAACGAGTTGTGTCAATCCTCAAAAATCACAAAGTGCGAAACATCATTTTCAACGTGCTTTGCATAGGCGTGTTTACGGCGTTGCTCGCAATAAGCGTGCAATACGATGAAGACACTGCGGCGCTTAGTTATATGTTGGGTGGTATGCTTACGGGCACGGTGATTGCCGTGACTTGCCTTGCATACATTTTGGGGCTTGCGCTTTCGCACATCAATTATATTGCACTCAAAAAGGTTATACGCAAGACGTATGCAGGGGAGATATTGTTCGGGCTCTTGCTCATTGTCATAGCGTTCTCAATGGTGCTTATGGTGGCGGAAGAGTCAATCACCACTTACGGTGACGCGCTGTGGTATTGCTTTATGCTCGTCACGACAATCGGTTTTGGAGACCTCACGGCTGTGACTATAATGGGCAGGGTGCTTTCCGTCATACTCGGCATATACGGTATCGTCGTGGTTGCAATCGTGACGTCCGTCATCGTCAACTTTTACAGCGAAGTCAGAAACGAAAAAACGGATGCGGAGTCTGAAGACGATATAGAAGCGCTCGTTGAGCCAAAAGAGCAAGAATCCGCCATAGAGGAAGCCGCGACGGAAGGCGACAACATACAAGAATAATTTTTGAGGTGAATATATGATTTCTGATGAAAGACAACAAATTTTGGCAAAGAACCTCGTCAACTATTCCATTCACGTTGGCAAAGGAGACAAGGTGTGGATTGACGCGATTGGTTGCGACTTTGAACTTGTCGGACATATCGTGAGGGAAGTGTATAAAAACGGCGGATATCCATTCGTCAACGTCATTGACAAGCGTTTGCAAAGGGAAGTGCTTAAAGGTGCGACGCCTGAGTATCTCAAGATTTGGGCAAAGAGAGACGCGGACTTTATGGACAAGATGGATTGCTATATTGGCATTCGCGGAGGCAACAACTCTTATGAACTCTCCGACGTTCCCGAAAAGATTATGCAAGACTACGATACGATTTACGGCACGCCCGTGCATAGCGACAGGCGCGTCGCAAAGACGAGGTGGGTCATACTTCGCTATCCGACGGAGGGCATGAGCCAACTTGCAGGAATGTCCACCGAGGCGTTTGAGGACTACTTCTTCAACGTTTGTTGTCTTGATTATAGCAAGATGGACAAAGCGATGGATCCGCTGGTTAAACTGATGGAAAAGACGGATAAAGTGCGGATTGTGGCAAAAGACACGGATCTCAGCTTTTCAATCAAGGGTATTCCCGCGATCAAATGCGCGGGCACTTGCAACATCCCGGACGGCGAAGTCTATACCGCGCCCGTCAAGGACAGCGTAAACGGCGTCATACACTACAACGTTCCGTCCATTGAGAACGGCTACCGCTTTGAAAACGTCCGTCTCGTGTTCAAGGACGGCAAAATCATAGAGGCTACCGCCAACAATACGGAAAAGGCAAACGCCATATTCGATACGGACGAAGCCGCAAGATACGTCGGCGAGTTTGCAATCGGCGTCAACCCATACGTCACGCAGGCGATAGGCGATATTCTCTTTGACGAGAAGATTTCGGGCTCTATCCACTTTACGCCGGGTTGTTCATACGACGACGCTCCAAACGGCAACAAGAGTGCGGTGCATTGGGATCTCGTGCTTTGTCAAACTCCGGAATACGGCGGCGGTGAAATCTATTTTGACGACGTGCTTATTCGCAAGGACGGACGTTTCGTCCTCCCGGAACTTGACTGCCTCAACCCCGAAAACTTGAAATAAAGCGACAAATAATAAAAGCACCCGAGCGGGTGCTTTTTTTGATTATAAAATATGCTTATTCGATTGTGAGGATGTCGACAAAGCCCGTGATGTCAAGGATTTCCATGACGTCTTCAACCACGTGGACGATTTTGAGCGCGGTGCCGTTTGTGTTCGCGCGTTTTTGAGCGGAGAGGATTACGCGAAGTCCTGCGGACGAAACGTATTCGAGTTTTTCAAAATCAAGAACGAGAAGAGGTTTTACGGGCAATTCTTTGAGTTTGCTGTCCAGTTCAAGCGAGGTGTTTGAATCGAGTCGTCCCTCCAAATGAACCGTGATGGTTTGATCGTTTTCTTCCGGTGTGACGTTAAGCATTGGTATCCTCCGTGTTTAGTCTTCGTCCTTGTCATCCATAGGGAGTATTTTTTCGTATAGGTATTTGGCGAATTCGCAACTCGAATATGCGGCAAATCTCTGATAATCATCGGATTTTTTGTTGTCGGCGAAGTCGCAAACGCTCTTGACGATGATAGGGGTTGGTCTTGGATCGCTCGCGTGGTTTGCAGAGTAGACCACGGCATACGATTCCATGTCAAGACCCGCGGTGTGCTGATATTGAGAATAAACTTGTTTTTCAAGGAGTTCTTTGCTCGCAACGACCGTGCTTCCGCAAGCCATAGGTCCGATCCAAGCGTGGCAAGGATTGTCTTCCGATTCAACCGCTTTCCTTAAATAAGGAACGATTTCTTCAGGAATTGCTTCGGACGTAGAACGCGGCAAAAATCCGAGATTGCCATAGACGATATTCGCCTTTTCGGGACTGACGAATTTGCCTGCGGAGTAGTTCCAAACGACGTCGGGGAGAATGACGTCGCCGTACATCTGCTCTTCGATGTCTGATTTTACGATTCCTGCGGCGATCCCGACCATAATAAGATATCTTGGTCTAAATGTATAAATCACTTTCGTCGCGGTTGCGGCGGCGGCAGTCATACCCATTTCGTTGATTTTTGCGTGAACGATAGTGCGTTCTTTGCCGTCTCGCTCAAACGTCGCGACGTCATAGATTTGCTCGTCGTTCGGAAAAGTCTTGGCTCTCCAGTCGTGGAAGTGCATGACGGCGTTGAATTCCGTCGTCGTCACAGAGAGAAGTGCCACGTCTGTTTGATATTTATTGTAGTTTGGCATATACGAACTCCTTAATTTGAATATTTATTTTATATCATAAGTCAAAACTTTTTGTCAACAAAGCGACCGAATATAAGCCAAATCAAATTTCTAAAACAGCAAAAGTCTTCGGCGCGAAATAATTTGCGTGCTAATCTGTTGCAAAATCGAGCCGAATATATTATAATGCAAAGGCACAAGTGGAAACGTGTCGAAGTGGCACGAAGCGTAAAGCAAACAGTTCGGTGAACTGTTTGTAGCCCGAGTGAACGAGGCGGATGCCCTTGGCAACGCCGAAGTCGGACGTAACGAGCCGCGCGGCGGCGTGGAGTTATAAAGTAGTATATTTGAAAACAAACAATATAAGTAAACTTGGAAACGTATCGAAGTGGTCGTAACGAGCCGCACTCGAAATGCGGTTGACCGCAAGGTCACATGGGTTCGAATCCCATCGTTTCCGCCAAGCAAAAGGGCAACCGCACATGACGGTTGCCTTTTTGCTTGTGCAAATAGAAACGATGGGATTCGAACGGGCGGAAAAGCAAACAATCCAGTGAATTGTTTGCCCGCCCCGGCGTGATAGCGCAGTCCTTTTGTAGAAGAGCGAGGATTGTGTGTGCCTGTGTTGTACGGGGTGTTGGCATAGGACAAGCGGAGCGAATCCCAGCGCAATCCCGTCCCATGTTTCACATGGCTGACGCTACGCTCACGAGAGTAAACTCTCCCGCTTCGCTATTGAACGAATCCCATCGTTTCCGCCAAAGCCGTCGGCAGACATGGGGTGTTCTTTGCTATGCAAAGACTGACCCCATCACGATGGGATTTGCGCGTTATACGCGCCCTTGCTTTGCAAGGCGAACCCATGTTTTACATGGCTGACGCTACGCTTATGAGAGCAAACGGAGCGTCAGCTGCGGAAGCCGCAGGTTGCAAACATAGTTTGCCGACAATGCTTGCATTGTCGCAAGACCTGCGCATCCGCACCAATGAAAAAAGATGGACTGTATGCCCATCTCTCTGTAGATGCGCGCAAGCGCCATCAAGCGCAAAATTGTGCGAAATACAGGCGAGGATTATCGATTAGTTCGTGAAGTTTAGCAAACAATTTTGCGCGCGAAGTAGGCGAAAAGGCGTGGTTGGATGGTTGCGCCTTTTGAAAAAACAAAAGGCGTACCGATTGGCACGTCTTTTCGCCTGGTCGGAGTGACAGGACTTGAACCTGCGGCCACTTGACCCCCAGTCAAGTGCGCTACCAAACTGCGCTACACCCCGATTGATATTTGACCGCGGAAGAAGAACGAAATCATTCTCCGTGTGGCAGTATAATACCGCAAAAAAAGTTTGTTGTCAATTAAATTACGCAATGCGCGTCATTTTGTGGAGTTGACACCTTCGATGAGACCTTTTGATACGAGGTCTATCGTTTTGCCCATAAGTTCAGGGGAGATGGGGATGTCGGACGCAATCCAATTCTTGATTATGCCAATTGTGCCGAGCACGGAATACTCTTGTATGATTTCGACTTGTTGAGGAGAGAGCTTGCCGTCCGTATTGTCGATCCTGTATGGATTAAACTTCTTTGAATATTCGACTGCGGGTTTAAGATACACTTTTTCGCCGTCGTTTGCCATCAAAATCTTGTATGCGTCAAGGTTGTCTTTGACGTGTTTGCAAGCCTCTTGCGAGATTTGAGATCTGTCGTTGCAGATGACAAGTGCGGAGAAGAGATTTGCGCTAAGCTCGTTGGCAATATCAGCGAGCACTGCCTCGGGTGTTGAATAGTGCGTATAAAAAGTGTTGCGATTTATATTCGCCTTTTTGCAGAGTTCGCTTATCGTCACGTCGCTGATTCTTTTGCTATGCAAAAGAAACATAAGTGAATCTTTGATTTTTTGTTTTGTTTTTACAATTCTTGCGTCCATAGTCCAATAATATCTAACATTTTTTTTTGATGTGTTCGTTTTGTTCTTATACTATAAAAATAGTATTTTGCAGGTTATGGAACATATTGTATAATATCATTTATGAAAAGTCAACAGAAGTTTTGTTTTTTTGTTGAAAGCAATCCAAATCAAAATGGCTAAGCAGGAGATACTATGGGCGTTGTTATAGCGATGACCGGCGCGAGCGGGAACATGGGCGTCGAGACCTTAAAGCAGGTGCTCGAACTTGACTTTGTTGACAAGATTAAACTTTTGCTCGTCGACGAGAAGCGCGAGCGCAAAGACAATCGCAAGTGGAAGAAGATATACGGCGACAGAGTTGAGATTATGTTCGGCGACGTCGCAAACTTTGACGACTGCAAAAGGCTCGTTGAAGGCACGGACTACGTTTTGCACCTCGCGGCAGTCATTCCGCCAAAAGCGGATCATCATCCCGTTGAGACGGACAACTGCAATCGCATAGGCACGATAAACCTCGTGAAAGCGGTTTGCGAGATGGAACGTCAGCCGAAATTCGTGCATATATCCACCGTTGCAATCTACGGCAATCGTGAGTTTAAGCATCCGTGGGGCAGAGTGGGCGACCCGCTTCTTCCAAGCGCATACGACGAATATGCGGAGTCCAAAATCAAGGGTGAAAGGTGCGTGCTGGACAGCGACTTAAAGTGCTGGGTTGTGCTTCGTCAAACGGGCATACTCTACGGCAATATGCTTATGGCAAACATCAGCGACGGGCTTATGTTCCACACCTGCTACAACGTGCCTATCGAGTGGGTGACCGCAAAGGACTCGGGACTTATGATGAAGCACCTCGTAGAGCGCGACGTAAACGGAAGTCTTGCAAAAGATTTTTGGCTTAAGTGCTACAACATCGGCGGCGGTCCGACGAACAGAATCACGGGGTTTGAGACGTTTGACAAAGGTTTCAAAGTCATCGGCGGCTCAACGGAGAAGTTTATGAGTCCGAACTGGAACGCCACGAGGAACTTCCACTGCATGTGGTTTGAAGACAGCGAGGTTTTGAACGCGCATCTCGATTTTTGGCGTCAATCTTTCGACGACTATTGGAAGGAGATCGCGGACACGCACAAATATTTTGCGCTCGCAAAGATTTTGCCCGCAAAACTTATCTCCGCACTCGTCTTGAAACCTCTTCTCAAAAACAACAATGCGCCGAGATATTGGCTCAAGCACGATATGGACGGCAGAGTGGTCGCGGCGTTCGGCGACGTCAAGCAAGCGGAAAATCTCCCGAAAAAGTGGGCGGATTTCAACGTGCTTTGCAAGGGCAAAAACCCTGACGACGGTAGCACAATCGATTATGACGATATGCGAGACAGAGCAAAAGTCGAAGAACACGGCTACCGCTTAAATCACGGCTACGACGAGTCAAAGCCGGACAGCGAACTCGACATCGAAGATATGCGCGCGGCGGCGTTCAGAGGAGGCAAATGCCTGTCCGAGTCTATGACGAAGGGCGACCTCTACACGAAACTCGAGTGGGAGTGCCACGACGGACACCGCTTCTTTGCGTCCCCGTACACGATTTTGAAGGCGGGACATTGGTGCCCTGTCTGCTCGATGCCGTCTCCGTGGGATTACGATAGGCTCGCAAAAGACAATCCGTTCTTTGCGCAAGTTTGGTATGACAGTCACTCGGCGAATGAAAACGCGGTGTATTGGTTTGACCAAGAACACGTACCGCAATACAGAATTGAAAAATGAATGCGATAATCTACGTTTTTTCAGGTACGGGCAATACGAAAAAGATTTGCACGTTATATAAGGACGAATTTGAAAAGCACGGCGTCGAGACGACGCTTTATGCCGTCCGTTCCGATATGTCGGATTTGCCGAATCCCATGGATTTCGATTTGGTGGGATTTGCCTACCCGATTCACGCTTTCAACGCGCCGAAAATTATGTTAAAACTCGCAAAAGCGATGCCTAAAGTGGCGAAAAAGGAAATTTTCATTTTGAAATCCTCCGGCGAGCCGCTAAAGGTCAACAACGTTTCGTCTTTGAAGTTTATGAGCATAATGAAGAAAAAGGGCTACGCCTTGAAGAGCGAATACCACTACGTCATGCCGTACGATATGATTTTCCGCCACACGGACAGAGAAGCCGTGAGAATGTGGGATGCCGCACAAAAACTCTGCCCCGTTGAAGCAAGAGAAGTGCTTGACGGCAAAGAACACAAACTTTCCCGCATTTTTATGGGACGTTTCATCGCGTGGGTGCTTCGCATAGAACATCCCGCTATGCTCGTCAACGGCAGATGCTTTAAGGTGAAGAAAGACAAGTGCATTATGTGCCACAAGTGCGAGAAGAATTGTCCTGTCGGCAATATCAAAATCGACGAGAATGGCAAATTTCACTTTGGAGGCGACTGCCTCATGTGTACCCGCTGTTCTTTCGGTTGTCCGACCGACGCATTCTCAATCGGCATTTTGAACGCTTGGCGCATAAACGGTGCGTATCCAATGGACAAGCCTGTTTCAGACGACGTCCCCGAGCCGAAGCATCATCATTGGTATTGCAAGAGGGCGTACCAAAGGTATTTTGAATCTGCTGAACGCAAGACCGCACAGCTTGGCGAATAGCGTCGTCAACTTTGCGGGTGCTCGCAGTCACGTACGCATTAGTACGCTCGTGGCTCGCGTACGCAGTTTCCTTGCTCTTCATCCAACCTGAGCGGTCTTAAACCCGCTACACGGGTTGTAGAAAAACATGAATTCTCGCTTCGCTCCGTGAATTGCACTGGCGTGCATGAATTCTCGCAGGACAAGTCCTGCTCCATTTCGGAAAAAATATTATACTATCTATAAAAATTAACAAACTAAACAAATTAGAGGTTTTTATGTTAAGAATTGCAATTTGCGAAGAAAAACATGACGTCGCCGCTTCTTTGAAAGAGGGGCTTGAACGCTACAAAGAAGAAAAGGGCGTAGAACTCGAAGCGCAGGTTTTTGCGAAGGGGTCTGTTTTTCTCTCGAAACAACACAAGTTCGACGTGGTCTTTATGGACGTCGAATTACAAGGCGAGTCGGGACTTGACGTCGCGCTTAAACTCCGCGAAGAAAACAAGAATATGCCACTCGTTTTCATCTCGTCTTCAAAGCGTTTCGTTTTGAACGGCTACAAATTTGACGCGGTGGACTTTTTGACCGCGCCAATCGGCTATTTTGAGTTGGCGACGATGCTCGACCGCTTGCAGACGAGACTCGTCAAAATGGACGTTCCGTCCATCGCCGTTATGACGAAAGAGGGGGCAAGACGTTTGAGTGTGGATCAAATCACCTATATGGAAGGCAGTCTTCATCACGTCGTCTATCATCTCGCAAACGGTGAGGCGGACGTGCGCGTCAGAGGCACTCTCGGCGAGGAAGCAAAGAAGGTGACGGCGGACAGATTTTTCCGTCTTGGCAACTGCCTTATCAATCTCGGTCACGTCAACAAGGTGTGGGAAGACGACGCTTATGTCGGCAGAGATTGTTTGCCGATTTCTTATAGGCAAAAACCCGCGTTGCTTCAAAGCCTTTTGGCGTTTATGAACAGGGGGTGAGACTATGGATACACAAAGTTTGAGTATGTATCTCACAATGACTTTGACGTTTGCTCTCGGCATAGTGCTTTATGCCGGTATCTTCGTCTATTCGTTCAAGCGCAAGAGACATTTTTGGATAAGACTCGGCTCTTGCATATTGGCACTCGGCGGCATTTCGACGGGCGTCGCTTTTGCAATGTACGGGTTGTTCAGAGCCGGACTCAACGCCGACAACATCTTGCACGTTGACACGCTCCGTGCGACTATGTACCTGTTGTTCTTGGTCGTTGACATCATTGTTCTCGCCGTCTGCTTTGACGAGAAACCGTCTCTTATATTGTTTGCAACGGTTGCGGCGACTGCGGCTCACACCATAGGTACGATGATTTATGATATGCTCGCGCTCGCGTTCCAATTCGACACTATATATTTCACAATGTACACAGGCTACAGCGTGGCGGGGTTCGTCTTGTATTTTGTCACGCATATTGCCGTGCTCGCGCTCTGTTGGTTGCTGTTCGGCTGGGCGTTTGCCAAGTCGCACAAGGACTTCGGCTCGCAAATCAACAAGTTCATCTTGGGCGTTTACGTCATGTATGCGTTCTTTACAGTCGCAATCTCCGGCTCGCAATTCTTCAATATGCGACTCGGTGGAATAAACAGCGTTGCAATCCCGCTCATTTTTGACGGATTCTCCGTATTCTTCGCCGTGTTCGTGCTCTTCGTGCAACGCTTCAATCTCATTTGGGTGAGAGACGTGCAAGCGCAAGAGGCGGCGCAAAACTTCCATCAATTCTACAAGGAAAAGGCGGACAAGCAGCAAGCGAATATGGCGCTCGTCAATCAAAAACTTGACGACATCAAGGATCAAGTGGCAAAGATCGTTGCAAAATATCATATCGACAAAGCAATCCTTGACGAACTTGCAACCGTATCGAGCGACATCTTCGATTCGAGCATACAGACCGGCAACGACGCGCTTGATATGTTGCTTACGCAAAAGTCGTTGGGGCTTAATGCAAATCATATCAAAACGACCGCTATGCTCGACGGAAGCGCACTCTCGTTTATGGACGTCGAGGACGTCAACGTCTTTTTCGGCAACGCGCTTGACAACGCAATCGAATATCTCGGAAAGGTGGATGAAGAGAAGCGTTTCGTGCGTATCTCTTCCACTCGCAATAAGTCGCTCCTCCTCGTTCGCATTGAAAACTACTGCGAACAAGACGTGGCGTTTGCAAAAGACGGACGTCCGATTTCTTCCTCAAAGAGCGGATCCGTAAGTTATGGCACGCACAGCATACGCGCGGTTGCGGAGAAGTACGGCGGAACGGCAACGTTCGCGAGAGAGGGCAATCTCTTCGTGGTCACAGCGCTCTTCAGCGCTTGTGAGGCAAACTAAGGGAGGTGCGATATGAAAATAGCAGTTGTTTGTGATATTTACGGCAGAGAAAACAACGGTAGCGCAGTCGTTGCATACAACCTCATCCGCTTCTTGCAAGCGCAAGGACACGAAGTCCGCATACTTTGCGCGGATCAAAATTCAAAAGGCAAGCCGGATCATTGGGTCGTGCCAAACCTCAACTTCGGCAAACTTTTGAACGCCTACGTCAACAAGGTCGGCGTCACGCTTGCAAAACCTCAAGACAGAATCATCAAGGCGGCGCTCTACGGAGTGGACGCCGTGCATATTATGATGCCATTGACGCTCGGACTTGCCGCGGTCAAGGTCGCTCACGAAATGGGATTGCCAATCACCGCGGGTTTCCACATGCAAGCGCAAAACTTCACGGCGTACTTCAAACTCAACTGGTCGAAAGCGGCGAATGAAATCGCGTATTCTTATATGTGGCAAAACTTCTACAAGTATTGTACTTGCATACACTATCCGACTCAATTCATCCGCGACGAATTTGAAAACAGCATCGGCGTCAAAACGCCCGGCTACGTCATTTCAAACGGCATACATAGCTACGTCAAGCGTCGTCCTGCCGAAAAGCCCGACGAACTCAAAGACAAGATCGTCGTGTTGACAACGGGTCGCTACGCCACGGAAAAGAGTCAGGACACGCTTATAAAGGCGGTTGCACTCTCCAAGTATAAGGACAAAATCCAACTCATCTTGGGCGGTGAAGGCGCAAAAGAAGGACTGTATCGCTCTCTTGCAAAAGACTTGCCTATCCAGCCGATTTTCAAGTTCTACTCTCGTACGGAAATCATTGACGTCCTAAACTATGCGGACATCTACGTTCATCCCGCGCAAATCGAACTTGAAGGCATCTCCTGCCTTGAAGCAATCGCCGTCGGCAAACTCACGATAGTTTCGGACAGCAAACTCTCCGCCACGAGATACTTTGCCGTTGATGACAGTTGTATCTTCAAAAACCGCGACGAAAAAGACCTCGCGCGCGTGCTTGACTATTGGATCGAAAACCCGGAGAAGAGAGCGGAGTATGCCGACAAATATCTCCATAGCGCCGTGGCATACGACCAAGACTCTTGTATGCACCGCATGGAAGATATGATAAACGACGCCATCAACAAGGTTTACGGAGGACTTCCGAGCGAGAGAGTTCCTATGATAAATTGTTTGTCACTTAGTTAAAATTATTTATGTGAATAATAAAAGGCACTCAAACGAGTGTCTTTTAATTTGCTTTTCCGTAAAACCGCGATATTTAGATGAAGAACAAGGAAACAAAAAAAACCACACCGCCTAATGTACTGACGTACATGACCGCGATTAGTGAACAACTTGCTTGCAAGGATTGCGAACTATGAAGCGGACGATGTGCAAAGCACAAGACGGTGTATGTTTTTTGTAGTTGACGATGCTATTCGCTAAATAACGCAAAAACGTACAAGAGAGATGAGATGCGCGGAAGGACGCTTTTTTTGCGATTGAGCGTACATTGACGTACGTGACTGAACAAAAAAAGCGACCTGACAAAGCAGGTCGCTCTCTTGTGCGTTTTTTTACTTGAGCTCGGAGAAGTACTTGATAGTACGCACCATTTGGCTCGTGTAGGAGTTCTCGTTGTCATACCAAGAAACGACTTGAACTTGGCTGAGACCGTTGCCGAGGCTGATGACCATCGTTTGCGTTGCGTCGAAGATAGAACCGAATCTGCTGCCGATGATGTCGGAAGAGACGATTTGGTCTGTGTTGTAGCCGAAGGATTCGTTGGCTGCTGCCTTCATTGCTGCGTTGATGCCGTCAACTGTTGCTTCGCCTTCAACGACTGCGACGAGGATTGTCGTGGAGCCGGTTGGAGTTGGAACGCGTTGTGCGGAACCGATGAGTTTGCCGTTGAGTTCAGGAATGACGAGACCGATTGCCTTTGCTGCGCCCGTGCTGTTTGGAACGATGTTGCAAGCTGCTGCTCTTGAACGTCTAAGATCGCCCTTTCTTTGTGGGCCGTCGAGAGGCATTTGGTCACCCGTGTATGCGTGAACTGTCGTCATGATACCGGACTTGACCGGCATATAGTCGTTGAGTGCTTTTGCCATTGGTGCCAAGCAGTTCGTCGTGCATGATGCTGCGGAGATGATGTTGTCGCTTGCCTTCAATGTCTTGTGGTTGACGTTGTAAACGATTGTCGGAAGGTCGTTGCCTGCAGGAGCAGAGATGACGACTTTGCGTGCGCCTGCGTCAATGTGCGCTTGCGCTTTTGCCTTTGAGGTGTAGAAACCTGTGCATTCGAGAACGACGTCTACGCCGAGTTTGCCCCAAGGAAGTTCTGCTGCTTTTGCCTTTGCGTAGATGGTGATCTTCTTGCCGTCGACGACGATGTAGCCGTCTTCTTTGATGGAACCATCTTCATTGAGAACTGCTTCACAGCTTTCAACTGTGTGGGAGTTTGCGTAGTTGCCTTGAGTTGAGTCGTACTTCAAGAGGTGTGCGAGCATCTTTGGGCTTGTGAGATCGTTGATTGCGACGATTTCATATCCTTCAGCACCGAACATTTGTCTGAAAGCGAGACGACCGATACGGCCAAAACCGTTGATAGCGACTTTTACGTTTGCCATAATAAATCCTCCAATAGTGGTTATTTCTGTGATTTTGAGTGGTTTTTCATTCAACCGCAAATATTTTACAATTTTTAAAGGAAAAAAGCAAGAGATATTTAGTAGATTTAATTATGCAATAACAGAAAAGTGTTTTTCTGGCAAAATTTTATAAATTTTGCAAATATTTTTGTCGTAAGAAGGGTTGCCGTTGTTTGACTCAAAAATGCAACGACCCTTCCTGCTCCGCCAGGTTTCCCTACCGCGGAACCGAGCGAACACAAGTCAAAATGCTCTTAAGGAATAACTAGAACTTTCGCATTTTGACCTTGCTATTTTCTACAAAAGCAAGTAGTCGCTATAGGGACACCGTGCGCCTCACTCAAAAGACTCGTTCCTAATTATGCCACTTCGATTTTGAGACGGCAAAGCCAACAGGATGTCTCAAAATCTCGTACTGAGTCAATCCCGTTCGGACGCAAGCGGTCGCCGCCATTGCGGCTCCAACTCCGTCTTCGAAAGAGTGCGTTGTTTGACGGGCACGTCTTCGAATAAGTGTTTCATTTCTTCCGCAACTCCACTCTCCACACTCCACTCTCAAAAAACCGCTCAGTTTAGATGAAGAGCGCGAAAAAGCCCGTTTGCGAAGGGTGAGCGTACTTGCGTACGTGACCCTTGAACAAACGGGTTTTGACAATGCTATTCGCTAAACTGTGCGGTTTTACATAATTTGGCGGTAGATGGCCTCTATTTCCTTCTTGCCCCAAACTTGCGGGCAGGGGTAGAGCGGATTTGCCTCGTGGAAGGCGTGGTCAATCATTCGAGGCAGACGCTCTTCTTCAATGAGCGGACCGCCTTCTCTTGACATAATCTTGGTCGGGATATCCATAGAGGCGTTGAGGTCTTCGATCCATTTGATGAAGAGATTTGCCTTTTCTTCCTTTGTATTTCCGCCGAGGTTGATTGCGTCGGCGAGACGGGCGAGTTTTTTGTGAGCGGATTTGCCGTAGGCTTTGAGGACGTACGGCAAAATGACTGCGTTGGCAAGTCCGTGAGGCACTCCGTACTCACCGCCGAGGGTGTGCGCGACAGCGTGGACGTAGCCGACGTATGCTCTCGTGAAAGCCTTGCCTGCGAGATACGCCGCCTTTTGCATTTGGTTGCGCGCTTCAAGATCGTCGCCGTGGTCGTAGGCTTGCTTTAAATATTTGTGAATGAGTTGCACCGCTTCAACGGCTTGTCTCTTGGTGGACGGGGTGTTCTCGCTGCCGATATACGCTTCAACCGCGTGCGTCAATGCGTCGACGCCTGTCGTTGAGGTGATATGCTTTGGAAGGCTCTTCGTGAGTTCGGGGTCCATAACCACGTAGCGCGGGATGAGGAAAGGATCGTTGATCGGGTATTTTTCGTGCGTTTCAGGATTGGAGATAACCGCGGCAAGCGTGGCTTCCGATCCCGTGCCGGACGTCGTCGGAATTGCGACGAGCGGAGGAAGGTGATGACCTGTAAGCATGATTTTGACAACGCCTTTCATCTTCGGCACGGACTTCTTCGGGCAAGCGACTCTTGCGCCGATACCCTTTGCGCAGTCCATAGCGGATCCGCCGCCGAGCGCCACGATGACGTCGCAGTCGTTTGCTTTGTACATCGCAAGACCTTCTTCGATGTTGTCAATCGTCGGATTCGGCACGACATCGTGGTAGCAGCACGCTTTCATGCCTTGCTCTTCGCAAGCGGAGAGAATCGGATCAGCCATGCCGAGTTTGAAGAGACCGCCGTCCGTGACGATGAGGATGCTCTTGAATCCTTGTTCTTTCAAAAACTTTGGAAGCTCTTTGACGCTGCCCGCGCCCGAGAGAATTTGTTTGCATTGTCCCCACGGCAAGAAGCACTCGACGACGCGCATAACTTGTTGGAAACAGCGACAATAACATTTGTAAAAGACGTTCATATTATCCTCCAAATCGGCAAAGCCGACAGAATTTTTATACCAAATTCTATTTTAGCACCTTTATATTCAAAATACAATACCAAAATTAGATAATTTAAAAAGCCACACTTTTGCGTGGCTTTGGTGCACTCGCCGAGAGTTGTAGATAGCGCGTGCGCTATCGTAATAGCGCCAGCGTATAGAGCAATACGCCGTTGTCATCGCAACCCTTGCAAGCAAGTTGCTCTTCCGCCAGCGTCACGGTCGAGTTCGCAGGCATTAGCCTGCCCACAACTTTGTTGTGGAAACTCTCGCCAAGCAAAAAGCCACACTTTCGCGTGGCTTTGGTGCATCCGCCGAGAGTTGTAGATAGCGCGTGCGCTATCGTAATAGCGCCAGCGTCACGGTTGAGTTCGCAGGCATTAGCCTGCCCACAACTTTGTTGTGGAAACTCTCGCCAAGCAAAAAGCCACACTTTCGCGTGGCTTTGGTGCATCCGCCGAGAGTTGAACTCGGAACCGGTCGCGTCGGAGGCGACTATTCTATCCAGTTGAACTACGGGTGCGTATATATATTGTATATTTATTTCACGTATTTTGCAAGCGGTCAAACACCTTATTTATCAAACAGTTGTACAAAATAAAAAACATTTTGTCAAATATTTTGGGTGAGATATTTGACAGCGGTTATAGCCGGGATTAAAATATCAATACAATAGTATAGATAAATATTCATTGTAGAAATCAATTTTTGGAGATAAATATGTTTCACATAATCGTAAACCCACAGGGTGGAAAGGGCAAGAGCTTGAAAGCCCTCGAACAAGTTGAACAAATCTTAAAAGACAAAAACGTCGAATACGCCGTACACAAGACGGAGAGACCGGGTCACGCTACCGAAATTGCGAGAGAACTCTCTCAAACTCCTGATACGAAGATCATTATGATGGGCGGAGACGGCTCGTTCAACGAGATTTTGAACGGCATTGACAACTTCGACAACGTCACGCTCGGCATCGTTCCTTGCGGAAGCGGCAACGACTTCATCAAAAAGAGCGGACATCCGCTCGACGTGGCAAAAGCGGTTGAAATCATCCTTAACGGCAAAGAAGAGTACTGCGACTACATCCAACTCGATGATAGACGCTGCTTGAACGTGCTCGGCGCAGGTATGGACGTGGACGTTCTCCTCAACTATGCCACAAGAAAACACGGCCCTGCCAAGATGAGATATTATATGTCGCTCTTCCACGTGCTTGCACACACGAGATTTCACCATCTTCGCTTGACGGTTGACGATGGCGAGCCGATGGAAAGAAACGTCTTTATGATCGGCATCGGCAACGGCGGTATCATTGGCGGAGGCATCCCGATTTGTCCAAACGCAGACCCTTATGACGGAGAACTCTCAATCGTCGTGGTCAACGAAATCAAGAAGAGCAAGATATTGTTCGAACTCGGCGGGTTCTTAAGTGCAAAACACGTCAAAAAGTCATATACGGAAGTCTTCAGCGGCAAGAAAGTGCATCTTGAAGTCCTCGATGACAGCAAGTGCCAAACAGACGGCGAAATCTTCGACGGCACGGACATCCACGCCGAACTCGTCCACGGCAAACTCAAGATCTTCCGCTGAGTGCCTGGCACCGTTATATTTGCCAAAGGTATATTCGCCTAAGGCGAGTTGAGAAAAAGCATATTTTAAAAGCGTGAAAATATCGCGATTTAAAAAAACCAACCGATTTGAACGGTTGGTTTTATTTTTGTTTCGGCTCGTGGTCGATGAGTTCGTCAACGGAGATTCCAAAATAGTCTGCAAGAAGTACGCATTGTTGAATACTCGGTACACCTTTATCGAGTTCAATCCAACTTATCGTGTTTTGCGGGATGCCAGTTGCTTTCGACACTTCGGTTTGAGTGACTCCAGCGACCAATCGCGCATTTTTTATTTCTTTACCATACATACTTTGTCCCCTTTTTGTCTCATCGCTTCTATTTTAGCAAAATGTTGATTTTTTTATCTTGACTTAGCAAGATATTGCTAATATAATTGAATCAAGAATAAGCAAAATCGACAATTAGGGAGGTGCTTTTATGGCGATTTTTATTATTTATGGTATCATCATTTTTGTTATTATTGCTTCAATTCGCGGGTATCTTAGGCATTTGAGAGAACAACAGGATAAGTATAAAAAATAGGGGAATGGAAAATGTTGTTTATACCATTAGTTTTTATTTTAATAATGTTTATTATATTTATTCATCGACCATAAGGAGGAATTTATGAAAAAGTGGCACTGTTATCCTGCCCCTATAATTAATGGGATTGGGCAAAATTTATTAATAATTGAATATGGTGAAGTAAAAGATTGTGACTATATTTATGCTCAAAAAAGATTAACTAAAGATGAATTGCTGTTTTTGCCGGATGGTGGCTATAAAAAAGTGGCAAAATGCAAAATCGTAGGGAATCAATTTATATATTATAATAAGGCAGTTTGTTATGATTGCGGAATTGGCGTCAAACGAAATGTTGAATCTGCAAAAGTTTACTATCAGTTGGCATTTCAACAGGAATCTTTAGATTTGGATGGTGAAACTACTTTCAAAAACCAAAATGAGTATATTACAACAAATTTAATAATGGCTCCTGTCGTATTCAAAGAGGGTTGTGAGCAAGGCTACCCCGTAGCGCTATTTTTGACAGGGCTTTGTTATTTGACCGGCACTGGAGTAAAAGAAGACGATAAGGTTGCAAACAAGTATTTCAAGCAATCATGCGACCAAAGGTGTGCAGAGGCCGCAGATGCTCTTGCAAATAGTTATTACCGTGGCTATGGGGTTAAGCAAAATATTGCAACCGCCATTGACTATTATTATAGAGCATATAGATATGGCATGATGGAATCTGGAATGCATTATGCGATAATACTTTATAATTATGGCAAGCGAAATGAAGCAATGGCGATGTTGTTGGAACTGCAAAAGAAGGGATATGAACCTGCAATAAAAATGATAAACCAAATTTTAGGCATTTGGTAAGTATTATTAGGAGAGGTAAATTTAGCGTGAAAGACAATGTAAAACAACAGGTTGCGTATGCAAGTTTGATGCTTGGTTTGTGGCTCCCAAAAGGTGAGAGCGTTTGGAGTTATGTTTATGAAGAGCCTGTGATGACAGATTTAAAACTTAACAATAGATATGTTGATACAAAAGAGTTATCGGATTATGCGATTCAATGCAAAAGAAACGGTGATTATGCTGAAGCAATAGGCGCATATTTAAGGACTATGAATGCCTGCATAAACAAAACACATCATATTCCCGTGGCTCATATAAGAGGATTGTTTAAGGTGCTGTTGTGTGTAAATGAATTTGCTCTTGCTTTTCAGATAATTTCTACTGTGTATGCCGATATGTTAAACACGGCTCGAGCGGTAGATCCGCAAGAAAAAATGCTGTTTCAACAATATTTTTCGCAAATGATTCAAATGATAGTTGCAGTCGTGGACGACAACAATTATGCATGGGCAGAGGCAATAGCCAAGAATTATGCCGGGTCTCCAAGCTATGCAATGCAAAAAAGCAATAGTGAGATCAAAGAGAATTTAAATCCTATACGTGCAAACATAAAACAAATATATGGGATTTGATAAATAGTTGAGGTGGCTATGCATTTACTATACACTAGATATGGGCATCCATTCATTGACCCTAAAGTGCCATTTAATGATTTGGAAGAATTTGCAATTGGGTTTGCAAAAGGGGATTATTTAGATAGGATTAGTGGCAGGTATTTGGGAACGCAAGAAAAATATGTAGAGCGCAATTTTTTAAAAGTACTAAGCTTTGATTTTGAAAAAGGATATGCACTTGACGGGACAAGCGATAATGAGCTTATAGATGAATTATATAATTTTGTAAGAGCTATTGATTGTTCCATATATAAATATGACAATGATTATAAACAAAATGTGAATGAAACTTTGCGAGATATGGATTATTTGAACAAAGGTATAAGTTTTATGCGCGATTCACTTTTTGCTGTTGTGTTTTTAAGGTACATGGTAAGAGATGGTAAAAAATATCAAATATGCACTGCAATACACAGAAAATACCAAAAGGCAATAGTAATAACAAAGGATTTATACGATCAAAAGCAAGGATTCTTAATTGAAGATAAGGATTACACAGATATAGATATTGTGTTAAAACCACTTTTAAAAGAATTCAGAATAACATACTAAAAGGAGGAAAGTATGGATATTTTTAAGGAAGCAAAAAAAGCATATGAGGATTGCATTAACGATCTTAAAATGGTGTCGGATATGATGGCAAATTTGGCGCAAAAAAGTGGCTTGCGCTATAAAAAAACAGATTTATTGGCACAGTTTGATGTCTTATTGCAATATTCTTTACTTCAAGCTGCGCTGGCAGACAATCATTTGGATTTGAGTGAGGTTCAGTTTATTCATGACATAACTCAATATGGTGATTATTGTAGTTTTTTAGAGGCAAAAACTGGTGAGCATGTCGACTGGTTTCAGATATATCAATCACCAGAAAAATTGATAAAGACACTTGTAGATGGGTCAAGGAATGCCGTGGAGGATTTGGCAACTGACTTTTATGTGTTTTTTACAATGTTTGACGCAGAAACGCCATATGATTATTTTAGGGACTTGAAAAACAACATAACCTTAATTCATGTCGTGTTAATGCATGCGGATGGGGAAATGAGTTTTGCAGAGAAGAGCACGCCAACATTGTTGATGAATATTCTATATCAAATTGCAGAAAAACTTGGCAAAAGTTTTAATTGATGAATCACTTCTACAAATAAACAGCCGACTTCGGTCGGCTTTTTATTTTGCAAGCAAAATAATTGTTGCGTGCGCTTATGTGGTATGGTAGAATGTGATTGAAAGAAAAATTTTTGAAAGGAGTACATTATGGACTACTTGAAACTTATGAAAGAAAGACACAGCGTGCGCAAGTATTTGCCAAAGGCAATTGAGCCGGAAAAGGCGGCGGAGCTGAACGCCTATATCGCGGAACTTAACGAAAAATACGATATGAGCATCCGCCTCGTCGAGGGCGAGCATATCTTTGAAAAAGCCGTGCTCGGTTATGGCATGATAAAGGGCTGCGGCAACTATCTTTACATCTCCGGCAAAGACGACGACAATCTCGACGAAAGAGCGGGGTACGTTGGTGAACTCATCGTGCTTAAAGCGCAGGATATGGGGCTGAACACCTGCTGGGTGGGCGGATTTTTCAGAAAGAAGAGCGTGACGTATTCGCACCCGAGCGGACACAGATTCGTGCTCGTCATCGCCATCGGCTACGGCGAGAATCAAGGGAGCGTTGCAAAGACGAAGACCTTTGACGACGTATCTCTCACCAAGGACGCGCCCGAGTGGTACAAAAAGGGTATAGACGCCGTTTTGCTCTCTCCGTCCGCGATCAACCAAAAGAAGTGGAAGTTTGAACTCATCGGTGAAAACAAAGTGAAAGTCACGACGGCAAACGGTCCGTTTGCTAAGACGGACGTGGGCATAGCCAAGTGTCATTTTGAACTTGGCGCCGGCAAAACTGTGCTATTTAGCGAATAGCTGTGTCAAGTCACTTTGTCCAGTCAACCGTGTACGCTTTAGTACACTGGGTTGCCTCCCCAAAGCGCCTTTTCTTGCTCTTCATCTAAATATCACAGTTTCGCGAGTTTTAACGCAAAAGACTTTTGCGACTTAAAAACAAATTAACTTGTTTAATATGCAAGATTTCACGCATCAAGTTTTAGAACTTTTGCTCACTATTCCAAAGGGGAAAGTGGTAACTTATGGGCAAATTGCACTTGCTCTTGGAAGCATAAGATATTCAAGGGCGGTGGGCTATGCTTTGCACAGGAATCCCGATGGTGACTATTATCCTTGCTACAAGGTTGTAAACCGAGACGGCAGGCTCGCGCCTGCGTTTGTCTTTGGCGGAATAGATGAGCAAAAGAGACGTCTCGAAGCGGACGGGATCGAGGTCGTAGATTTCAAGGTGGACCTCGAGAAATATCAATATAGAGGCAAGTAGTTGAAATATTTTTTGTTTTGTAATATAATAGATTTTGCAAAGCAAAAAAGATGTTTTGAGTCAATATGAAATGATTGACTATTGTTGCATAAAACGGGAGTTTATAGTGCAAAATAGACGGATAAAGGTGGTTTTGTGGCAAAACGTGTTGTTGTCGGTATGTCCGGCGGAGTTGACTCCGCAGTCGCCGCTGCTCTCCTTAAAGAGCAGGGTTTTGACGTGGTCGGACTCTATATGTCCAACTGGAAAGAAGAGGACGAGGGCGGCAACTGCACGGGCGAACAGGACTGGTCGGACGTACAATATATCTGCGGAAAACTCGGCATACCGTACTATTCGGTCGACTTCTCCGAGCAGTATATGGAGAACGTCTTCAAACACTTTGTCGAGGAGTACAAGAAGGGCAGGACGCCAAATCCCGACGTGCTTTGCAACCGCGAGGTGAAGTTTGGTCCGTTTGCGGATTTCGCAAGAGAACTCGGCGCGGATTATATCGCTACGGGACACTATTGCCGCATACGCCATGACGGAGACACGCACTACCTTCTTCGTGCAAAGGACGACAACAAGGATCAAACGTATTTCCTCAACCAAGTGAGTTCTCATCAACTGCGCGACGTCATTTTCCCGCTCGGAGATTTGACAAAACCCGAGGTAAGAGCACTCGCAAAAAAGTACGATATTCCCGTTGCGGAAAAGAAGGATAGCACGGGCATTTGCTTCATAGGAGAGCGCAATTTCAGGAATTTCCTCTCAAACTATATTCCGATGAAAGAGGGCGATATAGTCACGCAGGACGGCAAGGTCGTCGGTCGCCACAACGGGGTATACTTTTACACTCTCGGTCAGCGCAGAGGCTTGGGCATAGGCGGAAGCGCGGACGGCAACGGCGAGAGATGGTTCGTGCTTGGCAAGGACGTTGAAAAGAATATCCTCATCGTCTCGCAAGGGGAGGACGATATACTCTTTAAGGGCGGACTCGTCACGGAAGGTTTCAACTTTATTACGCCTGCTCCTGCAAAAGAGTTCGATTGCGAAGTGCGTATCAAGCACCGTCAACCGCTGCAAAAAGCAAGGGCGACAGTCCTTGAAAACGGCGACGTGCAACTCCTCTTTGACGAAAAACAGCGCGCGATCGCTCCCGGTCAATATGCGGTGGTGTATATTGGCGAAATCTGTCTCGGGGGTGGCGTCATCAACCGCGCTATTTAGCGAATAGCATTGTCAAAGCCCCCTTGTGAGTCGGTTACGTACGTTTTTGTACGCGCCCTTCTCCCAAGGGGGCTTTTTCGCGCTCTTCATCTAAATATCGCGGTTGATAGTGCAATAAAAGCTATAAAGACACGAAGTGTCCTAAATATCGCGGTTATTTCGCGACAATAATAATAACGACACGAAGTGTCCGCACTCTTCATCTAAATATCGCAGTCTTATTAGTGAGGAGTCGTGGTAGAACAGCAATCTCTTTTTATCCTTAATTCCTAATTCCTCATTCCTAATTCCTAATTCAACAAAGACACGAAGCGTCCTAAATATCGCGGTTGATAGTGAGTTGCAATTATATTCGCAATAAAAACAATCATTGTCTTAGCGACCTGCTTTGCACACGAATCGTGTGCGCTTTATATTATTGTACGCGCACGCGTGCGCGTGCGTGTGCATACAATAAATATACGTGCGTATACACGTGTGTATATGCGGGCGCGTGTGTCGTGCGCATATTCAAAATAGATTTTTCGCTATGGACGATTTGAGCGAGAGAGGGCGGAAACGGACAAACGTACGATATTTGCTTGATTTTTGACAAAAAACCCAAAAATACAAGAGAAATCGCGATACTTTTGCGAAATAAAGTGTGATTTTTTCGTATTTACGCGTTTTTGCTGTGGAATTGGCAAAACAATTTTAAGTTTTTGTATCAACATTTGAAAAAAGTCGAAAAAAGTTAAAAAACTTTGAAAAAACGCTTTACAAATATATTTTAATGCAGTATTATATGCAGGCTGTCGCAAGGCAGGATACAAAAATTGAGTTGGGGCTTGAAAGAGCCGAAGACACAATATTTTGTAGCCGAAAATGTTTTGAAAACAATTTGAAAAATCTTTGAAAAAAGTTTTGTAAAATCGTTGACAAAAAGAAAAGCCTGTGATAGTATGAGTAGGCTGTCACCTAAAAGGGCAGCAAGAACCTTGAAAATTGAACATATTTGGAAAAGCGGTTTTTAATGTGAATTAAATCATTTTAAAAACAAACGTCTAAGAAACCTTTGAACAAAAAGTTAAAAGACAGTCAAGATTGAACTCAAGAGTTTGATCCTGGCTCAGGACGAACGCTGGCGGCATGCTTAACACATGCAAGTCGAACGGACTGATTCCTTCGGGATGAAAGTTAGTGGCGAACGGGTGAGTAATGTATGAGCAACCTGCCTCTATCAACGGGATAACAGTTGGAAACGACTGCTAATACGGTATAAGACCACGGCACCGCATGGTGCTGCGGTAAAAGATTTTTCGGATAGAGATGGGCTCATATCCCATTAGCTAGTTGGTGAGATAACAGCCCACCAAGGCGACGATGGGTAGCCGAGCTGAGAGGCTGATCGGCCACATTGGGACTGAAACACGGCCCAGACTCCTACGGGAGGCAGCAGTGGGGAATATTGGGCAATGGAGGCAACTCTGACCCAGCAATGCCGCGTGAGTGATGAAGGTAATTTTATTGTAAAGCTCTTTTCTCAGGAACGAATAAAAATGACGGTACCTGAGGAATAAGCCCCGGCTAACTACGTGCCAGCAGCCGCGGTAATACGTAGGGGGCAAGCGTTGTCCGGAATGACTGGGCGTAAAGGGTGCGTAGGTGGTTTGATAAGTTGGATGTGTAATACCCAGGGCTTAACTCGGGTGCTGCATCCAAAACTGTTAGACTTGAGTACTGGAGAGGATAGCGGAATTCCTAGTGTAGCGGTGGAATGCGTAGATATTAGGAAGAACATCAGTGGCGAAGGCGGCTATCTGGACAGCAACTGACACTGAGGCACGAAAGCGTGGGGAGCAAACAGGATTAGATACCCTGGTAGTCCACGCTGTAAACGATGGATACTAGATGCGGGGGGTATTCACTCCTTCCGTGTCGCAGCAAACGCAATAAGTATCCCGCCTGGGGAGTACGGCCGCAAGGTTGAAACTCAAAGGAATTGACGGGGGCCCGCACAAGCAGCGGAGCATGTGGTTTAATTCGAAGCAACGCGAAAAACCTTACCAAGACTTGACATCGTATGACATCTATGGAAACATAGCCTTCTCTTCGGAGACATGCAGACAGATGGTGCATGGTTGTCGTCAGCTCGTGTCGTGAGATGTTCGGTTAAGTCCGATAACGAGCGCAACCCTCGTGAACAGTTGCCAATATTTAGTTAGGAACTCTGTTCAGACTGCAGTGGATAACATTGAGGAAGGTGGGGATGACGTCAAATCATCATGCCTCTTACGTCTTGGGCTACACACGTGCTACAATGGCTACTACAAAGCGTCGCAAACCCGTGAGGGCAAGCCAATCGCCATAAAGTAGTCTCAGTTCGGATTGTGGGCTGCAACCCGCCCACATGAAGTTGGAGTTGCTAGTAATCCCGAATCAGCATGTCGGGGTGAATGCGTTCCCGGGCCTTGTACACACCGCCCGTCACGCCATGGGAGCTGGTAAGACCCAAAGTCGGTGTACCAACCGCAAGGAGGAAGCCGCCTAAGGTAAGATCAGTGACTGGGGTGAAGTCGTAACAAGGTAGCAGTACCGGAAGGTGCGGCTGGATCACCTCCTTTTAAGGAGCCGAAAGGCAATCCTGTGAAGGCAGGAGACGAAAGTCGACTGTCGACCGAGAGGTCGAAAATCGAAGGAAGCACAACCTACCAAAAATAGTGCAAAGGTTCATGTTAAAATCCTTTTCCAAGTTCAATTTGATGGGGTTTGATCTTAGGGTCATCGCACATTGACAACTGCATAGCAGCCACAATATACAACTCAGGATATTGTGGTCAAGAAAGAGAGTAAAATATCTAAAAAGTTTAAAGAGTAATACAATTTTGAACGAAATTTCAAAAGGTTTACCGATTCACTAAGATATTTTTGCTGAGTAAATTAACAAGAGATTCATTTGATGATCTTATTAGGTTAGACGTATATGATTAAAGCTAATAAGGGCATAGGGTGGATGCCTTGGCACCAAGAGCCGATGAAGGACGTGACAAGCTGCGATAAGCTACGGTGAGCTGCAAATGAGCTTTGACCCGTAGATTTCCGAATGAGGAAACTCAACGCTGGTAATGCAGCGTTATCTCCGCCTGAATATATAGGGCGGTTGAAGGGATACCCGGGGAACTGAAACATCTAAGTACCCGGAGGAAAAGAAAGTAAACAAACGATTTCGTAAGTAGTGGTGAGCGAAAGCGAAAGAGCCCAAACCTAAGGAACTTGTTCCGAAGGGGTTCGGACCCGCGTAATTCAAAGAATCGTTAGTCGAACACAGTTGGAAAGCTGGACGAAACAGAGTGACAGTCTCGTAAACGAAAATGATTTTAGATGGCGGGTATCCAGAGTACAACAGGACACGTGGAATCCGGTTGGAATATGTGAGGACCATCTCATAAGGCTAAATACTCCTTGGTGACCTATAGCGTATAGTACCGTGAGGGAAAGGTGAAAAGAACCCCGGGAGGGGAGTGAAAGAGAACCTGAAACCCTATGCTTACAAACAGACACAGCACCTCATGCGTGTGGTGTCGTACTTTTTGTAGAACGGGCCGGCGAGTTACGTTGCGTAGCGAGGTTAAGCAATTAAGTTGCGGAGCCGAAGCGAAAGCGAGTCTGAAACTGGCGATTTAGTTGCGTGACGTAGACCCGAAACTGGATGACCTAACCATGAGCAGGTTGAAGCAGTGGTAAGACACTGTGGAGGACCGAACCCACGTTCGTTGAAAAGACCGGGGATGACTTGTGGTTAGCGGAGAAATTCCAATCGAATCCAGATATAGCTGGTTCTCCTCGAAATAGCTTTAGGGCTAGCCTCTGATTAGATTACTGATGGTAGAGCACTGAATGGGCTAGGGGGCTTCACAGCTTACTGAACCTTATCAAACTTCGAATGTCAGATAATTGTTGTCAGGGAGTCAGACAGTGTGAGATAAGTTTCATTGTCAAAAGGGAAACAGCCCAGATCTACAACTAAGGTCCCTAAGTACAAGTTAAGTGGTAAAGGATGTGTCAATTCCAAAACAACCAGGATGTTGGCTTAGAAGCAGCCACTCATTTAAAGAGTGCGTAATAGCTCACTGGTCGAGAGGGGGTGCGCCGAAAATTACCGGGGCTAAAACTTGTCACCGAAGTTTAGGAATGATTTTTTCATTGGTAGAGGAGCAATCTATGCGGGCTGAAGCGGTATCGTAAGGGGCCGTGGACTGCATAGAAGAGAGAATGCCGGCATAAGTAGCGAGACGGAAGTGAGAATCTTCCGCGTCGAATGCCTAAGGTTTCCTGGGGAAGGTTTGTCCCCCCAGGTTAAGTCGGGACCTAAGCCGAGGCCGAAAGGCGTAGGTGATGGACAGCAGGTAGATATTCCTGCACCACCGAGCGTCGTCTAAATGATGCAATGACACAGAAGGATAGTCAATCCGCGGAGTTGGTTTTCTGCGGCTAAATCGTGAGGCTTGCACGTAGTTAAGTACGCGTGCTGTACGGCTAGGCGATGATGGGGAGCGAAAAATAGTAGCGAAGTTGATGAATTCACACTGGCGAGAAAAGTTGCTAAATATGGCGTTAGGTGCCCGTACCGCATACCGACACAGGTGGGCGAGGAGAAAATCCTAAGACGGACGGGATAACCCTTGTTAAGGAACTCTGCAAAATTGCCCCGTAACTTCGGAAGAAGGGGTGCCTACGCAAGTAGGCCGCAGTGAAGAGGCCCAAGCAACTGTTTACCAAAAACACAGGTCTCTGCGAAATCGTAAGATGACGTATAGGGGCTGACGCCTGCCCAGTGCTGGAAGGTTAAGGGGATGAGTTAGCGCAAGCGAAGCTCGGAACTTAAGCCCCAGTGAACGGCGGCCGTAACTATAACGGTCCTAAGGTAGCGAAATTCCTTGTCAGGTAAGTTCTGACCCGCACGAATGGCGTAATGATTTGGGCGCTGTCTCAACAGGGGACCCGGCGAAATTGTAGTATACGTGAAGATGCGTATTACCCGCGACTGGACGGAAAGACCCCGTAGAGCTTTACTGTAGCTTGGTATTGAAGTTCGGCGATTTATGTACAGGATAGGTGGGAGACTTGGAAACAGAGGCGTCAGCTTCTGCGGAGTCACCCTTGGGATACCACCCTTGAATCGTTGGACCTCTAACACTAGCCCGTTATCCGGATGGTGGACAGTGCCAGGTGGGCAGTTTGACTGGGGCGGTCGCCTCCCAAAATGTAACGGAGGCGTTCTAAGGTTCCCCTCAGGATGGTTGGAAATCATCTGAAGAGCGTAAAGGTAAAAGGGAGCTTAACTGCGAGACAGACATGTCGAGCAGATACGAAAGTAGGACTTAGTGACCCGGCGGTAGAGTATGGAATTGCCGTCGATTAACGGATAAAAGTTACCTCGGGGATAACAGGCTGATCTCCCCCAAGAGTTCACATCGACGGGGAGGTTTGGCACCTCGATGTCGGCTCGTCACATCCTGGGGCTGTAGTCGGTCCCAAGGGTTCGGCTGTTCGCCGATTAAAGTGGCACGCGAGCTGGGTTCAGAACGTCGTGAGACAGTTCGGTCCCTATCCATCGTGGGCGTAGGATATTTGAGAGGCTCTGCTCCTAGTACGAGAGGACCGGAGTGGACGCACCTATGGTGCATCTGTTGTCACACCAGTGGCATAGCAGGGTAGCGATGTGCGGATTGGATAAACGCTGAAAGCATCTAAGCGTGAAACCAGCCTCAAGATAAGATATCCCTAAAGAGAAATCTGAGTAAGGCCCCTTGTAGACCACAAGGTTGATAGGTCAGGTGTGTAAGCGCAGCAATGCGTTAAGCTGACTGATACTAATAGGCCGAGGGCTTCAATCAACAAATACAATTTGCCTAATCCTTAATTTAATCAGCAAAACCTCTTTCTGTTATGCAGTTGTGAATGTACGAAAGCGCGAAAGCGCCAAAGACCTTCAACAATACCGGTGTCTATGACGCTGAGGTCCCACCTGTTCTCATACCGAACACAGAAGTTAAGCTCAGCAGTGCAGAAAGTACTTGGCTGGACACGGCCTGGGAGGATATGTCGATGCCGGTTCCCAAAAATAAAGACCATACGTTTGTATGGTCTTTATTTTTGCGCATCAGCGCCAACTTGGCTTGGTCCAGGTCGTGTCCAACACGGGCCTGGGAGGCGCGACGCGTTAAACCAACAGTTCGGTGAACTGTTGGTAGCCAAAGCGAACGAGGGGGATGCCCTCGGCAACACCGAAGTCGGGCTATGTCGATGCCGGTTCCCAAAACAAAAACCACACAGTAAAATGTGTGGTTTTTCTTTTGGTCAACACAGTTGAGCGACCTGCTTCGTCAGATTTGCGGGTGCTCCGCCTTCACGTACGGCAAGTACGCTCGGGTCGCGTGCGCATCTTCCTTGCATCTCATCTCAACTGAGCCGCTAGTATTTTTGTTATCAATTTTAGAGTTTTATTGACTTATACGATCAACCGCCCCTTGATTATATTGTTCACTTGATATTGACAACATATATTGTTCTTTTTATAATATAAAAGAGGTGTGTCATGAATCAGGTTAAGAGAGGTTCAATTGTTCTGTTGTTAATAGTAGTTGTATTGTTGTTTACAATTGTTTTAACAGCATGCAATATGGATAGCTATATTCACAGATTGGAATCTAAGGGGTATTTGCCAGTCAAAACTATAGTCAATGGTCAAGGAAATAAAAATTGGTTTGATTCTCGTGGAAATTTCAATTTTGAATGGCAAATCACATATTCTCGTGAATCGGATTTTGTCACCGTGACAAAGTATGTAAGTCCTGATGTCGCGATTTATGCATATGATTCTTTGAAAGATAATCTCAAGGATGGATATGCTGTTAAAAGGCATGGGTATGTTGTTGTTTATGGAACAAAACGTGGAGTTAGGGACGCAGGCTAAATTCATAAAAAACGATTAAAATAAATCCGCACATCAAGTGCGGATTTTTAATTAAGTTTATGTTTTTATGCTTGTTCGGAGTCCGAAGAGTTCGGATCGGTTGCGTCGCTGTCGGCAGGCTCTTGCGCGGCTTGGGCTGCCTTTTTTGCCTTCTTGTTTCTGACGACCAGACCGCCGATGGTGAAGCCGAGCAGGACGAATGACGAGACGCAAAGGATGATGCCAAGGACAAATTGACGATAGTCGTCCCAGCCGTCGTGGATGCAGAGGAGCGTCATGCCGAGTGAGTACAGCGCGGCGCCGCCGATTGAGAAGACGACGATGCGGGCGACGTCCTTGTTTTTGAGGTAGAAATAACCATAAAACGCGTCAATAAACATGAGCGCGCCGACAATCGTATAAATGAACGGCGAAAGATTGATGATTACGGTGGCGAGGTCAAGGGTGCTGAACGCAACGCCGACGGCGATTATCAAGGCGTTGATAAGTCCCATCGCGCTGATAAGCGGACGACGTGAAATGCCGATTATTATTATGTTGATGACGCCATAGGTGCTGAGTATAACGCCGAGCGTTATGCTTGCAGCGCCGTTTTGACTGAAGCAGAACAGCACTCCGATTGCGAGCAAAAATATACTTACGATGATTTTTTCGATAAACGACGTCATCAAGTCTCTGCCGTTTGCGGAACGGTAGATGGACTGTGTTTTTGGCGAAGCCTCCGCGGACGGTTGTTTGTCTTGAGGAGCAACCTCGCGTCCTACAAACAAGCTGTCAATGATAGGGCGGAGATATTCGCTTATCACCTTAAAACCGTTTTGATTTGGATGCAAGCCGTCGTCCGTGTACTTTTTGTCAAACTCTTCGTCTCCCGTGGCAATCACGGAATAAACGTCCGCATAGTTGTAGCCAAGCGACGTTGTGAGCGCTTTCAATTTTTGGTTGATTGACTCAATATGCCCGTGACCGTATAAATAGCGATTGTGGAATGAGACGTCGGAGACGGGATAGACCGATTGAACGAGCACTTTCGTTTCGGGGAGACGCGCCTTGATTTGCGTAAGGATCGAGCGATAAGTTTCGATTATGTGCGTCTCAACGTCGTCATAACCATCGGCAAAATTGTTCGCACCGCCCAAAAGTACGACGATTGACGGACTAAGCCCAAATATGCTCTCTTCCATACGCCCGAGGATGCCCTCAATCGTGTCGCCTGATATGCCGCGGTTTACGGCATTAAGCCCCGGGTAGTAGGTGTCAAGATTGCAAAAGTCCGTGATGCTGTCACCAACGAAAACAATCCCGCCTTTCTTTTCAAATCTATTCTCCATCCGAAAAGCCATACACGACGTTTTGTATAGACGGCGAAGATACACGGAGTCCATATTGAGAATTTTGTTGACGTTTTTCATGGTTATTCGTGGCAAATGCCACTCTCCTGAATATAATAACTTAAAATTATTGTATGGGTTTTGACAAATATTGTCAAATATATTGAAAAAATGCTAAGCATTTTTTGATAATATGTTCGTGTACGATAAAACCCGCCTTTCGTTCTGCACAAAAAACGAATTATTTGTTGCAATTTATACTTTTTATTGACATGGATTTTTCAAAGTGCTAAAATAACAGTATCAAACAAAAAACATTTTTTGGAGGAACAAAAATGAACAAAAAGGTTATTATTTCTATAATCGCAGTTATCTTGCTCGTCGCAGTTCTCGGCACAGTCCTCGTTGCTTGCAACAAAGACGACTACACAAAGAGACTTGAAAAGAAAGGCTATAAGGTAGTTTCTGGAACGGATATTCTCGGTTCCATCGGTCTTGCCAGCAAATCTGTCGAATGGAGCATTTCCGCAACAAACGGTGACAATTATGTCCAAGTCGTAAAATATGTAAATTCCGATGACGCAAAAGCAGCATACAACGATTATAAAGACGATCTCGATGACGATTATGCAGTAAAGCGCCACGGCAAAATCGTCGTTTTTGGCACAAAGCAAGGCGTTAAAGATGCAGAATAACTCAAAAATCGCGCAATTTGCAAGCCTCTTCCGAAAGGGAGAGGCTTTGCTTTATAACGCGATTTTTTCGTTTCTCCGCGCGCAAGATTGTTTGCTGAACGTTACGAGTTGCAATGTCGTACAGGCTATCACTTCGCAACAATCTTGTGCTTGGTTGCGTTCTTGCGAACGCGGTTTTTTTGTTTCCTTGTCTTTTATTCAAACTGAGGCGTTAAAAGAAACACTGTATAACGCGATTTTTTCGTTTCTCCGCGCACAAGATTGTTTGCTGAACTTTATGGAGTGCGGGGGTGCGCAAGGTATCGATTCGCAACAATCTTGCGCTTGGTTGCGTTCTTGCGAACGCGGGATTTTTTGTTTCCTTGTCTTTTATTCAAACTGAGGCGTTAAAAGAAACACTGTAGAGCGCGATTTTTTCGTTTCTCCGCGCACAACATCGAATGCAAAATTGGATTATACCAAATTGCTTTCAAATCTATCCGCAATCGAGCGGTTGAAAACCGGGCAGTTTAAAACCGCGAGGATTCATTGTGCGTGCTCGCACGCGCAGATTCATTGAGTGCTTTGCACGAAGATTAGTTGAGCACTTGTGCGAAGATTCATTGTTGTAAGTGGCGATTACGCCACTTACAAAACAACCGGTTGGAATTGTTTGCCGAGAAGGGCATATTCAATAGTCTTAGGCACGAGGGTGAAATCGGCGACGAGGGAGTTCGGCTTGCCGTCCGGAGCGTCTTGCCCGAAAGGCACGAAATAGTAGTTTTTCGTGTTCAAGAGCCTGCCGAGATTCCTTGCGTTTGCGCCGAGCGAGTCGTTGGACGAGACGGCGATGACGACAGGGCGGTTGTTGCGTAGGTGCGCTTTGACGGCGAGAGTGACGGGAGTGTCCGTGATGCCGTTTGAAAGTTTGGCAAGCGTGTTGCCTGTGCAGGGTGCAACGAGCATAACGTCAACTGCGGATTTCGTGCCGAACGGTTCTGCTTCGACTATGGTTTTTATCGGTTGTTTGCCCGTCTTTTCCACAATCAATCTTTCAAAATCCGCTTGTTTGAAAAAGCGAGTGTCAAGCGCCGCTACGTTAAAACTGAAAATCGGCGTGACGTCATAGCCGAGCGCGATGAGTTTGTCGAGCATTTTGAGAGTGTTTGTAAATGTGCAGAAAGAGCCTGTCACGCACAAGCCGAGTTTTATCTTTTTGTCGATGGTTTTATCAATATTTTCCATTTAATACCTCCGTTATGTAGTCGAAGATTGCCTTTGCGGCGGAATACGGAGCGACTTTTGCGGGAAGAGCGGGGTATATGCTTGCGTCCGCGCCGAGATAGTTTGCATATTCGAGATTTATGGCGGGAGAGGACGCAAGGTCTATATAAAGCGTGCTCTCCTGAAGCGTCATGGCGTCTTTGTCCGCGATTATTGGTTTTGGCACGGTGTTGACGATGACGTTATAGGGCGAAAAATCAAAGTTTTGAGGTCTGACGACTTTTTGTGCAAGAGCGTAGGCTTGACGAACGGAAGACGTCGAGGCAACGTCAAATCTCACTCCCGCGTCGCTGAAAATTTTTGCTACGGCCGCTCCCGTTCTGCCAAAACCGATGACGAGCGCAAAAACGTCGGCAAGTCCCCTCGGAGACCTCTCCAAAATGATTTTAAGCGTGCCTTCTGCGGTGAGCCGAGAGTTTATCGCTTGAAACTTTTCGTCATTTGAATAAGCGTCAAACGCGATATTTCGGCTGTTGGCAAGGAGTTCCGCCTCCTCGTTCGTCCTGCCTAAGAATACGAGTGCGCCGTCTTCTATGCTTGCAAGCGTGCGAACGTCGACTACGACGTTGGGCGCAAAGACGTGCGCCGGCATATTGCACTTCGTCTCCCGCAACATTTTTTCAAGATAATACATTCTTTCGTCCGTTTGGTGTACGGTGATCGCGTATTTTTTCATACTGTAGCGTATGAATATTTTTTGAGAGTTGACACATACGCCGCACTAAAATTTGCCTGAAAAAATAGAATATCAAGAGGTGAATTATGGAAAGATATTTTCTTGGCAACAATACTGCGTACGGCTTCTTTGGAAACTATGAAGAAGAGTTGAAAGACAAAAGAAAAGCGGTGCTTTTAAAAGGCGGACCGGGGACGGGAAAGTCAACCGTTTTGAAGCGCATAGCCAAAGAGGCTGAAGCGAGAGGCTTCGACTATGAACTTTGGTATTGCTCGGGAGACCCGAAAAGCCTTGACGGCGTGTATATAAAAGGGTTGAACGAGGCTATTGTCGACGCAACGGCTCCGCACGCGACTGGTGCGAATCTGCCGATTTTAAAAGACGTCATAGTCGACCTTGCGGGAAGCCTTAAAGAAGAGATTTTAAGACCGTTCGGCGAAGAGATCGTAAAACTCATAAAATGCAAAAAACACAGGTTTATGCGCGCATATCAGCATTTAAAAGTCGGGTTTTGTCATTTTAAAAATCAAATTGAACTTGAAAAGCAAAACGTAAACACTCAAAAAATCAAGTCGCTCGCTTTGGATTTTGCAAGGTCGATAATAGGCGAAAACGACAAAGACGATGAAGAAGCCCATGAGAGAAAAGTGTTTGCGGAGGCGATTTGTCCGTATGGAGAGAGCGCGTATTACGACCATCTACAAGGAAAGCAGGTCGTAAAAGTCAAGGGTGGCGACTATGCGGCAAACGAATTTTTGCGAGAGGTGAGAGAACTGACTAAGGGAGGGCTAAGCGTCTTGAATCCGCTCGATCCAAACCGCATTGACGGGATAGTGATCGGAGACGTCGCCGTCGTGAGAGATACGGGATTTGTCAACGAGAATATGACGATTGACCTCGGAGGTTTTGAACGTTTTGAAGACGAGGACGAAATCGTAGAGGAGAAGAACGGCAGAGTGATCGAAACCGCGCTGGCGGTTGAAGAGTTGAATCGTGCGCGCGAGTACCATCTCGAACTTGAAAAGTATTTTGTGGCGGCTATGGATTTTGAAAACAACGATATACTATACGGTAGGATATTGAAAGAACTATTTGAAATTTAACGGTTGCCTAAGTTTGATGGCGGTGGTATAATTTGAATATGGCAAAAAACGAGGCGGGCAAAAAAACAAAGAAAAAGAAAGTTAAGTTTTCTTCGGCATACTGTCTATTCTTTTTGACGCTCACGAAAATCGTGAGCAAATTTTTGTTGCATTGCAAAAGCAAAAAATCGAAGGCGTTTAAGCAAGAACACAAGAAAGGCGCGATGCTTCTTCTTTCAAATCACTTGTCCGCATACGATTTCATCAACTTTTCCGCTCCTCTTTGGGGACACAAAGTCAACTTCGTCGTGGCGGAGAATATGATGTTTTCAACGCCGATCTTCGCAAAACTCATAACTTCGTATCACGCCATACTGAAACGTCAGTATTTTGCGGACTTTCAATGCATAAAGACGATAAAAAACAATCTTGACTCCGGCATATCCGTCGTGCTTTGTCCCGAGGGCAAGGTGTCTGCGGACGGCAAAACGGGGGCGATCGCGGAGTCTACCGCGAGGCTCGTTCAGTGGCTCGGCGTGTCGGTCGGCGTATGCAAACTCGAGGGTGCGTCCTTCGTGCGTCCGAAGTGGGCTTATACGAAGCGCAAGGGCAAAAACTATGCGACTTACGATCTGCTTTTTACAAAAGAAGAGGTCAAAACCCTCTCAAAACAAGAGATTTACGAGCGTATCGTTCAGGCTCTCGACCACAACGAACACGAGTGGCAAACTTCCACGCACAACGCTTTCAAAGGCAAGAGGTATGCCGAGGGATTGGAGAGGCTTTTGTACGTCTGTCCAAAGTGTCGCAATGAGTTTTGTTTGACGACGAAAGACGACGAAATCACCTGCAAATGCTGCGGCAACAAAATTAGATATACGCATACGGGCGAACTTTTGCCGATCGGCGAGAGCGAGGCTCCGAAACGCATAGACCTTTGGTACGATCGCCAAAGAGAACTTGCGGGCGAAGAAGTCAAAAGAGATGATTTTCGGCTTGAGGACGAGGCAAAACTTTTCGTTGAAAACGAGGAACACAACGGCTATCGCTACGTCGCGGAAGGGAAGATTTCACTCGACAAAACCACTCTGCGCTTCGTCGCTGACGGCAATATGAGAGTGAAAGGCGTAAAATCCGAGTTTAAGGTCAACGACATGGCATACGAGCAAAACGGCGAAGAACTCGAGCGGATCGAAGATGACTTTTTGGACGTCAGTTTCAACATTTCAGGCTGCGATACGATTGCAAATCAGCCTGGCGCAATCATCGATATGTACGACGAAAAACATATCTATCGTTTTATGCTCAAAGACCGTCTTGCTTCGATGAAATATACTCTTTGCGTAGAGCAGTTGTTTAAAAATCGTCAATAAAACGCAATATTAAACATTTTTTATATTCGCCGTCCAAACATGATTTTGGGCGGTTTTTCAATATTCTAAACGCATATTTTGGGCTGATAAGAAATCAGGCGATTCAAAAAGCATGCTCTAATTCAAATTTGTGGGTTGACAATTATAACTTTTTTTTGTAATATTATTTTGTATAAATATGTGCGTACGCGCTTACGCGTATATATAAGGTGGAAAGACTATGAAAAGAAAAGTCAATTTGCTATTGATCCTTGTCTTGTGCGTCGCGATTGCCGTCGCCGCTCTTTCGGCGTGCGGAAATCTCAATAAGGACAAGGCTCCGGAAGAAATCGGCAAAACCGTGTCGGGTGACGAAGTCATCGACAAGGCGGAAGAAACGGACGCTCCTCTTGCGCTCAGATTCTTGTTTACGGAGTATATGTCCTCAATCTTTACGGCGATTCCGATATCCGAGTTCCGCATCTCGTCGATCAAGATGCAGATCGTTTATGCTTCAACGGGTCTGCCGTTCAGCGAAGAGTTGTACGACCTCTCTGAAGAATACGTCGACGATGATTGCAAGAAGTATTTGACTGAAGCGGGCGCTCATGACATCAAAGTGACGTATCCTCTCGGCGACAAGAGAGATCCCGCGATCGGCTCCTTCAAACTCAATCTCGCGTCCGAAGCGGAAAAGCTCGAAACGGTCCTCTTGAAGTTCAAGTTGAACGGGGGCGAAGGCTGGTCGTTCGGCTCTGAAAGCGGAGAAGACGAAATTTCAATCAGAGTCCAAAAGGGCGCAACGTATAATTGGAACGAGTTCTGCACGGATTTCATCTTTAAGAAACAAGGCTTTATCGTAGACGGCATTTCGTCGGATACGCAGGCTTACGCCGGCAAAGTACCGTTTGGTAGATCTTCCACCGCTACCTCGATTACTTTTGACTCCGACGGATACTTCATGGTGAATTGGACGCAAAACACCGTTAAAGTTCACTTTGACCTTCGCGCTCCTCAAACGGAACTTATTCCGGGTGCGGATCCGTCAAGAATAGACGCCGAAACGGCGGATCAAGACGTCGTTATGTTTACGGGCACGGTGAGACGTCCCGATTCAAACGTCATCAACGTCTTTGCGGGGTGGAACTTCGCAGGTTGGCGCGATAGAGAGACTGATCAACCGTGGCAATTCGCTCAAGCGGTGCTCGACCACGACGTATATCTCTACGGGCATTGGATTCCGAAGGATTATTCGCTCACGGTATTTACGATGGGCGCAAGTTTCAAGGCGAATCTCGAAAGTACTTTGACGAGCGAACAACTCAAAAACTATACGCTCATAAACAGCAAAGTCAACTTTGACGAGACGACGCACGAGCCGAACGATATCAGTTTTGAAGGGCTTTCTTACAATACGACTTACGATAAGTACGCCACGAATTTGAGAATTGACGCAAATGATCCTTCAAAGGTCGTTCTCGTAAGACTCGTTGACATCTTGACGATGCTCGAAAAGGCGGGCGGTATCTTTGAGTCGAACGGCATCTATAAAGAGTCAACCGCGGAAAATAAAATCAAAGAAACCGACTCTATCGTCATCAATACAACCGCTTATATAAACTGGGTTATGCCTGAAAGCGTCAAAGAAGACGCCGAAAGACTCAGCGATTATTATATAAATTATGCGTTTAAGAACGGCATATCCGTCAACGCGGACGGCTCGCTTTCCATCGACAGCTTAAAAGACGCGTCCATTACGGAGCTTTACGTTCCGGCAACGCTCATTTGGACGGACGGAGTCGTGCGTCCGGTCACGGAAATCGGCGACAAAGCGTGTTTGAACGCGAAATCGCTCGTCAAAATCGATATGTCAAAGGCGAGCAATTTGAAGCGCATAGGCTCTCACGCTTTCGCACTCTGCAACAGCCTCAAAACGGTTGACTTTGGCGACGGTTGCGCGGTTCAAGAAATCGGCGAACAAGCGTTTGCAAGCACTCCTTGGGAACTCGATTATGCAAAACGCACCGGCAAGAAGTTTATCATCGTCAACGACGTCATCTACAAATACGCCGGCGTCATCGTAAATAATGAAGTCGACTTTTCGGCTGAAACCATAGACCTTACGATTGAAGATTTTGCTCTTGACGGCAAGATGTATTCGATTGCGGCAGGTTGTTTTGCGGGGGCTACGTCCCTTAGATCGATCAGCCTTTCCGACAATATCGGCTACATCCACAATTATGCGTTTAGAAATCTTGCGAACCTTGAAAACGTTTCGGTCGGCGCAAACTCAAAACTCTACTACGTTGCGGAAAACGCCTTCCACAACTGCTCGGCGTTCTTGACCGTTGACAACGCCAACAACGTCACGGACGGAAGAACGCTCGTCATAGGCAAAGTCCTTTACAAGATGTTCGACGTCAACGCGACGACTTATACGGTGCAAGAGGGCATCGAATCTATCGCTCCTCTCGCTTTCGGCGGATGCTCTGTGCTTGAAGAGATAAAGTTTGAAAAGGAAAGCGACATCAAGCATATCGGCAAGGACGCTTTCATCGACACGCCTTGGATTCAAAATATCGGCGGAAAGAACACCAACTACCAAGAAGGCTTTACCGTCATCAATCATATTCTTGCGGCGTTCTGCTCCGAAGAGTTTACGAGATATGACGTCACGATTCCGAGCGGAGTCACCAAGATCGCGGAATACGCATTCAACAGCTATGCGAGATACGTCAGAACGGTCGAGTTTAAAGAAGGCGTCGAAGAGATCGAAAACTACGCTTTTGCGGGCGCGTCAAGTATGAGAAGCTTCATCTTCTCTGACGGCGTAAAATCAAGCACGGGACTTGCAAACATTCCGTCAATCGGTGCAAACTCCTTTGCAAACTCAAAGGGCAAATTGCTCGACGGCGTCAAGTTCTACTTCATACAAGAAGTCGTCACCTACCTCGGTACCGACGGTTGCGCGGTGACGAATCCCGACTGGTACGATCTCCACAAGTTGTTTGGAAACGCGTTTGCAGTCGAGACGATCAGCGGCGTATGGATCAATCCAAGCGTCCAAAACAAATTCATCAAGGTTTCAAACGAAATGCCGTTTGAAAATATGACTAATCCGACAGACGACCTCGGCAATCCGCTTACGGCTGTTTGGGGATATGAAAACGGAATCGTCATCGAGTCGAACACAGGCGTCCTTAAGCACGACTGGTTTATCGTCAAGACAAACGACAACGTCAAATATCCGTCGAATATCGTGACGTTCAACGAGGCGGAAGGCGAGCATATTCTCGTGTTCAAATACAAGGGAAGCGAAGCGCATTGCCACAACAATGAGAGCGACGAACACGCGTTCAAATATATTTTGGCATTCGGCGTAAGCGGACTTGCCGCGCCGAGCGAAGTCGGCGAATTCAATTGCGATGATTTGACGTCAGAAGGCAACTTCTGGATCGAAGGCTTTGAAGGCGACGTCGCGGGTGCGGAAGTGCCTACGTTCTATACGTCGCATACGTCTCTCGACTTAAGCAAAGTGTTCTTCTGCTATAAAGACGTCTTCTATGCCGACGCTCCGGAAAACGAAAAAGCAAGCCATATCCACAAGATTGCCGCGTCAAGATGCGCGGGCTATATCCCGACGGCAAACAGAGAATCGCTTGCAACGTTTACCTTCAACTTCAACGGCATAGGCAACTATATTGTGACTATGTCTTATAGAGGAACGCCGTCGCTTTATACGAACGACGAGAACGGAATCGGCATCTATCAAAGATCTTCGATTTCCATCCCGCTCAACGGCAATCCTACGAACTATATCAGAAACACCTACGTCTATTTCAAAGGACAAGACGGCAGAGAACAAAGAATGGTCTTCAACCTCAATACGTTCAATCTTGAGAGCGTAGAAGGCTATGAGACTGTGACGACTCTTCCGACGGATCAACTCGGCATGCACGTCATGCACGTGACTTATTCTTCGGAAGATACGGACGGCGTGCTTTTCGGCTCTATCGTCTACAACGTCGTGCTTGAAGCGGACAACAGAGTGTTCAGTTATGAAATCCTCAACGAGAAGACGAAGACCGCAAAAATTACGTATTGCTCAAATACGACTGCGGAGACACTCGTAATCCCGAACGTCTATGTTAGAGGAGACGTCGAATATACGATAGTCGAAATCGGCGACGAGGTCTTTGAAGAATTCTCCGCGCTCAAAACGATTTATCTCCCGTCGACGATCAAGAGAATCGGCGCGAACGCGTTTAAGAATTGTTCGCTTCTCGAACAAGTTTATACTTCGACGCAAACTCCGTTCTCCGCAAACGAAACGGGCGAGCAACCGATCGGCGACGAAGACTTCTTGGACCTCAGCATTGAAAACGTTGCGTACGGCGAGATTGAAATCAGTCAGTTGCTCTTTACGATCCTTCCGAATACGATCACCGTTCCCGAAACGCTGACGTGGTCTGAATCCGTCGTCGAAAACGAAGGACTTGAGAACGAAACGAGGATCGAAACGACCTATATCGCAACTCCGAGATTTAAACTCAACGATAAGGGCGAAGACGTCGTCTTTGAAAAGTTCAAAGGCACGATTTGGCTCTTCGACAACGAGTACAACCATGCGTACGCCGAGGCGCACCTCACGGGCAAGGACGTCAAGTTCTATACAGCGGATGACAATAGAGTCCCTGCGGCGCAATCAAGATTCCAGTTGGATCACTCGACGTTTAAAGAAAGCGTCGTTTACACGACGAAGTATGCAAAACTCCTCGACCTCATGAGAGAAATCGGCGGAGTTGAAACCGTGCCAACCGACGCAAACGGCAACGTTGTCGTCGAGCCGTACTTCGTGATGCCGATCAAGGTGACGGTAAAAGCCGCGGACGGAACGACGAACGTCGTGATGTACAGAAACGCAAAAGTCGCTCAAAAAGAAGGGCTGATCGCTTTGGGTGCGGATGATGAACTTGTTTCTTATTCGTATAACGTCGGCTCGTCAAATGGCAGAGCGGCAATCGAAAACGTCTACGTCATAAGAGACAAGAAGAGCGGCGAGTCAAGAACGGTCAAAGCGTTCGACTTCGTTGCGGAAGAGGGACGCACAATCGTGTCTATCAACGCCGAGAGCGACTATATCAGCGCAACGGACGGAGAAATCACGGTTCCGGACGGTTTCACCGGCATCGTCTATTTGCCGGATTCGATATACAATCTTACGTCAGTCAAATATGTCAACGGTGAAATCCACAACGAACTCCTCGTCGTCTATAAGAGCGGTACGGAGATGCTCGTCAGCACTCTCGCATATTGCCCGAGCAGTCTTGAATACATCGGCAGCGGCGCATTCGAAAGTTGCGTAAGCCTCGAAGAAATCAAGTTCGGCGAAGGCTCAAAACTCGAAGACATCTGCACGATGGCGTTCATAAGAAGCGGCGTTAAGACGCTTGACCTCTCAACGACGCAACTTAAAGAACTCAACATCTCATCGTTTGAAAGATGCTCAAGACTTACGAAGGTTATATTGCCGGAAGGATTGCTCGTCCTCAACGAATATGCGTTCTACCATTGCGAGAATCTTAAAGAAATCAATCTTCCAAGCACGGTCACGACGCTCGGATACAGAGTTTTCTCCGCTTGCGAAAGCATCGAGGAAATCACCATCCCCGACAGCCTCGTCAACTTCGACTACTGGGCGTTCAACAAGTGCTACGGCATTGAGACGATCAATATGCCGGATCGCTTCCTCGCATACGTCAAGAGCTTCAGAGACACCGCTTGGTATGGCAATCTCAGCGCGGAGACAGTCGGCGGAGTAGACTATCTCGGCAACGTCGCGATCGGCATCAACAGCGAAGCAACCGTCACGTCGATCTCGTTGAGACCCGGCACGGTCGCAATCGCAAACGAAGCGTTTAAGGAGCATCCGGAACTCGTGTCCGCGATAATCCCTGCGTCCGTTAAAGTCATTGGATTTGACGCATTCCTCGACGACGTCAACCTCAAGACGATCACTTACGGCGGAACGAAGGCGAATTGGGACGAACTCTTTAAAGACGCGAACTTCGATTCATACGTCGGCGTCGTCGACAAAGAGACGAGCGCGTATGACAAAGATTATACGGTCGTTTGCACGGACGGCTCAATCGTCGTAAGAGTTGCAAAGGCATAAATCAACAATAAATAGAAGGCGCACCCGTTGGGTGCGTCTTTTTATAATCCGCTGAAACTGCGGGGAAGGCGTTCAAGCATATTTCAGTAGGGCGACCTATTTCGTTTCGTTCGGCGATACGTGCGGCGGCGGTTGTTTTGAGGAGATTGAAGCGACCAAATCGTCCATGCCGTATATGCCCGCAGGTTGTCTAAGGATGAACTTGATCGCCTTGAAAAGACCGTGGACGTACACGGACTTGCTCTCCGTTTCGTGAATTATGGAAATGCTTTCGCCGTCTCCCAAAAACGAGACTTGATGTTTGCCGACCGTCGAGCCTCCGCGCAAAGAGTGAATGCGTATTTGCCCCTGCTTGCGAGGAACGGAGCAGTTTACGAAGAGCGTATAGTCTTCGCCTTGCGCCGATCGTTTTTCGGCGGCTATGGCGTTTGCGAGCGAGAGGGCGGTGCCGCTCGGGAAGTCGGCTTTTGCTCTATGATGTGTTTCTAAAATCTCTATATCAAAACTGTCGTCCAAAAATGCGGCGGCGGTTTTTGAAAGAAGGGTCGCAAGATATATCCCAATCGATACGTTTCCCGCAAAGAAAACGGGGATCGACTTGCCTGCGTTTAAGATGTATTCGCGCTCTTCCTCCGTGTGTCCTGTCGTTGCGACGACGATCGGCAAGTCGTGAGCGATTGCAAAATCAACGGCTGATTTGGTCGCCGTATGAAAAGAAAAGTCTACGACAACGTCGCAGTTTGAAACCGCAGGAAACGATTGAAAAATCGGGTAGGCGCATGAAAAGTCGGGCGCGCGATCGTCAACGCCAAAGGCGATTTCAAAGTCTTCTCCCGCATTAACCGAGCCTACAATCACTCGGCACATTCGTCCGCAAGCACCGTTTAGAGCGATACGTATTTTCGTATGTTTCGACGTCATACATTGATGATATGATTTATATGATAAAAATATGAAAAACGGCGTTTATCTTGCAAAAATCCGAAGATAAACGCCGTATTTTGTCAAATGTTTACAAATTTTGCAAGTTCCTTTTTCAGCCTTCGCGCAGTGCGTTTGCTTGCGGGCGTAAGCGGCGGACGAACGACGTTTGCCGACAAATTCAATATATTGCAAGCCTTCTTCACGGGGATCGGATTGACTTCTGAAAACAGCGCGTCAACGAGTGGAATGAGGCTCTGTTGCATATCGCGTGCAATTAGCGTTTCGCCTGCTTTAAACATCCTCGTCATAGTTGAAACGAACGCGGGTACGACGTTGCTCGCGACGCTTATCACTCCTTTGCCTCCCATCGCCATAATCGGAATCGTAATGCCGTCGTCACCGCTATACACATTGAGTTTGCCTTTCGTAAGAGTTATCGTTTTGGCAATTTGCGCCATATTGCCGCTCGCTTCCTTTATTGCGACGACGTTCTCGATTTCCGCAAGGCGAAGCGCGGTTTCGGGCAGTATATTCACTCCGGTTCTCGACGGCACGTTGTACGCGACGATCGGAAGTTTCGTTGACTTGGCGATCATTTCAAAGTGTTTGACGACGCCGAGTTGCGTGCATTTGTTGTAATACGGCGTGACGATGAGAAGACCGTCCGCGCCGAGATTTTCCGCACGTTTGCAGTTGTCGGTCGCAAAAAGCGTAGAGTTGGAGCCTGCGCCCACTATGACGGGGATTTTGCCGCGGACTTTTTTTACGATAAAGGTGACGACCGCGTCCTTTTCTTCTTGGGACATCGTCGACGCTTCTCCCGTGGTGCCGAGTGTGACGAGCGCGTCCACTCCGCCGTCCAATTGGCAGTCGACGAGTTTGTCAAGCGATTTAAAGTCGACGCCGTGTTTCGTAAAAGGCGTGATAAGCGCGGTGGCTGTGCCTTCAAATATCGTTGTTTTGCTCATAATCCTCCTTTATATAGTCCTGCGATGAGTTCTACGATTTGCACGGCGTTGGTTGCCGCGCCCTTGCGGATATTGTCCGCAACCACCCATAGATTGACTCCGCTTTTTACGCTTTCGTCAATTCGTACTCTGCCGACGAAGACTTCGTCTTTGCCCTCTGCGTCGATTGGCATTGGGTAGACCGAGTTTTGCACGTCGTCTTTCAAAACGAGTCCGTCGAAAGTCGCGAGAGCGGTTCTCACGTCTTCGAGGGTGCAAGGTCTTTCAAATTCGACGTTTATCGACTCGCTATGCCCAAAATATACCGGGACTCTTACAGTCGTTGCTGTGATGCGAAGCGCGTCATCATGCAAAATCTTTCTCGTTTCGTCAATCATTTTGTGCTCTTCTTTGGTGTAGCCGTCCTCTTCGAACTTGTCGATGTGCGGAAGTACGTTGTCGTATATTCTGTGCGCGAACTTTTTCGGATCGTCAAGGCGATATTTTAAGTCTTCAACGCCGTACACTCCCGCGCCCGAAACCGCTTGATAGGTCGAATACACCACGCGCTTTATGCCAAACTTGTCGTGGAGAGGTTTGAGGGCGACGACGGCTTGGATCGTCGAGCAGTTGGGATTGGCGATTATGCCGTGATGACGATATGCGTCTTTGGCGTTGACTTCCGGCACGACGAGAGGGACGTCCTCGTGCATACGCCAATAGGAAGAATTGTCAACGACAATAGCGCCGATCTCTTTGAAAACGGGCGCGAAATCTCTTGACACCGCGCCTCCCGCCGAAAATAGCGCAAAATCGACTTTGCCCGCGAGTTTTCGCACGTTTTCTTCGGTTAGTTCTTCGATTTTTTCATCCTTGCCAAACGCGGTTTGAGTCTTGCCCGCACTCTTTTTCGAGGCAAACAGGTAGAGGTTTTCAACGGGGAAGTTTCGCTCTTCCAGCACCTCGATGAATTTGCCGCCGACCATTCCTGTTGCGCCTACGATTGCAACGTTAAATCTTTTCATATTTCCTCCTAAAAATTATGTAGGGCAAAGACTCGTTTATGTATTATATTGCAAAATGCGCGCGGCGTGTGAGTGGGCAAAAATGCATAAAAACATATAAAAATATAAAACAATATAAAAGTGTTTGATGTTTTGAAAGTTTTTGTGTATAATGATATAAATTATTGTATTTAGGTATATTATGGCAAACAATATCGTTCAACAACAAAACAACAGACCAAAGAGAGTGCGCCAACTTCGCCTCGCTTCGCTTTATACGGACGCACCCGTTCGCGTAGAACCCGAAGAGCCGAAAAAGGTGGTTGCCGCAGGTCTCGTTGAAGCAACCGAAAAGAAAGACTATCCAAACACTTTCTTTAAGCGTGCGTTCGCGGTATTCCGCGGAGAGTTTTCAACGCTTTTTAAATCGACGCTTTGGTTCTTGGCGTTCACCTTTCCGTTTATCGTTATCCTCGCTTGGTTTGCAGGATATTTTGAAAACATGGTGCTTGGCGGAACGTACAACTTTATGGGCGACATCGGCGTTGGTTTTCCCGGCGGCGGAGACAACATAAACCTTGCCGTCGCAAGACTCTATTGGGACGTGAAAGCCCCCGTCGTTTGTATGCTTGCGGGCGCGCTCATCATCGGCTCGCTCGGGCTTTCCGGCTTGTTCTATTGTGTAAAACGCAGTTTCTTCCAAGACGTGTATAAGCGCGTCACGAGAACGTATTGGATGGGCTTTGCAAAATATTGGTGGAAATTTTTCGTCACTTTGACGGTTGAAGTTCTCATCGGCCTTGCGATGAGCATTTCGCTCGTTTATCTCTTGCAACAACAATCTCTCGGCACAGCGGGCGCAGGCGCATATTGCGCGGTCGTGTTCTCGTTTGTGTTCGGCGCGCCGATGCTTCTTGTGCCAATGGTTATGGCCGGGTTGTTCGCAACGTACGAACTCACTTTCTTCCAAGCGTTCAAAAACGCAATCGTCATCATCGCCAACACTCCGATCGTCGTCATCGTCACGGGTATAGTGTCCGTGGCACCTCTTCTCGTGCTTATCGCCAACGTGCCTATTCTTTCAATCATCATCTACATCGCGATGGCTCTCGTCGGCACGACGCTTACGGCACTTCTTTGGACGGCTATGGCGGGTAGAGGTATGGAGACTTGCCATCACCTCTACGAGCAAAAGCAAAAAGAGGAAATGGTGCTTGCAAGAAAGACGGCGAAATCAAATCCGTATATAAACGCTCAAGGCGAGACCGTAAACCGTCAACCAAAGAAGAAAAAACCGCAAAACGTTTATCAAAATCCTAAGAAGAAGAAAAAGAAATAATGGCAAAACTCATCAAATTCAACCTTTCCAAATATGAATATCTCGATATTGCGGAAGCCGCCTCGAACGAGGGGAACTCTGAAAAGTGTATCGTAAACGTCAGGAAAGCGCTTGAACAAGATGACAAGTTTTGCGAAGCCTATATTGTGCTCGCAAGAGAGTACGGGACGCTTGGGCTTCAGGAATTGTCCGACAGATTTTTGTTCAAGGCATTAAGCTGCCGTCCCGACGAAGAGCAAACCCTCGATATTTACCAACTGCTGGCAGGCAATCTTCTCGATATGAACGAGAACGATTCGGCGGAATATCATCTGCAAACGCTTGCCGACTTTTATGACGTTGACTTTTCTTTCGACGATTTTGTCGAACAGTCGAGACCGAAAGACAGAGGATTCAGAATAGTATATCCAAAGACGGACGACTATTATGAATCTCAAATCAAGAAGGCGTACGCCCTTTTGCGCGAACGCCGTTTTGACGACGCAATCGCAGCCGTAGACGAGATTGACGAAGACTCAAAATACAAAGATTCGGCTGACAATCTCGTGCTTGCTTGCCTTATGATAAAGCAGGACATCGACGGCGCAATCGACAACGCAAAGAAAATTCTCGAGCGCAATCCGCATAGTGTGACGGCAAAGTCCACTCTCATCGGCGCATATTTGATTGAGGGGAAGGAAGCGGAAGCGCAAGCGCTCCTTGACGAGGTGCTTGAAAACGATATCGTGAACATAGAGGACGTCTTCAGGATTCTTCCTTTGCTCGTCAGTCTGAAAAGGCACGTCGAAGTGGTGAAGTACGCCAAGCGGACGCTCGAGAGTCTGCATTCTCAACCGGACACGATGATGTGGCTCTCGCAAGGGCTATACAACGTAGGCGCGAAGGACGAAGCCAAAAAGACGATGAGAAAGGTCCTTAATATCTACGGAGACTTTTCCGCAGCGCAGTACTACCTCGATTTGTACGAGCAAAATCCCGATACGGTGGAATATTCGCTCGGCTATCCGCAAGAAGAGAAGGTGAATCGCTTTAAAAAACTTCACGAACTCTTGCTTCTCGATCCTGTTGCGCTCGAGATTTTGCTGGATACCGCGACGGATGACGACGACCCTTTGAAAGACAAAAAAGAGGAGAGCAAAAAACTCTTCGAGTGGGCGTTTTTCGAGGGCAATACGCAGATCGAAAACGTCATTATAGACGTGCTCGACCAATCGGATTCAAGATGGGGAAGGGGGTTTTTAAGAGAGCAACTCATCACTCCGAATCTCCCGTTTGAGGTCATGTGTCATATTCTTCACACCTTCCTCGTGAAACGTCGTCAAAAGTTTTTCGTCGTTGCGAGAAATATATTTAAAGAGATAGATTTTGAACTGCCGAAAGCGTTTTTCTCTTTGCCAAGCGTTTGGCATTGGGCGGTGGAACAGACCGCTTACGACATCATATACAACGACGTCGAGCCAAACGTCTATCTTGCAAGGCTCAAACAGACAGTCGATTCAATGGTGGCTATCGACGAGAACGGCGACGCCGTGTTTTCAAATTCAAAACTTGAAAAACTCAAGAGCGAAAAGACTCTCGTCGGCGTGTTGCTTTGCAAAATCTACGAGGACGACGTGGAAGACCCGAGACCCGATACGATCGAGAGTTATGGCATAAAAGAGCGTACTTTCGACAAATATTGGAAACTGCTTTTTGGAGAAGACGATGGACAATTTGAAGAATAGAGAAGAAATGCTTGAAAACCTCGACATACTTTTGAACGAGGAGTTGCCGTATAACGTGCGTCTCGACGCATACGAATATCTGCAAGAGGATTGCGAGGAAATCCTCGACGATATGATTGCAAAGATGTATACGGTCGAGGGGGACACCGGGCAAATGCTTATGGAAGTGCTTGCCTGCTACAAGGGCAACAAGGCGATTTTTATGGGACTCGTAAGTTGGCTCTATAAGGGCGAGGACGTCGCGCAATTTGCAAAACTCATCGGCTCTTACGGGGACGAACAGGGCATAGAAGTCTTGAAAACCTTTTGCAAGGAATACGAGCCGAATTACAACGAATATATGGAACTCAGAAACGCGGTTGAAGAACTCGGCGGAGATTTTGACCTAAAAGAAGACTTTTCGGACGATCCGCTCTATCGCTATCTTAAAGGTCTCGACGAAGAGGAAGAGGACTCTCGTCGCTCGCCTTTCGAGGACTATTTTAATCCTCCGAAAGCGGAGGATGACACCTACGACGAGGATTGACGGCGTTATTTTGCGCTTTGCGGCTTCGCGGTTTTGCGGAGCCTTTTTTATGCCGTCGATTTTTTGCAAGATATATGACGAGACGGACGAGAACGATCAGAGCAAGCAAAATCCCCATCCCGCTCGTGATCGGATAGAGCGTGTCGACGATTTTGCCAAAGCCAAAGAAACTCAAAGGGTAGAATGCAACGAGTGAAAACATTATTACGATCGGCTTGTTTTCTTGAGTCGATAAAAAACGCAGTCGCCGTCTTGAAACGCAAAAATCTATCAGTTTGTCAGACGTGATTTTGAGAGACGATACGAGCGTCGTAAATATTGCGGAGGCAATCAAAACGCCGCTTATCGCTTGGAGGCGTAAATTCTTTGAAACGGCAAAAACGGGCATTAAACTGTCGTTTGTATCATTTAAAACTATCGTTTGCAACATATAGAGCATAAAAAACAAGAATATGCAAACGATCGAAGCCGAGGCGATCGTCTGTTTGAAAGTCATATTTTTGCCTTCGTCGGAGACGACGATTCCGCCTAGCAAAACGTCGAGTCCACCGTATGCTATCGGCATTAAAATCGAAAACGGCGCGCTTCCTTGACTATGCGGAATTTTGAAAAATATTATGATAATCGACAGCGCAATCAAAGGCACCAAAATCAAGTTGGCGATTTTTATTTTTTCTATGCCGAGAGAGACGACTATTGCGCCGAGCAACGCAAAGATGAGACAAAGAAGCGGGACGCCTGTCATCTCTTTCAAGACATATTCGCCTCCCGCAAGCATTGACGTGAGGGAGATTGCGCCGGATACGAATATGGCAAAAGACACGATCTTGCCTTTTGGAATTAAGTCGAGCCTGCCCGCCGTCAAAAAGAGCAGTGCGAAAAGAGACATAACTATGGCGGAAAGGGCGGCGTTGTATGGCGCGAGGTCTCTAAAAAACAGAGCGATTTCTCGCCCGGAAGAGAACCCTGCGCCAATCAGCGTGCCGATATATAAAAATGCCACTTTTAAGGTCTTTTTCACCGTAAAACGTATGCGATTTTCAGTTCTATTATGTTTTTTTGGCGGGTTTTGCAAAAACAAAGCCGATTTATTGCTTATCGCAATAAAAGTTGTTGACAATCAAAGGTTTCGGCGTGTAAACTGTAATCGCTCTCAAAATTTATAGAAATAAATTTTTTTGATATACAGGTAGCAAAATGTTGTTTGGAAAACACATAACGAAGTATTATTTGCGCTATTCTTGGCTGCTTATTCTCGGCATCGGCGCGCTTATTGCCGTCGACTATTTTCAGTTGAGGATCCCCGAGATTTACGGCGCGATCATCGACGGACTCGATCCGTCGTCCGCCGCTACGCTTTCAAAGGACGCGCTATTGAAACTTCTTTACGACGCGTTCGTCGTCGTTGCGGTGCTGGCTGCGGGGAGATTTTTGTGGCGTATAGCCTTTTTCTGCACGGCGAACAATACCGAGACCGGATTCAGAGCCGAAATGTTCGACCACGCAAAAGACCTTTCGCAACAGTTTTACAAGCAGAACAAAGTCGGAGACATAATGAGCCTTTTTACCAACGACCTCGAGACTATCAACGAGTGCGTGGGGGACGGCACGCTTATGCTCTTTGACGCACTGTTTCTCGGCGCGATGGCGATATACAAAATGATAGTTCTCAACGACAACAGTTGGAAACTCACTCTTTTTGCGCTTATTCCGATGGGCTTTCTTGCCGTCATAGGCGTCATCGTCAACAAATATATGATGAAGAAGTGGGAAGAGCGGCAAGAGGCGTTTTCAAAACTCTCCGACTTTACGCAAGAGAACTTTTCGGGAATTGCGGTCATCAAGGCTTTCGTCAAAGAGATGAAAGAACTTATGCTTTTTAAGCGCATCAACAAGGACAACGAGGACGTCAACGTTGCGTTTACGAAAGCCTCCGTGCTTTTGAACGTCATGGTGTCTTTGTTCGTCGGTTCAGTCATCACTATCATCATCGGCTACGGCGGTTGGCTTGCGCACGAGGGAACTTTCTCCGTTGCGGAACTCGTCATGTTCATTTCGTATTTCGGCACGATCACATGGCCCGTTATGGCGGTGGCGATGCTGATTGAAATGTCGTCGCGCGGAAAGGCGTCCTTAAAACGTATAAGCGAGTTTTTGGACACGCCTATCGACGTCAAAGACAGAGAAGGCGTAAAAGAGATTGAAAACGTCAAGGGCAATATCGAGTTTAGAAACCTCACGTTCAAATACCCGGACGGCGAAAGAAACGTGCTTAAAAACGTCAGTTTTAAAATAAACGCAGGCGAGAGCGTCGGCATAATCGGCAAGACGGGCGCGGGCAAATCTACGATCGTCGACCTTATGCTTCGCACTTACAACATACCAGACGGCACGTATTTTGTGGACGGCGAGGACGTCAACGACGTGTCGATACGCTCGCTTCGCAGTTTCTTTGCGTACGTTCCGCAAGACAACTTCCTCTTCTCGGACACGATCGAGAGCAACATCAACTTCGCGTTCGGCGACGAGACGGCTGACAGGAACAACATAAAAGAAGTCGCAAGGCTTGCGGACGTCGACGACGACATCTCCGCATTCAAAGATGGGTATGATACGGTGCTTGGAGAGAGAGGCGTGACGATTTCGGGCGGACAAAAGCAACGCACGTCCATCGCGCGCGCTCTTATGAAGAATGCGAGCGTGCTCATCCTTGACGACTCGCTCTCGGCGGTCGCCGCAACGACGGAAGAG
>Ga0256405_10000656_pt1 | contig 110568 bp, 103 predicted proteins | sample RumenRJG_02DNA_FD_189096 | JGI IMG/M metagenome (GOLD analysis project Ga0256405, IMG submission 189096) | Bovine rumen microbial communities from Lethbridge, Alberta, Canada - RJG_02 | ecosystem: Host-associated > Mammals > Digestive system > Stomach > Rumen | place: Canada: Alberta...
GTGCTCTGTCCGAACATGAAGAAGATCACACTGGAAGACGTGCTTTTCGCCCTGCGCGACCTCGCGCCCCGAATCGAACTCGACGAGGAGATGAGGGAGAAAGCGAAAGCGCCCATCGACCGGATGCTGGAGGTCCTGCCGTGAAGATCGCGGTCGGACTTTCCGGCGGGGTGGATTCCTCGGTCGCCGCCGCGCTGCTGAAATCGCAGGGACACGAGGTCGTCGGGATCACCATGAAACTCTGGCGCGAAGGACGCTACCGGGGCGGAGAAAAAGATGCCTGTTTCGGTCCCGGCGAGGCGGAAGACATTGCCCGGGCGGAAAAACTGTGCCGCAAACTGGATATCCCGTATCATGTTTTCGATTGTTCGGAGGAATATGAGAAAATCGTGCTGGACTATTTCCGTTCGGAATATCTCGCGGGGAAGACGCCGAATCCATGCGTCCGCTGCAATGCTTTCATGAAGTTCGGAGTTCTGCCGAATCTGGCGCGGAAATCCGGCATCGATTTCGACAAGTTCGCCACCGGACATTACGCCCGGATCAGGGAGGAGAACGGCGTCTTTCATCTGCTCCGCGGCGCGGACGAAAAAAAGGATCAGTCTTATTTTCTCTATCGGCTGAAACAACCGCAGCTGGCAAATCTGCTTTTCCCGCTGGGAGATCTGCACAAGACCGAGGTCCGCGAACTGGCCGCGAAATTCGATCTTGACGTGAAAGATAAGCCGGACAGTCAGGATTTTTACAGCGGCGACCATACCGAACTCCTGAACACGCCGCCGCGGAAAGGAAATATCGTCGATACCGCAGGGAACGTGCTCGGCACGCACGAAGGCTTCTGGAATTACACCATCGGCCAGCGCAAAGGCCTGGGCATCGCGGCGAAACATCCGCTGTATGTGCTGGAACTGAATCCCTGCCGGAACGAGGTGGTGGTCGGAAATGCGGCAGACACGCTCAAACGCGAATTGAAACTGGCCGACTGCTCGTGGATCACCGTTGAGCCGGAGGGGGCGCTGACTGTGAAAGTGCGTTCGGCCTCAAGACTGCTTCCCGCACATTACAGCGGCGGGATATTGTATTTTCCCGGCGGAGTGTCGGCTGCCGCCGCCGGACAGTCCGCAGTGCTGTACCGCGGCGATGAAGTCCTGGGCGGAGGGATCATCACCGAGGTGAGATAAGATGGATCCCCTGATCGCAAAAGCCCTGCTCCGGCCGTATAATATCGCTCATGGCGAGATCGTTTCCCTGCTGTCTCTGGAAGATACGGCGGAACTGTTTTCCGCCGCGTATGAACTGAAGTGCCGTTACATCGGCAAGGTCGTTTCGCTGCGGGGATTGATCGAACTGGGCAATCATTGCGCCAAAAACTGTTTTTACTGCGGCATCCGGCGCGGCAATCCGAATGTGCGACGCTACCGTCTTTCCGAAGACGATGTGGTGCGTATGGCGCGCTGGAGCTTCGAGCAGGGCTACGGCTCGGTGGTGCTGCAGTCCGGCGAGATTGAATCGGAAGAGAATACCGAATATATCGGGCGCATTTTGAAACGCATCCGCGATTTCGGCGGAGACGCCTTCGGCATCACGCTGTGTCTGGGCGAGCAGCCGGAGGAGGTTTACCGTTTCTGGCGCGAGGCGGGAGCGCACCGCTACCTCCTGCGGATCGAAAGCTCCGTGCCGGAACTGTATGCGAAACTCCATCCTGCCGACCACTCTCACGCACGGCGAGTGGAATGTCTGCGCGTCTTGAAACGCCTCGGTTATCAGACAGGGAGCGGCGTGATGTGCGGACTGCCCGGACAGACGCTGGATGATCTTGCTTACGACATTGAGTTTTATCATGAAATGGACCTCGACATGATCGGCATGGGTCCGTATCTGCCGCATCCGGATACTCCGCTCGGCAAGGATATCGAGCTCACGCCGGAATATGCGGCGAAACAGCTTGAACTCGGCTTGCGGATGATCGCCGTCACGCGCCTTTATCTCCACGATGTGAACATCGCCTCGACCACCGCGCTCCAGGCGCTGGACGACCGCGGAAGGGAAAAAGGAATTCTTGCCGGAGCGAATGTGATGATGCCCAATGTTACTGATACGGAATACCGGAAAAATTATCAGCTTTATACCCGCAAGCCGTGTCTGGACGAGAATTCGGCGCAGTGCCGCAACTGTCTCAACTGGCGTATAGCGGCCATTGGTGAAAAAATCGCGTGGGGAGTCCGCGGAGATTCCCCGCATTACGGAAAGGATCCAACTTCAAAATGAACATCTCTCCCGATGTGGCAGCCGCATATAAAGTGCTGGATGGAAAAACACTTTCGGAAGCGGAAGCAATGGCATTGACGGAATTGTCCGGAAATGACATTCTCGACCTCGTTTCGCTGGCCAACAAGGTCAGGGACAAATTCGCCCCGAAGATCGTGCCGTGTTCCATCATCAACGCCAAATCCGGGGTCTGTTCGCAGAACTGCAAATTCTGCGCCCAATCCGGACACCATCGAACCGAAATCGAAAGCTATCCGCTGCTCGACACTGAAAAAATCGTTGGATCGGCGCGGACCGTCTACGAGAAGGGCGTCCGCTCGTTCGGGATCGTGACCAGCGGATACGGTTATCTCAAGGCGGACGATCCGGAGTTTCAGAAGATCCTGAAGGCAATGGATGTCATCCGGCGCGAACTGCCGGATCTGAACATTTGCGTTTCCCTGGGAGTTTTGAGCGAAGGAACCGCGAAACTGCTGGCCGAACACGGTGCATACCGTTACAACATGAATCTGCAGACCAATCCGGAGCGTTACGCCGAACTCATCAGCGACACGCACACCATCGAAGAAAAAATCCGGACGATAAAATATCTTCAGAAATACGGCGTTTCGATCTGTTGCGGCGGGATTTTCGGACTCGGCGAATCGTGGCGCGACCGGGTGAAGATGGCCTTTGCCTGCCGGGAACTGGACGTGGACGGCATTCCGCTCAACGTGCTGCTGCCGATCCCCGGAACGCCGCTGGAAAAACGCCCGGTCATGTCTCCCGCCGAGGTTGCCAAGGCGTTTGCGATCTTCCGGCTGGTCAATCCCGCGAAAACGATCAAGTTTGCCGCCGGACGCGAGACGACCATGAAGGATTTTCAGGGGCTGCTGATGCTTTCGGGCATGAACTCGTTTATTACCGGCGGCTACCTCACCACCCGTGGACGTTCGGTGGATGAGGATAAAATTTTTCTCCGCAATTTGACTGATTTCACCTCAAACCAATAAGGATTCTCACTATGAAAGGTCTCATCATCGGCGGACGCAAGTTCACCAACCGTTTTTTTCTCGGAACGGGGAAATTCTCCTCGACGGAAATTTTCAAACAGGCGCTCGCCGCCTCGGAAACCGAACTCGTCACAGTTGCTTTGACCCGTGTCCATGAGGACGACGCCGAGCACGACGACATCCTCAAAGTCATCGACCGCAGCAAGGTCGAAGTCATGCTCAACACCTCCGGCGCGCGCAATGCGGCGGAAGCGGTCAAAATCGGTTTGATCGGCAAGGCCGCCGGGTTCAAGTGGATCAAGCTCGAAATCCATCCCGATGCACGGTATCTGCTGCCCGATCCCATCGAAACTCTGAAAGCCGTGGAAGAGCTGGCGAAACAGGACCTGATCGTGCTGCCCTACATCAACGCCGATCCCGTGCTGGCGCGTCATGTGGAGGACGCGGGCGCCGCCGCCGTGATGCCCCTCGGGTCCCCCATCGGTTCCAACAAGGGGATCCGCACCCGCGACATGATCGAGATCATTGTGGAACAGAGCCACATTCCGGTCGTGGTCGATGCAGGGATCGGCCTGCCCTCGCACGCGGCGGAGGCGATCGAACTCGGCGCGGATGCCGTGCTGGCCAATACGGCGGTCGCGGCGGCAGGAGATCCGGTCCGCATGGCCGAAGCGTTCAAGCTCGCGGTCCGGGCGGCCGAGCTCGCACTCAAGGCCGATCCGCCCGCGCCGCGAAGTACCGCGTCCGCTTCCAGTCCGATGAACGCCTTCGACATCTTCAAGTGAGGCGAAAATCATGTTTCCGAAACTCAAATTCTCGGCGGAACAGATCCAGAATTATTACGCACACGTCACGCCCGAAATGGTGCGGGCGAGCCTCGCAGCGTCGCGGGGCACGTTTTTCGACCTGCTGAACCTGCTGTCTCCCGAGGCGGCAAAGGAGGAATACCGCGCCGCACTGCGCGAGACCGCGACGAAAGCACGGCGGCGGTATTACGGCAAGACCGTTTCGATCTTCGCCCCGCTCTACATCTCCAACACCTGCGTCAACTCCTGCCGCTACTGCGATTTCAACATCCATCACCACGCGGAACGGAAGATCCTCACGCTGGAGGAGATCGACCTGGAATGCGCCGCGATCCGCAGGCACGGGATCGATTCTCTCTTGATCGTGGCGGGCGAGGACCCGAAACACATGACGGTGGATTTCCTCTGCGAAGTCGGCCGGAGGCTGAAAAATCAATTCTCCTGTCTTTCGCTGGAAGTCGCGCCGCAGGATGAGGATGCCTACCGGAAACTTTTCGAGGCGGGATTCGAAAGTCTGATCTGCTTTCAGGAAACCTACGATCAGGAACTTTACAAGTATCTGCATCCGGCGGGACCGAAAAGCGTTTATGATTACCGCGTATGGACCCAGCTCCGGGCGGGGAAAGCGGGCTTCCGCACGCTCGGGATCGCGTTTCTGCTGGGACTGGCTCCGTGGCGGACCGAGGCGGCGAGTCTGGGCGCCCATGCTTTCTATCTCATGAAGGAATGTTACGAAAGCAAAATCCAGTTCGCGTTCCCGCGCATTACGCCCGTGAGCGGCGGCTTCACGCCCGAACATCCGGTGGATGAAAACGACCTCGAACAGATGATGCTCGCATTCCGGATCATCTTCCCGGAAAGCGGTATGACAGTCTCCACCCGCGAATCTCCCGCATTCCGGGACATGATCGTGCAGAGTGCCGCCGACAACATGAGCGCGGGTTCGCGCGTGACGCCCGGCGGTTATGCCGTGCTGGCGGACAAGAATGTAGCGCAGTTCACGCTCAACGATTCCCGCGACCCCGCCGATATTTACGCGGCGATCCGCGCCAATCATCAGGAGGTCGTCTTCAAGAACTGGGACAGAAGGATATGAGCGAACCCGAAGAAGCCAGCACAATCCCGCCTCGCCCCTGCTGCGGAACCTGTTCCTGCCGCAGGAGTCCCGATCCTTCCTCTCCCTGCGGCTGCTGCGGCCGGTGCTGCGGAAAGACGGCCGAATATGTGGTGACCGACTCCTTCGTCTGGCCGCCGTGGCCGGAAAAAGAGGATGAATAATCCCGAAATCGAGGCTGATAAAAATTTTATTTTAAAAATCTACTATTTTTGTTGCGATTCAGATTGACAAATTATTTTTTTGATGTATATTACCGAAATTCGAGCTTGATATGCTCTTTTTTTAAATCGCAGATACACTATCATAATGGTAGTGTATAAAACAAAGAAGAAAGGTCAAAGAGAAAAATGAACGCGCGAGCCTCCCAGAGAAGCCGTTTCGTCCTGATCCCGGAATTCATGGTGTTTGGAATGCGATGTTGCATGGGACAGATCACGGAATGACTTGACAGTTTCAACAAAAGAACAACATCACAAACAGGAAAAGAAAAAATGAAGGAAAAGAAAATCATAACCGCCGTTGCATTGGCGGTCGGAATCGCGGGAACGGGTCTCCTTTACGGGGCTCCGCCGCAGGAAAAAGAGGAAAAAGACATCCGAACCATCCGTCTGCTTCAGGACGACGGACAGATCCGGATCGTCAGCAAGATTTACGAACTCAAGCACCTGAAGGCGACCGATGTCCGTCCTTTTGTCGAGGCGGCGGTCAAACGCTACAGCCGCAGTTCGAACGTGGAACGGGTCCACTACCCGCAGGCGAAACGGCAGATGATCATCGTCTCCACCGGCGAGGATTTCATCCCGTATGTGGATGAACTCGTTGCAGGACTGGACAAGCCCGGGAAGCCGGGCAAAAGCGGTTCGCTGATCGAGGGGACCGGCATCACGAGGATCACTTACATCCCGAACTACCGGGCGGCGGAGGATATCGTGCGGCTCATCAATGAAGGTACGATCCGAAGTTCCGAAGGCCGTGCCTTCCTGAACCAGGACACCAACACGATCTACTGGAAGGATGACAATGAGAAAGCGCAGATCACCCTTGCATGGGTCAAATATCTGGACCGTCCGGTTCCCCAGGTAAATTTGAGGCTGAATTATTACGAGATCCGTGAAAGCAAGCTGCGTGACATCGGTCTGGATTACCTTGCCTGGAAGAACGGTCCGGGGCTGGACATCTTCTCCGCCGGATTCGACGGAGGCAAGGTTTTCTCCAACGAAGCGATCTGGCAGCTTATCAGCGGAGCCTACAAGCTTGCGGATCTGACCAAAAACTTCTCCACCTCGTGGAGCTACGGTGCCTTCTTCACTGCTCCGCAGTTTGACCTGAGCTTTGTGCGGATCCTCCAGCAGTCCGGCAATGCAAAACTCGCAGCGCACGCCGATCTGACATTTGTCAATACGGCGGTTTACGACGATCCGGCACTGAACAGCCATCTGCCGAAAACCTATACCGCCACGCTGACGCCGGGTTATGAGAACATCCGCAAGGATGACGACGACCGGAGCAGCATCGTGGAAAGCGGCGACAGCACGCTCACACTGAACGTCTTCAATCCGGTGATTTGCTTCGGTGCCGCTCCGAGTGAGGTCAAAGCCAACGGACAGATCCCCTCGACCGAAACCTTTTACGCCAAAAACAACGGCGGCGTGGTTTTTGCCTACAAACTCGCCTCCAAAACAGTCACGGAAAAAAGCAACCGGGGCGACGAACTGGGCAACACCAGCACGCTTTCGGGCGAACTTACGCTCGGTTTCAAAACCGAAAAACTGCTGGCAAGTTACGTCCGCGAACAGGATGTCGAACAGACCGTCGGCATTCCGTTCCTGGTCAAGATCCCGGTGCTGAAATATATCTTCGGCACGACGACCACGATCAGGGAAAGAACTTACATCATCGTGACCGCCGAGGCGAATCTGGTGCATCCCAACGCCAAACCGCCTAAGCCGGTCAGCCATGAAGTGGCTTCCAATCTTTAATTTCAGTCAAAAGGATTATCCCCCATGAATATCATAAAAACACTTCTCGTTTCCGCAGCGGCCATTCCGGTTTCGCTGTGGGCACAGCAGCAGGACATCAACGTCACTCCGCATCAAATCCCCGGCAAAGTCAAGGCGGATTTCAATGTTCCCTCCGCCGGATACGGCAGCAGCACGGTGCAGACCCAGCTCCGGGTTGACATCAAGGAATCGGACAAGGCGGTCCGTTTTGTCCGGACCAACACCGACCCGCTGGTCATAACCAGACTCTACACGCTGAAACACGCGGAACCTTACGCTCTGCGCGGCTATCTGCTGAGCGTGGTCAAAGGGACGAAAGTCAACGGCAACCCGGTGCAGGTGGATGCGGTCAAGTTCAACGACGGACGCGGCGTGGTGCTGGTTTCCGCCGAAGATTACCGCTTCCGGAACAACGGCAAGGGCGACAGCATCGACGAGATCGTCGCCAAACTCGACCAGCCGAAAATCTCGTATCTGTCCGGACGGCCTCTGTTCATCTACTTTCCCAAGGTCAACGCAGCCGCGAACCTGAAAGAAATGGTGAAAAACGTCGGTGCTTCCGTCAATGATTTCGAATTCACCGGCGGAACCGATACACTGGTAGTGGACGGCGGACTGAATGCACTCTTCATCGCCGCGCCATTCTGGAGCTGGGACCGCATCAAAACGCAGCTCGACCAGTATGACCGCCCGATGCCGGAGATCCGACTGAGTTATCAGCTGATCGAAGTCAGCACCGAAAACGACGACAAGCTCGGCGTGGATTTCCAGTCGTGGAAGAACAACGCAGGCGTTGACGTTTTTTCCGTCGGCGGACGCTACCGCAACAACTGGGCGAACACGTTCGCCGCGGGAATCGACGGTTCGCATTCCAGCCGCACCGACTTCTTCAACTTCAACCCCAAGTGGAACAGCAAGTATTTCGACTTCCTGACCTCCACCGGACGGGCGAAAGTGGTCACGCAGGGCGTTCTGGTGGCGAAGAACCGCCGGCAATCCCTGGTCTCGGTCGGGACCGGGCTGTTCTACGAAGATCAGACTCCCATTCCGGACACTACGCTCAACGGAAAGATCTTTCCGAGCAATCCGAAGCTGCCGCCCGAAGCGGATCTGACCCTGAAACACGGCAACACCCAGACCACCAAAGCCGCCAACGGCTTCAAGTTCGAGCTGGACGTGACTCCGGTCGTGACCGGCAAGGCATCCATCCTGCCGGTCAAAGTTTCCGGTACGAGCCTGCTGGGCTGGAACAGCAACGGCACGCCGCGGCTGAACAAGTCCGCATTCGAAACGGAGATCCAGGTCGGGAATGAAGGAAAGGATTTCGTGATCGGCGGCATCAAACGCACCAACGTGATCCGCAGCGTCTCCGGCATTCCTCTCCTGAAAGACATCCCGGTCCTCGGCTGGGTCTTCTCGACCGAAACCGAGACCACCCGTCATTCGGAACTGGTGCTGATCGCCCGCGCGGAGATCGCCGGTCCGTTCGACAAAGCCCCGAATGCGGTTCAGAAGGATATTTCCGGTATCGTTGAAAAAGTCACATCCGGCAAAGACCATCCGATCCGCAATCTCGGTTTCGAACAGTTGGGACTGGATGCGAAAAGCATAGAATAATGGACTGCTGAACGGATTTCCCGGGAATGTCCGTCAGCAAATCGGACCGCCGCCGTACTCAATGCTGTTTTCCGGTACGGCGGCGAAATCCAATCGGGAAAACAAAGGACGGAAACATGGAAGAGATCAATCTCGAAGGAAACATTTTGGAAGGGTATGCCATCCCGACGGCGAACACGTCGATCCTGCTCATCAAGGCGGGACACGGGTTTCTCGGATGCGGGTATTTCTCGCTGGCAACCGCGGAAAAAGTCGGCGATGCGGCGGTCATCGTCACGGGCGTGAAGAATTTCGAAGACATGCTCGCCGCGAAAGTGAAAGCCGTTTCTCCGGCGGCCGCCGCACTTGGTGTTACGCTGGAAATGAACGGCAGGGAAGCCCTGCTTAAACTGGTATAAAAGGAAGAACTTGAAATGGATCAGAAACAAGCTGAACTCAACCGGAATCTCGCCCAGATGCTCAAGGGCGGAGTCATCATGGACGTAACCACCCCCGAACAGGCGAAGATCGCCGAAGACGCCGGTGCATGCGCCGTCATGGCGCTGGAACGCATCCCCGCGGACATTCGTGCGGCCGGCGGCGTCTCCCGCATGAGCGACCCGGAAATGATCAAAGGCATCCAGAAGGCGGTTTCCATTCCCGTCATGGCGAAATGCCGGATCGGACACTTCGCGGAAGCGCAGATTTTGCAGGCGATCGAAATCGACTACATCGATGAAAGCGAAGTGCTCTCCCCTGCGGACGATCTTTATCACATCGACAAGACGGTGTTCAAAGTTCCCTTCGTCTGCGGCGCGCGCGACCTCGGTGAAGCGCTGCGCCGGATCCAGGAAGGCGCGGCCATGATCCGCACCAAGGGCGAACCCGGCACGGGCGACGTGATCCAGGCGGTCCGCCACATGCGGCGCATGAATGCGGAGATCCGCCGGATAGCCAATCTGCGTGAAGACGAATTGTTCGAGGCGGCCAAAGAACTTGGCGTTTCCATTGACCTGCTCCGTTTTGTGCATGAAAACGGCAAACTGCCGGTGGTGAATTTCGCCGCGGGCGGGATCGCCACCCCCGCCGACGCCTCGCTGATGATGCAGCTGGGCGCGGAAGGCGTTTTCGTGGGCTCGGGCATCTTCAAGAGCGGCGACCCGGCGAAGCGCGCCAATGCCATCGTCAAAGCCGTCACCAACTATCAGGACGCCGCCATGATCGCGGAACTTTCCAGCGGTCTCGGCGAAGCGATGGTCGGGATCAACGCCGACGAGATCAAGCTCATCATGGAAGAGCGCGGCAAATGACGCATCGCATCGCTGTTCTTGCCCTGCAGGGCGATTTCGCCGAGCACGAAACCGCCTTGCGGCAGTGCGGGTCCGAGTTCATGGAGATCCGCCAGCGCGCTGACCTGCAAAAGAGTTTCGACGCGCTGGTGATCCCCGGCGGAGAAAGCACCGTGATCGGGAAACTGCTCCGGGAACTGGAGCTGTTTTCCCCGCTTCAGGAACGGGTTCGAACGGGATTGCCGGTTTTTGCCACCTGCGCGGGGCTGATCCTGCTGGCGGACCGCATCGAAAACGATTCCGCCGCATACTTCCGGACGCTGGACGTGACGGTCCGCCGCAACGCCTATGGGCGGCAGCTGGGCAGTTTCCACACAGCAGGCGATTTCGCAGAAATGGAACGCGTGCCGATGTCGTTCATCCGCGCCCCCTCCATCGAGCGTGTCGGGAACGGGGTAACGGTCCTTTCCGAATTCAACGGGAAACCGACCGCCGTCCTTCAGGGAAAACAGCTGGCTCTCGCTTATCATCCGGAACTGCTTTCCGACCATCGGATCCTGCAATGGTTTTTGAACAAAATCGGCGATTCCAGAACTTGACAGTTTAATTTTTACAAGTTATATTATTTCGGTCAAACAACAGGAGGGATAATGAAATCTGATTTTGCCAAGTTCAAAAAGATCGACGCCCATTCCCATATCGGGAAATTCGGCAGTCCGTTCGACGTCAATTTCGATGCCGCCATGCTCAAAGAACAGATGGCCGAATACAATATCGAAAAAACCATCCTTTGTCCAGCTGCGGCCTCGCTCAACGCGGAACTGCTGGCCGTGTGGAAACAGATGCCGGATCAGGTGATCCCGCTTTACTGGGTCAATGCCAACCTTGGAACTTCGGCGTATGAGGATCTTGAACACTATCTGCGCGACCTCGGTTTCGCGGGCGTGAAGATGCAGCCGCTGTTCGACGGATTCACCGCCGATTCGCCGATGGTCGATCCGGTCATGGAGATCGCCCGGAAATACCGCAAGCCGGTGTTCATCCATTGCGGACATCCGCCGTTTTCCCTGCCGTGGCAGATCGGTCTGCTGGCCGAACGCCATCCGGACATTCCGATTGTGATGATCCACATGGGGCACGGCCACGGCGTTTACATCGACGCGAGCATCACGATGGCGAAGAAGTTCGGCAACCTGTATCTGGAAGTTTCCGGAATGCCGATGGGCTGCCAGATCAAAAACGCCTATCTGACTGTCGGATCGGAACGGGTGATGTTCGGCATCGATTCGCCGTTCCATCATCCGACGGTGGAGATCCAGCGGGTGATGTCCTGCGGATTGAATGATTCGCAGCTCGAAGACGTGTTCTACAACAACGCCGCCAGATTCATGGGGTTGAAGTAAGCGTATCCATCTGTCCCGATGACGCCGATTCGGTCCGCTTTTCGCGTTTGTCGGACTGGTCGGACGCGTCGGACAATTTCGCGGAAACAGGTTTCTTCGTGCTCCTCACAAGTGGGGATTTTCTGCCGCTTCGGCCAGGATCTTGCCCCAGCGGGCATTGTTTTCCAGCATGGATTCGAACCGTTCGCGCTTGAATTCATCCAGCTGAACTTGAGGATAATATTTTCCCAGAATCTGATCCAGTTTCAGGCATAATTCTTCCGTGCGTTCCCGGGTGATCCGCACACCGTCCTGCCAGTTGGAAAGCATGGCCGCGGTGACTTTCCCGGTGCGGTATTGGGCCAACAATGCATCGTTCGAACTGAAACATTCGTCAATATACCAGTAAAGCACGTCGATTTCGTTGAACGCATGCCAGATTTCCAGAATATCTCCGTTGCGGAACGCTTTGCCCAGCCAGGGTTCCAGCTTTTTCTTAACCAGTCCCGGTTCATTGCCGAATCCGTAAATAATCGAATCCATATCCAGTTCGGGCAGGCCGAAAAACGTTTCAGCGAATTTCCGGTTGAACCGGCTCCTGTCGCCGATTTTTCCGTGTTTCAGGGTTTCAGCCAGATACCCGGCCATATACATTCCCTGCGGCAGGGTGGTTTTGAGCGGATACAGACTTTGGATTCGTCCCCACAAAGTGCCGATATGACCATCGGCGGGATATTTTTCCTGGATTTCCGCCCAGTCGTCAACGTTCTGCTGCATGGGACGCTGCCTCCCCATGCCGAGGTAACGTTCGTTCGTCTGGATGCGGGATGCCCCCCAGTAACGGATCCCCTCTTCCGCATAACGCAGGATGATCTTTTCATCCAGAGAGCGGTACTGCCAGACACAGGGAATGACTTTTTGAAGCAGATCGCCGGATTCGGACAGGGCATGGTTCCGGAACATATCATCCCAAGCCAGCACCTTTTTCCCTTTTTCGAGCAGAAAATCCGTACAGGCCCGCACACGGTCCAGATAAAGGAGGAACGCATTCTTTCCCGCACATGCCGGACAGGGGGCCTTGAGTTTCACCTCGTCCGCGCCGATATGGAAATATTCGCAGTCAGGAAAAATTGCCAGGATCTCATTCGCCATGGTTTTCCAGACATCCAGCGTTTCCGGATCGGAAAGACACCACTGGAAAGTATTGTTGTTTTCGCACCATTTCCGGTAAACGGGTTCTTTCAGGAAATAGTCCAGATGTCCGGCGCATTGCAGCAGTGGGATGACCCCGATCCCGAGTTTGCGGCATTGGGCTGCAACCGCCCGGAATTCGGCTTTGGAATAAGCCGCCGGATGGGTGGAGTCCGGATAGGCATCAAAGGGAAATTTATCTTCGAATTCGAGCAGGATATGGGTATAACCCATTTCGGCGAACCGTTCCAGCAGCGAAAGCAGGTACTCCGCTTTCGGGAACAGCGATTTCATATCCAGATGAAGACAACGTACATTCATTTTTTATATTGCTCCTGTAATTTCAAGATCAAGCGGGCTGCTTCTTCGCGGACTTGATCCGGCATGGATGTGTTGAAACGCTGATCTTTCACGACTTTGCGGGCAGCGGTCTCCAGAAACTGCTTCGCTTCCACGGAATTCCCAGCAATTTTCCGCAGTTTGGCCAGATATTTCACATCCATGATCCCCTGCCGCACGGCCATGCCCCGGATGGTCGGAATCACTTTTCCCTTGTATCCTGCAACAAGCAGCAGATTTCCGTCAGTGACAGAAGCGAAATCAACGCCGCCGTTATATCCAATCCCCTGGACAAGCTGATACAGCTCAGTGACATCAAGATTGTAACATTCGCTGAACCAGGCGGAGAGCCGGTAATTGCCATGCAGCTGACTGGTGGGATTGGTTTCGCAAGTATAATGGCCGACTTTTTTCCCTTTCGCCTGAATTTCCTTATAGAATTTCAGATGCTCCGGATCGGAAAAATAGTAATTGCGATGCAAGACCCAAGTGTCTACCGCAGCCTCCATTTGCCGCATGACGGGAACTCTCATCCGTAACTCGTAATTGCCGCCGGATTTTCCCTGGCGGGAATCAAGAGTCAGCATATTCCGCAGTTCGGGCCACGCTTCATGTGCGGAGGTAACCACCTGAACCACCTTTTTGAAATCGGCAGGTTCATCAAACAGCTCTGCGACAAATTGTTCCGGGCGGACCTGACTGGCAGCCATAAACTTTTTCAGTGTTTTGATCCATTCCGGCCATAATTTTACCGCCTGATCCGAATTGTCCTTGAGTCCGTAAAGTTTCAGGAAAGTATCGTAGACACTGTAAGCGATCAAAAAACGGAATGGGATATTATATTTACCAGCCAGTTTTCGGAGAGATTCGATCCTTTCCCGGGCAGCAGGCGCTTCGGGGATAAAACTGCCGTCTTTCTGCAAGGGAAATTTCAAATACCACGGCGAAACGGAATACCCGGCGGCCCCCAGTTCAAGACCGGCGGCAAACAAATTTTCATTTTCCTCGACACCGTTTGCGAAAAATTGCGAGGGAACTGCACTGTTCCGATCCAGCACAATATCGCGCACTTCCAGCGTAACCGGAATTTCCAACCGGGTCCCCTGATAATTCCGCTGATGATATCCTGCGTTCTTTTTGCGGATGAATTTTCCTTTTTTATTCAGCGGGGTCACCCGGAGAACACCGGAATAGATGCCCGGTTTTATCCCGTCAGTATGGAAATCGAACCAGACCACGCCGCATTCCCCGGCAGGGATCAGTACAGTTGAAGCCTCATTGATTCGGGGCAGCGGATCAAAAAATTCGCCGTTACATCCGACCCCGTCACGAGTCCGCACCGCCACCCGGGTGATGATCTTTTCCGCAGGATAATTTTTCAGTCCGTACGAGCCATTGAAAACCGTCTGATCTCCTGCTTCCAGCGTGACCCTGAACTCTGTGGCTTTACCGTCCAGATTGGCTACGGCGATAGGCAAAGCATAGATTTCATTGACGGCCGCTTTGATCCGGATCTCGTTTACCGGATCGATCAGCCCGGCAGACATGGGAATGGAATAATCGGACGTTACCGAAAGGATGCCGACGGCAGTTTTACTCTCCTTGAATGCGGCAAATTTCTTCTTCCGCATCTCCGCAGCAGCATCGGCAACCTTTTTTTCATAAGCCGCACGGGAGAGACCCTCGCCGTAGCCACCGACCACCAGCACTCCATACTGGGAAACGCTTTGGAGCGTTTTTACTTTATTCCAGCTGTAATATTCATTCGTTTTGGTGCGTTTCAGAGCAACATTGAATCCCAGACGGCTGCCTTCCCGAGGCAATCCCTGCGGATAAATGCTTTTGACGGGAACGGTCACAAAGGCACGCCAGCTGTTTCCCATAACCTTGACTTCGGCCTTGACCCCCGGCACCGTTTTTTGACTGCTGCTTCCGGTATAGATCCCGCCGCAGGCCCCGACAGCGACTTGGATAGAACCAGCTGTTCCGGACAAATCGTCAAAGAACAGTTCGATTACATCATTGTGCCACATTCCTTTTGGCGAATTGAAAGTCACCCCTTCCGGGTCCTGGCATTTGCCGAGAATATAAATATTCGTGCCGTCGCTCTGTGCCTGAAAGGAAACTTCAGCGTTGCTTTGTGCCCTGCTTTTGCCGGAAAATAAAAGAAAATCACTGACTGGCTGCACTTTTTCCCAGGACGGATCATCCGCCGATACAGCTTTACCCGGCCGGGAGAGAATCAATTCCGCAGCTTTAACGGTTTTTATCTCAGCAGGCGTTTCAGCTGTCTCGACTGAAAGAACCGACCTGACTTCCTCGACTTTCACATTGTCAAAAAGAAGGTAATCTCCTGGTTTCAGGACATGCGGGTCTTTTTCATATTGACTGCTCCACCAGATCCCGATACTGAAAGCTGCCCGATCGGCTGTCGGACCGGTCTTGAAAGTTCCTTTGACGGTTGACCATTCCTGTCCGACAGTCACGGCCTGTTTGGATTTTTTACATTCGGTAAATTTCCAGAGTGTATCGCCGTTTTTCCATTCCACTCCCCGGAGAAATGCCCGGTCGACATTACCCTTGATCTGGACGGAATAACTGTATGCTGTGTCCGGTTTGCATTTGAAACCTGGCTCTTTCCCTTCGACACCAATCAATACCGAAGCTGTGGCCACTTTATGATTCTTGCCGTACGGCGCATAACCCAGAATCTTGAGTCTGCCGCATTTGTTCCAGCTGAGGTCTTCGGTAAACAGGTCAAATCTTGAATATTTCCAAGCGGATAACTGGCGATATTCATTCCCTGCGGAGTTCGGATAGAGGCTGAAATCGCCGTTTCGGATCAGATTTTCGCCGGCACTGACTCCGAGTGCAAGGATGGCAAAATTAACGAGCATCAATTGTGCATTTTTCATAACGCCACCTTAAGGATTTTTCATTTTTTTTCCACCGTTCCGGATTCAAGGGCAGACTCGCCTTCCTCGATCGTCACATTGTCGAAAAGCAGGTAATCGCCTTCCTTCAACACATGTTTGTCCTGGGCATCCTGACTGCTCCACCAAATCCCGATATTCAAAGCTGCCCGACCGGCTGCAGGACCAGTCTTGAACGTACCTTTGATCGTTGACCATTCCTGTCCGACAGTCACGGTCTTTTTGGATTTTTTACACTCGGCGAATTTCCAGAGCGTATCGCCATTTTTCCATTCCACTCCCCGGATAAATGCCCGATCGACATTTCCCTTGATCTGGACGGAATAGCGGTACACAGTATCCGGTTTGCATTTGAAACCCGGCTCTTTCCCATCGACACCAATCAATACCGATGCTGTGGCCACTTTATGATTCTTGCCGTACGGCGCATAACCCAGAATTTTCAGAATTCCGCATTTGTTTTTACCTCCTTCTTCGGTAAACAGTTGGAATCTCGAATATTTCCAGGCGGATATCTGGCGATACTCATTTCCCGCAGATTTCGGACGAAGATTGAAATCTCCGTTTCGGATCAGATTCTCACCAGCGGAAAGTGAAAGAAGACTTGCAAATGAAAAAACAGCCATTACGAATTTCATAAAAATACCTCCTGTTACTGATTAGCGTTCATTAGCGGCCAGCGTCATAGCCCCATTTCTTTTGAGTAAGGCCATATTGATCCAACCAATAGATGGTGTGTCCTGCTGTAGTACTCCGCGGCCAGTCATGAAGCGCCATGCTAAAATAATCCAACGGACGCGTCGATGCAGCATGCCCATCCACAAATCCGAGATTGATTTTCCCTCCGGGATGAACTGCGGCAAATCTTGCGTCCGATGACGCGTTTTCCCACAAGTCAACATTGCATCTTTGCCGTTTGCTGCCATCTCTGGAGTCTCCGATGAGAAAAAAGATGGAGCCTTTGGAGATGGCTTTGGTATTTATTACAAGAACTTGGTAAGTTACATTCGAGATTGCCGACGAGAATCCCATGGCCAAAACACTATCGGTGCACATGCGGCGGACGCGGCTGCCGTTGTAATCACCCTTGAATCCGTAGGTAAATATATCTTCCCAATCTTGGCTCCGCCGCACATCGTCGGTGGTGGGGCAGTGCTGGATTTTACCATTGAGCAGATATTTACCCTGGATGAAAAATCTCATGGGGGAATAGATATTAACACTGGGTTGGGTAATATTGCTCAACATGAATTCTTTGTTGTCACCAGCATAGCATATATTGGCTGTCATCATTTGTTTTAAGTTGGAAAGACAATTGATTGATTTTACATTTTCTCTCGCCTTGTTCAAGGCCGGCAGCAGCATCGCGGCGAGGATCGCGATGATCGCGATCACCACAAGGAGCTCTATCAAGGTGAACTCCCATAGATGTAATTGCAATTTTTCATTTTTCATGAGTGGTGGGATGGATTTTGATTGTTTCATGATGCACCTCATTTTTTGGGGTTGAATTTTTGGAATTTGAAATCATTTTCGGTTTGGAACCGGATTCTGCCATCTTCACACTTTCCCGGATTACCAGTTTTGCCGGAATCTGGAAATGAGTTTTTTCTTTTTCCGGATGATCATCCTGGCTGCACAGCAAATCAAGCGCACGGCAGGCCATCAGTCCCACCTGCCAGTCGATCGAAGTAAAGAATGGAGCGCTTTCGGGATTTTTCTGATAGCTTTCCATATTATCGAAACTTAGGATGTCCGGCATTTTTCCCCGGCTGGAAAAAACCGCCCGGATGGCCTGGGAAAAATATTCACTCAAGCTTATGATCAGAGTATTGTCCGGCAAATCAATGCGTTGGGAAAAATACCGGTCGGTCTGCAAATAGGCATTCAAGCCGCCGTGCGTATTCAACCGGATCACTTCGATTTTCTTTTCCGGGACATCTAAGGTTTTTAATACGTGCCTTACTATTTCGGCGCAGTTCTTCGAATTGTTGTGATTGGCCCGTATGATCAGGATTTTATCATAAACTTCAAACTTTCTAACGCGATCGAATTCCAGGAGGGGACCGGTAAAATCCGGAAAAACCTGAATGAACGGGAGTGTTTTGTCAAAATAAGTTTTCCCGAATAACGAGATCCTGCCTGAATAGTTGACCAATGCTTTCAATATGGCCTTGTCAATTAAAGTGTCATGGATCAGCAGCCCGCTGGTTTTCCGGAGTTTCTGCCAGGCGGCTGGATGGCGAAGTTCATACGGGCTGATAAGAATCGGTTCAATGCCAAGTTCTGCAAAATGTTTCATGAGGCGGGACGTGGCATCGTATCTAAGCGGATCCATGTTCTCCGGATCGGGCAGCGGACCCGCATAGGCAATCACAGGAATGACTGGCGGATCATGTTTGATGAATGTTCCGCTCTGCGGTTTCCGGTAGAGAATATCCTGTTCCACCAGCACCTTGAGGATCCGGCGGGCGGTAACCGGCGAGATTGCAAAATGTTCCGCCAGTTCCCGTTCGGACAGGACCGGGGACCCCTTCGGCAGCCGTTTTGCCAGAAGTTCATCCCGGAATTTTTCCGCCAGTTCCGCAGTTTTGGTTTTTCGTCCGTAAAACATGATAATCCTGTTTGTTCCGCCTGTTCTGCCTGTAATTATAAGCAAAAATAAGCGAATAGCAAGGTTTCAAAACTGCAGGGAATATAAATTCAAAAAAAAATTTTAAAACTGCAACAAAAAACCTGTAGCAGTTTGAAGAACTGGTTTTCAATCCATCGCGGGGTTAACTCCCCGCTGCTTGCGACGGGGATAACTTGACCGGAAGCAAAAGTATTATTCGGGATCGAACCGGAAGAGTTTGCAGGTATTTTTGAAATTGTCGAACTTGACTCCGCGGATCGTTGCGGTCATATCGCCGGCATAAATCACCGTGGGATCGATGCAGTTTTCCGCATAATCCAGAAATGCCCGGATGTCCTTGGCAAAGGATGCGTCAAAAGTCATCCCGGCCTTGATTTCCACCGGGATCAGCTGACGGTTGTTGTCAATGATCAGATCGACTTCATTCCGGCCCTGCACACGGAAATAATAGCAGCATCAGCTTGTGCAAAATTCAAATCGGATTTGAAATTTGCACAATAAAAAAATAATAACCGATGCGGACAGACTGCAAAAAATGAGATAAGAATGTGGAAAAACGAGGTCAGCTCTAAAATTTTTCTAAAAATCTACTATTTTTGTCGTATTTATATTGACAAACGCATCGGCCGGGTGTATATTATCCTCAAACAGAGCAAACAACGCTCCGTTTTTTGTTGAGAATATACATTACTATAATGGTAGTGATTTGACGAAAGCAGGTGTATGATGAAGTCGGGAAAAACAGTGTTTGAAGCGGTGGTCAATACTCCTCTGCTGCGGTTGCCCGCCATCGGCCGGGAGCTGGACGGCGTGGAGCTGTATGCGAAGGCGGAGTATTTCAACCCGACGGGTTCCGTAAAGGACCGGGCGGCGAAAGCGATGATCCTGGACGGGATCGCCCGCGGAGCGCTGACACCGGACAAGACGATCATCGATGCCACGAGCGGCAACACGGGGATCGCGTATGCTGCGCTGGGAGCGGCATTAGGTTACAAGGTGACGCTGTGTCTTCCCGCCAACGCCACGGAGGAGCGCAAGAAGCTGATGCGGCTCTACGGTGCGGAGATCATCGAGACCGATCCGCTGGAAAGTTCGGACGGAGCTTACAATGAATGCCGCAGGCTGGTCGCCGAACATCCGGAGAAATATTTTTATCCCGACCAGTACAACAACGACGCGAACTGGAAAGCGCATTTTTCCGGGACGGCAGTCGAGATCTGGGAGCAGACGGAACACCGCGTGACGCATTTTGTGGCGGGGACCGGGACCTCGGGCACGTTCATGGGAACCAGCCGGGGACTTAAGCACCTGAACCCGGCAATAAAATCGGTTCTGATGCAGCCGGATTCCCCGTTCCACGGACTGGAAGGCATGAAGCACATGGCATCGACCATCCATCCGGGCTTTTTCGATGAATCCATTGCGGATGTCAAGCTGGAAATCTCCACGGAAGAAGCGTATGCGATGACCCGGCGGCTGGTCCGGGAAGAGGGCATCCTCGTGGGCATCAGTTCGGGCGCGAACGTGGCGGCGGCGCGGAAACTCGCCGAAACCCTGCCGTCCGGCTCGGTCGTGGTCACGATCCTGTGCGACAACGGGAACCGGTATCTTTCCTCGGAATTCTGGGAGAACTGACCATGCTGAAACTGACAAGGAAAATCGAAGCGGAGATCCGGCAGGCCGGAGCGGAAGCGTATCCCAATGAATGCTGCGGCATCCTGTTCGGGAGCGAAGACGGCGACGGGCAGTCCGTGAAATCATTGCGGCCGATCGTGAATGCACGGGAAAGCGGCGAGCAGTATCACCGCTTCCTGATCACGGCCGAAGAGATGATGGAAGCCGAACTGGAGGCGCGCAAGCTCGGGCTCGACATTGTCGGGTTCTACCATTCGCATCCGGACCATCCCGCCGCACCATCGGAGTATGACCGCGACCACGCACTGCCGTTTTATCATTACATCATTCTGCGGGTCGCGCAAGGCAGTCCGGAGGAAATGACCGACTGGCGGCTGCGGCTCAGCCGAGAGGCATTCGATGCCGAAAATCTGGAAATCGAACCATAAAAACAACCAACATAAGGAGAAGAAGATCATGAGCGTGTCAATTTTAATTCCGAGTGCATTGCGGGCGTTTACGGACCGCAAATCCGAAATCGAAGCGGAAGGCGCGACCGTCGGCGAAGCCCTCGCCAGCCTCGCCAAAGCCTATCCCGACCTGAAACATCAGATCTACGAGGATGACACGAAACTCCGCGGGTTCGTGAACGTATTCGTCGACGGGACCAACATCAAGAAACTGAACGGCCTGGAAACGCCGGTCAATCCGGGCGCGGTCGTGACGATCGTTCCGGCCATTGCGGGAGGATACTGAACGATGAGCGAACTTGATCCAGGACTGGTCCCTGAAGAACGGCGGCAGGAGCTGACGCATGACGACATCACGCGTTACAGCCGTCAGCTTCTCCTGGCCGAGATCGGCATCGAGGGACAGAAGAAACTCAAAGGCGCCAGAGTGCTGATCGTCGGCACGGGCGGTCTCGGCGCGCCGCTGGCGCTTTATCTGGCGGCGGCGGGAGTCGGCACCATCGGTCTGGTGGACTTCGACAATGTGGATGTTTCGAATCTGCATCGGCAGATCATCCACGGCAGCCGGGATGTGGGGCGGCCCAAGGTCGCCTCCGCCCGCGACCGCATCCGGGCGCTGAACCCGCTGGTGAAGGTCGTCACCTACAACGAACCGCTGACGAGCGAAAACGCGCTGGACATCATCCGCGAATACGACGTGGTGGCGGACGGCACGGACAACTATGTGACGCGCTATCTGGTGAACGACGCATGCGTGCTGCTGGGCAAGCCCAATGTGTATGGCTCGGTCTTCCAGTTCGAGGGACAGGCGAGCGTGTTTTATGCCGGGCACGGACCCTGTTACCGCTGTCTCTACCGGGAGCCGCCTCCGCCGGGACTGGTGCCCTCCTGCGCCGAGGGCGGCGTACTGGGCATCCTGCCCGGCGTAATCGGCATGATCCAGGCCAACGAGGTCATCAAACTGCTGGTTGGCGGCGGCGATCCGCTGATCGGACGTCTGCTGCTCTACGATGCGTGGCAGATGAAGTTCCGGGAACTCAAACTGGAAAGCGATCCGGACTGCCCGATCTGCGGCAAACATCCCACCATCACCAAACTCATCGACTACGAGCGGTTCTGCAATATCAAAACGAAGCAGGACGAGACTCCCGTGGAGGCCATTTCAGCAACTGAGCTGAAGCAGCGTTTCGATGCGAATGAACCCGTGCAGGTGATCGATCTGCGCGAACCCCACGAGCGGGCCTACTTCAAGTTCCCCAACGCGAAAGTGATCCCGCTGGGACAGGTGATCCGCCGCATGGATGAACTGGATCCCGCCGTCGACACCGTTTTCGTCTGCAAGATCGGCCAGCGCAGCATTCTGGCGATCCGCAATCTGCGCGAGGCCGGGTATCAGGGAAAAATGATGAACCTGCTGGACGGTGTGCAGGGGTGGATCCGTGAAGTAGATCCGAGTGCAAAACAGATATAAAACAAACGACAAAAAGGAGAAAAATCATGTCGGACGAAATCAAGATCAACGCCTTGGGAAAAGCCGCGGCTTATCAGCTGGCGGATGTAACGAAAACGAAACCTCAGTTCGGGATGCTGACCCCGAGGTGGATCACGAAATTCCTGGAATTCAAAGGTCTGGATTCCGGGATCTACCGGGTCAACCGCGTCAAGGAAGGCAACACGCCGCTGGAAGTCCTTTGCAGCTCCAAGCCCAAAAGCGACATCGTGCCGCAGGGCTTCGTCGATTACGAGGCCAAGCCGCGCGAATATATCCTGAACTCGATCTCCACCATTATTAACGTCAATACGCAGGTGGCGGACGTCTTCAGTTCTCCCTACGATCAGGCCAAGGAACAGCTCGCGCTGGCCGTGGAGAGCCTGCGGGAACGTCAGGAAAGCCAGCTCATCAACAACGATGATTACGGACTGCTGAAAAACGTGCCCGATTCCCAGCGCATCCAGCCACGGAACGGCGCACCGACGCCCGACGATCTGGACGAGCTCATTTCCAAGGTGTGGAAAGAGCCTTCGTTCTTCCTGGCGCATCCCCGCGCCATCGCCGCATTCGAGCGTGAATGCACCCGGCGCGGCGTGCCGCCCGTGACCGCCGACATCAACGGCGGACGGTTCATCCTGTGGCGCGGCATCCCGCTGATCCCGTCCGACAAGATGCTGGTGGACGGCTTGAAGAATCCGAAGTCGCAGAGCGGCAAGACGAACATCCTGCTGATTCGTTCCGGCGAAGCCAAACGCGGCGTCATCGGTCTGTATCAGAGCGGTCTGCAGGGCGAACATTCCCGCGGCCTTGCCATCCGTTTCCGCGGCATCGACGACCGGGGCGTGGCGTCCTATCTGCTGTCGCTCTACTGCTCCGCCGCGATCCTGGCGGACGATGCCATCGCCGTGCTGGAAGATGTGGATGTGGGAGAATACTATGACTACGACCGGAACTGATCTGACACCTTCCGCCGCGGGTCTGCCCAGCGAAGCACAGATGCTGGCCTGGGCGACGGAACTGGGCGGCGGTCCGGCCTCGGCTCCTGCGGGAAACGCGGGGTCCGACTGGGCGCGTCTCGCGTCGGATGTGGTCCGCGGTGAAACTGCCGCGGCATCCTCCGAAGCGTATTCGCCGACCCTGGTCTCCGCCTCGAAAGCGGGAACATCGTCTGCCGCTGCCGAAGGAGAAAAAGCAGTGCCGCGTTCCCGGTCTGCAGTCGGAACAGTCCCCGTGGACAAGATCCGCGCGGATTTCCCGATCCTCTCCGAGCGCCTCGGTTCCGGCAAAAGTCTGGTCTGGTTTGACAACGGGGCGACCACGCAGAGACCGCAGCAGGTCATCGACCGCATTTCCTACTACTATGCGCACGAGAATTCCAACGTGCACCGCGGAGCGCACGAGCTGGCTGCCCGTTCAACGGATGCCTACGAGAATGCCCGTTCCACGGTGGCGAAATTCCTCGGTGCGGGAAATGCGAAGGACATCGTTTTCGTTCGCGGGACGACCGAGGGGATCAACCTCGTCGCGCAGAGTTATGTGCGTCCGCTGCTCCAACCCGGCGACGAGATCATCGTTTCACTGCTGGAACACCATGCGAACATCGTGCCGTGGCAGATGGTCGCGGCGGCGACCGGGGCGAAGATCCGGGTCATTCCCGTGGACGCCAACGGACAGCTGATCCTTTCCGAATACGCGAAACTCTTCAATTCCCATACGAAGTTCGTCTCCGTCACGCACGTTTCGAACGTGCTCGGCACGGTCACGCCGGTGGAGGAACTGGTCGCCATCGCCCACGCCCACGGGGTGCGCATCCTGATCGACGGGGCGCAGTCCGTCGCACATCTGCCGGTGAACGTGAGCGTGCTGGACCCGGATTTCTACGTCTTTTCCGGGCACAAGATTTTCGGTCCCAACGGAATCGGAGCAGTTTACGGAAAGACGGACGCACTGGAAGCGGCGCAGCCGTATCAGGGCGGCGGCAACATGATCGCAGACGTCACCTTCGAGCGCACGGTCTATCAGGCCGCGCCGAACAAATTCGAGGCGGGCACCGGCAGTATCGCCGATGCGGTCGGCCTCGGGGCGGCGCTGGAATATTTGATGAAGATCGGCATGGCAAATATCGCGGCCTACGAGCATGAGTTGACGGATTACGGCATGACGAGGCTGGCGGCGATCCCGGGTCTGCATCTGATCGGCACCGCGCCCGGCAAATCCGGAGTGCTGTCGTTCGTGCTGGACAACCATGACATCGTCTCCGTCGGGAAGTATCTGGACGGTCAGGGCATTGCGGTCCGCGCGGGTCATCACTGCGCCCAGCCGATCCTGCGGCACTACGGACTGGAAGGCACGGTCCGTCCCGTGCTCGCCTTCTACAATACGCCCGAGGAGATCGACCGTCTGGCCGAGGCGCTGACGCGTCTGGTCGGGTAAAATTGGAGGGACTCGCAATGAGCCATAAAATCGACGATATACTCGAGGCGGTTCTGGAAAGTTACGCCCGGCATCCGCATATCGGAAAGATCGGGGAAAAGCAGTTTCCGAAACGGGAACTGATCCTGACCGTGCTGAAGAAACTTCAGTATGTCATTTTCCCCGGCTTTTTCGACCAGAAGGAACTGCGGAGCGACAACATCCGGTTCTATACCGGCCAGCTGCTCGAAGAGATCCGGGGAACGCTGCTGGAACAGATCGCCAAGACGCTTCGGCTGTTCGATGCGCAGTGCCGTGAACTGCCGGACGATGCGATCCTGGACCGCAGCGAAAAGATCGTGGATGCGTTTCTTGGGGCGATCCCGAAGATCCGCGAATATCTCGCCACGGACATCGAGGCCGCGTTCGAGGGCGATCCCGCCGCGTTCAGCCGGGACGAGGTGATCTCCTCCTATCCCGGCATCTACGCGACCATGGTCAACCGGATCGCGCACGAACTTTACGAACTCGGCGTCCCGCTGATCCCGCGCGTCATGACCGAATACGCGCACAGCGTCACGGGGATCGACATCCATCCGGGCGCGAAGCTGGGACGGTATTTCTTCATCGACCACGGCACGGGCGTGGTGATCGGCGAAACGTCGGAGATCGGCGAACACGCCAAGATCTATCAGGGCGTCACGCTGGGCGCGCTCTCCACCCGCGGGGGACAGCTGCTCAAGGGGAAGAAGCGGCATCCCTCCATCGGAGACGACGTCACCATCTACTCCGGCGCGTCGATCCTCGGCGGGGAGACGGTGATCCGCGACGGCGTGGTGATCGGCGGCAATGCGTTCGTGACCAAGTCGGTTCCGGAGCAGACAAGAGTCAGCGCCAAAATGCCGGAGCTCCAGTTCAAGCGCCACGAAAACGTGGAATTCCAGTCCGGCGAATTTCTGAATTACGAGATCTGACGCACTGCGTTTTCGAGCTGGTCAAGCGCCTGACGGAGAACGGAACGGGGCACGGCGATGTTGAACCGCTGGAATCCCGCTCCGCTCGCCCCGAACATGGTGCCGCCGTCCAGCCATAGTTTCGCCCGCTCGACGATGAAACGGTCCAGTTCCGGCACGCTCAATCCGAGTTTAGAGAAATTCACCCAGGGAAGATAAGTTCCTTCCGGCTCCACCAGCTGTAATTGCGGCATACGGGCTTGGAAAGTTTCACGCATCAGCGAGAGATTGCCCAGCAGATATTCGATGAACTGGTCCAGCCATTCCGCGCCGGACTGATACGCCGCCTGGCAGGCATCCAGCCCCATGATGTTGGCCTGACTGAATCCCTGCGCATCCAGCTCTTTTTTGAACGTCCGACGGACCTCTGTATTTTCAATGAAGATATTAGCAACGTGAAGCCCCGCGAGGTTGAAGGTCTTGCTCGGCGCGGTGCAGACCGCGCAATGGTCCGCGATCTCTTCGGAAAGCGAGGAGAACACGGTATGCCGATGACCGGGATACACAAAATCCTCGTGGATCTCGTCCGCGATGATGAATACGCCGTGCCGCAGACAGATCTCCGCCATTTTCTCCAGTTCCTCTTTTTTCCATACGCGTCCCACCGGATTGTGCGGACTGCAAAGGATGAAGAGTTTTACCTCGTTTTCAACGATCTTACGCTCGAAATCTTCGAAGTCGACCGAATATTGCCGCCCGTCGAAAACCAGTTCGTTGACGACGATTTTCCGGTTGTTGTCGCGGATGCTTTCCTGAAAACAGTAATAGACCGGTTCCTGGACCAGGACCGCGTCACCCGCCTTCGTGAGACAGCGGATCAGGGTGCAAAGGGCGAAGACCACGCCCGGCGTGCGGACCGAGGTATACGGATCGACCTCCCAGCCGTGGCGGACCGAAAACCAGTTTGCGAGAGCGTCGAAATAAGTTTTATCCGGCTCGGAATAGCCGAAGATGCCGTGCGCGGCCCTGGCTGCGAGCGCTTCCCTCACGGCAGGCGGCGTCTGGATATCCATGTCCGCCACCCACATGGGCAGCACATCGGCAGGCTTGCCCCGTTGTTGGGCGCAATCGTATTTCAGGCTGTTGGTATGTCGGCGCGGGATGATTTCGTCAAAATCATACTTCATATCTGCTTCTCCTGATCCCTCAAAAAAACTAAATTCAGTCCCTGTTTTTGCCGGTATCAACATACCATCTCCGCAATCATTTTTCAAGTGCGTTCCGGAGATCGTCGATCAGGTCATTGGCGTTTTCGATGCCGACGGAGATCCGCAGGAAACGGTCGTTGATGCCGCGTTTGAGACGCTCTTCTTCCGGAACATCGGCATGGGTCTGGCACATCGGATACGTAATGAGACTGTCCACCCCGCCGAGACTTTCCGCATATTGGAAAATCTTCACGCTGCTCAAAATCTTCCGGGCCCGTTCGGGCGTGTCCACTTCCAGCGACAGCATCCCGCCGAAGCCGGAACACTGGCGTTTCGTCACCTCATATCCCGGATGGTCCGGGAAGCCGATGTAGTAAACTTTCCGGACTTCCGGACGTTCCCGCAGGAAACCGGCGATCTTCTCCGCATTGGCGGCCTGTTTTTCGAGGCGGACGGCGAGGGTCTTGATGCCGCGTTCGACCAGAAAACAGTCGAAGGGCGCCAGACACGCGCCGACCGTCTTGGCGTAGAACCGCAGTTTTTCCGCGATCTCCTTGTCCTTCATCACCAGAAAACCCGCCAGCGTGTCGTTGTGACCTCCGAGATATTTGGTTCCGCTGTGTACGACAATGTCCGCGCCCAGCTCCAGCGGACGCTGAAAGAGCGGCGACAGAAAGGTGTTGTCCACGATCAGCAGCGCGCCCGTGGAATGAGCGATCTGCGCCGCGGCGGCAATATCGGTCACCTGCATGGTGGGATTGCTGGGCGTTTCCACATAGACCGCTTTCGTGTCCGGCTGCAGTTTTGCCCGGATATTTTCTACGTTCGTGGTGTCCGTGAAGTCGAAGCGCAAGCCCGCCGGTTTGGAGACATATTGGAACATCCGCAGGGAGCCGCCGTAGAGGTCGTCTCCGGCAATGATGTGACCGGAAGATTCGAAGATATTCATCAGCGCGGTTTCGGCGGCCATTCCGCTCGCGAAAGCGACCGCATCCGCTCCGCCTTCCAGTTCGGCAACGCGGGCTTCCAAGGCGGCACGGGTCGGATTCTGCACCCGGGAATAACTGTATTCGGATTCCTTGTCCACGGCTTCGTGCACGAACGTCGCAGCCTGAAAGATCGGCGTGGTGATCGAACCGTGGATCGGACGCGAACATCGCGTCGGATGCACGCAGATAGTGTCTTTTTCAAGCATCTGTTCCTGTCTCCCTTCGTTAAAGTTCTTCGCCCAGAAGCAGCGCGATGACCGTGTTGGCCTGCATGGCGGCGGCGATGCCGACCCGGGGCGACGCGGGAGCCAGTTCGGGCGAAATGCCGCTTGTCAGGTCGCCTGCGATATACAGGCGGGGATTCACCTTGTGAAGCCGGATGTCGTTGGATCTTCCGAAGCCTGCCAGCCCCGAGGCCGCCACCACCGGAATATCCGTTTTGGCCAGCGTCCCGATCAGCATGGTCTTTGCCTCGGCTTTGTCGAACGCTTCGACCACGATGTCGCAGTCGGCGAAAAGTTCCGGAATGTTTTCCTCCGTGAGTTTGAGGTCATGAAAATCCAGTTCCAGTCTGCGGCTGATCCTGCGCAGATTGGCAGCCAGCGCTTCAGTTTTCTTCATTCCGATCTGGTCCGAAAAGAAGAACTGACGGTTCAGATTGCTTGCCGAGACCACATCGAAGTCCGCGGCAACAAAGCGGCGTATCCCGGCTCGGACCAGGTGACAGAGCACATTTGACCCGAGACCGCCCAGCCCGGCGACCCCGATCCTGGCCTGTTCGAGGATCTTGAGCTGAGCCGGAGTCAGATATGGATTAACTTCCATCAGCCGCCTCCGACCATGGAGAAGAGATTGAGCGTGTCACCATCCTGCAGTTTGAATTTTCCCAGCGGATCCTTGTCCGTCAGAATTTTGCCGTTCCATTCCAGAATCAGGTTTTTCACGCTCAATTTTCTGGATTGCAGGAAGGAGAGCAGATTTTCCCCCTCGACCAAATCTGTCTCCTTCCCGTTCAATACGATTTTTGCCATATCCGTTTCCTTCAGATCAGCTTCAGAGCATCATCAAGCGCACCTATGATGTCGTCTTTATTCTCCAGACCGATGGAAAGACGGATCAGTTCCGGCGGCAGGCCCGCTTTGATCTGGTCTTCTTCGCTCAATTGGGAATGCGTCGTGCTGGCCGGATGGATGATCAGGCTTTTGGCGTCGCCGACATTGGCGATGATGGTGAAGAGGTCCACGCTGTCCACGAGTTTTTGTGCTTCCTTCGCGCCGCCTTTGATGCCGAAAACGACCATTCCGTTCGCACCGTCGGGCAAATATTTTTTCGCCAGCGGATTGAAGCCGGGGTATTTGACCCACGCCACTTTCGGATGTTTCTGCAGGAATTCCGCCACGGCGAGGCCGTTTTCACTGTGTCTGGCCGTGCGCAGCGCGAGGCTTTCCAATCCCTGCAGGAAGATCCACGCGGCATCCGGAGCGAGGGTCGGTCCCTGGTTGCGCAGTCCGACCGTCCGCAGCCGGAGTGCAAAAGCGATCTCATTGGCGGGACCGAGGTCGTGCGCGAAACGCAGTCCGTGATATCCGCGGTCGGGTTCGTTGTAGAGCGCAAACTTCGGATCGGTCCAGTCGAAATTTCCGGCATCGATCACCGCGCCGCCAATGGCCGTGCCGTGTCCGCCGATCCATTTGGAAAGGGAGTGGATGACGATGTTGGCACCGTGCTCGATCGGGCGCAGCAAAGTCGGCGGGGTGAAGGTCGAATCCACGATCAGCGGCAGGTGATGTTTCTTCGCGATCGCGGCGTACCCTTCGATATCCGCCACGTCCAGCCCCGGATTGCCGACTGTTTCGATGTAGATCGCGCGGGTATGGTCATTGACCGCAGCCTCGACCGCCGCAAAATCATTGACCGGGGTGAAGTTGACCTTGATCCCCTGCTGGGGGAGGATCGCATCGAACTGCGTGTAAGTGCCGCCGTAAAGGTTGTTGGCAGCGATGATCTCATCACCCTGTTTTGCAATGTTGGTGATGGTGAAATAAATCGCCGCCGTGCCGGAAGACAGGGCAAGCGCCGCTTTGCCGCCTTCGAGCGCGGCAAGACGTTTTTCCAGCACGTCTTCGGTGGGGTTCATCAGCCGAGCATAGATGTTGCCGCTTTCCTTCAGCGCGAAAAGGTCTGCGCCGTGCTGTGAACTCTTGAACGCATACGCGGTGGTCCGGTAAACCGGGACCGCCCGGGACAGCGTGGCCGGATCGGGCACCTGGCCCGCGTGGATCGCAAGGGTTTCGAGATGATACTTTCTTTCGCTCATGATTCTTCCTCCTTTAAACTCTATCTTTTTGGTTGTGTTTCTTGCCTCAAAAAAAGACCGGAAAACCATTTCCCGGTTTTATTTTCAACACAATATATCATCACAAAATACACTTGTCAAGTCAAAAACATGATTATTTTAGTAGATTTTTATTTCCGGGGGGATGAAATGAGGTGAAACCCCTTATTTTTACGAGCAGTTGCGCCATTTTCGGATACAAGATGGGAAAAAACGGCAAATCTTTTAAGTCTTACGGCTTCCAAAGGGGACTTGACCCCGCGGATTCAAACAAATTATAAAATCACTACGAATCATCAAAAATGATGTATTATCTGTTAAAACATCATAAATTCAATCATTTTTGATTTGTTATCTTTACATTTCCACGTTTCGTGCTATATTGTATGGCAACACGAGAGGAGGTCCAATGAACACGGAACAGGCATTACATGAAATCGGGGAGCGGGTCAAACGGTATCGGCTGAACCGGAATCTCTCCCAGAAAGAGGTGGCAGGATGCGCCGGGATCGGGCTGGCATCGGTGGCGCGGCTGGAAGATGGGAAAGGTTCCACTCTGGCAAACCTGATCCGCGTCTTGACCGCGCTTGATGCGCTGGATTCGCTGGATACATTTCTGCCCATGCCGCCAGTCAGTCCGATCCAGTTGGCAAAACTCCATGGCAGGGAACGCCGGAAAGCATCCAGAAAATCATGAGCATAACAACACTGTGTAATGTTTTTATTTGGGACTCGCTCGTCGGGACGGTCGGCTGGGACTCTGAACTGCGTCTCGCTTTTTTTGAATACGATGCCAAATTCAAAAAGCAGAATCTGGAACTTGCCCCCTTGATGATGCCGATTTCCGGGCAGCAGGTCTACAGTTTTCCCGGACTTTCCGAGGAAACCTATCAGGGACTGCCGGGACTGTTGGCCGACTCATTGCCGGATTACTTCGGGAATGCGGTCATCAATGCTTTTTTGCGGTCGAGGGGACGTGCCGAAAACTCGTTTGATCCGGTAGAAAAGCTCTGCTATATCGGGAAGCGCGGCATGGGTGCCCTGGAATTCAAACCGGCCTTGTCGCGGGTACGGAAATCTCAGAAAATCGATGTCAATGCGCTTTCCATGCTGGCGGCGGAGATCATGCGGAAACGGGAATCGATCAAGTTTTCTCTGGAAGATAAAAAATCTGCTTTTCACGACATCCTGCAAGTCGGGTCCTCGGCTGGAGGAGCTCGTCCCAAAGCCGTGATCGCGTGGAATCCGAAAACGAACGAAGTTTTTTCCGGTCAGGTCGATGCCCCCGCCGGATGCGACTACTGGCTTTTGAAATTCGATGTTCAGAAGGATGGAAAATCCTATGGCCGCATCGAGTATGCTTATTACCTGATGGCAAAGGCTGCGGGGATCCAGATGAGTGAATGCCGCCTTCTGGAAGACGGAGATTGTGCGCACTTCATGTCCAGGCGGTTTGATCGGGTCGGCGGACAGAAAGTCCATATACAGACCCTCTGCGCAATGCGGCACATGGATTACAACAACCCCGTCGCGAATTCCTACGAGCAGGCATTTGACACCATGGAAAAGCTGAAATTGCTTCCGGCCGAGAAATCCCAATTGTTCCGCCGAATGGTGTTCAATGCGGTTGTCCGCAATCACGATGACCACACCAAAAATATATCGTTTTTTATGACAAGAGACGGGATCTGGCACCTCGCACCTGCTTATGATATGGCGTGGGCATATAAACCAGGTTCGAAGTGGACAGGACAGCATCAGATGTCCATTAACGGAAAACGGGATGGCTTCCGCAGAGAGGACCTCATTGCGGCAGCAAAACATTTTGACATTTCCAAGCCGCAGGAAATCATCAATACGATCTGTGAGACGGCGCTGGCTTTTGGCGATTTCGCCTCGGAGGCCGGAGTTCCCGACAGTATTGCCGGTCAGATGCAGGCGGAATTCAGGACCTATCTGAAAAAATAAACGGCGAATGGAGGTGGGGCGTCAGGGCAGATTTTTATCGTGCTTCCTCGATTTTTACGTGATTTTGCCACAAATCTCGTCGCTATTCACCCATTCATAAATTTTCCGGGATCCAGTCCATCAGGATCGTGTTCCAGTTTTAGACTTTCGCAAGACGCCAAAAAGCCAATTAAGAATTTTGTCAGTCGTGTCATTTCAGGCGTTCATGGGAAAATCTCTTTTTATTTTTATATACAGCTATTTATTTTTTGTCCGGACGGTGTATATTACCATGATGAAACGGAAAACTGATTATGACAGGAATACAGGGAATGGAAAATCAACTTACGCAGATGGGGAAACGGCTACGGGAACTCCGGACGATCCTGGAAGTTTCGGTTGCGGAGATGGCCAAGGTGACCGAGGTCAGCGAAGAAGAATATCTGGCACATGAAGCCGGGACCGTGGACAGTTCCTTCACGTTCATTTACCGGTGCGCCGAACGTCTGGGCGTTGACATCAGCCAGCTGGTGACCGGGGAAAGCCCGAAACTTTCGTTCTATACGCTCACCCGCAACAATGCGGGCATGCCGATCCGCCGCCGCGCGGGGTTCGAATATCTGCACCGCGCCGCACTGCTGAAACACCGTCAGGCTGAACCGTTCGTGGTCAAGGCGCCACCCCAGGATGAAAACGATCCGATCCATCTTTCGACCCATTCCGGCCAGGAATTCGACTACATCCTGAAAGGCCGTCTGAAGGTCCGTCTGGATGACAAGATCGAGATCATGGAACCGGGCGACAGCATCATGTATGATTCTTCGCATCCGCACGGCATGATCGCGATCGGCGACGAACCCTGCGAATTTCTGGCGCTGGTAATCCGGGGTGAAGGTGACGGCCCGCAGGCGATCGAACCGAAAGCGGTCGAGGTGGAGCAGGAAGAAAAAGGCGAACTGATTTACCACAAATTCATGTCCGAAACGCTGGACGGCGAGGGCCATCTGAAGTCGGTCAATTTCCATTATCCGGAAAATTACAACTTCGGATTCGACGTGGTGGATGCGCTTGCGGCCAAATCGCCGGACAAAACCGCAATGGTCTGGGTGGACAAGCATCATAATGCCCGCCGATTCACATTCAGCGATATTTCCCGCTATTCCAACAAAACCGCCAATTATCTGGTGTCGCTCGGCATCAAAAAGGGCGATTTCGTGATGCTGGTGCTGAAGCGCCATTATCAGTTCTGGTTCGTTCTCAATGCCCTGCATAAGATCGGCGCGATCGCCGTTCCCGCCACCAACCAGCTGCAGACCAAGGATTTTGTCTACCGGTTCCAGGAAGGCAAGATCAAAGCCGTGATCCACACCACGGACGGCGAAGTGCCGCAGATGGTGGATGAAGCCCTGAAATCCTGTCCGGAGGTGCAGCTCCGTATCGAAGTCGGCGAAGCGAGGGAAGGGGTCCACGATTTCAACCGGGAAGTGGAAACGTTCAGCGACAAATTCGAGCGTGATCCAAGTTTGCGCGCCAACGATCCGGCGCTGATGTTCTTCAGTTCCGGCACCACCGGATATCCCAAAATGGTGCTGCATGCCCATACCTATTCGCTGGGACATATCATCACCGCCCGCTGGTGGCAGCATGTGCAGCCGGATGGTCTGCATTTCACCATTTCCGATTCCGGATGGGGCAAATGTCTCTGGGGCAAGATCTACGGGCAATGGCTCTGCGAAGGCGCCATTTTCGTCTATGATTTCGACCGGTTCGACGCCGCGGATATTTTGGGATTGTTCAAGCAGTACAACATCACCACGTTCTGTGCGCCGCCGACCATGTACCGGTTCTTCATCCGCGAAGATCTGAGCAAATACGATCTGAGTTCGATCAAATACGCGGCGACCGCCGGAGAGGCTTTGAATCCGGAAGTCTTTTCGATCTTTTACAAAGCGACCGGCCTGAAGATCATGGAAGGGTTCGGCCAGACAGAGACCACGCTCACGATCGGCAACCTGGTGGGAATGAATCCGAAGCCCGGTTCCATGGGCAAACCTTCCCCGCAATACAAGATCGAACTGGTCAACCAGGATGGTCAGGAGGTCGCTTCCGGCGAAGTCGGGATCATTGCCATCCGTGCCGAACAGGGACAAGTTCCGGGGCTGTTCCTGAATTACTTCCGCAACCGGGAACAGACCGATGCCAACTGGCACGACGGGCTGTATTACACCGGCGACACCGCCTGGCGCGACGAGGACGGCTACTTCTGGTATGTCGGACGCAGCGATGATCTGATCAAGTCCTCCGGCTACCGGATCGGACCGTTCGAAGTCGAAAGCGTGATCATGGAGCTGCCCTATGTGCTGGAATGCGCGGTGGTCGGCGTGCCCGATCCCATCCGGGGGCAGGTGGTCAAGGCCTTCATCGTGCTGACCAAGGGCAAACAGGGGTCGGAAGAACTCAAGAAAGAGATCCAGAATTATGTCAAGCACCATACTGCGCCGTATAAGTATCCGCGCAAGATCGAATTTCTGGAAGCGATGCCGAAGACGACCAGCGGAAAGATCCGCCGGACCGACCTGCGGAAAATGACCGATTGAGTTTTCCGCCATGCACGGACGCAAAGTCAAAATCGGGATCAGCGCCTGTCTGCTCGGCGTCAAATGCCGGTATGACGGCTGTGCCAAGCCGTGTCCGATGATTTACGATCTGCTGAAGGACCGCGTACAGTTCATCCCGGTCTGTCCGGAATACAATGCCGGACTCGGCGTGCCGCGTCCTCCGATGCATCTGGAGGCATCTCCGCGCGGAGTCCGTGCCAAGGTCACGGAAACCGGGGAAGACCGGACCGACCTGCTGAATGACTGGATCCAGGTAGAAGTGAAACTGCTGGCCCGTGCGGATATCGCCGCCTTTATCTTCAAGGCGCGTTCGCCCAGCTGCGGACTGCGGGAAGTGGAACTCTTTTCGCCGGGAAAAAAACGTTCGCTCGGCAAATGTGCCCAGGGGCTGTTTGCCGCCGCCATGAAGCGTCAGTTCCCGGAAATGACGATGGTGGAAGAAGGCGATTTTCCGGAGGCCGCGAAAAAACTGGTCTTCTGAACGGAACGAGGAATGGCAGCGTTGGAAAAGTGGAAAAAAATTCTGCGGGAAGCTATGACCGATCCCAAGGAACTGGCGGAACATTTTCAGCTTCCATCCGCACCGCTGGAGGCGGTTTGCAAGGTCTTTCCTTTCCGGATCCCCCGTCCGTTGCTGGCCCGGATCCATTCTCCTGCCGACCCGCTGTTCCGGCAGTGTGTCCCCGATCCGCGGGAACTGGAGTCGAGTTCCGATCTGCTCGACGATCCGCTGGGCGAGGTCCGTTTCCGCAAGGAGGAATGCATCGTGCAGAAATATCCGGACCGTTGTCTTTTCCTGGTATCCGGCGAGTGTGCGATGTATTGCCGGTTCTGCACGCGGAAGCGGAAATTCCGTCAGCCGTTCCGGGTCGGACGCAAGGAGATCGACGACGGACTTGCCTATATTGCCGCGCACAGGGAGCTGCGGGACGTGCTGGTTTCCGGCGGCGACCCGTTCCTGCTGGAGGATGACCGTCTGGAATACATCCTGCGCGGGATCCGTGCCTGTCAGCATATCCGGATCATCCGGATCGGGACCCGTACGCCTGCCACGCTGCCGGAAAGGATCACCGTCAAGCTGGTGCGGATGCTGAAAAAATATCACCCGCTGTATATCAATGTGCATTTCAACCATCCGGACGAATTGACCGGGGCGACGGTAAAAGCGCTGAACCGTCTGGCCGACGCGGGCATTCCTCTGGGCAGCCAGACCGTGCTGCTCAAGGGGGTGAACGACGATCCGGAAGTCATGCGGGAACTGATGTGGAAACTGCTGGCCGCCCGCGTGAAACCGTATTACATCTTCCAGTGCGACCTGATCTACGGGACGGAACATTTCCGTACGCCGCTGTCCAAAGGGATCGGGATCGTGAAGGCGCTGCGGGGATGGAGTTCCGGCATGGCGAATCCGCACTTTGTCATCGATCTTCCGCGCGGCGGCGGCAAGGTCCCGGTCGTGCCGGATTATCTGACGAAATCCGAAGGCCGTTTCCTGACTTACCGCAATTACTGCGGCGAAGAATACCAGTATCCCGATCTGGAAGAATGACGGTCATTCCGTTCAGAATTTGGCGCCCCGGTAATAGTTGAATCCTCCGGCTCCCGCGCGGAAGATCCGGATCTCCCGTTTTTCCAGTTTGATCCCGACCAGGTCGAACAGACAGTATTCGTCCATGTCGAAAGTGTCGCTGCGGCCGAGCGTTTCCGAAAACTGATGGAATATCCTGCCCTGCGGCGGCAATTCGCTTTCCGGGCTGCCGCCTCCGTATCCCTGGGTCACGAAATAGTTGACTCCGTCTTCAAAATCGAAAAAGTCGAAATGGCTGTCGCCGGAAAAGACGCCGACCAGTTTTCCGCCTTTTTCAGTGAAATCGATCAGGATCTGGGATAGTTCGGGGAAACGGTAGGACTGGTCCGTCGGGGGATATTTTTTCCATCTGGCCCGGGTCAGCGGACAGATATGGGTCAGGACGATCGCCGTATGGTCCGGCGGCAGTTCCGCCAGATACCGTTTCAGGAATGCCAGCTGTCCCTCGGAGAACCCCGCCCGCGTCTGGTCGCTGGTATTCAGGAAGAACACCCGGCAAGGCTTGTCCGGAAGATCATAAAAACCGAAACTGCCGTCCGGTCCGGTGGTGAATCCGGCTTTCCCCTGATTGATCTTTCTGAGCCAGTTTCCCCAGAAAGCCTTGTCTATCTTCGGGAAATACAGATCGTGATTGCCGATGCAGTGGATGACGGGGACACGGCTGTTCCGGTAGGCTGCTTCCATCAGTCCAAGCAGTTTTTCCGCGTCGGTTTCGGATTTGAGCGGGACTTCGAATCCGTCATCGCCCAGATCGGCGGCGAAATCCGCCTCGGCGGCTTCGGCGGTCCGGACCAGCAGTTCGAGATGTCCGGCGGCAAAACGTTTCATACAGATCCGGGGATCGCCCGGCGTGAGGTTGGAATGCAGGTCGGCGAGGATGGGGAAACAGACGCAAAGCTCGTTTTTCTTCCATTTCCGGTAATCTTCGGCCGCCTGACGGATCTGTTCCAGAAAAATGCTGTTTTCCATATTCCGCTCCCGTAAAAAGTTAAAGCAATTCCGAATATATAGCGTGAAACGGAAAAAATCAAGTGCGGCGGCATCCGGTTTTCCGGAGAATGACGCGGATCGTGAAAAATCGGCTTTATTTTTTTGTCAAAACTTGTCTAAATGACATTGTCATGATATATTGTCAGGCAACAGGCAAAGAAAGAAAGGACTCAATTATGTTTGGAAACACGTTCGGAAAACTTTTCAGGATCACCTGCTGCGGGGAATCATACGCTGGCGGGTTCAGAAAGAACCTTAATCTGCCCGAGGAACTTTACGGAGGCCTGATGACTATCGTCGACGGCGTGCCTCCGGGAATCAAGATCACGGCGGACCTGATCCAGGCGGAACTGGACAAACGCAAACCCGGGCAGACCCCGCTGGATTCTCCGCGGAAGGAAAAAGACCGGGTGTACATTTTTTCCGGTGTCATGGAAGACCAGCTGACCACCGGCGCCCCGGTCGGGATGATCATTCCCAACAACGATATCCAGGACGTGCATATCGACCAGTACCGTTCCTATAAGGATTCCATCCGTCCGGGCCATGCCGAATACGGATTCTTCAAGAAATACGGCGAACACGGCGACTGGGTCGGAGCCGGCCGCGCCAGCGGACGGGAAACTGCCAGCCGGGTGGCCGGCGGTGCCGTGGCCAAAGCTATCCTCGATCAGATGGGGATCGATGTGGTCGCCTATTCCATCGCCTCCCATAATCTCCGGATCGACCATGAAGTCACTTACGAGGAAGCCAAAGCCAATTACCGGAAGAACGAACTGAACTGCCCCGATCTGGCGCTGGCCGAAAAAATGAAAGCCGATGTGCTGGAGGTCAAGAAAAGCGGCGAGACCTGCGGCGGGATCGTCGAGTGCATCGCGCACGGCGTCCCGGCCGGACTCGGCGAACCGGTGTTCGACAAGATGAATGCGATGCTCGCCCATGCGGTCTGCTCCATCGGAGCGATCAAGGGGATCGAATTCGGCGCCGGATTCGAAGTGGCCAACATGCTCGGCAGTCAGAGCAATGACGCGGCGTATGTCGATCCGGAAACCGGACGTGTCCGGTTCAAGACCAACCATGCCGGCGGGATCCTCGGCGGCATCACCACCTGGGAAGACATCCGTTTCCGCTGCGCGATCAAACCGACTCCGACCGTTTCGGTGCCTCAGGATACAGTCAACGTTGCCAAGATGGAAAATACCGTGCTTTCCCCGATCACCCGCCGCGATCCGACGCTGCTGCCGCGGATCTATCCGGTGATCGAAGCCATGACCCGCTGCGTGATCCTGGACGCGATCTATATGGCCCAGGGTTACTGGAAGGTTTCCGGCATCGATGAAAAATGGCTGAAGATCTGATAACGGATCTTTTCCGGAATGGAGATGAGCGATAATGAAGTCCGCCGGCTGAATGTCTCTTTCCTGCTGGCGGTCGGAGGCATCCTGTTTTTCACCGGCATTTTTTCCTGTTTCACGACCGGGATCCGGCCATTGGTCCCGGGGTGGCTGTTCCTGCTGCTGGCCACGGTTCCGGTCGAACTGTTCGATCTCGCCTGCGGAGTGGTTCCCGCTCTGCGCTATGCGCCGGGGATCCCGCTTTGGAAGACGCTGGACCTGAACCCGGTCAAAAGGCATGACCTGTTTCCGGTCCTGCCGGGGACTGCATTTTTGTATCTGCTGCTGGGACTGCTGACCGGGACCACCGTATATCTGCTCCGGAAAATAAATCTTCCCGTGCATGAACAGGCGATCCTGGGATTTTTCCGGAACGGTTCGCCGACAGAACAGGGCATATTGATTTTTTCGACTCTGTTCCTGGCTCCGGCAGGCGAAGAGATCTGTTTCCGTTTTGCCATCTTCCGGAAACTGGCATTTCATGTCGGGAATGTTCCCGCGGCGATGCTGACCGCCTTGCTGTTTTCCGCGGCGCATCTGAATTTGCAGGTTTTTCCAGCCCTCTTTCTGTTGAGTCTCTGGTTGACCTGGCTTTATCGGAGAACGGGATCGCTGCTGGCGCCGATGATCGCCCATGCTTTGTTCAACGGGATCACGGTGATATTGCTGCTGGTGCATGGCGCATAAAAATGTTTTTCTGATTTGCATTCCGCGAAAAGCGGATTATCTTATTGCCGTTTGAAAACCAAGGAAGACACTGCTGGATGAAAGATGAATAAAACTGTTCAGACTGTACCGGAACCATCCGGGATCTCGGTGGATTATGCCGGATATGTGAAACTGGGGCCATTCTGGCACCGGCTGCATTTGACCGGACCGTTCTGGCGCTTGTATTTTCACGACGGCCGCGGAGCAGGTCTTTACACGCAGGAAGGAAAAATCGAGATCCTTCCGGGGAACTGCTGCATCCTGCCGCCGCACTGCGACCGGCTGACCTGGTGCACCGGCACGCCGTACCAGCTTTACATCCATTTCGAACTTTCTATGAGCATGGGGAATCCGCGTTTCCCGTTCCATCTGATCCCTCTGACCGGTGAAATGTGCCGGCTGCTGAATGATCTCCGGGGATCCCTGCTTCGGGAAAAAACGGACCGGCTGCATAATTCCCTGCTGTCGCTCGCGCTCTGTTCCCGCGCATTGACCCTGCTTCCGCCGGAAGCATTGCTGGAGTCGGAAAAGGACCGCCGGATGGAAGCCACCTGCGATTATCTGCGGGAAAATCTCGCCCGAAACGTCGATCTGGAGACCCTGGCGGGGCGGGTGCACATGACCCCCAATGCTTTTTCCCGGCTGTTCCGGGAGAATACCGGGGTGACACCCTACCAGTATCTGCTGCAGCTGCGTTACAATCAGGCATCCAAACTGCTCCATTCCAACCGGTATTCCATTGACGAGATCTGTGAAATGGTCGGGGTGAAGGACCGGTTCCATTTTTCGCGGACATTCAAAAAAATGTACGGTGTGCCGCCTGCCCAGTACCGGCGGAGTTATGCCTCGGAGAATCTTTCCTGAAAAATCATAACATATCATAGGAGATACGATCATGAAACCAGTCAGCGATACCCTTTATCCGTGCAAATTCGATCAGACCATGCAGCCGGCGAAATTCATCCCGGCGGAAGGCTCCGGCCCGCGCCCGCTGGTCGTCTGCCTCCATACCTGGAGTTTTGACCAGAACGGTTCCCACGACCGTTATGTCGAACTGGCGAAAATCAAAAACTGGCACATGATCTTTCCGAAATTCCGCGGGCCGAACTGGCTGCCGGAAGGCTGCGGATCCGATCTGGTCGTTTCCGATTTGGAGGACGCCGTTGCCTTTGTGAAAAACACCGTTGCGGTCGATCCCTCCCGGGTTTACCTGACCGGCGGGTCCGGCGGCGGACATTGTTCGCTGCTGATGGCCGGACGGCGGCCCGATCTCTGGACCGCCGTATCCTCCTGGTGTCCGATCAGCGATATCGCCCGCTGGCACCGGGAAAGCCGCGACCGCGGCAACGCTTATGCCGACCATATCGAAACGGCCTGCGGCGGGATCCCGGCCGAATCGGAATCCGCGATGAAGGAAGCGCGTCTGCGCTCGCCGCTGACCTGGCTGCCGAACGCGGCGGATATCCTTCCCATCGACATCGGGACCGGTATCCATGACGGACATACCGGCAGCGTCCCGGTCGGTCAGGCGATCCGGGCCTACAATATCCTCGCCGCGCCGGAGGACCGCATTTCGGATGCAGATATCGCGTTCATCGAAGCCAATGAAAAGGTCCCGCCGCATCTGGCCGCGAAAGCGCACGATCCCGCCTACGGCGAACATACGGTATATCTCCGGAAACAGTCCCGCAAGGTCCGGCTGACCCTGTTCGAAGGCGGACATGATATCCTCTCCGAATCGGCGTTCGAATGGCTGGACCGGCAGGTTTCCGGCAAGACTCCGGACTGGTCGGCCGGAACTCCGTTCACCTCGTTCGGGGAAACTGCTCTGACAAAATGATCCCGCCCGGAAAGGGATTACTATTCTGCCGTTTCGGTGGTCGTTTTGACCGTGACTTTTCCGGAATATTTATTGACTTCGATCGGATGGCTGATGATTTTCCCGTCTCCGCTGCGTTCCGTGTAGGTGGAATTTCCGCTTATATATCTGCCCTGCCGGAGAACGATTTCCGAGGAGCTGCTGTTTTTCATTTGACCGTTTTTCTGAAAGATCAGCGCTGATGCCGACGTGAAGGTCCCCCCGATCAGATCAGAACCGCTGCTGGCAGGAATACTGCTGATAGTCTCTAAGCTGGAAGCCGATGCACGCAAAACCCCCTTCGGCAAGGTTTTCCAGTTTTCATCTTCGATCCATTCCTGAAAGCCATTGGAGGAATCCACCACGCATACCCGGTAGGCGGAATAACAATAATCCTCTTTGATGCCGGATTCCATCAGCAGCACAGCCACATTGCACTGGTTGGAGACAGCGTAGGCCCTGGCGGCGGAAATTTTGGCGGAAAGCTGGCGGATGGCAATGGTCATATTGCTGCCCTGGATCATGGTGGTGAAGGCGGGGATGCCGATGCCTAAGAGCAGTGCGGCGATCACAATGACGGTCATGATCTCCACCAGAGTGTAGAAATTCTTTTTCGGCTGCGGCTTTTTCATAAGACATAACTCCTTTCCGTTCCTATTTTTCCGAAGGAACGACGATTCCTTTGATAATGATGTTCTGACAGAATATGAAAACCAGCAGAGTCGGGATGGCCGCGATGATCAGGGCCGCGAACCCGACCGCCTGACTGGAATGCTGCTGCAGTTGATAAAGATAAACCATCATGGTCCACATGGACTTGTCCTGGCAGAGCAGGAAAGCCATCATGAAATTTCCGTATGCGGCGGTGAAGGCGTTCAGGGCCAGCACGGAAAGGATCGGCTTGGAAAGAGTCATGGCGACGTTCCAGAAGACGGTCCACTCGCTGGCGCCGTCCAGTACGGCGGATTCGTAAAGTTCTTTCGGCAGACTGTCGAAAAAGCCTTTCATCAGGAAGATCATGTAGCCGTTGGCCATGGAGGGCAGGATCAGGGCGGCGAAGGTGTTCAGCAACCCGAGATCCTTGATCAGCAGGAACCGCGGGATGGCCAGCACCATGGGCGGGAAGGCCATGGGGAGCATCAGGAAGAGCAGGATCTTGTAGGCGGGAGCCATCTGGAACCGGGAGAGACCGTAGGCGCAAAGCGGATTCACCAGCAGGGAGACCAGCACGGCCAGTGCGCAGTAGATCAGCGTATTGCGGGCGGCGGAACCGTTGGTCAGGATCGTATCGAACACCATCAGATAATTGCGTTTGAGATATTCCCGGATCAGCAGCGAGCGGTTGTCCAGGGCGGAGAACCATTCGTATTCGGCAATGGGCGGCGTGATCCGGTTCCAGTCGGAATAGGTGAGGCTCCAGCTCCGGTTCAGGGCCCGGATGTTCTGATGGTATTTCTCCTTGAGGAAAGAGACCCATTCCTTCTGGAGTTTTCCGGTGCGGGTTAGCACCCTGGAGGTGGCGTTGTTTGGATCCTGCGCGAATTGCTGATAAAGGTCTTTCACCGCGGAACTGATGTCGGGAGAAGCCGGGAACGAGGAAAAGAAAGGGATCTCCTGCGGCGAGGTGATCTCCTGCTTGAAATCCAGGGACATCGTCCGGTAATCGGTCTGTCCTTTCGCGGTATATCTGGCCAGGACGAATTTGCGGAAATCGTTGAAGGAATTGCGGGCCAGGCCGATATCTTCGATGTTGAGCGAATTGGCAAAAGCGTTCCAGTCCGCGTTCTGGCGGAGATTTTCGCTGTCCGGGGACTCCGGCAGTACGATTTCCTCGAAAGACCGGTAGCCCAGCTGGAATTTTGCATTGATCCGTTCCAGCGACTTGTAGCGTTTCCGCAGCCAGGCCTGATATTCACCGGTCAGGGTGGAGATGGTCAGGTGCTGCGGCGCTACGGCTTCGAGGATGAAACTGCTCCAGTCGGTCCGCAGTTGTCCGGCGGGCGGCAGGTTTGCCGGAAGCGGGATCTCCTCGAAGTCGGAATAGCGGGTTTGACAGACGCGGTTGAAGGAAGCCAGATCCTGTTTGTATTTTTTCCGGAGGAAGGAACGCCACTGGGGAGCGGCTTCGGGCCGGATGGAAACGAAAGCCAGGTTGACCTGGTCGCGGATATATTCCTGCCAGACGGCCTGCAGGGCGGGATTGCTTCCGGGAAATTTCCGCGGGAGCGGGATCTCCGACCAGGTGTTGAAAGTGGTTCCGAACGCGCGGTTGAGCGCCGCCAGACGGTTTCCGTAGGTTGCCCGGAGCGTGGCAACGAACGGAGCGTCCACATCGGTCCACCAGGTATTGAAACCGGTGAGCTGGGAGTTCTTGAATTCCAGCAGATCGCGGGCCTGCACCGACTGATAATCGGTCTCTGCGCGGCGGAGCAGGAAGTTTTCCTTTGGAAGCAGGATATTGCTCCAGGATTCATAATCCGTGGCATAAGCCTGGTTGAGTGCATGCAGTCCTTCTGCGCCGGAACCGAATTTCCGGGCCAGCCATGCGCGGTATTCCCGGAGCGTCAACGGGATCACTCCGCCTTCATCGGTCATGCCGATCGCGCGCCAGTAATGCGGTTTGGAGTGGCGCAGCGCGGTCAGGAACTGTTTGTAGTCGTTGAACCGTTCGCGGGATGGATGTTTCGGCGCAGGCATATTGACCAGTGCCCCGACCGGAAGCCGGAAGGTATTGAACAGGACCGTATTCTGTCCGTTGTATTTGGAGAGCAGATATTTTTTGTAGAGCAGTTCCTGGTCGAAGATATAATCGGGTAGCAGCGAAAACCGGTAGAAATCCACATCGCTTTTGATGGAGCCGGAAAGCATGATCAGCAGCGGATATACCATGGTGGCAGCGCCAAGCAGCAGCACCAGATGGATCGCCGCATCCAGCAGCCGCACCTTCCAGCTTTTCCGTTCAACTTTTCCGATGATCGCCATACTATTTTCCGGTGGTTTTGAATTCCATTTTCGAAAGCCGTTTCAGATTGTAGATCGTGAACAGCACCGTCATCACGCCCAGCACCCAGGCCATTGCGATCGCACTGCCGAAACGCAGGTTGGTGTAGGCTTCCTTGAAAATATGCAGTTCCGCCACCTCTGTTTTGGCGGACCCGAAAGTCATCACCAGGATCATGCCGCCCGATTGCGACGCCGAAATGAAAGCCCCGACAAAATTGATGATGATCAGGGATTTCAGCGACGGCAGCGTGACATGGATGATCTTCTGGAAGAAATTGGCACCGTCGATCTCCGCCGCTTCGTAATTTTCGTCCGGGACTCCTTTCAGTGCGGCCAGATAGATCAGACAGCCCGGCCCGGCCGAAGACCAGATCACCGGAATGACGCAGGAAAGAAGCGCCCACCGGGAGTCCTGCAGCCATGCGATCGGGATGAACGTGCCGCCGAAGAGATCCGCAATGCTGCCGAGGATCTGGTTCAGGATCCCCGTCGATCCCTGCTGGTAGAACAGTTTCCACATGAACATGACCACGATCCCGCTCATCACCGCGGGCAGATAATACAACGTCCGGTAGATGATCTTGCCGTGCGAGACTTCCTGCAGCAGGACCGCCAGAATGATCGGGACCAGGAACCCCAGGGAGAGCATCAGCACCATATACCGGAAGGTGGTCCAGACCGCGCCCCACCACTCGGCCGAAAACAGCACTCCGGCCAGATTTTCCAGCCCGTTCCATTTGCTGTCACCCACCATCCGGTAATCCTGAAAGAACATCTGGGAACCCGAAACCATCGGGTAATAGACCCATAATGCAATGCTGATCAGCGCGGGCAGCATGATGAGATAGCCCGGCCAGTTGCGGCGGAAATCGAATCCCTTTTTCCGGCCGGAGAAAGAGTCGGTCGGAGAGAAGGTTTTCCAGATATTGCGGATCACCAGACAGAAAACCGCGAAGATCAGGATCGCCGCAATGACCGTTACGGTCATGCGCATCTTCATTTCCGCCGCCGGGATATGGCCGACCATCTGGATATTGGTCCGGTTTTCGGCGGTTTTCAGCAGCCGGTGCAGGATCCGGATCCGTTCTTCCCGGATCTCCGGGGAGTCTCCCTCCGGCAGCAGTCCGGAGCGGACCATCTGTCTGGCTTCGTCGATCGGTTTGGTCAGATAGATATAGACCATCTGGCAGTTCCGTCCGTAGGGTTCCGGTTTCCCGTGCTTGAGCGCATAATGGTAGATCTTTTCCAGTTCCGGAGGATAGTATTTCAGGTATTCCGTATAACCGAATTCGCGCAGGTCCATCGGACTGAGACTGCGGCCAAGCCCCAGTTCGATCATCGTCCGGGTATATATTTCCCGCGCCCGCCGGGAATTCATGAACCGGATATATTTCCAGGCCGCGTCGCGGATCTTTTTGGCGGGGACGAAATGTCCGGCGGAATTCGTACGGCCCGTGATCCCGGCGAAAATGCCCGTCAGTTCCGCATTGATCTCGGTAGCGCGGATCCCCGCCGGTCCGGCCGGAAACGGAGCAATGCCCACCAGTGACGGATCCACGGCTCCCATGGTGGAATCTCGCAGATAATTGTTGTACATCGCCAGTTTTCCCGACACCAATGCCTGGCGGACCGCCCGGGGATCGCTGTTGACGGTGGTGTATCCGAATTGCGTGATCCCATCGGAATCCTGCCAGCGTTCCATGGTGAGCCGCAGGAAAAACTCCAGTGCGACCGCTGCTTCCCGGGACCCGAACGAGGCGCGCCAGACCCCGTTCTTGTCCCGCGTCATCACTTCGCCGCCGGCTCCCCACAGGAACGGCAGAAAATCCCATGCGCTTTGCGGTCCGGTGGAAAGATTGAAGCCGAAACGGTTTTCCGCCGGGTCGGAAAGCTGACGGGCAACATCCAGCAGCTCATCCCAGGTCTTCGGAGGCCGTTCCGGGTCCAGACCCGCTTCCTGAAACACATCCTTCCGCCAATGCAGCACCCGGACGATCGGCTGGCCGCCGGTCATCCAGACATGCATTCCCTGTTTGAAGGGGCCGATCGCGGGGCCGGGCCGCAGCAGCAGCGGCCGGATCGCTTCCGGGACCGTATCAAGAAATCCCCGGATCGACCGGTATTCCGGATCTTTTTTGATGTAATTGTCCAGCGGATACAGGAAATTCTGCTGGATGTAGGTGTCCGACATGCGGAAATTGATCGAAAGCACATCCGGGGCCGAGCCGCCGGCCATGGCCAGCATCAGCCGGGATTCCATTCCCATATTCTGGATGGAGATCCCGGAGAACGAACTGAGCTCGATTTCCGGATTCAGCCGTTTGAATTCCCTGAGCTTGGCTATTTGCACCCGGTCTTCCGCCAGCATAGAACCCTGAAACGGCAGATTCATTACCCGGAGCGGTATCTTTTCCGCTGCGGCAAGATGGGAAAAAAGCAGCAGAAAAAGGAAGAGGATCCCGGTCCTGACAGATTTGTAAGGCACTGCTTTGTTCATGGACAATTGTTCCCTGCTGTTTGCTGTTCCAGAGCAAATATAATAGAATTGCTGACATTTGCAAGTGCGTTTCCGCGTTCCCCGTCGATTTTCGGCAAAAAAAGTCTCCCCCGGCTTTCTGCCGGAAGGAGACTTCGGTTTCGGAGCAGGGATCGTGCTTATTTCGCCTGCGCGTCGAGGACCTGTTCCATTTCCTTCATGTAACGGACCAGTTCATTGTGCGTGTCGCTGTAAGGCAGTCTTCCCGCGATCAGCGGGGCGCGGGTGACTTCATACCGTGCGCTGTCGCCCGGACCGTTGACCGATCCCTGCAGGGAATCGTTGTCCGGCGCATAGCCGAAAGTTCCGTTGACCAGACTCATCAGCATCGGGAATTCCACCGAAGCGTTGGCATGGATGTCATTCTTGATTGCCTGCATGATCTCGAACGGGGCACCGAGGAATTCCAGCGGTCCCATCCGGATCACCTGGACTTCGGCGTGGACACAGCGGTCTTCTTCCTTCATCGTCAGGGTCTTTTCAATGACGTCGATCCCGCGCAGATAGACTGCCGCCATCCGGACCTGATAATCTTCATCATTGGCATCCGGAGTGAACACTTTTTCCTCATAGGTCTTGCGCAGCTCGGCCAGTTTTTCCGCAGTGAAGACCTGTTTGGTCTTGAACGGGAAAATTTTGGAGACGGAAAGGATGCTCTTGATCTCAACGGGTTTGGCCTCGCGCAGTCCGTTGCGGACCGCATTGGCGAAACGGCCGGCAAAAACATCCAGCGCCAGCAGGGATTCCTGTTCCCCCTTGTGGACGCAGCCGGAGTTCACATCACCTTCGGCGCCCTGCAGGAACATGCCGACCGAACCGGGATATTCCCGCATGAGATCGTGCATCGCGAGTCCGGCATAATCGCCGTGGATATAACGGCTGGATTCGGAGCAGACGACCGGGTGGCAGCCGAAATAAGCCATGAAACCGAGCAGCTTCCCGGTTCCGGCATCGTCAAAACGGATCACGCGGCATTCGGTGTCGGTCAGTTCCGGTTTGGCCGGCTCCCAGTCATCCTTGAGCACGTCTTCGATCGGCGGGTGGTCCACATCCCGTACCCGGTTGAGTCCGATATGGCGGCAGGGCACTTTTGCCTGGGAGACTTTGATTTCGGTCATCTGTTTCAAAGCCTGACATCCGGCTTCCGCGATTTTATAGGGCAGCGAAAGGAACCACGGCTGATCGGTCACGCCCCAGCCGGTATTGACGAACATAGTGGCCGGAGTGGAATGGGTATGGCTGGTGCTGATCATGATGTCTTCCGGTTTCAGTTCCGGATGTTTTGACCGGATGATGCGCCGGATCTCATCTGCCGTTTTGGGCTGCAGCGTGCACAGGTCGCAGGTGATGATCAGCACGGTATGTCCGCCTGCCTCGAATGCGCCTGCTCTGGCTTCCAGAATGTCACGCACTCCGATCGCCTTGCGGTTCAGGAACGGACCGAAACCATACAATTCTACCCCTACTCGGGGCGTGAGGTTGAATTTTCCGAATCCTGCTCTCATTTTTTCCTCCGATGATAAGTTCAGTGGTGCTTGATCGTTCAAACCAAAAATCTGTTCTCTGCGGATAATATAGGCTCGATTATCGTGAAAACAAGCACGCCGGATGGAATTTTATTTGATAATTTGCATCATAATGTTGATTGAATCGTCCGGCCGGTCACGCCCGGAACCATTTCGGCATGCCCTCTTTGCGAAGCCGTGCCACCGTTTCGGAATGACGATGCAGGATCTCTTCCCGGGTGCTGTTCAGTTCCGGATCGGAGTAGGGGGTCCCGGCGGTCGAACGCGTTGTGATCAGCAGGTCCTTTTCCGGAAGCGGATCCAGGTCATTCTGCGGAGACAAGGCTGCCAGCAAACCGCCGCGCTTGCGTCCGAACGGTTCGGAAAGGTAGAGCTGGAATCCGTTTTTGAGCAGTGCGCCGCAAACCGGGAAGGCGGAAGAATAAGTCGCCAGCATGCCGGTCGGTTTCATTTGCCGTTTCAGGAGCGCGATGAATTCCTGTGTCCAGAGTTCTGGGTTGGCGTCGGGCGAAAAACCGTCCAGAAATACCGCGTCTGCCAGAAACTTTCCAGGCAGGGAGTTCCGGGCGTCTCCGTAAATCAGATCCAGCTGGAAACCGCCGTCGGAAAAAGAACGGTCCTGCTGCAGCGCCGCGATCATTTCCGGGTCGGGATGTTCCGGCAGCATTCCGGCTGCGCGGAGCACCGCCGGATCGGCCTCCAGCGAGATCAGATGGACCGAACCGCGTCCGGTTTCCCTGACTGCACGGTGCAGTGCGGCAGCGTTGAATCCCATGCCGAATCCGATTTCCAGAACGGTCAGTGCTTCTCCTCCGGCCAGCCGTTCGCGGATCCGGCAGGGTTCCAGATATTTCCGGTCGGATTCGGTTTCCGCTCCGGCGGTGGAATGGAAATGCTGCCGGTAGCCGGGGTGGTAAAACGTGTAACTGCCGTCGGCGGTCCGGCAGGCGAATTCAAACGGATCATCCGTCCTTCCCTCCCGGGCAAAGAAATCCAGGAACATTTCCCGGAATTGTCCTTTCTTCATCCACCATTTCGGGGCCAGGATCTGTTCCGCGGGCGCGTCCGCACTGAGCCGCATGACATACATGGGATCCGGCAGACGGCGGAGGAACGCGGCCAAAGCCGAGGCATACTCGTATTCGTTGAGTCCCCGTACCTGGTTTTCGTGCAGCAGGTGCGCCATCGGAGTATTGCGCAGGATCAGCAGATGGTGCATCTTGACTGCTTCAAACGGCAGAGCGGCGATCCGGTCCGCAGTCCGCAGATAATCTTCCCGGGTTTCGCCGGGCAGGCCGAGGATCAGATGGGCCGCGCAGCGGATGCCCCGGGCATGGGCGCGGCGGACCGCGTCCTGAACGCAGGCAAAATCATGTCCCCGGTTGATCCGCTGCAGGGTCCGGTCGTTGGCGGTCTGCACGCCCAGTTCCAGCCAGAGTTCATACTGGTCTTTCAGTTCGCAAAGATAGTCCAGACAGTCATCGGGCAGACAATCCGGCCTGGTGGCGATCACCAGCGCCTTGTAGTCGCCTGTGGCCAGCGCGGCGGAATAAAGCTTCCGCAGTTCCGCTACCGGAGCGAAAGTGTTGGTGAACGCCTGGAAATAGGCCAGATACGGGCCGTTGGAATGATATCGTTCCCGCACATAGGCCTGTCCGGTTTCCGCCTGCTTTCGGAGTTCCATTCCGGAGGCCAGATGACGTGCTCGCGCACCGTCGGCGGAACAAAAGGAACACGGTCCTTTCCCGTTGATCCGGTTGGGACAGGACAATCCCAGGTCAAAGGGGATCCGGTGCAGGACCGAACCGAATTTTTCTGTCAGCAGATCGTTGAAAAACCGGATCTGCTTCATTTCTGCTGAGACAGCAGTTTCTGGGTGTCATGCAGGACCTGGACCGCGGCTTCCGCGCCGTCGGGCGCACGGAACACGGAAGTTCCGGCCACCAGCATATTGGCGCCCTGGGTTACCACGAGCGGGGCGGTTTTCGCGCCGATCCCGCCGTCGATCTCGATATGGATCCGCGGATTGACCTGATCGGCCATGGCACGCAGTTCCGCCACCTTGGGCACCACTTCCGGCATGAAGGATTGTCCGCCGAATCCGGGTTCCACCGACATGACCAGCACCAGATCCACCTTGTCCATCAAGGCGGCGACCGTGGAAGCCGGAGTTTTCGGCTTGACGGAAACTCCGACCGATGCGCCCTGTTCCCGGATCGCGGCAATGACTTCCAGCGGATCGTTGTCCGATTCGATATGGAACGTGATATGGTCGGATCCGGCATCCACAAACGGCTTGACGTATTTCAGCGGATCGGAGAGCATCAGATGTGTGTCGAACGGGAGCGAAGAGTGTTTGCGCAAAGCGGCGATCAATGCCGGACCGATGGTCAGATTCGGCACGAAATGGGCATCCATCACATCCAGGTGCAGCAGGTCCGCACCGGCGTCTTCGATCCGTTTTACCTCGTCGGCCAGAAAAGCGAAATCAGCCGCCAGCAGCGAAGGTGCGACCAGGACCCGGCGGGAATCAAATTCAGAAAGCATTTTTTTCATAAGCAAACAGTCCTTTCCATGATGGTTTCAACCCAATAACATGGGGAATATAAACCATCCGCGAGTATTTTCCAGCGGAAAAATGCAAACTTCTGCATTTTTGCCGTTTTTTTTGGTTTGCAGACTTGATGTTGCAGGGAAATGCTCCTATATTTCGTGCGTATTGATCATCAGACAGGAGAAATGGCCATGAAATTTATCATTCTGGGAGCCGGGCAGGCCGGATTTGCCGCTGCCAAAACCATCCGGGACAATTCGCCGGACACGGAGATACAGATTTTCGATCAGGACACAGCCGGACTGTATGCCAAGATGCGGCTGCCGGAATTCGTGGCCGGATCACTGCCGGAAGCCAAACTGATCCTCACCGATGAAAATGCGTTCAAGGCCATGAGGATCGAACCGCATTTCGGCGTGAAGGTCACAGCGGTCAGGCGTGATGCCCGACGGATCGTAACGGAAGACGGCCGGGAATTTTCTTATGACAAACTGATCTTTGCCACCGGCGCCACTGCTTTCGTGCCGCCGGTGAATGGTCTGGAACTGGTGGAATCATTTACCTTGCGCACGCTGAACGACGCACGGCGGATCGCCGCCAAGGCAGAAGGAGAAAATCTTTCCGCACTGGTGATCGGCGGCGGGCTGCTGGGGTTGGAAATTGCCTGGGCCTTGCGTCAGCGCGGTTTTTCGGTCACGGTGTCGGAATTCATGAACCGTCTGCTGCCGCGTCAGCTGAACGAAGCCCAGTCCGCCATCCTGCTGGACAAACTCGGCAGTCTGGATCTTCAGTTCAAACTGGGAGCTTCCCTCGGATCGGTGGAACCTTGCGGCGGAGGCCGGGTCCGTGCGCATTTTTCCGACGGGTCGGCGATCGAATGTTCCCTGCTGCTGTTTTCCGCCGGGATCCGTTCCCGGATCACTCTGGCGGCGGAAGCCGGACTTGAGATCGGCCGGGCGATCAAGGTAAACCATCAGCTGCAGACCTCCGATCCGGATGTGTATGCGGCCGGGGATTGCGCGGAGCTGGACGGCGTCACCCCGGGCTTGTGGCTGGCCGCCCGGGACCAGGGGATCGCGTTGGGAAAGATCCTGACCGGAAAACTGGAACGGTTCGAACTGCCGGTCTATACTCCGATCCTCAAGATCGGCGGGATCCAGCTGAAGGAGATCTGCCGCGAAGCGGCGAAAAACTGAAATCGGCGGTAGTGGAAAATGTCTTTGCTTACGGTCAAAAATCTGAATGTATGTTTCCGGTCCGATGGAAAACTGCTGCCGGCGGTGTCGGATGTGTCTTTTACCGTGGAAAAAGGGGAGATCCTGGCGCTCGTTGGGGAAAGCGGATGCGGAAAAAGCGTGACCTGCATGTCCATGGCGAAACTGCTGCCCGCGGCCGCCCGGATCGTCGGCGGTGAGGTCCTGCTGCAGACCCGGTCCGGCGCGGCGGTGGATGTGCTGCAGCTGGAAGGACGTGCGCTGAGGGCGGTCCGGGGCGGAGAGATCGCGTATATTTTTCAGGAGCCGTCGGTCTCCCTGAATCCGGTTTTCCGGGTGGGCGAACAGATCGCCGAAGCATTGGAACTGCATCGTCCGGAGGTTGCGGACCCATGGGCGGAAGCGGTGGAACTGCTGAAACAGGTCGGGATCCCGGATCCGGTCAACCGGGTGCGGCTCTATCCGCATGAGATGTCCGGCGGTATGCAGCAGCGGGTGATGATCGCCATGGCGATCGCCAGCCATCCTTCTCTGCTGATCGCGGACGAACCGACTACCGCGCTGGATGTGACGATCCAGGCGCAGATCCTGGAATTGCTGCTGGAACTCCGTCGCACGCTGGGAACTTCCATGATCCTGGTCACACACAACCTGGGGATCGTATCCGAGACCGCGGACCGGGTGGCGGTGATGTATGCCGGCCGGATCGTGGAGACCGGGAAAGTCCGCGACCTGATCGATTCGCCGGTCCATCCATATACCCGCGCATTGCTGAACGCCGTGCCGGTGCTGGGCGGGGATAACGGACGCCTTTCCACCATTCCCGGCAATGTCCCGCTCCCGGCCGAATACCCGGCGGGCTGCCGGTTCTGCACCCGGTGCGGGCTCTGCCGTCAGCGTTCGCCGGAAGAACAGAAACGCTGTGCGAATGAAGTGCCGGAATTCAGAGAAACTTCGCCGGGACATTTCTGTGCCTGTCACTGGGCCGATCCTCAGGAGAAACGGCCATGAAAGAATCGAATCCGACCCGGCAGCTGGCGCCTCTGATCATTGTCATCGTGCTGATCATCATCCTGACCCTGATCATTCGGGGGAGCCGCCTGCCGGACCTGAAGGAAAACAGGTCCGGACTGGACAGCGGACTGGAAATGCGTCTGAGCCCGTTCAGTTATCAGCCCAGTCCCGGAAAATCTGCGGCGAAACAGCAGGTATTGAACTTGCCGGATCCGGATTCGGTGATCTCCGGGGCTTCCCGTGATGCCGCCAACGGACAGTATGCGCGAGCGGAAGACCAGCTGCGGACGGCTTTGGTGTTCTATCCGGAAGACCGGAGGATCCTTTCCCTGCTGGGGACGGTCCTTTTCATGCAGAAAAAATATTCCGATGCGGAAGGGATATTCCGCCATCTGACGGTGCTGAATCCGGAAGATACGGTCGCCTATACCAATCTCGGTGCGGTGCTGGCCAGCCAGAAGCGGTATCAGGAGGCCATTGTCAGCGCGAAAAAAGTGTATCTGAAGGAGCCCGATTCCCCGATCGCCGCCCTGAACCTGTCCAGCGTATATTCTCTGAACGGGAATACTGCCGAAGCCCTGGAATATTTCCGGCAGGCATACGAAAAACTCGGGGAGAATATCCTGCCGCTTTCGTATAATTCCAATTTTGACAATATCCGTAAGGAAAAACTGTTCCGGGATATTGTCCGCGAAGCCCGCGAAAAACAGAAGACAGCGGGGGGGAAATCCAAGCCATGAGCCGAATCAATCTGCTTCCGGAACATATTTACAACCAGATCGCCGCCGGAGAAGTGGTGGAACGGCCTGCCTCGGTCCTCAAGGAACTGCTGGAAAATTCCCTGGATGCCCATGCCTCCAAAATTTCCGTCCGGGTCCAGAAAGCCGGTTCTGATCTGATCGCCGTAGTGGATGATGGCGACGGCATGGATGCGGATGATGCTCTGCTGTGTTTCGAGGCCCATGCCACCAGCAAGATCCGGCAGGAATCGGACCTTTTCGGGATCACGACCATGGGATTCCGCGGGGAGGCCCTGCCCAGCATCGCTTCGGTTTCCAAAATCACGCTCCGGACCCGGCAGAAGGATTCTCCGGAAGGAGCCGAGGTGGTCATCCACGGCGGAAAAATGTATTCCAGCCGGCCGGCCGGATGTGCACCGGGAACCGAGATCATTGTGCGCGATTTGTTTTTCAACACGCCTGCCCGGAAAAAATTCCTGCGCAGCAGCGCCACGGAAGAGCACCATATCACCGAGATGATGACCAATCTGGCGCTGGCGCATCCGGAGATATCCTTTGAACTGAAGATCGACAACCGGACATTCATGAACAGTCCGGGCGCGGCCGACCTGATCCCGCGGATCCGCCGGCTGTTCGGCAGGGAATACGCTGATGCCATGCTGCCGCTGGGCGACAGTTCCAACGGGATCGAGGTCTCCGGATTCATTGCCCGCCGTTCCTTTACCCGGACGACCCGGAACGAACAGAGAGTTTTTGTTAACAGCCGTCCGGTGGAATCGCAGGTGATCTACCGTGCGGTGCGCGACGGTTGCGGTCCGGTGCTGGACAAAGGCCGCTATCAGCCGTGCATCCTGTTCCTCCAACTGGATCCGGCACTGGTGGATGTGAATGTGCATCCGGCCAAGCGGGAAGTGCGTTTTTCCCGCGAATATGAGGTCGCGGCCGCGGTCCGCAATGCGGTCGCCAAAGCCATGCGGGAAGCCGATGATTCGGCGGCCGGTCTGGGGACGATATATGTTTCCTCACCGCAAAAACCCGGCCTGCCGGACCGGGAACCATTTACCTTGAACGCAGATCCCGATCCCGGACTGGGCCTGGCTCCTGCCCCGTTTTCCTCGCTGAAAAACGCTCCGCCGTTTCCTCCCGAAGAAAAGACGGAACCCCGGACGGAAGAGTCCGGTTCCGCGGTCGCTGCATCCGAACTGGACCTGATCCTGAAAACCGCTTTCCTGGATTATGTGCCGCGGGCGCAGCTTTCCCAGATCAGGAAGGCTTCCGAACTTCCGGGGCTGGAAGAGAAGCAGCAGGACGAGGCCGAGGAGGAACAGGAGTCTGCGGACACGCAGAAAGAAAATTCCGGCAATTCGCTCGGACTCCGTGTGATCGGCATTCTCAACCGGACTTATATCATCGCGGAAAAAGCCGACGGATTGATTTTGATCGATCAGCATGCCGCGCACGAACGGATCCTGTTCGAAAAGATTTTGAAGGGCGTGGACGGAACTTTGTCCCAGCGGCTGCTGATCCCCGTTTCCCTGGAACTTTCCCGGTCGGAGATCCTGTTCGTAAAGAAAAACGGAGAGGCATTGGAAAAAGTCGGTTTCGAGGCGGAAGCATTCGGCTCCAATACGATCAAACTCAATGCCATTCCCGCTGCTTTGGATCAGGACAGTGCCGGAACCATGTTCAAAGACACGCTGGCCCGGCTGGCCGATGAAGGTGTTGCCGGAGAACGCGTGAACTATGAACAGGTCGCCATGTGCGCCTGCAAAGCGGCCGTCAAAGCCCACGACGACCTGACTATGGAGGAGGCGTTGGCTCTGCTTCGTCAGCTCGCTTCCTGCGACCTGCCGTTTGCCTGTCCGCACGGCCGGCCGACCATCTTGAACATTTCCATGAAAGAGATCGAACGGCGGTTCGGGCGGCGGTGATCAGCGGTTCCCGCCGTAGGGGTAGGGCAGCGGCAGACGGCTGTCCGCTGTTCCTGCAAGACACGACCCGATGGTGTAGACATAGCGGAAACTGTCGCCGCTGACCGCGCCGGTGAACATCAGGGCGGCGGCATAGCGCAGCAGCATCGGAACGGTCCAGAAACGGAACGCATAATGTTTTCCGTCGTTTGGCATGTAGGACCAGTCCTGTGCCGGGATCAGCACATTTTCTTTTGCGTCGATCAGGATGAAATCGGTTTCCGCCGCCTGGGTGATCCGCAGCTGCAGGCCGGATTCCTGCGCGGTCAGGACCGCGATCGCGCACAAAAGGAAATCTGCGCCGGGAGAATCGTCCAGAACCGTTCCAATGCAGAGATGATCCGGTTCCAGATCGTCTTTATGGGCACACCGGAATTTCATTTTCCGCATGAAAATACCCAAGGATTCCAGCGTATCCGGGGAAAATTTCCGGACTGATTCCTGAAATTTTTTCCATTGCTTGCGCAGCGATCCGGGCGAATCATTGTCAAACCATAAAAGATGGAGCTGAAAAAGACCGTCCAGAAGATGCGTTTCGCGGCTGGAAAGCCGGTCGGTAAATGTTTTTCTGCGGCGCCGGAGCAGAATGGTGGACTGCAGCTGATGGATCCGTTTCCGCAGCCGGGGATTGGCGCTTTCCTGTAATTTGCGCAGGACGGGTTCCAGCCGGTTTTCATCGCGCCGGAGCAGTTCTGCCATTGCCAGTGCTGCGGATTGTTCGTTCTCATCGTCCAGCAGGCTCAAGAGACTCTTGTATTCCTGATCCATGAAACACCCTCAGTTTTCCTTGACGGGGAATTCCCCTTTCAGGGCATCGGATGCGATTTTTTTGACCTCGGGGGAGAAATCCGAACGGATGATCCAGCGGAGGAAATCCGGATTGTCCACCGCCAGTTTCCGGAGCGGAGTCCCGGCGTTGCGGCCGAAAGCCACTACCGCTTCCGTGCCTTTCCAGCGGAAACGTCCCTCCGGATCGATGGCGGTCATCTGGTTCTGCATGCAGAACTGATGCAATTCATCCAGGTTTTTGGGAAAACTTTCCACCTCATCCGGCAGCTGTTCCCGCGTATATTGAGAGTACTTCCGCATCTCGCCCTCAAAAATTTCAAAGGAAGCCAGCGTGTCCGCTTCCGCACTGTGGGCATTTTCCATTTTCTTGCCGCAGAAAAACTGATAGGCCGCGGACAAATTGCGCGGTTCCATCCGGCAGAAGATGTTATAGGCATCCACGATCCGCCTGCCGCTGGTGGTGAAACTCAAGCCGGCGCGGGAAAATTCCCGGGTGAGCATCGGGATGTCGAATTTCAAGATATTGTAGCCGCCCAGGTCGCATCCCTCGAAAAAGATGAAGAGGTTCTTGGCGATCCGGCGGAAAGTCGGTTCATTGGCCACATCCGCGTCATAGATCCCATGAACTGCGCTGGCTTCTTCCGGGATATGCATTTCCGGGTTCAACCGCCGGCTGCGCACTTCCCGGCTTCCATCGGGAAAAACTTTCAATACGGAAAGTTCCACGATCCGGTCTGAAAGCAAATTGACTCCGGTCGTTTCCAGGTCGAAAAAGATGATCGGACGATCTTGGATCAAGTTCATATTTTCTTCCGCTCCCATTTTACAGTTGATTTTTCTTTTCCACGACTTTCATGGCTTCTTCTGTCGAAATCTTATTGCGGGAGAAAGCAAAATCGTTCTTGGACCAGCGGATCGTCAGGAGCCCATACTGGTCCAGCAGGGAACAGATCTCCAGAATTTCCGACAGTTCCAGTTTGTCCTGATAAAGGCGGATATAGTTTGCATACAGGTCCAGCATATTCCGCGCCAGGGAAATCTCTCCTTTGTTCAGGGAATTCCTGGTGGAAATGCGATGCATTTCATCACGATAATAATCGACTTTTCTTCCCATCTGTTCCTTGGCGACATGCTTCTGCAGCACGCCTTCGCGCCGGAGCTGGATCGGGACCCAGATGATCAGATACAGTTCCAATGCCACAATGACAAAGAAAAAGATGATGGCAAACCCGGTCACGAAATCTTTTTTTCTGCGGCAGGAGTACTTTTCCCTAATTTCTTTCGAAAGCATACAGAGGACTCCGATAATTACGGAAAAGGGAGTCTCCTTTTCGCGGAAGACTCCCTGAGTGATTTGTATTCAGACTGCTTCAGCGAATCGCGTTTCCGCAGGCCTGGACTTCTCTATACCAGAGCACCAGGAAAATCGGAAGCCAGGTACTCGTGCGTTCCGAACTCAGATCGACGATCGTGGTTGCTTCATCCGTGGCAGCCTTGCGGGTCAGCATGGAAACTGCATTGTCAACATGGACCGTGTCCGTGAAGACCGCGCAGCGCCCCGGCTGTTTGCTGCTGCCGCTGAACAGAGGCAGATTGAACAGGTATATACCCCAGATTTCGGCGTTCAGATGTTCCACGCATACCGCATTCGGCGCTTCCGTGATTTTCTGGTTGTTGAAAGTTGTTGCCGCTTCGATGGAAGAACAGGCAGTCATCACGGCACCTGCAGCGGCCGCCGCCAGAATAACCAGCAATTTTTTCATTTTCATCATCTCCTTATATTTCGCTGTTGCTTTTAATAAATTAACTCTTTTTTTTCAACATGCAAGCCCGGTTTGTGAAAAAAAACGATTATTTAAGCCGTTCCATGGCCCGCCAGGCGATATCGGTCCGGTATTGGACTCCTTCCCAGTGGATTTTTTTCACTCCGGCATAGGCTTTTTTCACTGCGTCCGCGACGGTGTCCCCTTCGGCCGAAACCACCAGGACCCGTCCGCCTGAATTCACGATTTTTCCGTCTTTCAACGCCGTTCCCGCGTGAAACACCACACAGCCAGCCGCTTCCGCTTCGGCAATGCCTTCGATCGGGAAACCTTTTTTCAGGACGCCCGGATACCCGGCAGATGCCATAACAACGCCGACACACGGTGAGCTGCTCCATTTCATGTCTGCCTGCGCCAGTTCCCCGTTCGCAGTCTTATACAAAACATCAAACAGGCTGCTTTTCAATCTCGGCAGGACCGCTTCCGTTTCCGGATCGCCGAAACGGACATTGAATTCCAGCACTTTTGGACCGGCCTTGGTCACCATGATCCCGGCATAAATGATGCCTTTGTATTCAAGTTTTTCCGCTTGGATCCCGGCCAGAAAACGTTTCAGCACCTTTTCCATCACTTCCTGCATCAGAGCATCTGTCACCACCGGAGCGGGCGAATAAGCTCCCATCCCGCCCGTGTTGGGGCCCCGGTCATGGTCCAGCAGACGTTTGTGGTCCTGCGATGAAACCAGCGGAACGATCGTCTTTCCATCGGTCAATGCCAGAATGGATGCTTCTTCGCCTTCCAGCAATTCCTCCAGGACCACCAGACTGCCGGCCGCGCCGAAGGCTCCGGAAAAACAGGAACGGACCGCTTCTTCCGCTTCCGCCTGGTTCGAAGCAACCACCACACCTTTTCCTGCTGCCAACCCATCTGCCTTGACTACAACGCCGCGGCCCGCGGCATATTCCGAAGCGATATATTTCAACGCGCTTTCACAGTCCGAAAAACTTGCATATGCTGCGGTCGGGATCCCGTATTTCACCATGAACTTCTTGGAGAAATCCTTGCTGCCTTCCAGCTGCGCCCCGGCTTTGGACGGACCGAAGACCGCAATTCCCCGGGCTCTCACCGCATCGGCAACTCCCTGGCATAAGGGAAGTTCAGGGCCAACCACCAGAAGGTCGATGTGATTTGCGGATGCAAAATCCGCCACTGCTTCATTGTCGCCGGAAGGAATGTTGACGCATTCGGCGATTTGAGCGATCCCCGGATTGCCTGGCGAGCAATACAGTTTCTCCACTTCCGGACTTAAACTCAATCCCCGGCAGATCGCATGTTCACGTCCGCCGCTGCCCAAAACCAGAACTTTCATGATGCGACTTCCTTATTTTGCCGGTTTTTTGGCTTCAGGTTTGGCCGCAGTTTTCGCGGGAGCAGGCTTGGCCGCGGTTTTTGCCGCGGTTTTCGCGGGAGCAGGCTTGGCAGCGGGTTTGGCTTCCGGTTTCTTCGGAGCAGACAAGGCTTTCACCGGCGCGGGCGCTGCGGGTTTTGCCGCTGTTTTGGCATCCTTACCAGCCTCAGATTTGGCTTTCGCTTCCTGTTTCAGCAGCAAAGAACCTTCCGTGGAGGCGGATTTGGAACGGTGGCCGGTCATGACCGCCAGGATCAGCGTCAGGATAAAAAACAATGTCAGCAGGACAACTGTCACTTTGGAAAGCTGGCTCATGGCCTGCGCGCCGAAAACACTTTCTCCGATCCCGCCGAAAGCGGAACCGAAACCGCCCCCTTTAGAGGGTTGGACCAGGACCAGACAAATCAGCAGCAGTGCAATTAACACTACCGCGACATAAAGGATCGTGCTGATGACTTCAAACATTTTCTAACACCTTGTTTTTATGTTGTTTTTGATTGTAATAATCCATCCGGTACAATAACACCGTTCTTAATTTTTTCAAACCTTGAAATCAATCTTTTTCAGTCTTTTCTGCGGATACTTCCGGGAAATGACAGGCGCAAAGATGCTTTTCATTTCCGCCGACACAGCGCAATTCCGGTTCGACCTGTTCGCAGATCGGCTGCCGGCAGGGACAGCGCGGATGGAAGCGGCATCCGGAAGGCGGATCCAGCGGCGATGGCACATCTCCGGTCAGGACGATCCGTTCCCGTTTGGCCGCGGACCGGATGGACGGAACGGACGAGAGCAATGCACGTGTGTAGGGATGGGCCGGACGGGCACATAATTCTCTCGACGGTCCGGTTTCGGTGATCCGTCCGAGATACATGACCATGATCCGATGGCTGATGTGTTCCACCACGGCCAGATCGTGTGCGATGAAAAGGAACGAGACCCCTGTCTCATTCTGGATATCCTTGAGCAAGTTGACGATTTGTGACTGCACGCTGACGTCGAGGGCGGAAACGGGTTCATCCGCCACGATGAATTTCGGGCGGACCGCCAGAGCGCGGGCAATTCCGATCCGCTGACGCTGTCCGCCGCTGAACTGATGCGGATAACGCCGGGCATGGGCGGGGTTCAACCCCACCTGCCGGAGCAGTTCAGTGATCCGTTCCGCCCTTTCACCGGCATTCAGCGTGGAATGGAGCTTCAACGCTTCTTCGAGGGTGGCATAAACACTCATGCGCGGATTCAGGTAAGCATACGGATCCTGAAAGATCATCTGGAAATTTCCCCGCATCTCCCGCAGTTTTCGCCCGGACAGCGTTCCCAGATCGGTCCCGTCCAGATAAATTTTCCCGGACGTGGGAGTTTCCAGCCGGATCAACTGACGGGCCAGCGTGCTTTTCCCGCAGCCGCTCTCTCCGACCAGCCCCAGCGTTTCTCCCTCGTTGAGTTCAAAAGAAACGTCGTCAAGAGCGCGGACGAAGCGTTTTGGCCCCAGCAGCGGAGACGGCGCACTGTAATATTTTTTCAGATGTTCCACCCGGAGCAGAGACATGACCATGTTTCCTGTTTTACGGGGGAATTCCCTTATTTGGCGTATTCGACCGCGCGGGTCTCCCGGATCACGGAAACTTTGATCTGTCCCGGATAGTTCATCTCTTTTTCGATCCGCAGGCAAATGTCACGGCTGAGTATCTGTGCCTGGGCTTCGGAGATTTTTTCCGGCTGGACCACGACCCGGATCTCCCGGCCCGCCTGCAGGGCGAAGCAGGATTCGACTCCGTCAAATTCCCCGGCGATCGATTCCAGCTGTTCGAGCCGTTTCAGATAGAGCTCGGTGGTTTCGCTGCGGGCACCGGGACGCGAGGCGCTCAAGGCATCGCAGGCATTGGCCAGGAACGCATACAGGGAAGTGCCTTCCACTTCCTCATGGTGGGCGGCAACCGCATTGACCACGTCTTTGGCTTCGTTGTATTTCCGCAGGATGTCGGCGCCGATGGCCGCATGGGTCCCTTCCACCTCGTGATCGACTGCTTTGCCGATATCGTGGAACAATCCGATCCGGCGAGCCTTCTGCGCATCCAGCCCCATTTCCGAGGCGATCGTGCCCATGAATGCGGCGGTTTCGATCGAGTGTTTCAGCACATTCTGGGAGAAACTGAAGCGGAACTGCAGACGGCCCAGCAGCGTGATGAGCGGTTTCGGCACGCCCTGCAGACCGCAGTCCAGCACCGCTTTTTCGCCGGCGTCAAACACTTCGTCGTCGATCTCCTTATGGATCTTCTTGATCAGTTCTTCGATCCGGGTCGGATGGATCCGGCCGTCGGCGATCAGTTTTTCCAGCAGGCGCCGGGCAACCTCTTTGCGGATGGGATCAAAACAGGAGATCACCACCGCTTCGGGCGTATCGTCGATCAGGATATTGACGCCGGTGGCGGCTTCGAGGGCGCGGATATTCCGTCCTTCCCGTCCGATGATGCGTCCTTTCATTTCATCGCTCGGCAGGGGAATGGTGGCGGTCGTGCGTTCATAAGTGCAGTCGCCGGCATATCGCTGTATCGCCAGCATCAGCAGCCGCTGGGATTCGCGTTCGGCTTTCTGTTTGGACTCTTCCACGATGTTCCGGATCAGCAGGCCGCATTCATTTTCCACTTCTCCTTTGAGCTTTTCCAGCAGCATTCCGGTGGCGGTTTCGCGGTCGAGGCTGGAGATCCGCTGCAGTTCCTCGATCTGAATGGAAATATTCTTCTTGAGTTCCTCTTCTTTTCCGGTCAGTTTTTCCCGGAGAAGATCAAGGTCATGTTCCTTGCGTTCCAAGTTGCGGATCTTCCCGTCCAGGGAATCCGATTTGCGGTCGAAATTTTCCTCCTTCTGTGCCAGACGCCGTTCCGAGGACTGGATCTCCCGGCGGCGTTCCTTCATTTCGTTTTCAAAATCCTCCTTGATTTTCAGCACGTCGCTCTTGGCGGTGACGCGTGCTTCCCGGAGGATCCTTTCCGCTTCTTTTTCCGCATTTCTTTTCATTTGATTGGCCGCGCTGACGGATTTGGAACCGACCGCACGGATCACCGCATAATGGACGATCATCCCCGCAAACAGTCCGACGACCAAAGCGGCGATCACGTAAATTGCAGTCATCATGATCATTTCTCCTTTTTTTATTCGATTTTTTTGCGGCGGTGCAAAGCGGACTCGGTCACGACCAGGTCCAAGTGCCGGTCGTGAGATTCCATGGGCAGAACCGCCGCCATCTGACAATCATAAAAAATACCCGCAGCCATTCCTTTGGTTCCAGCGAGGAAACGGTCATAAATCCCTTTTCCCCGCCCGAGGCGTCCGCATTGACGGTCAAACGCAACCCCGGGGATCAGCCACAAGGCATTTTCCAGCATGGGATCCGGCAGGGCAGGGGCATTTTCCGGAGGTTCGGGCATTTTCCATTTGCCTTCGACCAGCGTGAATGCCGCATCCGCCACGGCCATTTCGTATCTGGAATCCGATTCTTTCCAGCGGGGAAAGCAGATTGTCTTACCTTCTCCGCGGGCTTTCCGGAGCAGCGGGATCAGGTCCGGCTCCGTTCCGTCGCTGGCATAGGCCGCAACGGTGGAAGCTGCCCTGAATTCGGGCAATGCTTCCAGTCTGGCGCGAATGGACATGTCAGCGGTTTTCCGGTAATCCGGGGCAAGATCCCTCCTGGCCTGGAGTTTTTCCCGCCTTATTTGCTGCTTTTCAGTTAAGATCGGACATGTCATCGCTCAGTTCTGTTCCCTGACTGAACAGCGGGGAGACCTTTTTGCAGAATGAAATGAAAACTGCCGTTTTTTCTGTCCAACCGCTGGATGCGGTTCTCCCGGACAGTTTTTCCGGCTGCCGTATTCCGGCTTTCTCTCATTGCACAAAAAACCTCCGCCGTCATGCGAAACGGTGTGCAGGATACAGGTTTTCGAGGGGTTTTCCGGCGGTTATCTCAACATTTCATAAAAAAATAGGCTGCACTTCCCGGCCGCATATCCTGCCGTCTGGAAGAAGCATATCTGTTTTGTTTACAAATATTTCCATAAATCGCAAAAACATCCCGTTCCGGTGTATCCACCGATTCGCCAAAAGTTAATATTGACGTTTTATATGTGAATCCTTCCAATGTTTTAAAAAAACATTTTCCAGCCATTGATAAGTAAAATACCCCATCCAATGAAAAAATAAAGTTTTTTTTGCAAAAAAAAGAAGATTTTTTTCAAATATTTGTGTTTTTTGACAAAAAATACGGAAGAGATAGTTTTTTTATCTCCCAAGCGAAGAGGTCTTTCCGTTTTTTTACCGCAGGTTTGTCAGCACAGTCTTGACCGCGTCGGACGGCATCAGGATCCGGACCGCTTCCGGATGCTGGGTGCGGAACCAGGTGTTCTGCCGCCGGGCAAACTGCCAGGTCACTGTGCTGATCCGGTCCGGCAGTTCCGAACGGCTGATGCGGCCTTCCAGATAAGCCGCTATTTCCTTATAGCCCAGGACCTGCCATGCGGTCGGAGAATCATGCAGACCGGATCTCAGGAAATGTTCCGCTTCCTCGATCCAGCCGGCCTTCAGCATTTCATGACAGCGGCGGGCGATCCTCCGCTTCAGTTCTTCCGGTTCCCAGACCAGAGTGAAAGAACGTGCATCGGTCCGCGGCGGAGTCTGTTTCCAGCGCTCCTGCAGGCGGACCATCGGCTGGCCCGACAGCAGAAAGACTTCCCTGGCCCGGAGCAGTTTGCGGCGGTTCGAGGAAAATTTCAGAAAATCTTCGGGATCTTCTTTTTCCATGGCCGCACACAATTCCCCGTAATGCTCTTCGTTATCATACTTGCGGTCGAGTTCCGCCCGCAGGACGGCATCCGCCGGAATGGGATCCAGCCCATAAAGCAATGCTCTCAGATAAAGGCCCGTTCCTCCGGCAACGACGGGCGTTTTTCCCCGTGTCCGGATATCGGCGATCCATTTTTCCGCTTCAGCGGCAAACCGGAAGACATCGTATTTTTCGGATATGTCGGCAACATCAATGAGGTGATGCGGGATCCGACGGCGTTCTTCCTGTGTCGGTTTGGCGGTGCCGATGTCCAGACAGCGATAAATCTGCATGGAGTCGGCCGAGATGATCTCGCCGTCCAGCCGGGCGGCAATTTCCATGGCCAGCGCTGATTTCCCGGATGCGGTCGGTCCCATTATGACCGGAAAACGGCCCCGGTTATGGTTTGATGCGGACATAAGAGGGTGCGTCCGGGTCCTTCCGTTTCCGTTCCGGACGGAACAGCGAGGACAAGATGTAAATGAAAACTCCGACGCAGATGCAGGAATCAGCAATATTGAACGAAGGCCATGCGTATTTTCCGATATAGAATTGCAGAAAATCCACGACTGCACCCCGGAAGATCCGGTCGATCGAGTTGCCGAGAATGCCGGAGAGAATCAGAAAAACGGCAAAATAACGCTCCGTCCAGCCTTCCGTCAAAGTCCGCATGAACCAGATCGCGGTCAGAAACACCAGTGCCGAAATCGAGAGCAGCAGCCAGTAGCGGCCGGATAGTATTCCCCATGCTGCTCCCGTGTTGGTCACATGGGTCAAATTGAAAAAACCGGGAATGACTGTCTGCCGGGTGCCGAAGGGGATCTCCTTCACTACCCAGTATTTGGTCAATTGATCCAGTGCCAGAAGGATGATCCCGGCCAGCATGGCTGTCCAGAATACTTTCCGCTCTGGCGGAGGAACGATTTTTTTCAACGGGTCATCCAACGGAAAAATCTCCGCGTTCAGCGTCTGTGATAATAGGTTTCATCCATCGCTTCCCGCTTGGATTTGCATTTGGTGCAGTATTTGGCATAGGGTTTGGCTTCCAGGCGTTTCCGCGGAATGGGTTCTCCGCAGTCCAGGCAGATCCCGTATTCGGAGTCTTCCAGCCGCTGCAAGGCTTCATCGATCATTTCCAGCACATCCACACCGTCGGAAAGGAGTCCCAGTTCAAAATCGCGCCGGTAGTTGTCCGTGCCCAGATCCGCCATGTGAGTTGCCATGCCGGCCCGTTCTCCGGCTGCATCCTTGCGGGTCAATGCATCGTCCGAGTGATACCTGACCTGCGCTCCAAATGCGGAACGCGCATGAAGAAGCAGTTCGCGGAAATATTTTTTGTCGGTCTTGGAAAGACGCAGTTTTTTCAGGATCTCATCCTTGCGGACCTGGGTCGTTTTCTTTACGGCAGCCTTTTTGGCCGCAGGTGCTTTTGCAGGAACGGTTTTCTCAGTCTTTTTCGCGGGAGCAGCCTTCACGGCCTTTTTCGCGGGGGCGCTTTTCTTCGCAGGAGCAGCCTTCACGGCCTTTTTCGCGGGAGCAGCAGCCTTCACGGCCTTTTTCGCGGGAGCAGCAGCCTTAACAGTCTTTTTTGCGGGAGCGCTTTTCTTCGCAGGAGCAGCCTTGACGGTCTTTTTTGCGGGAGCGGAAGCCTTTTTTACATTGCTTTTCGGGGACTCAGTCTGCTTTTTCGCTTTTTTTTCAACAGTAGTTTTTTTGGTTTTCAAAGCCATCTCTGCACCCTCCATTTTCACGGTAATAATGCCATACACCGAAATCAATCGGAACGTAATATAACACCCTCTTGGAGAAAATCAAGTTTGAAACAAAACAACAGAACAAACAGAGCACAGGTATCTTATAATTCTTAGTCAGAAATTTATATGGAATATCTGTGATTTTGAAAATAAAAATATAGTTATCCTCATCGGGAAACAGCCTCAATTTTCTTTCGGCAGAGGTGTCGCATCCCTGTAAAAGATCCTTTTTCGAGATTATTTTCTGCGGGCGGTTTGATTTCGGGGTGATCCTACATTATATTTCCCTGCAAAGTTGAAGGGAAAGTCATGAAGGCCGGATGAACCGGATTTCCGGGTACGAGGACTTGGCCGGTCTCTTTTCCTACTTTGCTTCGATTTTTCCTGAAACAGGAAGGGCTGGAACAAAATCATGTCGAGATTAAAGGTAACCATGTGCAATCTTATCGAATACAACCGGAACAACAAAAAAGACCGGCTTGTGCAACCGGTCTTATAGGTGAAACACCTACGGCATATAGCCTTGTTGTGATAAGATAAAGTTAATATAGTGCAGGAATGAGTTTTTTCAAGTCTGAAATTAAAAAGAAAGGATAAAAATGAAAAGTCGTCTGGGAATTGACCTCGGTACTAATTCTGCGGGTTGGGCTGTTTTGGAAGATGATAAGATCAAGTGTTGCGGAGTCCTCATTTTTGAGCAGGGTATCCCTTCGGAAAAAGGAGTCGAGGCTTCCCAGTCCCCCGCTGCTGATCGCAGGGCGTTTCGCGCCGCACGCAGGCTGAAATTTCGGCGCAGACTCAGAAAATACCACATTTTAAAGCTTCTTATTGAAAATGGGATGTGCCCTTTGACACTGCCTGAGTTGAAGAACTGGATCACGAAAGGCATCTTTCCTATTGAGAATCGGGATTTCATCACATGGCTCAACAGCACAAAGGAAAGCAACCCCTATTATTTCCGGGCACGAGCAGCTGCCGAAAAGGTTCCGCCCATGGAATTGGGCCGGGCCTTTTTTCACATTGCCATCCGCCGAGGCTTCAAGAGCTCCAGAAAAGACCAGAGTGCGGATAAGAAGGAAACCGGGGAACTGAAAAGCAAAATTTCCGATTTGAAAAAAATTCTGGATGCTTCCGGACAGACACTGGGCCAGTTCCTCTATGAGAAATTCAAAGAGGGAGTCCGCATCAGAAGTGAGATCCGATGCGGCAGAGTGGAACATTATATTCCGGAATTCAACCGGATCTGTGACATTCAGGGCATACCGCCCGAACTTAGGAAAAAAATCCATACGGCTCTTTTCATGCAACGGCCGCTGCGCTCCCAAAAACATCTTGCCGGCAAGTGTAACCTGGAGAAAAATTGCACCCGCTGCCTGGCGGGGCATCCTTTGTTCGAGCGTTACCGGATGCTGGCATTCATCAACACGATCAAGGTCACAGAAGAAGGTTCCTCTGTTCCCAGATTCTTGAATGATGAGGAACGTCTGGCACTCCGGAGCCAGTTTCTTTACAAGGCTCCGACCTTCAAGTTCGAACGTCTTAAGAAATTCCTCATAAAAAAATTCTTCCCGAAACAAACGCCTGAATTCAACTACCGTAATGACCATACTGTAGGATCCACTTCCCTGACCTGCCAGCTTCAGAAAATTTTGCAGTGCGACGACCTTTTTACCTGGCAGCACACTTACGCTGACCGCCGGGGCGGGCAGAAAGTCATGGATGCCCAGACACTTTTTGACGGAATCAAATATTTTACTCAGGACTACGATGAAGAAGGCGGTGCTTTTGCCAAGTTTGCACGGGAACGCGTGGGACTGGGGGAAGAATCCGCCAAACTGTTGACAGAAATCCAAGTTCCCGACGGTTATGCACGTTACAGCCTTAAGGCAATTCGGAAGATCATTCCATTCCTGGAAGATGGTTTTATAGAGCCCTATGCCGTCTATCTGGCAAAACTGCCGGAACTTTTCGGGGAAGATTTCTTCTCTGCCAACAAAGCAAAAATCCTGGCGGATTTCAGAAATTGCGTTGAGGATTACTGCTGGGAAAAGAAAAACCTCTCGGAACGGGAACGAGCACGGCACCTTCCGCTGTCTGAGCGGTTCAAACAGGTCCTGGAAGATAAGTGGCGGCTGTCTCCTGCCGAAATCGACCAGATGTATGTTTTCCAGGAGCCTTCCAATTATGACTCGCCTACCGCGGAAGAGGAGAAGGGAATCGAAGAAGGCCGTCTGCCCCGGGTGAAACTGGGCATGATATTCAACCCCATGGTTCACCGGTCGCTGACGGTCCTCCGTCATTTGGTTAATTCCCTGCGTAGCGAAGGACAAATCGGCGAGGACACCGAAATCCATGTCGAACTTGCTCGTGAGGTCAACGACAAGAACAGCCGCATGGCTTACCTGGAATACCAGAAGCAGAATGAAAAGGAACGGGAAAATGCTGTCAAAGCATTTCAAGAACGGGGCATTATTCCCTCCGAGGAACAGATACTCCGCTGGAGATTGTGGGAAGAACAGAAACACATCTGCCTCTATACGGGAAGGACCATCGGAGCGAACGAAATCTTTTGTCCTCTTGAGCATACAACCGTTGACATAGAACATACCGTGCCCCGTTCACGCGGAGGCTGCAACGGTATGGAAAATCTTACCATTTGCACTTCGGAGTACAACCGAAAAGTCAAGATCGACAATCTTCCAGTGGATTGTCCCAACTACAAGGCTCCAGCCGCGGGATATGAAAAATCCATCATCGACAATCTGAAACTGGCGGGTTTCTATCAGAATCTGGAGGCGGCGGAAAAGAGTTATGCCGACTTATGCAGCAAAGCCAAATCTGCTCCTCTGGCCGCAAGGGGACCAGCCCGGCAGCGCATGCTGCTGCAGCGGTTCAAGCGAGACTATTGGCGGGATAAGATCAGGACGTTCGAGATGAAACAGGAAGATATTGGCGGATTCAGCCAGCGGCAGCTGGCGGCGACAGGTGTCATGTCCCGCCATGCATTGCAGTTTCTGAAATCCGTTTATGGAAAAGTCTATGCCAACAGCGGGCAGGTGACCGCTTTTGCCCGGCAGGCATGGGGACTGCAGGGACAGTATGAAGGAAAGAACCGGTCGGATCATGTCCATCATGCCATTGATGCCATTGTTGCCGCGGCACTTGACCGGAATACCTTTGCCCGAATCGGTGCGGCCTTCCATGAATATGAACGGAACGGATCCGACCGCTCAATCCTGAAAATCGGGTTCCCCTGGGAAAACTTCCCCGCGGATGTCCATGATGCAACGGAATCTATTCTGGTCAATCATCTCACCAGGCACAATGAAATGAAGCAGACCAAAAAGAACGCCGTCCGATTGGCAACCCCGGTTCAACTGACGGATGGAAGGGTGCTGGAAACTGTCCCCGGCAAAGGTGACACGGTTCGCGGAGCACTTCACAAACTCACTTACTACGGCTGCATCAGGGACAGTTCCGGCTCACAGCAGTTTGTCTTGCGACAACCGTTCACCTTTAAATATTTCCCTTCCATGTCGAAATTCGACGCCATTGTTGACAAAGGTGTCCGGGAAGCCGTCAAGGCCCAGATGCAGGAACTTCTGGACGGAGGGAACGATTTCAAAGAGGCCATGGGCCATGAGTTCCGAATGAAGACCAGGAGCGGCAAGTTCGACGGACCCGTTATAAGACACGTCAGGATTTTCTGGCCTAAAATAAAAAATCTGCTCAAAATCAAAAAACAGACCTGTCTTTCCAAACACGAATACAAACAGCATTACTATGCTGCAACAGCCGAGGGCGGAAATTTCATGGTTGCGCTCTACCGTCCGGAAGACACGAAACCCGGCGAGAAGAAATACCATTACGAAATGATCTCCCTTTGGAATTGGGCACATGACCATCGTCAGAAAGACTATATCCCCCCGGAACGGCGTACTGATAAAGGCAGTTTCGTCGGTTTCATCAATCCCGGGGTATTGGTCCTTTTCTATAAAGACTCCCCGGAAGAATTGAAAAAGATGAGCCCGGCAGAGCTGCAGAAACGCCTGTATAAAATTACGAAATTTGAATCAGATGGCCGGATCTGTTTGAGATGGCATCGGGAAGCTCGGGCAGAAGAAGATGCTGGAGCGGCAATGAAAAGCAAAGGATCTCCAATCTTGCCTTTCGATACATCTTATCCCCTTTTGCGAATATCCCCTGGTACGTACCAGAACCACATGCTGTTTTCTGGGATAGACTTCGAAATGACTGTCGCCGGGCAGATCCGATTCAAGGAGTGAACCCATGCTGAAGCGGACGCTGTTTTTCGGTTCTCCTGGTAAACTTTCCGTCAGAAACACCTTGCTCTGTTATACCTCTTTTGACGAGAAAGAAGCCTCGATGACCCGGACTTTTCCTCTGGAAGACCTGGGGTTTGTGGTGGTGGAGTCTATGCAGATGAGCTTGACCTCATACTGCATCAGCGCACTGGCCGAAAACAATGTGATGCTTCTTTTCTGCGATCCTTCTCACATGCCTTCGGCGGGGCTCCTGCCTTTTTCCGGTAATTCGCTTACCGGAAAAAATACGGCGGCACAACTTGACTCAACTCCGGCGTTGAAAGGACGATTGTGGAAACAGACAGTCCAGGCCAAGATCATGAATCAAGCCGGATGCCTTGCCTCTCTGGGGATCAAGGATAAAAAACTGTGCAGTCTTGCGGGAACAACAAAATCTGGTGATCCCGAAAACTGTGAAGCGGTTGCCGCTCGCCTCTATTTCAAACTGCTGGGGATCGATGATCATTTTCTGCGGGAAAGGGAAGGGGCTCCTCCCAATAACGCGCTGAACTACGGTTATGCGGTCTTGCGGGCCGCATGTGCAAGGGCCCTTGTCGGATCGGGCCTGCTCTGCTGTGTCGGGATCCACCATTCAAATCAATATAACGCCTTTGCCCTGGCTGACGACATCATGGAGCCTTACCGTCCTTTTGTGGATGAAATGGTCTTTTCCGATAGGGGATTCTTTTCCGTTCCGGAATTGGGCAGGGAACAAAAGGCACGGCTGTTGCAGATATTGGTCCGGGACGTTCGGATCAAAGAGGAAAGACGGCCTCTGAGCAACGTCCTCTCGTTCACTTCCGCCTCGCTGGTCCGCTGTTTTCTCAGGGAGGAAAACACTGTTGCCTATCCGGAATTCCCCTGATGTCGGCGACCTTTCAGGCTTTAAGCAGGTACGAATCCATGTGGCTTTATGTGATGTTCGATCTTCCCACCAATACCAAGCGTCAGCGCAAGGCTGCGGCAAATTTCAGAAAGGGATTGATCAAAGATGGCTTTTCCATGATGCAGTTTTCGGTCTACATACGGAACTGCGCTTCAAACGAAAATGCTCTTGTCCACATCAAAAGGATCAAGACCATGATCCCTGATGAAGGGATGGTCTCGATTCTCAAGGTGACGGACCGTCAGTTTGGCGACACCTGCACCTTTGTCGGGCACAAAACTGAACCTCCTCCGTCAGTCCCGATCCAGCTGGAACTTTTTTAGTCTTCGATCCATTTGAAAGCAATTTCAAAAAATCTGAAAACTTTTTTGGATTTAAGGTGCTTTTATTAAAGATGTTATGACATCAATAATATAGCACACCTCAAAAAATAATCAAATCACAACTGACCGCTGGTCTGATTGCAATGGGAAGTGAATATAGCACACCTCAAAAAATAATCAAATCACAACGCATGCGCCTGACGTGCGCGAATGTGGAACAATATAGCACACCTCAAAAAATAATCAAATCACAACGAATATCCGCAGGTATGTTGCGTCGCTGAGAATATAGCACACCTCAAAAAATAATCAAATCACAACCAATTCATAATTGCGGGAGATGTTCTGCACAATATAGCACACCTCAAAAAATAATCAAATCACAACGCGTCATGCCCGGCATGAAGATCGGGCGGAAATATAGCACACCTCAAAAAATAATCAAATCACAACAAACACCTTCATCCGTGCGTTGAACTCGGTAATATAGCACACCTCAAAAAATAATCAAATCACAACGCAAGGGCAACGGGGATCAGCAGGAGGGTGAATATAGCACACCTCAAAAAATAATCAAATCACAACAGTTCGCGCAATTATTCGTATACTTTCCCGAATATAGCACACCTCAAAAAATAATCAAATCACAACTCTGGGAAAACGTTTCAGGCGTATTCAGTTAATATAGCACACCTCAAAAAATAATCAAATCACAACACGGGATGCAAGCCGTCGATCGTTTCGTAAAATATAGCACACCTCAAAAAATAATCAAAACACAACTATGATAGCAAGAATTGAAAAAGAGGAACAGGAAACATTGCCGCCCATCCGGTTGTCCATAGTCCAAATGCAATTCGACTTCAGCGACATCTGAACGGCAAAAGCAAGATCTGACAAAACCGCTTTTTCAAAACGGCATTGCTCCGCGCAGAGAATTGCCTTCAACAGGGGCATTTCTCTATTTTTATGGGTTTCTGTGCAAACAGAGGAGAAAAACGATCCTGCCGCGGGAACCGGATCACCGTCCGCTGGGATTTGTCATTCCCAGGACCTGTTTCATTTTTCCGACAAAAACATCCCGGTGAAAATTCTGCGCATGACGAATGATATCCGGTTTGCTGAACTGCAATGATTCGAATTCTTCGATCGCATGGCACAGACTTTCCATCTCGGGGCGCGGGAAAAATACGCCGGTTTTTCCAGACACGACCGTTTCCAGCGCACCGCCGATGCCCAGTGCGATCACCGGCACTCCGACGCTTTGCGATTCCAGCGGGACAATTCCGAAATCTTCGATCCCCGGGAAAATCAGGCCTTTGGCTTCCGCGTAGTATTTTCTCAGCTGTTTGCGGTCGGCACGTCCGGCAAAAACAATATCCGGATTCCCATTCGCTTCCTGTTCCAGAACTTTCCGCATCGGACCATCGCCGACCAGCACGAGTTTCCGGTGCATTTTCAGGCAGGCGCGCAAAGCCAGTTCCGGCCGCTTGTAAGAGATCAGCTGTCCGGCAAACAGGTAATATCCTTTCGGTTCATCGCCCGGTTCCGGCACGAAATAATCAGTATCGACGGGGGGATACACCACGATGGAATCCCGTCCGTAGATCCGCTTGATCCTTTCCGCCACAAAATTGCTGTTGGCCAGGAACTGGTCGACATTTTCAGCTGATTTCAAGTCATATTTACGCATATAGTTTTTGAACAGACGCATGGCGATCTTCCCGCCGATACCGGCTGAGCGGTAGTAATCCTCATACATATCCCAGATGTAGCGCATGGGAGTATGACAATAACAGACATGTCTGGCTCCGGCCGGTTTCCGGATCCCTTTGCAGGGACCGGATTCGCTGCTGAGGATCAGGTCGTAGCCGGAAAGGTCCAGCCGGGAGAGGGCCGAAGGCATCAGCGGCAGATAGATCTGGCATTTTTTCCGGGCCAGCGGCAGATGTGCAATAAACGATTCCGTGATCTTATGGGAATTGAACGGTTCTTTAACCTTTTCCGGATTCCAGGCATGGGTGAAAATATCTGCATCCGGAAAAAGTTTACAGAATTCGGCGAGGACATTTTCCCCGCCCCGCATGTTGGTCAGCCAGTAATGGATCAAGGCGATTTTCTTCATATCATTCCGCCCCGCGGCAGATCAGGACTTCTTTAATGGTTTTCAGGAAAATATAATAATCCAGCCAGATCGACCAGTTATTGATATAATACATGTCGAGTTCGATCCGGCGTTCATAGGTGGTGTCGCTGCGGCCGGAAACCTGCCAGAAGCCGGTGATGCCCGGTTTGACCCGCGAAAAAATTTCATAATGGCGGCCGTAATAGGCTTTTTCCTTTTCCACGATCGGACGGGGGCCGATCATGGCCATTTCTCCGCGCAGCACGTTGACAAACTGCGGCAGTTCATCCAGCGAAGTTTTTCTCATGATCTTGCCCAGGGGAGTGATCCGGGGATCGTTCTTCAATTTGAAATTTTCTTCCCATTCTTTCTTCAGTTCCGGATTATTCTCCAGCAGTTGTTCCAGCCGCTGGTCCGCATCCGCATACATGGTCCGGAATTTCCATACTTCGATCGGACGTCCGTTCAAGCCCAGCCGTTTTGCCCGGTAAATGATCGGTCCCCGGCTGGAACATTTTACCAGGATCGCCAGCAACAGTCCGAGCGGGATCAGAAACAGGATCGCCATAGCGGAAACCACCCCCTCGAAAAGTTTCTTGGTCAGCCGGTCGACCGGACGTTTCAGCCGGTTGCCGATCTCCAGGGCTCCCATCCCATACAAGTCCAGCGTTTGCGTCCAGAGGATCGGAAACGTGCGATTGGACGGAACGATCAGAATATGACGGAAATGCTTCAGCCAGTAGTCCAGATTCTGGTTGATCTGAGGCAGCGGCAGCGCCACGATCAGGTAATCCGTTTTCAGACGGGCGGCTATGTCTACGCAGTCAGCGATTTTTCCCAGCACTTCTCCCTCCGGCAAGCCGATCTCGTCCGGCGACTTGTCATCGAGATATCCGGCCACCTGAAATCCGAAAAACCGGTCCCGTTTCAATTCATCGCCGATTTCCTGCCCGGTTTTGCCCGCGCCCGCGATCAGCACCGGGATCTGGCCGATCCGGAAACGGTCCAGCAGGATCCGGATCCAGTAGCGGAACAGCGGCAGCAGAAGAATGGAGATCAACATGGAGACCAGCAGCCCGAGCCGGGTGTAATTGGCGCTGGACCGGGTCAGGGACAGATAGGTGAACAACAGAACGTATCCGCCGATTGTCGACAGCGTAAGCCGTTTCAATTCCTCGACCGGCGAACATCCGCTGCCTGGATACAGAAAACTGCCGCAGTAGACCCGGGCAAACAGATTGCAGAGGATCGCTGCCACTGGCAGCGGCCACAGGTCAAGCAGGATCTTCAGCGAATAATCCGCTCCCATCAGCTTATATGCATAGAGAACCGCTGCCAGGATGCCGTATAAAACCACCAGATCCGTCAGCAGCAGACACCATACCCGCAGACGGCCCTGATTCTTGATGGTCAATTTTGTTTTTTCCATACACGGTACTCGTCTTTTCCAAATTTTACTTCCCGCAGCAGGACCAGCCCTTTCGGAAGCTCGTTCAGCGGCGAATAATGTTCCACCACATAATCCGCTTCTTTCAAGTTTCTGGTCACCCGTCCGCGGATCAGATAGGAGGAAATTGTGATCCGGCTGTTATCCGGAAGCGTCTTTTTTTTGTCTTCCCAGTATTTCAGATACAATATGGCCGGATTGTATTTTGGAATATAGAGCCCGGGATCCACTTCCGGACGGAATTCCGCCGGACCTTTGTAGTCCTGTCTGATCGTATCGGCAATTCCGTGCAGGGTGGCCAGATACTGCTGGTTTTTGCGGGACATGGCCATCGTCAGATATTCATTGATTATCGGATTGTAATAGTCATATAGAAAGCCGCAGACCGTGGATATGAAAGCGATATAACCGACACTGGTGACCAGAAGAGGATGTTTTTCCCGGATCCATCCGGTCAGGACTTCCCACAAAAACAGGACCCCGATGACCGACCAGCCGAATTCCAGCGGGACTGCGGGGATCAGATAACGGTAGGAAACATAAAGGAAGCCGTCATTCAGGATGATCTGCGAACAGACCAGGACCGCATGGCCGAACAGGAATGCCGCCAGGATGGATTCTTCCTTCGTCCATTCCTTCCGGACGATCCGGACTCCGATCCCGACCACTCCCACGAACGCGTAGACCGGGAAAAACCCTTTCAGGATCGAACCGAGATATGAACGCACTGACGAGATCACATAAAATTCAGGGGAAAGGATGCTCCATGTCAGCAATCCGGCCAGGAGCAGCACTCCGGATCCGGCCAGCCACTTGCCGAATCCGGCCTCGATGAGCCGGCGGAGTATCCAGGCGGCCAGAAATGCCGCGGCAAAGCCCAGTCCGAACAGCAGCATGGCATCGGTCAGATCCGGATAGCGATGGAATATTTTCCTGAAGATCCACGCAAAACGGATCTCCGGCACGGCAACTCCGGCCACATACCAGTTCAGAAAAACCGCAGGAAACGACATGAGCGCGAGCGCGGCGCATCCGATCAGGCTCCGCCAGGGAAAAGCCTTCAGTTTCAATTCCATTATGATCCCCCAGAAAAATACCAGGGACATATAAAGGACCAGGTCGCCCCGGGTCACGATCCCGAGTCCCGCCGCGATTCCCAGCAGCAGATAATGACTCCATTTTTCCCGTTCCTGATAAAGGCTCACCATCGCACTGGCCGCCAGCGCGATCAGGAAGATCTTATGCGAATCCCGCAGACCGCTCCAGCCCAGGTGCTGCAGCTGGGATGCAAGCACAAATATGAACGTGCAGATCTCCGCCATGGTACGGGAATAGACTCTCCGCATGATGGCATACAGCGGAAATGCCCCCAGGGCAATAAACAGCAGACTGGATATTTTGCAGGCCAGAAATCCGCCGCAGTTGAAGATCCAGGCAACCAGCCCGGCGGTAAATGTGTGCAGGAATCCCGTCCGCGGATGGAAGGCATATACGAAATCATGATCCCGGAACGCTTCCGCCATCGGAGCATAACGGAATGCCGCATCCCGCTGCGGATACGATTCCAGCCAGAGCGGGACCAGAGACAGCAGCAATATTGCCAGAAAACACCAGAACGGCCAGGCTCGGCGAGCCGGCGAAACGTCTCCTTCCGTTTTTTGATATAACATCTTCAGTTCCATTTTTCCTCCCGGACTTTGCTGTTTCAGCGGATCTTCCTCAGATCCGGCTTTGCTTCTTTCCAGAACAGAGTCTCTTTCACCAGTTTTCTGCCGATTTCCCGGAAATGGTCCACCGTGTCTTCTTTCCGGATCCCGGAGATCCGTCAAGGACTGGGGGGCAGACCGTCAGCAGAATTCCTGCATCTGTCCTGCTATGGAGATCAATCGTCATAACCCGGTCCGTCCTCCGAAAGAATGATCAGGATATTGATTTTTCCACGAATTCCCGGTGGAGCGCGATCTGGGCTTTCTTGAAATCGTCGCGTTCCACGATGAACTGGATGTTGACTTGGCGCATCACCTGGTCCAGGGCCAGCACGTTGATCCCCTCTTCAAACAGGGCTTTGGCCGCGCGGGCCAGGAATCCCGGGATCTTCATATTGGTCCCGATCACGGAAACGATCGCCACCGGTTTGGTATGCACTTCCGCATGCGGAAATGTTTTGCAGATCGCTTCCCGGCACTGTTCCAGATTTTTCGCCTTCTGCGGCACATAGTGCGTGATGGTGTTCGCATTCGTGTTCTTGGCTATGTAACTGATCCCGAAATCCGCCAGATGACGGCAGAGTTTGTAGTCATACCCGATTTCGCTCACCATTTCGGGATCGTGCACTTCCAGCGCGATCAGATCGCTGCGTCCACAGATCATTTCCGCCCGCGGGACCGGGGAAACATAATTCCGGCTGATCAGCGTGCCGGGATGTCCCGGATCGAATGCGTTTTTGATCCGGATCGGAATGTTGCGCAGTTCCATGTCTTTGGCCGCCTTGGAATGGATCGCTTCCATATCCATGTCGGACAACTGGTCGGCGATGTCGAAATTGGTGTTGCCGATGATCTGCACCTTGTCCACCCCCATCAGCTTCGGGTCGCCGGTGGAAAGGTGGAATTCCTTATGGATGATCCCTTCGCGGGCCTGGGTCAGCACGGCCAGGCGGCTGAACGTGATCTCACTGTAGCCGCGGTCGAAATGGCGCATGATCCCTTCATCATACTTCACATATCCGGTCACGATCGGCATTTCCGTGGCAAAATCCACATCCTTGAACGCATTCAGGATCGCTTCGTCCAGCGTGAACACATCGGTGGACATCCAGCCCGAAAGATCCACGAAACGGGCATTGACTCCGTTCGCCTTCAGGATCAGGGCGGAGTTGAACGCACTGTGCGCTTCTCCCACTGCCGCCAGAAATTCACGCGTCGCCGGCAGATAATCCGACGGCTTGGAATGGCCCGCAGTTCGAAGATATGTGATATATTTCAGGCACGAATGGATCCCGTCGAGCCGTTCGTTGACAAAATCATCCGCTTTTTTCCGGTCCAGGCCGATGGATTCGAACGATTGATTGTATTCCAGCATCTTGGCCCGCACGTTTTCCAGCGCACGTTCCCATTCCCTGCTGTCATGCTGGATGAAACCGTAAACGCCAGGCGCACCGGTTTTTTTGTCTTCCAGCAGCGCATTGGTGATGCCGGAATAGGCTGAAACCACAAAGGCGCGGTTATACAGTTCCGCACCTTTCCGGGAACCAATGATCACATTGTTCATGACCTCGCCGAAACGGCTCATGGAGGTCCCGCCGATTTTTTCTATGGTGTGCTGTCCCATCTCAAATATCCTCGATTCTGATGAGTTTGACTGTATCGCGGACTTCCGCCAGCGCATTGATCTGGCTCAAGGCCGCCTTGATATGTTTTTCCTGTGTCTGGTGCGTGATGATCAGCAGCGAGACGTTGTTCTGCGACTGGCCTTCCCGCTGGACCAGGCTGGAAATGCTGATGTCGTTTTCCCCCAGGATCCGGGCAACCTGCGCCAGGATGCCCGGAACATCCAGTACCTGGATCCGCAGATAATAACGCGATTTCACCTCATCCATTTTTCTCACGCCGGTGAACTGCGGACCTTCGCGGAAGGATGCGATCCGGCGGGTGGACTTGTGCGCCAGGTTCAAACCGATATCGACGATGTCGGAAACCACGGCGCTGGCGGTGGCGTTCCGGCCGGCTCCACGCCCGTAGAACAGGGTGTCCCCCACATAATCGCCGGTAACCATGACCCCGTTGAACACTTCGTCGATCATGGCCAGCTGCGTCCGTTTCGGGATCATGGTCGGATGGACCCGGATCTCCACTTTCCCGGCAGGATCCTGCTTGAGGACTGCCAGCAGTTTGATTTTGTACCCGAGTTCGCCGGCAAACTTGATGTCCGCCAGGGATACATCCCGGATCCCCTGCACATAGATCGGATCCATTCCGAACCATTTCCCGTAAGCCAGGGCTGCCAGGATCGCCGCCTTGTGCGCCGTATCAAAACCGTCAATATCCAGCGACGGATTCGCTTCCGCATAACCCAGCTGCTGGGCGTCTTTCAGCACCGGAGCAAAATCGATCTCTTCCCGTTCCATCCGGGTCAGAATATAGTTGCAGGTCCCGTTCAGGATCCCGTAGATCCGGCTGATCCGGTTTCCCGCGAAACCTTCCCTCAGACTTTTGATGATCGGAATGCCGCCGCCCACGCTGGCTTCGTAATACAGGTCGGCGTTGTTCTTTTCCGCCGCGGCCAGGAGTTCTTCCCCGTATTCGGCCAGCAGCGCCTTGTTGGCGGTAACGACCGACTTCCCTTCGTTGAGAGCCTGGAGAATGAATTTTTTCGCCACCGTGGTCCCGCCGATCAGTTCCACCACCACATCCACGCGGTGGATCAGTTCCGCCGCATCTGTGGTAAGCAGTTCCTTGGGCACTTTGATCCCGCGGTCGGTTTTGATATCCAGATCGGCGATCCCCGTCAGCACCGGTTTGACACCCGTGCGTTTGGCGATCACCTCCACATTATTCAGCAGGCAGTCGGCCACTCCCGCTCCCACTGTTCCAAATCCCAGAATTCCAACCTTGTATTCCTGCATCTGTATACTCCTTTCATACATCATGAAATTACATAATTTAATTCCATAATATACTCCATTTTTCTTTTTTTGAAAGACAAATATAAACCTTTTTTCAAAATTTGTGCTTTTTTTTCCAAAAGTTTTTATTTTCTCCGTTTGATTTCTGTTTTTTTTAATGATATATTATTTACTGCCTAAACAAAAATAAGAAACTGAAAAATGGAGGTCTTTCCATGTTCCATAAAATTTTGTCTGCTTTTGTTGTACTGATGCTCGCTTCTGCTGTTTATGCACAGAAACCGGTTGCGGCTGCCGTTACGGACATTGAAGACGATCCTGCCAACGGATTGGAAATGTGCCGCAGTCTCTTCAATGAATATTTCCTTTCCGAACTGACCACTCATGCCAAGGTGAATATGGTCGATACCGCATCCGTCCAGGATGTCGTGTCGAAGATGAAACTTGTGCGTGGTGAAAAACTTTCCGAAAAACAGATCAAGGAACTTTGCGGCAAATTGAACATTGATGCCGTTTGTTTGGTGAAAATGTCTAAAAACGCGAAAAATGAAATCGTTGTTTCCGTAAAGATGATCGATAAAAACGGCAAGGATGTCGGAAAAACCGAGGCGACTATGAAGGGGATCGGCGATACCGATGCGACCAGTTCTGCACTGGCCCGGAAATGCGCCGTTTCCCTGCGCAAGATCCGCGGGATCGACGAAGTCGAATCGCAGAAATCTGAAAAACAGTCCAAACCCCTTCCCAGCACGGTTACCGAGATCTGACCGCTTCCATGCTTTTTTTGAGGACGGGATCATGCCCGTCCTTTTTTGTCTTCCGGTCCTGCCGGATCAGTAACCGAAAATCTGTTCCCGGGTGACCTGACGGACTGCCCCGTATTTTTCGAGTTTCTTCCGGTCAAGTTTATCCACCGGACCGACCACGAAAATGTCATACGGCCGGGTGGCGAGTTCCTTCGCCGCAAAGTCCGCGATCTCCTGCACGGTGATTTTCTGCAGCGCACGGAAAATTTCCGGTTTCAGGTCGCGCCTGACCCCGGTTTTTTCCGACTGGAACCAGACTCCGGCCAGATTGCCGTAGGTTCTGGAGGCACTCAGGTTTTTGAGCAGTTTGGTGCGGGCCTGTTCGATCTTGCCGGGGTAAAGCGGCATCTTGCGAAACAGTTTCAGCATCTGGTCTGCCGCATCGAAGAACTTGTCCGGCTGAGTGCCCACAAAACCGAAGATGATGTCGTAACGGTCTTTTTCCGCCGCATTCGAATAAACCGCATAGGAGGAATATGCGAGGCTGCGGGATTCGCGGATCTCCTGGAACACCACATCATCCAGCCCGCCCCCGCCGAAATACTGGTTGAACAGCATGACCTTGGCCATATGCACCGGATCGGGCGAAAATTTTGCCGCCCGCGTACGGATCCCCACCAGGAATTGCGCCGAATCATACGGCAGCAGGAATACCTGCGGTTTTTCAGTCGGCAGTTGCTTGAACTTGCGGCTTTTTTCCGTTTTGGCAATCTTCATTTGAACCGGTTTTTTCAGGCGCTTTTCCAGTTGCGCGGTCAGCTTGTCCGCCTTTTCCGGGCCGACATAGGCATACATCCGCGGCCGGCTGAAACATTCTTTCGCCAGTTTCACCATCTGCTCGGCGGTGACTGTTTTGAGTTCTTTTTCTCCCGGAAGATTACCGAACAGGAACGGATTGTTTTTTACGTCCGGGCCGTAGGCTGCATAATTATTCAATGCGCGGAAATTGACCTTCTGACTCTTTTTTGCGTCCGAGCGTGCTTTCAGGATCCGTCCGACATATGCTTTCCAGGCTTTTTCATCCGGTTTCATATTTTTCAGGAAATCGTCGGCCAATTCCAGTCCGCGTTCCATTTTCGAGGCAAATCCGCTGAGATTCAGCGAACTGCGTTCCGCGCCGCAGGAGAAGGAGAAATCCAGCGCGTCCTTGTAGAATTCCCAACGGAGCTCCTGCGCATTATATTTCGCAGTTCCGAGAAAATCCAGATAACCGAGCGCCAGCGGCAGCAGCGGATCGTCTTCCGATCCTGCATCCACATAGACCTGCAAGGAAAACAAGGTGTCGTGCACCGGCGAGAGTTTGCGGTTGAAGAACAGCCGGTCGCCGTCCTTCATCGGCAGGATCGAAAAGTCTTTCTTGAAGTCGATCACATCCAAAGGCGGCAGCGGCTCCGGCGGCTGTTTCAGAAACGCTTTCCCGTAGGCGGAATTTTTCCCGGAATTGACCGCGACCGGAGTCATTTTCGGTTTGGGGACCTTGCCCGATCCATCCGCTTTCCCGGTCACTTTATCCGCCCGGACATAATGTTTCAGCGTTTTGGCAAAATCGACGATCTCCTTTTTGCCGATCTTTTCCAGATCGTCGATCGCCCGCAGATTCTCGGCGTAATCACGCTCTTTCACGAAAGCGTCCAGATAGGTCCATAAAGCGGAATCGGGACTTACCCGCGCACCGACCAGACCCTTCCGGTAATTCAGGATCAGCGCTTTGAGCAGTTCTTCGCTGAATTTCCCGTCACGCACCTTCTGCAGTTCGTCCAGCAGCAGTTTTGCCAGCTGATCCAGCGACTGTCCCGCTTTCGGAGAGCCCGACATCAGGAAAAGAGAATAATCGCGCCGGTCATCCAGTCCTGTTGAGGCGGACAAGACGCGCTGCGTCCGGATCAGATCGCTGTCCATCAGTCCGGTGGATCCGTTGGAGAGCAGGTCGCCCAGCAGGGAGGCGAGCAGTTCGTTGCGGCGTCCGGGTTCGACCCGGAACCCGATCCGGACCGATTCCGCTTTTGGACTGCTCACTTTCACATACTGATTGCCGGTCAGTTTCCCTGCTTTCGGCAGCTGGCGCGAGGGCGCTTCTGCCGCCGGGATCCCGGAAAAATACCGGTCCACCAGCTGGATGGTCCGGTCGAAATCCAGGTCGCCCGCCAGCAGGATCGCCATGTTCGATGGCACGTAATATTTCTTCAGGAATGCTGTGATCTCGGTGATGGAAGGATTTTTCAGATGTTCCGGATTCCCGATGAACGGCACCCAGCTGTAGGGATGCGGCGCAAAAAGTTTCGCATTCACCGCTTCATACATCAGCCGGCTGTCGTTGTCCATGCCCCGGTTGAATTCCTCATAAACCGCCTCGAGTTCCGTATGGAAAAGCCGCATGACCGGCTCGCGGAGCCGTTCCGATTCCAGCTGCAGCAGTTTCGGCAGTTCCTGCGCGGGAATGTTCACCACATAGACCGTCATATCCGAGGCGGTGAACGCATTCAGACCGGATCCGCCGATCGAGGCGATCAGCTGGCTGTATTCGCCTGCGGTGGCATGTTTCGCAGCCTCGCCGGAAAGACGGTCGATCTCGGCGTAAATCTTTTCTTTTTCCTTCGGATCGGAAGTTTTCCGGCGTTTTTCGAAAAGCTGTTCGATCCGGTCGAGCAGGGCTTTTTCTTTGGCATAGTCCAAGGCGCCGATCCGGGGGTTGCCTTTGAACAGCATGTGTTCCAGATAATGGGCCAGGCCGGTCGCTTCCGGCGGCGAATCGGCCAGTCCGGCGCGGACGGCCAGCTTGAACGAGATCCGGGGCTGCACCGGGATCCGGGAAAGATAGACTTTCAGTCCGTTTTTCAGCGTATATTCCCGGGCGTTGTAAGGGTCGTTCGTCACGTATTTATACTTGTAACCGTTTTTGTCTGTCGCGGTTCTGGTTTCCAGTTTTGCGCCGAAAACCGCCGCACAGCAAAGGCAAAGCCCCAGAATGATTCCTTTTTTACACTGCATATCGGAGATTCCTTTCATGAAAAATTATCTATTGGAAATAAGACCGCTTTGAAACCGTAAAGTTCAGTCGTTCTGCTGAAAACGCAGCCGTTGTTCGATGCGGGACTTCAGGTCCAGATGCCGCCCGTCGGAGATATTGAACCGTTCGCAGAGACGCCGGATCAGGGAATCGGCGTGCACCGCCCGCCCGGAAATGAAATCGGCGGCGGAGAAGTTCAGATGCACCTCGATTTCCGGGATCCGGCAGACCGTATTGGCTGGATCAATTCCGGGGAAATCCAGCCGGCAGTTCTCCGCATTGAAAAGCGATACGTCCAGCCGCAGCGTCTGGTCGCTGAATCCGAGCGATCCGTAAAGTTGCGCACAGAAATTCACCGCATCCGCCGCAAAATCACACAACCGGCCGTATGAGATCACATTGTCAGGCTGTTCCGGCAGCACACAGCGGAAATGAAACTGTCCGGTCCGGAAGATCTGCCAGAAAACGTTTTTGCCGCCGTAACGGAGCGAGACGTTGGTAAGATAAGCTTCGCGCAGATCGGACAGGCCGATGAACAGCGAATCCGCGGCCGTTCCACAGGATTCTTCCGCTGCCGCCCGGACTTCCGACAGGGTGAAGCGTTCCGCCGCATACTGGTCCGGCGTGATCGTCAGTTCCGCCTGCAATGCCTGATTTTCCCCTTTGAACAATTTGGCGAACAGCTGCCGCGAATGGCCGAGTTCTTCCTGAAAACGGCTCTGGTCTTCGTTGCCGGGGACTGCGGTATGGTTTTCGTAAAGCAGTCCCCGCAGCATCCGCCCCAGCAGTTCGCGCTGATTGCGCATCGCACGCTGGATCAGCGCATGGACCTCGCTGGCGCGGTAAGCCGGCCGGCTCGAGGCGTCCGCAGTCCGTATGTAGAAAACCCCCTGCTGCAGTTCGTGCTCACAGCCGCCCGTGCACACGTGCGGCAGCTGGGAAAAACGTTTGATCGCGAACACCACATACTGTTTGCCATCGACCACCGGCCGTTCCAGCGTGAATTCCACCTGCGGATCGGAAAAACGGTTGACGAAAGTGCCGATCTCGGTGGGATCGAAAGACTGCAGTTCCTCTTCGGTCAAACCCGTGAAGAGTGCCGGCCGGCCGCCCTCGTCTTCGCCGACTCCGACCACCACATATCCGCCTTTGGTATTCGCCAGTGCCATGCAGTGGCGTGCAAATTTCGCCCGCCCGGCACGCGTGAGCTTGTTCCAGTTCTGCGCAGCCTTGTAATCCAGTTCATCGGATTCCACACCGCGTTTTATGATCTCTTCCCAATTCATGGTCCCGCTCCTTTGGTTAAGAGAAAGGTAGCATGATCCTGCAATTTTTCCAGTGCGGAATCGATTCTTCCAATTTTTTTCATCCCCTTTTTCAAGAGCCCTTATTTGATCGTTTTCTGCTATCAAATCGGTACTTATATACATCAAAAGAGGGAAAAATCCGTTATGTTCTTGTAAAAAATCATTGTTTTATTTGATTTTCTTTTTGTTGTTGGTCTTGAAAAAAAAAGAAAAAACATTATATTACAGGTTGCTTTATTTAATTGAAACGCAAGAAGAACATATTACAAGGAGAGAAAAGCATGAATGCTTATGCCCAGCGTGTGTTGGAAAACCTTAAAGCAGCGGCCCCGTGGGAATCCGAATTTCTTCAGAGTGTTACCGAAGTGTTTGACTCCCTCGGAAAATTGATCGACGCCAATCCCCGTTATGAAAAAAACAAGATTCTTGAACGGATCACGGTTCCCGAACGCACTATCATTTTCCAGGTCCCCTGGATCGATGACAAGGGCGAGATCCAGATCAACTACGGCTACCGCGTTCAGTTCAACAGCGCGATCGGTCCCTATAAAGGCGGACTCCGGTTCCACCCGACCGTGAACCTGGGCATCCTCAAGTTTCTCGGATTCGAGCAGATCTTCAAGAACAGCCTCACCACCCTTCCGATGGGCGGCGGCAAAGGCGGCAGCAATTTCAATCCCAAAGGAAAATCCGACCGCGAAGTCATGACCTTCTGCAAATCGTTCATGACCGAGCTTTACCGGCATATCGGCCAGAATACCGACGTGCCCGCCGGTGACATCGGCGTCGGCGGCCGCGAGATCGGTTATCTTTTCGGCACTTACAAGAAGATCGTCAACAGCCATGACAGCGTGCTGACCGGCAAAGGCCTCAACTGGGGCGGAAGTCTGATCCGGCCGGAAGCCACTGGATACGGCAATGTGTATTTCGCCACGGAAATGCTTGCCACCCGCGGTTCTTCTTTCGAGGGACGCAAAGTGCTCGTTTCCGGTTCCGGCAACGTCGCTCAGTTCGCCGTCGAAAAAGCCATCCAGCTCGGCGGCAAAGTCCTTTCCATGTCCGATTCCAATGGTTCCATCATTGACAAGGACGGTATCGACCTGGAAAAACTCGCGTTTATCAAGGAACTCAAAAACGTCCGCCGCGGCCGTATCGCCGAATATGCCAAAGTATTCAAGTCTGCCTCCTATCACGAGGGACAGCGGCCCTGGCAGCTGGCCAAGACCGATATCGCGCTTCCCTGCGCCACCCAGAATGAACTGGATGAAAAAGACGCTCTCGCTCTGGTCAAAAACGGCTGCATCTGCGTTTCCGAAGGCGCCAACATGCCGACCACGCTGAATGCGACCAAAGTTTTCCTGGAAAACAATGTGCTGTTTGGCCCGGGCAAGGCGGCCAATGCCGGCGGCGTTGCCACCAGCGGTTTGGAAATGAGTCAGAACGCCATGCGTCTCGGATGGACCTCCGAGGAAGTGGACAACAAACTCCACCATATCATGAAGAACATTCATGCTGCCGCTCATTCTGTGGCAAAGGAATTTGGTGAACCCAGCAATTACGTCATGGGCGCCAATATCGCCGGCTTCCGCAAAGTTGCCGACGCTATGATCGATCTTGGTGTCTGAACCCGGATCCAAAGATTTATTCAGGGACTGCCGCGTATTTCCGCAGCAGTCCTTTTTTTGTAGCCTGACTGGAGGAATAAATCGTTTCGGCTATGTTCCCCTGTTGACCGGGAAACTTCCCTGTTCAGCTTAGGATTCTTGTTTTCAAGCCGATATTTTCTGGGCTTTTCTCACTGCGGAATGCTTTTTTTCCGGAGCGGGAGCCAGCGGAGCACATCTTCGATCTTGCGGTCCCACAAACCCCATTCATGTCTGCCGGGACAATCTTCGCCGGCGCATTTGATCCCGAGTTGCCGCAGATGATTGCGGAAATTGACCGTTTCGCAGTAGAGCGAGTCATCTGTTCCGCCGGTCAGAAAAAGTTCGGGCAGGTCCTTTTTTTCTGCAGCGCAGCGTTCCGCCTGGGCAAACAGGTCGTTGAAAGATCCTTTGAATTCCCGCATGTCGCCGAAAATATTGTAGAACTCATTTGTCAGGCTTGGTCTCAGTCCCAGCAGATGTTCCGGGGAAAGCGCTCCGGAAAGGGAAGCTGCCGCGGCAAACTTTTCCGGACAGTGCAGCGCCAGTTTCATGGCGCCGTAACCGCCCATGGAAAGACCGGCGGCAAAGGTGTCTTCCCTGCGGTCGGAGATACGGAAAAATGAGCGCATGACCCGTGGCAGTTCTTCACTGATATACGTCCAGTAACGGCCGCCGTGAAACATGTCGGTGTAAAAACTGCGTCCTCCGTCAGGCATGACCACCGCCAGACCGTATTGCGCGGCATACCGTTCGATCGAGGTCCGCCGCATCCAAATGCTTTCGTCATCGGATAACCCATGGAAAAGATACAGCACCGGTGCTTCCCCGGCATCGGCAACGCCGGTAAGACCGATTTGTCCGCTGGTCTGCTGCGGCAGCAGCACCTGGACCGACACGCTCTTTTGTAAAGATTCGGAAAAAAAACGACATTCCAGAAAAGCCATTTGCGATCTCCTTAGTTCAATCCTGGATCAGCAGCACGACCGCCTGGGCTTCGATCCCTTCCAGCCGGCCGGTGAATCCCATGCCTTCGTTGGTTTTTACCTTGATGGAAATACGGTCCAACGGCAGATCCATTGCCGCGGCCAGATTCCTGCGCATCGTTTCGATATGCGGTGCCAGTTTGGGTTTCTGGGCGATGATAGTCAAATCGACATTCCCCGGCCGCCAGGCGGAAAATTCCGGTTTCTCCAGCACCTGGCGCAGCAGCGAAAGGCTGTCCGCTCCCGCCCAGTGCTGATCGGTATCCGGAAAATGATGGCCGATGTCACCCAGCGCCAGCGCTCCGAGCAGTGCGTCGATCAGCGCATGGACCGGGGCGTCCGCGTCGCTGTGTCCGGCCAGTCCGAGTTCAAACGGGATCCGGACCCCGCAGAGGATCAGTTCCCGTCCCTGCGTGAGCCTGTGTGAATCGTAGCCTTGTCCTATCCGGATATCCATAACTGCTCCTAAATCGTGACCGACATCAGAAATTGTGTCAGCAGAAACATGCCGGCGGCGCCCGCGATGGCGATCCCCGCCCCGAGCCACGTTTTGATGATGAATCCGATAATGGCCATGCAGCAGCAGTAGATCCCCGCCAGAATGGCAAGGGACAACGACGCCGCCATGGAAAAATGCAGCACGCAGAAATACATGTTGGAAAGGAAACTGTGCGTGTTTTCCACCGGACGCATCCCAACTGAGTCCAGATAAATCAGCAGACCGCCGGCTCCCGCTGCCGCCATCGCAAGATACACCGGCATCATGAAGCAGGAAAACAGCAGTTTCATCGACAGATTCCTCCGGGTTGAACGGATCCTGCGGACGGATTACGCTTTCGGCGTATAATTCGGCGCGTCCTTCAGCATCAGGATATCATGCGGATGAGCTTCCTGCAATGCGGAGGTGCTGACCCGGATGAATTTTGCCTTGGCCTGCAGTTCCGGCAGATTCCGGGCTCCACAGTATCCCAGGGAGTAACGCAAGCCGCCGGCGAACTGGTGGACCACCTCCCACAGCGAACCGCGGTAGGGGACCATTCCTTCCACACCCTGCGGGACCAGTTTCTTGGTGTCGTCCACGTCCGACTGGCCGTAGCGTTCCCGGCTGCCCTTGTTTTTCTTCATCGCTTCCAGGCTGCCCATGCCGCGATACACTACGAAACGGCGTCCCTGCTGGATGATCTTTTCACCCGTACTTTCCAGCGTGGCCGCCAGAACGGAACCCATCATCACCGAGGAGGCTCCGATCGCCAGCGCCTTGGCCACATCGCCGGACTGCTTGATCCCGCCGTCCGCTATGATCGGCACTGCGCCCTGCACGGCTTTGACCGCCTCATAAACGGCGGTGACCTGCGGCGTGCCTATCCCGGCCACCACGCGGGTCGTGCAGATCGAACCCGGGCCGATCCCCACTTTGATCGCATCCGCGCCCGCTTTGAGCAGCGCTTTGGCCGCTTCGCCGGTGGCAATGTTGCCGGCCACGATATCCACTTCCGGATAATCATGTTTGAATTGGCGGACCGTTTCGATCACTCCTTTGGTATGGCCGTGGGCGGTGTCGATCACCAGCGCATCCACTCCTGCTTCCACCAGTGCGCTTGCCCGTTCTTCATCATACGGACTGACTGCTGCCGCCACCCGGAGACGGTGCTCCGGATCCCGGTTGTAGTCAGGCGCCATGTTGGTCAGCAATGTGGAGACATCCTGGAAACTGTAAAGCCCTTTCAGCTGGCCCTTCCTGTCCACCAGGGGCAGTTTGCCCACTTTGTTTTCCCGCATGATGTTGTAGGCGGCCTCCATCTGCGTGGAGACCGGAGCCGTTACCACTTTCCGGGTCATGATCTTGGATACTTTGCACCGGTAGTCGGTCAGGAACTTCAGGTCGCGCGAGGTGATGATCCCCACCAGTTTCCCGTTGGAATTGACGATCGGGAACCCGGAGAAGGAGTATTGTTTCTCCTTCTTCTCATTGAGCATTTCCTCGACCGTGATGTTTTCGTGGAACACTACCGGATTCCGGATCAGTCCGTTCAGGTATTGTTTGACTTTCCGGACTTCATCCGCCTGCTGCGCAGGACTCAGGTTCTTGTGGATCACGCCGATTCCGCCGAGTTTCGCCATCGCGATCGCCATGGTGCTTTCCGTTACCGTGTCCATAGCCGCACTGACAAACGGGATATTCATTTTGATGTTCTTGGAAAAGAAAGTGGAAATATCTGTTTCATCCGGCAGAAAATCCGCATACTGCGTCAGCATCGAGATGTCGTCGAAGGTGAGTCCTTCAAATTCGAATTTCTTCATGAAGCGGTCTAAATAAGTATTGCCCATCTGCATTCTCCGTTCAGGTTATGGGCCGCTTGAAAAGCGGCAAATGTTCTTGTTTCATTTGCCATGAAAATATAACGCGGATTTTGAAAAAAGCAACTCCGGAATTAAAAAAAACCGTTTTTTTGTTGTCTTGATCGACCTGAACAGGGTATCGTTTTTTCTGGATCGATCCATATAATGCATTAAATTTTTCGTTTTCTGTATTGACTTTTTTTTGGCCCCGGTGTATTTTTCCAAATTGACAATTATTCTCCAACCAAATACAGAACGGAGTTCTTATGATCACTTTCGGCAATGCAATGCAGAATTTTTACCTGGAAAAAGTGCGTGCGAATCAGGCACGCCGGAAGGCACGTCTGGCCGCGCTGAAGACCCGTGCCGATGCAGAAAAATTCGTGGCGGAGACCCGGGCGAAAGTACGCGCCTGTTTCCAGTTCCCGACGGAAAAATGCGCGTTGAATGTCCGGATCACCGGAAAACAGGAGTATCCGGGACTCACCATGGAAAAAATCCTGTTTGACAGCCGGGAGAATTATACCGTTTCCGCCAATTTCTACCTGCCGGAAAAACGGACCGGGAAACTTCCAGCGGTCCTTTTCCTTTGCGGACATTCCGCGGAAGGGAAGGGGTCTACCGTCTACCAGACAGCCATCCGCGGATTGGTCCAGCGGGGATTTGCGGTATTGGCAATCGACCCGGTCGGGCAGGGCGAACGCCACCAGTTCATCGGTGTTCCCGGTTTTCCAAAAATGCACAGCCCATGCATGGAGCATAACATCATTGGAAAGCAGATGCTGCTGAACGGCGATTGGTTCGGCTCCTGGCGCACGTATGATGCGGTCCGTGGTCTGGATTATCTGCTGACCCGTCCGGAAATCGATCCGGCCAGAGTCGGTGTTCACGGCAATTCCGGCGGCGGCACGCTGACCACCTGGGTTTCTTCGGTCGACGACCGTTTCTTTGCCGCTGCCCCCAGCTGTTTCGTCACGACCTGGGAACACGATTGCGAAAATGAGATCCCCTCCGATATCGAACAGTGTCCGCCCAACGCCATGAAATACGGACTGGAAATTTCCGATTTCCTCATTGCGTCCGCACCGCGCCCGTATCTGCTGATGGGTCAGAAAAACGATTTCTTCGATGCCCGCGGTCTGGCGGAAGTCCGGGATGAACTCAAAAAACTGTATAAACTGCTCGGCTGCGAAGACAAGATCGAGATGTGTATCGGCCCGACCAATCATGGCTTGACCGTCACGCTCCGGGAAGCGGCTTACGGATTTTTCTGCCGGCAGGCCGGGATCGTCAATCCTTCGGAAACGGAAGGGACGATCGAGGTCCCGGAAATGAGTGAGACCTTTGCGGCTCCCGGCGGCGAGGTGGTGAACCTTCCCGGTGAACGCAAGGCCCATGATCTGATCCTGGAAAAGACCGCCGCGCTGAAGGCAGCCCGCAAAAAACTTTCACTGGAAGAGATCCGGAAGATCCTTGCGGACCGTCTGGTCCTGGATGCCCCGGCAGTTCCCCGTTACCGGATCCTGCGTCAGCGGCAGATCAGCGAGACCCGTTTCTGCGGACGTTTCGGATTGGAAACCGAGCCGGGGCAGGTGATGAGCATCCTTCACTACCTGAAAGAGAGTTCTTTCCATCTGCCGGATGCGGAAAAGATCCTGCTTTGCATTCCGCATCTGGATTCCGTGGCTGAATTCGGGGAACGGGAAGAGGAGGGCGCCGACCTGTATGCGCTGGATATCCGCGGCATCGGGGAATGCACTACGACTTCCTGCAATGTGCCTTCCTGCGGAAACTCTTTCGAGCCGGCCGGCAATGCCAATGTATTCCATTATTACGGATCCGATTATCATTATGCCGCGCTGGCCTGGATGTTCGGCACCACCTATCTGGGCGGGAAAGTGAAAGATATTCTCTGTGCGGTGGAACTGCTGGCACAGCATGCCCCCTGCATCGAAGTGGAAGGGCATGGCGTCGGCGGCATTCCGGCCCTGATCGCCGCCGTGCTTTCGGACAAGATCCGGAAGATCCGTCTGAAAGATGTTCCGGATTCCTGGGAAGGCATGGTCATTCCGACTTTCCCCGATCCGGAGAAATCTCCGGTCTCCTATATCGTTCCCGGTATCCTGCAGGATCTGGACCTGCCCGATCTCCGCAATGCGGTTGCGGACAAGATCCAGTTCTGATCCGCGGATCGGGAAATTTGCGGACCGCTGTGGCCGGTGTGCAGCCGGGGCAGCGGTCCGTTGTTTCTGAAGGTTGAAAAAAACGGGATCGGCGGTTATATTATAAGGATATTTGGAGAAAAGGGGATCGGAAATGGATCGGGAAAAGCGTAAAAAACGGGCTGATTTCAAGTTCCGGAGCGGGAGTTTTAGAAAAAAATTCGATTTTTTTTTCAGACTGCACTGGAAATTTCTGTTTCTCAATGCTATATTAACAGCTCTGTTTGCACAGATATGTTCTGATTTGCAGGGCGCGGATGTGCAGCAGAAAGTTCCGAAACCTGCCTGGCAGCTGGAAAGGGAATTGACAGCGCTGAAGCAGGAATCGGAGAAAAAACTTGCGGTTCTGAGTAACGAACGGGATCGTTTGAAGGCCGAAGTGAAGACTCTTCAGGAAGAGAATTCGCTGATCCGCAAGGAGCTGATTGAAACTCTTGAAAAATATTCGATGCTGGCCGAGAAGCTGAAGCGCCTGGAAAGGAGTGCGGCGGCGGTAATTGAAACCCTGAAACCGGAATATTCGGATGTCAGGGCGAATGAATCGGCGGAGTCTCTGAGAACTGTTATGCAAAGCTCAGTAGCATTGGCGTCGGCCACAGCTGCATTCTGTGATGAAGTTGAAAAAATGATACAGCTTCCGAATGTGGATCCGGTGTATGCCGCCAAGCTGAGAGTAATGTTGAACCAGATCAGGAGTCAGATCCGCAATGTTGTCCGTTATCATACCGCCCCGGCCCCGCCTCAGGGGTTCACCGTCTGTCGGATCCTCAAAATCGATGAAAAACTGAAAGCCGCTGTTTTTTCCGCCGGTTACCGCAACGGTTTGCGCACTGGAATGGTGTTGCGGACCCTGGATGGAAAAACCACTTTTCAGGTCGTCATGCTGAAAGCTTTCACTTCGGCGGGGATTTTTTTGACCGGATCGCCGGGGCAGGTCAGTATCGGAACGGAGTTGTCAGCGTCGAGTGGGCAAACTGCGAAATGAAATCGAATCGACAGTTCACATACAAACCAAAGAACAAAAAAGCGAGAAAGAAAATGGAATTTCGGGCAATTACCAGAAATGTCCGGATATCGCCGTCCAAGGCGAACGAGATTTCCCGTCTGATCCAGGGGAAACCGGTCGTGGAGGCACTGGCGATAGTCGAGATCAGTCCGCGTAAAGCGGCGCGCCTTTTCGCGAAAACGCTGAAAAGTGCAGTCGCCAATGCGGAAAATGACGAAAAAAACAGTATGAAAAAAGAACAGTTGAAGGTTCTGAAAGCGGCCGCCGATCCCGGTCCGATGCTGAAACGCTATCGGCCGAAAGCGCGCGGACAGGCGGGCAGGATCCGGAAACGCACGAGCCACTTTACCGTGGTTCTCACAGAGGCTTAATAGAAAGGGGCATGTTGTGGGTCAGAAGGTAAATCCTATCGGGCTGAGGTTAGCCCTGAACAAGAACTGGAGTTCCCGCTGGTACGCCGCCAAGGCGTGCTTCGGCGACTGGCTGCATGAAGACTTGAAGATTCGTACTTACATCAAGAAGAACTTCGGTCAGGCTGGAATTTCCAGAATCGTCATCGAACGTTACAGCAGCAACGTCCGCATCACCGTTATGGCAGCCCGCCCGGGTCTGCTGATCGGACGGAAAGGCACCGAGCTGGAACAGCTTCGCACTTCGGTCGCGAAACTGCTGCCGGGCCGGGAAGTGATCCTGGACGTTGTGGAAGTGAAGCGTCCGGAACTCAATGCGCAGCTGGTTTCTGAAACGGTTGCGCTGCAGCTGGAAAAGCGGATCGGTTTCCGCCGTGCCATGAAGAAAGCGATCCAGACGGCGATGGAAGCCGGAGCGGAAGGGATCAAGATCCAGTGTGCCGGTCGTCTCGGCGCGGCGGAACTTGCCCGGACGGAACATTACAAGGAAGGGCGCACGCCACTTCATACCCTGAAGGCAAACATCGATTACGGTTTTGCCGAAGCAAACACCACGGCCGGAAAACTCGGCGTGAAAGTTTGGATTTGTCATAAAGAAGCCATGGAGGATATGCAAAATGCCATTAATGCCAAAAAGAGTAAAGCACAGAAAGGTGCAGCGCGGCAATAATGCCGGGTTGTCCCAGCGGTGCAACGAGTTAGATTTCGGCGATTTCGGTCTGCAGACCATGGAACGTGCATACCTGACTTCCAGCCAGATTGAGGCGGCCCGTGTGGCGATCACCCGTCACATGAAACGTCATGGCAAAGTCTGGATCCGCGTGTTCCCCTATAAGCCCTATACCAAGAAACCGTTGGAAGTCCGTATGGGAAAAGGGAAAGGTGCGGTCGAATATTGGGTCGCTCCCATCAAGCCCGGCAGAGTGCTGTTTGAAGTCAGCGGCTGCCCGGAAGGGGTCGCCAAGGAAGCTATGAGCCTTGCTGCTTCGAAACTTCCGGTACGTTGCAAATTTATTATTCGCCACGGCGCAGCCTGAGGCGGAAGGATCAGCGATGAAAAACAAAATTTCATTCAAAGATATGACGGATGCGGAACTGGACAGCCGGATTGCTGAATTCAAGAAAGAGAAATTCAACTACCGTGCGCAGGCAAAAGCCGGCCAGATCGAAAATCCCGCAAAGTTCAAGGAACTGCGCAGAAACATCGCGCGTGTCCTCACTGAAAAAAGACGCAGAGAGCTGGCGGCGTCCGCCGCGGCCCCCGCGGCCAACTGAAAGCTGCTGACAGGAGTAAAGAAACATGACCAGTGCAAACACTGAAAATGTGCGTGGAAATCGCAAAAGCAGAGTCGGACAGGTGGTCAGCGACGTGCAGAACAAAACCATCGTTGTTGAAGTCGAAAGACGCACCTCTCACAAGCGTTATAAAAAAGTAGTCAAATCCCGTAAGCGTTATGCGGCGCATGATGAAACCAACCAGGCGAAAGTCGGCGATGTGGTCCGGATTTCCGAAACCCGTCCGATCAGCAAGAACAAATGCTGGAGACTGGTGGAAATCATCAGCCGTCCCGAATAAGCCGCTTCCAAAGGAGAGTGAATCATGATTCAGATGCAGTCAAGCATGGAAGTGGCAGACAATTCCGGAGCGAAACGGATTGTTGCCATTACAATTCTCGGCCAGAAAAGACGTTATGCCAAGATCGGTGATATCGTTACCGCATCGGTCAAGGAAGCGATCCCCGGCGGAGCCGTCAAAAAAGGCGATGTCGTCAAAGCGGTGATCGTCAGGACCGCTGCCAAGATCGCGCGTCCCGATGGATCCTATCTTCGTTTCGACCGCAATTCCGCGGTGCTGATCGATGATGAAAAGAATCCGCGCGGAACCCGTATCTTCGGCCCGGTGGCGCGTGAACTTCGTGAAAAGAATTTCATGAAAATTATTTCTTTGGCTCCGGAGGTGCTGTGATGTTTTCCGAGAAATGCGCAAAAAAATATCACGTGAAAAAAGGTGATACCGTTGAAGTGATCAGCGGTGAATGGAAGAAGGAAACCGGCAAGATCGTTGCCGTTTTGAAGAAGAAGGACCGCGTCGTCCTTGAAATGCAGGGAATTCCCCAGGAGAAACTTTCCGCCCGTCTCGGCAAAAGGACCCTGAAGAAATCCCAGGCCAATCCCAAAGGCGGACTGGTCGAACGCGCGGTCTCCGTCCATGTGTCAAACGTCAGGGTCAAAGGCTGACACGAACATACTGAGATCGGAGTAAAATACTATGGCAGACATGAAAAAGAAGTACAACGAGGAAGTTGTACCGGCCCTGATGAAAAAGCTGGGCTACAAAAATGTGATGCAGGTCCCCAAACTGAAAAAGATCGTTCTCAGCATGGGTATCGGCACCAAGATGGAAAAGGATGCTTTCACGGAAGGCAAGAACATTCTTGCCGCGATTTCCGGTCAGCTCCCGGTGATCACCAAAGCGAAAAAGAACGTTGCGAACTTCAAATTGCGCGTTGGCCAGCCGGTCGGCGTGATGGTTACGCTTCGCAGCAATCGGATGTATGAATTTCTGGACCGTTTTGTTCATAACGCTCTTCCGCGTATCCGCGACTTCCGCGGTGTGCCCAAGAGAGGTTTTGACAAAGTCGGTGATTACAACATGGGTATCCAGGATGTTTCCGTCTTTACCGAAATCGATATGGAAAAGATGAAATATCCGATGGGTCTCAACCTTACGATTGTCACCAGCGCACAGACTGACGCCGAGGCGAAAGAACTGCTGACGCTGATGGAAGTACCGTTCGCGCGCTAACAGGAGAATGTGAAAAATGGCTAAAAAAAGTCTTATCGCCAAGCAGAAGCGCGTTGCTAAATTTTCGGTCAGAAAATACAACCGCTGTCAGGCTTGTGGTCGGCCCAGAGCTTACATGGGCAAATTCAAACTTTGCAGACTTTGCTTCCGGGAACTGGCTTTGACCGGTCAGATCCCCGGTGTGGTCAAAGCGAGCTGGTAATAAGGAAGGTGGCGTAATTATGAGCATGCAGGATCCGATTTCCGATATGTTGACCCGCCTTCGCAACGGCTATATGTCCAAGCAGAAGGAAGTTGTCATTCCCTCCTCCAAACTCAAAGTGGCTATCGCCCAGGTTCTGGAACAGGAAGGATACATCAAAGGTTTTCGTGTTGACGGCGAGGTCAAAAAGACTCTGGTCGTCGAGATGAAATACTTCAACCGCCGCTCCGTCGTCGAGGGCCTCGAAAGGGTGTCCAAACCGTCCTGCAGACAATACTGCGGATGCAAGGATATTCCGAAAGTGAAAGACGGTTTGGGACTCGCCATTCTCTCCACCCCGAAGGGAATTTTGAGCGGCAGGGATGCCGAAAAACAAAATGTGGGCGGAGAAATTCTCTGCTACGTTTGGTAAGTGAGGTAAGCAAATGTCACGTATCGGCATGAAACCCGTTCCCGTTCCGGCGGGAGTGAAAGTTACCATCAACGGCAAAGAAGTTGTCGCCGAAGGAAAACTGGGCAAGATGAGCCTGGTCCTTCCGGAACAGATTTCCGCCGCGGTGGAAGGAAATGAAGTGAAAGTCAGCCGTGTTTCCGATGAAGGGAACAACAAGGCGCTGCACGGTCTTTTCCGCAGTCTGATCAAGAACAATGTCATCGGGGTCAGCGAAGGCTACAAAAAAGAGCTGCAGATCGTCGGCGTCGGCTACAAAGCCGTTCTTGCCGGGACCAAGCTCACGCTGAGCCTGGGATATTCCCATGATATCATTTATCCGGTTCCGGAAGGCATCAAGATCCAGGTCACGGATGCCACGAAACTGCTGATCTCCGGCGTGGACAAGCAGCTGGTCGGCGAAGTTGCCGCCAGTATCCGCAAGTTCAAGAAGCCCGAACCCTACAAGGGCAAAGGTGTCCGTTATTCCGACGAACACGTGGTTATCAAGCCCGGCAAGACCAACCAGTAATCATTGAAAGAGGCGATTTATGTATAAAACAGCGAAAGAAAAAAGAGTTCGGCGGCATATGCGCCTTCGTCAGAAGGTGAAGGGCACGGCCAGCCGTCCTCGTCTCGCAGTCAGTTTCACCGCCAATAACATGTATGTCCAGTTTATTGATGATGAAGCGGGTCACACGCTTGCCTCCATGTCCACTCTTTCCGCCGCGTTCAAGGCGTTGAACCTGAAACGCAATGTGGCGGCCGCACAAGGGCTGGGCAAGCTGGCTGCTGAAAAGGCAAAAGAAGCAGGTATTTCCGAAGTGGTTTTCGACCGCGGCGGATTGCAGTATCACGGCAAAGTGAAAGCGCTGGCGGAAGCCGCGCGCGAAGCCGGATTAAAGTTCTGAGGAGCGACTGACATGGAAAAAGAAGAAATCAAAAAAGAGCAGGCTGCTCCGGCTGAAGAACAGGCGCAGGTTACTTATCAGGCGAAAGAGACCGAGGAATTCGGGGAAGTCGTCCTGAGCATCAACCGCTGCTCCAAAGTGGTGAAGGGCGGCCGGAATTTCAGTTTCGGGGCTCTGGTGGTGGTTGGCGACCGCAAAGGCAAAGTCGGCTACGGCTACGGAAAGGCGAACGAAGTTTCCGATGCGATCCGCAAAGGCGGCGAAGCTGCCAAGAAGAATATGGTCACGGTTCCCCGCCGCGGCACGACGATCCCCCATTCGGTGATCGCCAAGTTCAGCGGATCCAAAGTCCTGATCCGTCCGGCTTCGGAAGGAACCGGTTTGATCGCGGGCAGCACGCTGCGTGCGGTGCTCGGTCTGGCCGGCGTGGTCGACGTTCTGACCAAATCGCTGGGATCCAGCAATCCCTCGAACCTGGTGAAAGCCGCGTTCAAGGCGATTGAACAGATGAATTCCAAAGCGCAGATCCAGGAAAAACTTGGAAAAAACTAATTGCGAAAGTGAGAATTGAATCATGAAACTGCATGAATTATCTCCCGCGCCGGGTTCCAAAAAACGCAGAATGCGGGTTGGTCGCGGCGATGGATCAAACTGGGGCGGCACTGCCGGTCGCGGCCATAAGGGTCAGAGATCTCGGTCCGGTGCGTCGATCCGGCATCATTTCGAAGGCGGTCAGACTCCGACCTTCCGCCGTCTGCCCAAAGTCGGCTTCAAGCGTCCGTATGTCAAAGTGATTTTCAACGTGGTCAATGTCGCCGCGCTTGAAAAGGCTTTTGAAGCGGGAACGGAAGTGGATGCCAAGGCCATGCGTCTGGCCGGTATCCTCGGCAAATCGAAAGCTCCGGTGAAAATCCTTGGCGAAGGCGAGATCACGAAGGCTCTCAAAGTGAAAGCCGATTGTTTCTCTGCCGCCGCCAAAGAAAAAATCGAAAAGGCCGGCGGTTCCTGCGAAGTTGCCGCTGACTGAATAATCATGGCGCAACGCGCCGGGAAAGAGGTTCAATAAATGTTCAAAGCATTTATCAATTCATTCAAGGTCAAGGAATTGCGCGACCGCATCCTGTTCACCATGGGATTGATCATCCTGTGCCGGGTTGCCGCCAATATTCCTTGTCCCGGCGTTGACATGGCCAATCTTGACAAGTATTTCACCCAGCTGGGCTCCGAATCCGCGGCGGCCGGACAGTTCCTCGGAATGTTCGATCTGTTCAGCGGCGGAGCTCTGCAGAAGTTTGCGATCGGTGCCCTCGGGATCATGCCTTACATTTCCGCATCGATCATCATGCAGCTTCTGGTCCCGGTGGTTCCCTCGCTGGAAAAACTCCAGCGTGAGGGAGAAGTCGGTCATGCCAAAATCAACCAGTATACCCGTTATCTCACGATCGTCATCTGCATGATCCAGGGTGCTATGGCTGCGGTTGCCATGACCAATCCTTCCCGTCTGGGGCTGCCTGCTCCGGCGCTTCCGCTGGTGATGAATCCGGGCACCGGTTTCATCATCATGTCGATGATCATTCTGACGGCCGGGACCATGATCCTGGTCTGGCTGGGCGAACGGATCACCGAACGCGGGATCGGAAACGGCGTATCCATTATCATTACCGCGAATATCATTGAACGGCTGCCTCAGGCGGTCATGGGTGTCGTGGAAATGATGCAGGGCGGATTCTCTTCCTCCGGAACGCGCTTCCGTCTGGTCCATGTGCTGCTGCTGTTCATCATCTTTGCGGTGGTGACCGCATTGACGATCATGCTGACTCAGGGACAGCGGAAAGTGCCCATTCAGATGGCCAAACGGATCCAGGGGAACAAGATCTCCGGCGGCACCACTTATATGCCGCTGAAAGTCAATTTCTCGGGAGTGATGCCGATCATTTTTGCCGGTGCGATCCTGATTTTCCCGCCGGTGATCCTGCAGGCCATTCCCCCGCTGCGTTTCCTCGGGGTGTATTTCTCCCATGACAGTTATTCGTATATGTGCATCTACGGACTGCTCATCCTCGCCTTCTCCTATTTCTGGGTGGCGAACATGTTCAATCCGGTCCAGATCTCCGACAATCTGAAAAAAGAAGGTGCATATATCCCGGGCATCCGTCCCGGCAAACCGACGGCTGATTTTCTGGACAGCACCATGACCAAGGTCACTTTCGCTGGTGCGATCTTCCTGACCGGTCTGGCTGTTTTCCCGATGCTGCTGACCAAGTGGCTGAAGATCCCGTATGATATCGCCTCCTTCTTCGGCGGTACCAGCCTGCTGATCATTGTCGGTGTCACGATCGACACTCTCAGTCAGATGGAATCCCATCTGGTGATGCGGCATTACGAAGGCTTCCTGCAGAGAGGCCGCCTGAAGAGCCGCAGGGGATAAATAACCGAATTATTCCTCATAAAAAAGACTGCTCCCAAACGATAAAGTTCGGAGCAGTCCTTTTTTTATGTGTTGTGTTTTTTGCCGTTACAGATCAAATCTGGCCGCGGCTCCTTCCAGCAGCAGGGCACACATATCCGGGAAACTCAGGCCGGAGGCTTTCGCCGCTTTCGGAACCAGACTGTTTGCCGTGCATCCGGGGATCGAATTGCCTTCCAGGACAATGAAATCGCCGGTCTTGACATCGACCATCATATCGACCCGCAGGATATCCCGGGAACCGGACAATTCAAAGAACCGCAGCGAGGCAGCCCGCAGTTTTTCCTGGATCGCTTCCGGCACGGAAGGCGCAGGGATGAGATATTGGGTTTCGCAGGTCTTGTGCAGATATTTTGCGTCGTAATCGTAAACCTTCGTGGTATAGCGGATCTCGATGATCGGCAGAGCCTTGCCTGCGATAATGCCCAGGGTGACTTCCACCCCCTTGAAGAATTCCTCCACCAGAGCCGTTTTCCCGTAACGGAAAACCAGTTCCAGTGCCTTGTCCCAGCCATCCGGCGAATCCACCACCGACAATCCGTAGGTAGAGCCTTCCGATACCGGTTTCACCACCAGCGGGAATTTCAGACCGGCCGGAATGGCCGAGTGCTCCGGATCGATCACCGCATACCTGGCATTCGGGATCCCGTTGGCGTCCATGAGCTTTTTGGAAGCGACTTTGTCCATGATCAGCGCACAGGCGGCGGACCCGGAACCAACAAACGGGATATGGGCGTCTTCCAGCAGTTTCTGGATCCGGCCGTCCTCCCCGAATCCGCCGTGCAGGACCGGCCAGACGATATCGGCCTTTTTCATTTCCGGAGCCAGCGCCAATTCCTGAATGTCGTATTCGGCAACGTCATACCCTTTTTCCCGCAACGCCCCCGCGATCGCATGGCCTGATTCCAGCGATACGTCCCGTTCGCTGCTGCAGCCACCTTTTAAGACCAGCACTTTCAACCGTTTCCCATTCATCTTCTGGTTTTCCGACATTTCCGCAAACCTCACTTCCGGTATTAGTTCAATGTGATGTGCCTCAAGCACTTTTTCTTTCATTTTCAGCAGCAGAGAACGGAAATCCATACTGTTCCCTTTCAGGGACCCGGGTTTCCGGACGATCCAGTTGGCGTGTTCCGGACTGACCTGAAACGCGCCGCACTCAAGCCCTTTGCAGCCGGCTTCCTCCAGCAGTTTTCCCGCGGGCGCCTGTTCCGGATTTTGAAAAATACTGCCTGCGCTTCGTCCTTTCGGTGCCTGTTTCCTCCGCTCCGCTTCCGCCCGGATCAACTGTGCTTCCGCCTCGGGATCCACTTTTTCAAATTTCAGCACCGCTCCGGTGATCAGCATATTGTCGCGAAGGAAAGGCGATTTCCGGTATCCGAATCCCAATCCTTCAGGCGGCAGGGAAAATTCCCGGATCTGCTCCGCAGAAAGAGAGATCATCCGGACTTCCCTGACCAAATCCGCAATACAGATCCCTTTCGCTCCGGCATTCATTGCCAGAGCCCCGCCCAGCGTGCCGGGGATCCCGGAGAGTCCGGAGGCACCGCCCAGTCCGCAATGAAGCGCAAAACGCACGATCTCCCCCAGCGAGCAGGCCGCCCCGGCCAGGATCAGATCACCGGACTGCTGCAGACTGGAAAACTCCGCTCCCCGGGCGAGTTTGATGAACACGGTGTCCTGCAGGAGTTCATCCGTGCCGACAAAATTCATGCCGGCACCGAGGATCTGGATCTTCAACCCTGCGGAACGGATAGCACGGATCCGGTCAATGGCTTCGGCCGGTGTGGACACCTCCGCCAGATAACAGCCGGAACAACCGGCACCGAGACCGGTAATATCATTCCATTCCGCCAGACGGCAGGTATTGAGCAATGCACCAGCAGAAGGCGGCACCATTTCCCTTATTTCTTTTTGTAAACGGTTTTCGGGTCGAATATACGTTCTCCGACTACAGTCAGAGTATCATTTTCGAGGCGGCGGAAGAAACAGGAACGGTATCCTTCATGGCAAGCCGCACCACCGATCTGCTCCACCTTGAAGATCACGGTATCGAGATCACAGTCCACCAGGATCTCCTTGACCAGCTGGGTATTGCCGGATTCCTCGCCCTTTTTCCAGAGCTTGTTGCGGGAACGGGACCAGTAGGTGGCTTTGCCGCTCCGGAGCGTTTCATTCCAGGATTCTTCGTTGATATAAGCCAGCATCAGGACATCATTCGTTTTCCAGTCCTGTGCGATCGCGGGGATCAATCCGCCGCTTTTCTTAAAATCAAGTTCTATCATGTTCCCATTCTCTCCTTGGGGTAAATATCAGTCAAAAGGTTCGGTAAGTTTCTGTTGTTTGGAATTTTTTCCATTGCCCGGTTTGGCTTCCGCTTTTTTAGCTGCGGGTTTGGTTTCCGCTTTTTTGGCTGCGGGTTTGGTTTCCGCTTTTTTAGGTGCGGGTTTGGCTTCGGTTTTTTTGGCTGCGGGTTTCGTTCCGGTTTTTGCCGAGTTGGTTTTTACGATCGCAGCCTGGGATTTTCCCGCGGGTTTCACCCCGCCGGATTTCTTGATCTTCTTGCTTTTCTTGTTTGCTTCGGCATCCGTTTCCGGACCTTTCAGGGAAATGGTCAGATGGTAGTTGATGTATTTTTCCGCAGGAGCCACCCCGTGGAGATCAATGATATTTCCGGGCAGGGAGACCATTTCCCTCTGGGTCGGCGGATAGATATTTCCCTCGGCGTCGATCCAGGAGAAACGATACCAGACATTTATATTGGGGTCGCCGCAGAAGAACCACCGGATCGGGCCGGTCCGGCTGAGCAGGACGCGGGCATCCACCGTCAGCAGACCCTCATCATTGACAAGCGTCTTGGCACTCAGCAGTTCTATGCTGAAACTGGAGCTGCCGATCAGTTCGATCCGTTCATCCGCGGCTCTCTGTTTTACTGGTTCTTCCGTCATGCAGCCGGACAGGAGCAGTGCTCCGGCGCAGAACCCAATTACTGCTTTGGCAATTTTCATAAGATCTCTCCTTGCTGAACTTCGGGGTCCATTGTTTTGCTTTAATCAATATAACCCGTCATGCTGAAATTTAAAACTTCAATTCCAAAAAATCAATAAGAAATTATAGTTGCGATCAATTCCAGATTCTCGGAACCCACTGCGGTGATGGAGTGGCCTTCCCCGCTTCGCGTCAGCGTGCTGTCGCCGGCCTGAAGGATACGCTTCACGCCGTTGTCGTCCGTTTCCGCCGTGCCCGAGAGGATGTAATAGATCTCCTCCTCGTTTTCATGCACGTGCCAGCCGATGGAATGTCCCGGCTCCAGCACCAGTTTGGCGAACAGACGCATATTGGGATTCAGTTCGGTTCCTTTGCGGTAGATATGGTTGAACACGACCTCGCCGCAGCCGCCGCGCACTTCTTTCCGGATTTCGGGAACCCAGTCTTTTTCCTGTTTGAACATTTTCTGATACCTCCCTTGGTTAATGGACCGGACCAAATATATTTCCATATTTCCGGCTGTTCAATGCTTCCGTAAATGCACTGATCTTGGTGAACGTGCTGCACGGGTCGATCGTCTGGTCCATGCAGTCCCCGTCCAGTGTCAGCAGCGGAACATTGATCTTTTTCAACTCTTCCTTCAGCAGTTTCGCAAAACAACTGTCCGACAGCGAACAGCGGCCGAATCCGTGGTTGTAGAGGATGCAGCCGGTCAGTTTGGCTTTCTTTGCGGTCTGCACGATGTAAGCGACCCGCAGTTTGGGATCCAGATACCCGGTGGTCAGCAGTTTGCGCGCCAGCGAACGGTAAGGATCATCCGGATTCAGTTTATCCCAGTCCACAAAATTGACTTCCTCGAACACGATCGGCACACAGCATGTGTCCTCGACGAAATCCAGGATCTTGGTGTCATAGAACGGCGGCAGGTGCAGCCAGAGGATCCGGTGAGTGTCCTCCAGCGAACAACGGGTGTCCATGATCCGTTTCCGGTCTTTCAGCTCTTTCAGGAACTGTGCCTGGATGTCGATCATTTCCTGGCGGCCCCACAACTGCGAGAACAGCACGGCGTTGTAAACCGCCTCGGTCCCGCGGATCAGCGGCGGATTTTCCCACCGCAGTTTATTGCATTTCTTGGAAATTTCCGCTGCTTCATTGGAAAGGTTGCAGGCTTCGGCCAGCCGGCCCGGATCCATTTTGATCCCCATGGTTTTTTCCATCAGCGACACCGATTTTTCCAGTCCTTCGGCGATGGTTTCCACCGAATTGCTGTCGCTCATGCTGATCGGTGTATTCAGCGAATAGAACCGGTCGGCCACTCCCAGTTGACGTGCCAGATCGGCAAAGACCCGTTCCCCCTGCTGGCAGGGCTGCGAGGTCGAAACGCAGAAATCCGGCACCGGCAGCTTGGATCCTTCCAGCACCCGCAGGAAAGAACAGGTTTCCGCGGTGAAACCTTTGTAGGCAGCCATGTCCAGCGCTTTCTTGATCCGTTTCGGATTCCGTGCGAACAATGCCGCATAGGTTTCCAGGGTCATGATCCGGACCCCCAGCGCATTCAGGATCTCGGTCGGATAAAACAAATTGCGTCCCACCAGCAGATTGCTTCCGCTCCGGGAGAAAAATTCGCGCTTGGTCGAGTTCGCACGCATCTGAATGGATTTCAGCGGGATATCGGTCACATAATCCACCTGACGCGAGGAAAGCGAACCGCGCAGACCTGCGTACTGGCGGGCCAGACATGCCGCGCCGAGCGCACCCATGACCCGGTGATATTTCGGGATCAGGATCCGGTTGGAAGTGATCTCCTCCAGATAGTGCGCGACGGCGCTGTTCGAGGCTACGCCGCCCTGAAAGACAATGTCGCCCTCATAATGGAACAGCAGTTCGCCCACCCCGGAAATGATCGTGCGTGCCTGCGCCCGGCAGGCTGCGGCGATGATCTGCCCGATCGGATAACGGTTTTTGAACTTGTTGATCGAGGTCGCGCTCAATACTGCGCAGACACTGGAAAATTCCAGCTCGGTCGAATAGTCGGCCAGTTTTTCCATTTCTTCGACCGGCACATTCAGTTTCAGCGCCACGCTGTCCAGAAATGCCCCGGTCCCCGCTGCGCAGATCCCGCTCATCTTCGAGTTCCACATCTTCATGGAATCGTTGTAGATCATTGCCTTGCTGTCCTGACCGCCGACATCCAGGATCGCTTTGCAGTCCGGATAGAAATGCAATGCTCCGGCCACATGCGCGGATACTTCGCTCACCCGGAAATCAAAGGGCAGATATTTACGTGTGTCCTCCACGATCTGGCTGCCGGTGACCACGGTGCAGGCGATCTCCTTGCGGTCCACTCCGCAGGAAGAAAGAAAATCCAGCACGATTTTTTTCAAAGCCCCGTGATTGCACTGGCCGCACTGGGCACAGTGTCCCGTGCAGCTCAGCGAATGCTCCATGGATACGGGACGGGTCCGCTGGTAAATGGAATGCTTCACTTCGCCGCTGTCGGTCATCAGCACGGCCTTGAACGTAGTCGAACCTATGTCAATCCCCAAATAATATGAACTCATAACCTCAAGCCTTTATCTCATCCGAAAATTGAAATTTATACCTCAATAATATATCACATCCTGCCGGATATTTCCAATCGGACGGAAAAATATTTTTATCTTTTCACACCCGCAGGTTCACCGGACCGGCCGCTCTGTCTGAGCGTGGCCCGCCACCGTTCGATCAGTTCTTTCCCTTTGGCAAATTCACGCTCGAATGAATCAAAATCTCCCCGGGCGATCATCTCCTTCAGGCTCCGGCACCGCTCCTCATACAGATCCATCGCTTCCAAAACCGCCTTCTGGTTATGGGAAAGGATCTCTTTCCACATCTTCGGGGAGGAAGCCGCGACCCGGACCGTATCCCGGAATCCGGATGCACAGCCGGCAAAACGCTGCTCCTGATCCGCCGCCGGCACATCCAGCACGCTCAGCGCCAGCGCACAGGACACGACGTGCGGCACATGGCTCGTGTTCGCCACCAGCAGATCGTGTTCCGGAGCATTGATCCTCCGGACTTTTGCATTCACCTTCTGCCACAGCGATTCCACCCGCTCAATATCCGCTTCCGCGGCGCCTTCCGGCGGCACAATGAATACCGTTGCTCCCGAAAAAATCCCCCGGACCAATGATTCCGGCCCCGATTTCTCCGTTCCCGCCATCGGATGGCTCCCCACAAAGCGCACTCCGTTTTCCACTGCACACTGTTCAATACAGCCTTTGACGCTGCCGATATCAGAGACCAGAGTTTTCTTCATCAGACCGGCATAACGCTTCAGAAATTCCATGATGACCGGGACCGGAAGACACAATACCGCCAGATCCGCCTTTTCCAGTGCCGTTTCCACATCCGGACAAGCTTCCTCGATCAAACCGTTTTCCGCCGCCCATTTTCCTACTTCCGGCCGCCGTCCCCAGCCCAGCCGGATGCACGCTCCTTCCAGCGAGGCGCAGAGACTGCAGCCCAGCATGCCCAGACCGATAACCGCTATTTTTTCCATCCTCGTGAATCTCCTTTTTCTTCCATGGAAAAGTAACATACGCTGTTTTCTCTTTTTTTCAACCGGATCTTGAAAAACATCAGGGCAAAATCTCCCCGCAGCGGAAAACTCTTCTCCTGCTGCTTGCATTTTCCCGTATGCCATGTAAATTACCGGAAGAATTATAACTTGCAATCAATGGAGACAATATGTTTTTCACCAGTACCCGTTGCCGTAAATCGCTCGAATCCGCCCAGGTCATTACCCGCGGGATTTCCGATGAAGGCGGACTTTTTGTTCCGCAGTCGTTCCCGGTCCTCACCGATTCCCTGATTGACCGGATGATCCCTATGGACTACAAGGAGCGGGCCAAAACCATACTCTCCCTCTTCCTGACCGATTTTTCCGCCGCGGAGATCGACCATTGCGTCGAGGGTGCCTACACCGGCACTTTTGAAAACGACGATCCCGCACCGCTTCCCGAAGTCGCGCCCGGAATGAACCTGCTGGAACTCTGGCACGGGCCCACTTGCGCGTTCAAGGACATGGCGCTCCAGCTGCTGCCTTATCTGCTTACCGTCAGCGCAAAGAAAACCGCGCCCGGACGCACCATGGTCATCCTCGTGGCAACTTCCGGCGATACCGGGAAAGCCGCCCTGGACGGATTCGCCGACGTCGAGAACACCCGCATCATCGTCTTCTTCCCGCAGGACGGCGTCAGCCCGATGCAGAAACTCCAGATGACCACGCAGGCCGGAAACAATGTTGCGGTCAGTGCCATTTTCGGCAATTTCGACGATGCCCAGACCGGCGTAAAAAACATTTTCGCCGATTCCGGAATGAAGCAGTTCCTGCAGGAGCACCGCATGGAGTTCTCTTCGGCCAACTCCATCAACTTCGGCCGTCTCGTTCCGCAGATCGTCTATTATGTTTCCGCCTGCTGCGACCTTCTGAAGACCGGACGCCTCAAAAAGGGCGAAAAATTCAATGTCGCGGTCCCCACCGGCAATTTCGGCAACATCCTCGCCGCCGTCTATGCCAAATACATGGGGCTTCCCATCGCGAAATTCATCTGCGCTTCCAACCGGAACAACGTGCTGACCGATTTCATCCGCACCGGCACCTATGACCGCAACCGCACCTTCTACACCACGACCAGCCCGTCCATGGACATCCTGATCTCTTCCAATCTGGAGCGTCTGCTTTATCACCTGAGCGGAAACGATCCGGAGACCGTCCGCGGTCTGATGGACCAGTTGAAAACTGCCGGGAAATATACGATCCCCGCGGATATGCTTTCCATGCTGCAGCAGGATTTTTACGGCGGATTCTGCGATGATGCGGACGCAGGGAAAACCATAGCCGGGCTCTTCCGCGAAAAGCATTATCTCTGCGATCCCCATACCGCGGTCGCCGTCAATGTGTATGAACAGTATGTGCGGGAGACCAACGACCGGACTCCCTGCGTGATCGCCTCGACCGCATCTCCGTTCAAGTTTGCCCGTGCGGTCCTTTCGGCGGTTTCTTCCGAGTCCCTGCCGCCGGATGAATTTTCCATGGTGGAAAAACTCGCCGCACTTTCCGGTATGTCCGTGCCGCCCCCGCTGGCCGGACTGAAAAACCGCCCCGTCCTCCATCGTTCCTGTGTGAAAAAGGACGAGATGGCCGGATTCATCCGGAAATTCCTCGGCACAGACCGCTGAAACAAGAAGCATTGAATATCGATCCATCATAAAACCGGAAGGATGATGCCATGGACAACAATAAAAAAATACATTCCCGCATGAATGTCAAATCCTCATTTTCCGATTTCACCAAAGACGAACCGTGGCGGATCTTCCGGATCATGGCGGAATTTGTGGATTCGTTCGAAACCATGGCCAATCAGGGACCGCTGATCCCGATCTTCGGCTCCGCCCGGATCAAGCCGGATAATCCTTTCTATCAGAGTGCGGAAAAACTTGCCGCTTTGCTCGTGCAGCATGGATACGGCGTCCTCACCGGCGGCGGACCCGGCATCATGGAAGCCGCCAGCAAAGGCGCATACGAAGCCGGCGGCAATTCGGTCGGCCTGAACATCCGTCTTCCGATGGAACAGCATCCGAATCCCTACCAGAATGTCGCGCTGGATTTCCGGTATTTCTTTGTCCGCAAGGTCTGTTTCATCAAATATGCGGTCGCCCTGGTCGCCTATCCGGGCGGGTTCGGCACCCTGGATGAATTCAGCGAAGCGGTCACGCTGATCCAGACCAATAAGATCAATCATGTTCCGCTGGTTCTGGTCGGAAAGAAGTTCTGGCAGCCGATGATCGACTGGTTCCGTAATGTCATGATGCTGGAATATCACGCCATTTCTCCGGATGATATGGGGCTGTTTCACCTGGTGGAGACTCCCGAAGAAGCCTGCGAAGTGATCACCCGGATCCACCGTCACGGGATCAGCGGGACCATCCGGATCGACTGAGTTCCGTCCCAGACATTCGTTCCGGCCGGTTTTTTGGGTGCGTCCCATTCGCGGGGGCTGTTCCCGCCACATGGCTGTGATCCGGCGGGAACATCAATTTATTTCTCTATTTCTCTTCTTTTCAATTTGACTTTACGTATTTGTCAATTAATATACGTCATACAGGAAAGATTTTGAATCGAAGGAGCCGGATATGAACTGTGATAGAAAATCCATCCTCCGCGCAGTGCTGAACCGTGCGGAAATCAAAGACGAAGCATTGACCCCGTTCACCGCCGGGCATTATGGCGACGATGTGTTCCATTTTGCCCGGATGAAGGAACGTCTGCCCAAGCCGATCTATAAGAAACTGATGGACACGGTCGGGGAAGGGAAGCCGCTGGATGCTTCCATTGCCGACGCAGTCGCCCATGCAATGAAGGAATGGGCGCTGGAAAAAGGAGCGACCCATTTCACGCACTGGTTCCAGCCGCTGACCGGAACCACGGCGGAAAAACACGACTCCTTCCTGGATCCGGTCGGGAACGGACAGGCCCTGCTGAGTTTTTCGGGCAAGAACCTGATCGTCAGCGAACCCGATGCCTCGAGTTTCCCGTCCGGCGGGATCCGCTCCACTTTCGAAGCACGCGGCTATACGGCGTGGGATCCGACCAGTCCGGCATTCATCAAACGCGGCCGCAACGGCGCGACGCTCTGCATCCCGACCGCTTTCTGCGCCTATGCGGGCGAGGCATTGGACAAGAAAACTCCGCTGCTGCGTTCCATGCAGGCGCTGAACCTGGCGGTCAAACGCCTGATGAAATGTTTCGGATACGATGGCACGGTCAATGCGAAGGTCGCGCTCGGCGCGGAACAGGAATATTTCCTGATCGATGAGAATTTCTACTATGCGCGTCCGGACCTGGTGCAGACGGGCCGGACTCTGTTCGGGGCGCCGCCGCCGAAACATCAGCAGCTGGAAGACCATTATTTCGGGGCGATCCAGCCGCGGATCCTGGCGTTCATGACCGATGTGGATTCCGCGCTCTGGCGTCTGGGAATCCCGGCGAAGACCCGCCACAACGAAGTGGCGCCGGCGCAGTTCGAACTTGCGCCCGTGTTCGAGGAACTCAACC